>FSWI01000189.1_pt1 | contig 11090 bp, 5 predicted proteins | sample 1637911 | NCBI WGS metagenome assembly FSWI01 (sample SAMEA3914789, study PRJEB12502) | metagenome | biome: forest; material: soil | place: Canada | collected 2011-07-03 | depth 0.3 m
CGCGGATCGCGTCCTCCAGAAGTCCCTGCGGGATGGCGCCTCCGTCCGCGTCCGCGAGGTACCGCGCCCGCCAGTCGGCGTCGTCCAGCAGGGAGTCCATGAACATGGACTGGGTCTCGGCGTAGGCCACGGACGTGGGCGCGAACTCCTGCGCGAAGCACGGCGCGTCGGACAGGATGTTGCTGAAGTGCGCCGCGTGGCCGCCCTCGTGGAAGAGGGTCTCGGTCGCGCGCAGGCCGCTGCCCACGGCCCCGGGCACCGCGTTGGCGGTGAAATTGATCCGCGCCGGGCGCCAGGTCCCGTGGTCGTAGAACGCCACGCCGGGGCCGTGCATGAAGCCGTTTTCGTACTTCCCCGGGCGGTCGACCAGGTCGAGGGTCAGCGTCGCGCCGCGGAAGCGCACCCCGAGGGCCGCGAAGGACTCGCCCCAGCGCCGCAGGGACTTGCCGAAGGCGAAGTACGGATCCATCGCCGCCGCCAGCTTGCCCGCGCGGTGATAGAGAAAGTTCCAGGGCTCCAAGGCCCCCTCGCCGTGCGTCCGGGCAAAGGCAGCGAGCTCTGTCCGCGAGCGCTCGACCGTGCGCGCGGCGAGGTCGCCCAGCGTGGTGAACAGTGCCTTCTTGCGCAGCCGCTCGACCACGGCCACGCGCCAGTCGTAGTAGTCCTCGTAGCCCAGCATCCGCCCGAGGGCGTTGCGCTTGCGCACGATGTCCAGGAAGCCGTGCTCCAGGACGAATCCCTCGATGGAAGCGAGGGCCCCGTGGGCCGCCCGCCGCCGCGCCGCGTCCGGGTCGTTGCGCATCAACAACGCCAGCTTGTTGCTCCCTGCGTTCTCCCACTGCCCCGTCACGGGGTCCACGAACCCGAGCTTCATCCCGCCGCGCGCCTGCTGCAGGGCCCCCTCGGCCTGGACGATCTCCTCGGACAGCGCCCGCGCGGCCTCGCTCTCGATGGTGTTCGCTGCGAACAGTGCCACCCAGCCTGCAAGCACCCGGCGCTGGGCCGCGTCGCCGGTCCCCTCCAGCGCCCGGAGGTCTGCGAGCCTCCTGGGGTCCTGGAGAAAACGGTTGAGCGCGATCTCCGCCTCCGCGAGCTCCTGCTGCGTCTTCGCGGGGTCGTCCGTCAGCGCCATCTTGGAGTCCCAGAACAGGTCCTCCTTGCGGGTGTGCAGAACCGTGTAGGTCTCCTTCAGGGCATCGAGGGTCACGGCGAGGGTTGTCATCGCCGGGCAGCGTAGCGCCGTTCCCTCGCACGTGCACCGCGCGCGGGGCGATCTCTCGCGGCGACAGAACATTTCCCCGTTGCCCGGAGGCCGTACCGCCCTGTGATACTTCCCTACGCCATGGCCCCGTCCCCGGCCCGCCGAGGCATCGCCTTCACCGTCGTGACCGCGCTGGCCGTGACGGCTCCCGCCCTGGGCCACGGCTTCAACCCCGCGGTGTACGATCTCCGCGAGCGCGATCCAGGCCGCTACGAGGTCGTGTGGCGTCTTCCACCCCCTGGAGCGCCCGGGGAACAAAGCCACCCCGACGTGGCCGTCCACCTGCCCGCCCGCTGCCACGCCGAAGCCGCCACCGCGTCCGACGACCCCACGATGGTCCAGGCCCAACGCTGGACGGTCGACTGTGGCCCCCGCGGCCTCGCCGGCGAGACCCTCGTGGCCACGGGGCTCACGGACGCCCGGCTCGATGTCCTGGTGCGGTACACCCCGCGGGACGGCGCCACGCTGACCGCGGTGCTCCGGCCGGACGCGCCGACGTTCACCCTCCCCTCCGCGCGGGGCAGGTCGCGCGGGGAGCTCGCGCGGGGATACCTTGGCCTGGGCGTCGAGCACATCCTCACGGGCCGGGACCACCTTCTCTTCGTCCTGGCACTGCTTCTACTGGTACGCGACCGGTGGTCCCTGCTGCGCACGATCACGGCGTTCACCCTGGGGCACAGCGTGACCCTGGCGCTGGCCTCGCTGGGCCTCGTACGCTTGCCCACTGCGCCCGTCGAGGCCGCCATCGCGCTGAGCATCGCCCTGCTGGCCGTCGAGCTCGCCCGCCCGCAGGGAGCCGCGCCCACGCTTGCCCGGAGGTACCCGTGGGCCGTGGCCGCGGGCTTCGGACTGCTCCACGGCTTTGGCTTCGCCGGTGCGCTGGCTGACCTGGGGCTGCCGCGGGGACAGATCCCGCTGGCGCTGGCGATGTTCAACGTAGGCGTCGAGGTGGGCCAGGCGCTGTTCATCGGCGCGACGCTGGCGCTGTGGGCCCTGGGGCGCCGGGTGTTCGTCCGCGGACCCGCCTGGCTGGCGCGCGCCGCCCCGTACGCGATCGGCACGCTGGCGACGTACTGGCTCTTCGATCGGATCGGGGCCTTCTGGGAGTGACCGCCGGGAACCAGGGCCTGAGATCAGCGCGTCACACAGCCGCCCGTACCTGCATGCGGCGGCGCAGCGGGCAGCCGGAGAAAGTGCGGGCACGAGAAATCGAACAGGTCCAGCAGCGCGTCGGCGTTAGCGTCGCGGGCCGTGAGCGCCGGCAGGTCGTGCAGCAGCTCGATCAGCCGGAGGATGGACGTGTGGTCGTGGACCACGTGGGAGACGTACCCGGGCCGCGACCACGGGGACACCACCACCATGGGCACTCGCATCCCACGGCGGTCGAAGTCCTCGTCACCGGGCGCGGGCACGCAGCCCTCGGGCGGCGGGACGTGGTCGAAGAACCCGCCCGATTCGTCGTACGTGACCACGACCGCCATGCGCGGCCACAGGGGGCTGGCCATCGCCGCCGTCAGCACCCCGCGCGTCCAGGCCTCGCCGTGCTGGATGTCCGACACGGGGTGCTCGTCCGCGGGGCCCGAGGGGTCTACGAAGACCACGGCGGGGAGGTCCCCGTGGTGCAGCCCCGCGAAGAGGTCCCGCGTGCCGTGCAGCCCGGCGTGGCCTGGGGTCCACCCGAGGGTGTCCTGCCGCGGAGGCCCGTCGGTGTACACCCCCCAGGAGACGTTGGCTGCGTCCATCTGGTCGTACACCGTGGGCACGCCCTCGATGGTGGCGGTCCCGGTGTCATGGACCCCGTAGGCCCCGCCGGAGTACAGGAAGTTCCGGTTGGCCCAGGTGCCGCCCAGCGTCGCTGCGAAGTACCTGTCGGACATCGCAAACGTGCCGTACAGCCAGTAGTAGAACGGCAGGTCCCGCGCTTCGTAGTACCCCAGCGCGTCGCGGCCGTGGCCGCCGCCCGCCACCGCCGAGCGGAAGAACCCGTCCATCAACCCGTTGTTCCACCCGACGTGCATGCTCGACCACTGGTGCGGGGGGTCACCCGGCGCGCAGGTCGAGGCCAGGTGCTGCGGCACCACGGGGCGCCCGCCCGTGTCCAGGTTGACGTACCCGTCCGGGATCCCGTCCACGTCCGGGCGGCCGTTCTGCGGCATCCGCCCGAGGTAGTGGTCGAACGAGCGGTTCTCCTGCATCACGATCACCAGGTGATCGATCGGTATTCCCGCGCGGGCCGCGGAGTCCATCCCCAGGGTGTCCAGCACCCGCGCCCCCGCGCTGAACGCGCACCGCCCACGGTCCTTGGCCAGCGGGTCGTGCGCCACCGTCAACGGCGGGTCGGCGGGGCACATCGACCCTGCGTCCAGGGCCACGGGGACGTCGGACTCCATGGCATCGGGCTCCGTGGCGTCAGCGCCCGCGCCGTCGGCGGCCGGGACGTCCGCCGCGCCGTCGCCTGGCCCTGGTCCCGCCATCCCCGACGGATCGCCGCACCCCGCGGCGCACACCAGCAGGACGGGGACGACACGGAAGATTTTCCAGCGTCCAGGCACGTCGGGTGCGGACTATAGACCGCCGTGCTGACCCGTGCCAGGGGCTGTAGTACGGTCTCGGGTCGTGAAGGTCTCTCCCTTGCTTCCGGTCCTTGTCGTGGTGTTTGCGTCCTGCAGCAGCGCTGGGGACCCCGACGACAACCCCCCGGCGGGCGCCACGGTGGATTCCGCCGCGTGCCTGCACCCGAACACCACCGTCGCCGCCCTGGTCCCCCCCGCCGGCGGGATCCCCCCCGCCGCGGACACCAAGGTGACGGTGCGGGGCGTGGTGGCCACCAGCGCGAAGTTCCTGGTGCGGTCGATCCCGGGCAACGGCTGCGTCTACGGCTTCTGGGCCTCCGACGGCGCCACGGCGCAGCCGAGCACGGCCATCCTGGTGACCGGCCGTGGCAACGACGCCCCCAACGCCACCACGCCGTGCCCCGTGACGGGCGGCGGCGGGCACATCCCCGACGACCTCGCGGCGGGCGACCTGGTGGACATCAGCGCCGAGTACATCGGGTACCGCGCGCCCACCACCCGGTGCTCCCGCGCGGTCCCCCAGCTCGAAGACCTCTGCGCGGTCGACCGCCGCGCCCGGGGCGTCGCCGTCACGGCCCTCGCGAACCTCGACGTCGGGGACCTCGGCGACGACGCCGCGGACCCGTCGCCCGACGAGGCCGTCCTGGTCACCACGCAGCCCGCGACGGTCACCGACCCGGATCCCAGCCACGACGGCAGCGCCTTCACCGTGATGGGCGCCCACGGCGCGCTGCGCGTCTCGACCCTGCTGCTCGCCCGCGGTCCAGCGTGGCACGGCCCCGCTGCCGCTGCCCGGTTCACCTCCCTCACGGGCATCGTGTACTTCGACAACTGCCACTGGCAGCTTGTCCCGCGCGCGCCCGCCGACCTCGTCGCCGGCCCGTGACCGTGGACCTCAGCGCCGCCGCCGCCGCCGCCGCCGCGCGCTGACCGCCAGCACCAGCGCGAGCCCGCCCCCGAGACCCCGTCCGCCCTTTCTGTCGCTTCCGCCCCGTGCACTGCCGGCCACCCGGCAGCCGCAGCCCGAGGTCACCACCCGCCCCGGGCCGCCGTCGGTGCCCGCGTCCGTCGGTGCGTCCGCACGCACGTCCGCGGCGGCGGGGATGTCCGCGCCGAGGTCGGTCACGGCGACCTCCGCCGCGTCGGTGCCCGCGTCGGTGCCTGCGTCGGTGCCTGCGTCGGTGCCCATGCACCCCCCGCGGCCGTCGCAGGTGCCGCACGCTCCGCCGTCGGTGCCCGCGGCGCGGGCGGTGCACGTCCCACGGGCGCTTGACAGGTCGCACGTCGAGCACACGCCGTCACACGGCCGGTCGCAGCACACGCCCTGGGCGCAGATGCCCGAGTAACACGCCGTGTCTACCGTACACGCCGCGCCGTTGATCGCCACGGAGCGCACGCCGTACGCCCAGGTGTCCCCGTGGATCGCCACGGAATCGAACCCGCCGAACATCAGGGTCTCGTCGTCCGCTTCGTCGTAGGCGAGGGACTGGCCGTACCGCCCGACGGGCGCCACGGAGAGCGACCGGATCGCCCAGTTGCTTCCGTCCCACTCCCAGAGGTCCCCGACGGGCACCAGGCCCGCCGTGCCGGCGTAGAGCACCGAGACGTTGCGCCGGACGTCGAACGCCAGGGAGGTGTAGTACCGCGGCGAGGGCATCGCGCCGAGGGGCCGACGCTGCGTCCACGCGGTGCCGTCCCACTCCCACGTATCCCCGAGGATCCCGCCCCCGGAGTCTCCGCCGTAGAGCACGGTGACCCCGCGGTGCCGGTCGTAGGTCATCCCCATCGCGCTGCGCGGCGGCGGCGACGGGGTCACCACGCGCGGGGCCCAGAGGGCGCCGTCCCACTCCCAGGTGTCCCCCAGGGGACCGCGCGCGCCGTATCCACCGTAGAGCACCGCCACGCCTCGGCGGGTGTCCCAGACCAGCCCCGCGGTGAACCGCGCCGGCGGGGACACCGCCGGGTGCGCCGTCTGCAGGGCGTGGCCGTCCCACGACAGGGTCTCGGCCAGCGGTCCCGCGTCGTTCGAATATCCGCCGAAGATCCAGGTGACCGCGTGGGTGGGGTCGTACGCCGCCGCGGGGCGGGTGCGGGCGGGAGACATCACCCCCGTGGTGGATACCCAGGCGTGGCTGTTCCACTCCCAGATGTCCCCCAGGGGGTTGATGGTGTTGCCGCCCATCAGCACGCCCACCCTGCGGCCGGTGTCCCACACCATCGCGGCCCCCGTGCGCCGCGCAGGGCCCGCGACGGGCGTGAGGTCCGTCCACGCCGTACCGTCCCACTCCCACGTGTCCGCGCGCTCGCCCGCGCCGCTGCGGTCGGCGCCGGAGAACAGAAGTACCTTGCCGCGGACCGCGTCGAAGGTCGCGGAGGCCAGCGTGCGGTTCTGCGGCCCCGTGGTGGCCCGGCGCGTCCATGCCGTGCCGTCCCACTCCCAGGTCTCGCCGTAGGCCATCGTGGGGTCCGCACCGCCGAACAGCACCACCCGCCCTCGCGTAGCGTCCCACGTGAGGGTCGCGCCGCCGCGGGGCGACGGCCCGCCGGTGGTCATCACCTGCGTCCAGTTTGTACCGTCCCACTCCCAGGTGTCCCCGAGGACGGCGCCCGTGAGGTCCGCCTGGCCGCCGAAGAGCACCGTGCGGTGACGCACTGGATCGTAGGCCGTCTGGGCCCTGAAGCGCCCGGGCGGCGAGACCGCGGGCGACTGCGCCGTCCACGTGGTGCCGTCCCACGTCCAGGTGTCCGAGAAGGTCCCGGTGCGCCCGTTGCCGCCGAAGAGCACCGTGACACCCGCACCCGAGTCGAAGCTCAGCGCGGGCATGATCCGCGGCGAGGGCGAGGACGCGGGGTGGTACTGCACCCAGGTCGTCCCGGTCCAGCGCCAGGTGTCGCCCACCACGCCCGATGCCCCCTGGCCGCCGAACAGCACCAGGGTGCCGCGCACGGGGTCCCAGGTCATCGCCGCGCCGACCCGGGGCGTGGGCGATGCGTCCGGGTACCGCTGGGTCCAGGCGCTGCCGTCCCAGGTCCAGGTATCCCCCAACAGTCCGCCGCCCGAGTCTCCGCAGAAGACCACGGCCTGCCCGCGGGCCAGGTCCCACCCGAAGGCCGCGCTGTCCCTGGGGTGGGGCGAGCGCTCGTGGGAGAGCTCGGTCCACCGGGCGACGTCGACCATGGGCTGTGCGACGGCCAGCCCGGGGACCAGCATGGACGTCAGCGCGGACGTCAGCGCGAGGGCGGCCCCAAGGGCCAGCGTGGGACGGACAAGCATCCGGGGAGTATAAGCTCCTGCGGGGGCCCGGAGGAGCGTCACCGCGGGCCCACGCAGCCGTTGGTCGAACACGTCCCGCCGAGCGCGGCGCAGTCCACCGCCGCGGGCACGCCGAACGCGCACGCCGTGGCGACCGTGCCCGCACAGGTGACGGTCCCCGGCAGGCACGCGCTGCCCGCGAGGCAGCCCACGAGGGTGGGCGCGCCCGGCATCGGGCCGCAATGGAGCCCCGGCGCGATGGCCCCGCACCGCGTCCGCTCGCGCACGTAGTTCGGCACGGCGTCCGAGTGAAACCCGCAGTGCTCGGCCACCTCGCCCGCGGCGCAGAGCGAGTACTCGTGGTCGCAGTCCTGCCCGCTGCCGCAGAGGACGTTGTTGTCGTCCGTGTCGATCCAGCACGAGGGGGTGTCAAGCCACGGCCGGGCCGCGCAGTTGCCCTCCACCTGTGCCGTGCCGTTGCACTCCCGGTAGTCCGGGCCCGTCTGGCACTGCGGCCGGGTGTCCGCCGAGGGACACGACTGCGCGCCGCACCAGACCAGCCCCACGTCCGCGGTGATGCACCGGAGCCCCTGCGCGCCGCAGTCCACGGGCACCACGGCGTCGTTGCCGCAACGGCCGTGGGCGCGGACCAGCATCCGGGCGCCCTGGCACAGCGAGTCGTCGTCCGGGCCCATGGCCGCGGGCACGGGCCCCGCGCCGAGGCACCGCGCGACGGCGGCGCAATCGGTCGCGGCAGACACGCAGTCCCGGGCGGAGTACAGCAGCGCCGCGGACAGCTCGCCGCTGGCCCGGAGCGAGCCCGAGAGATCCCCGCGCCGCGCCAGGAGGGCGACGGACACGGAGCCGGCCTGGGCCTGGACGTACGCCTGCACGCACGCCCGGGAGTCCGCGCCGAAGCACACGCTCCCCACGGCGCACAGCCGGGCGGCGTCGGCGATCACCGCGGTGAGCGTGCCGCCGCCGGTGACCGTCGCCGTGGGCTGCCCCGGAAACGCCACGCAGTGCCCCGCGGTGGCCATGGCATCCGTGGCAGAAGCCATGTCCCCGGATGCGTCCCCGGGTGCGTCCCCGGGTGCATCCCAGGGTGTGTCCGTGGGTGTGTCTCCGGGTGCGTCCATGGGGACGGTGGTGCGGGCGTCGGTCGCGGCGTCGGGGAGGGGTGGGCTCACCGTGGTGCCGCACGCAGCGCACGTGAGGCAGGTGAGCGCTGCCGCGAGGGCGCGGAGCCGGGGGCGGGTCATGGTGGGGGAGAGCTTGCGAGACATCGGCGCCGGGGACAAGTGCGCCGATGTCTCCGCGGGGAGCGCGGGCGGGGCGGTCAGGGCGTGAAGCGCACCGTGAGGCCGGAGGACAGGGTGCCGGCCGTGGTGTGCTCGAAGGTCGTGGCCACGGTGCCGGCGGCGTTCTGCAGGGCCACCGTGGCCTGCTCACCGGAGCTGCCCGGGCCCGAGATGGTGTTGTAGACGAGGTCGATGGTGTTGGTGCCCTCGTTGAAGACCACTTCGAAGGTCAGGTGGGTGACCATGCCGTCGCTGAAGTGGTAGGCGTCGTTGGTCTCGACCACGAAGTGCCGGTTGGGCGCCGTACCAAAGGACGCGGTGCACACGCCCGTGGCGCGCTGGAGGAGGTCGCGGTTGTACGCGAACACCGCCGGCCGGGGACCCGAGACCGTCGGGAACGCCGTGGTGCTGTACGAGCACTGGTTCATCGCCGTGGTGGCCGTGCCAAAGAGCACGTACCCGTCCGCGGTGGGCGTCACCTGGGTGAACATCTGGTCGTAGAAGGTGAACGGGAAGCCGAGGTCCACCGTGGTCCCCGCGCAGTCGTCCACGTTGGCAAGCTGGGCGCCATGGCCAGGCGCGGCGCAGGCGTCGAGCCAGGTGAGCCCCGGGACCGGAGAGACCGTGTGGTAGCTCGCGATCACGGTGGAGCACGCGCTCGCCACGCAGTGCATCCCGGCGGTGCAGGCGTGGCCGCAGGCGCCGCAGTTGTTCGCGTCGGACGTGATGTCCGTGCAGGTGCCCGAGCAGATGTGGCCGGTCGCGCCGCCCACGATGCACCCGCAGGTGCCGGCGTTGCAGGTCTCGCCCGTGGCGCAGGCGTGACCGCACGAACCGCAGTTGGTGACGCTGGTGTTCAGGTCGGTGCAGGCGCCCGAGCACACCGCGGCGCCGCCGGGGCAACGGCACAGGCCGCCCATGCAGGTGGCGCTACCCGTGCAGGTGTTTCCGCAGGTGCCGCAGTTGTGGTTGTCGACGCCGATGTCCACGCAGGCGCCGCCGCAGAGCGCGCCGCTGGTGGGCGTGCCGCCCGTGAGCATGCACCGGCACAGCCCGAACGCGCAGATGGAGCCACCGGGGCAGGTGTTTCCGCACGCGCCGCAGTTGCTGGTGTCCGTCTCGGTGTCCACGCACCGGCCGCTGCAGGCGACCTGGATCCCCGGGCACGGGATGGCGCACGCGCCCCCGGTGCAGATCTGCCCCGTCGGGCAGACGTTTCCGCAGGCGCCGCAGTTGGCCGGGCTGACGTTGGTGTTGATCTCGCACCCGTCCGCCGCGCTGTGGTTGCAGTCCGCGAAGCCCGTGTTGCAGGTGCGGATGCACGCTCCCGAGGTGCACGCAGCGACTGCCTGGGGACCGGCCACGCAGGCCATCCGGCAGCCGCCGCAGTTGGCGAGGCTGGTCTGGGTGTTCACCTCGCAGCCGTCCGCCGCGAGGCCGTTGCAGTCCGCGAAGCCCGCGGAGCAGGTCATCACGCCGCAGGTGCCGCCCGAGCACGCCGGGGTCCCGCTGGCGACGGTGCACCCGTGCCCGCAGGTGCCGCAGTTGGCCGGGTCCATGGCGGTGTTCACCTCGCAGCCGTCGGTCACCGTGGCGCTGCAGTGCGAGAAGCCCGGGTTGCAGGTGATCCCGCAGGCGCCCAGGGCGCAGGCCGGTGCGGCGTTGGGGAGGGCAGGGCAGGCCGTGCCGCAGGTGCCGCAGTTGGCGGGGCTGTTGTTGGTGTCTGCCTCGCAGCCGTTGCCGGCCATGTGATCGCAGTCGGCGAAGCCCGCGCTGCACGCGCCCACGGTGCACGCGCCGGCCGCGCACGCCCCGGTGGCGTGGGGGGGCGCGCACGAGACACCGCAGCCGCCGCAGTTGGCGGCGGACGACCGGGTGTCGACCTCGCAGCCGTCCGTGGGGTCGCCGTTGCAGTCGGCGAAGCCCGGGTTGCACGCGAACGAGCACGCGCCGCGGGTGCAGGTGGCGGCGGCGTTGGGGCGGACCGCGCAGGCCATGCCGCAGCCGCCGCAGTTGGCCGGCGAGATCTGGGTGTTGGTCTCGCAGCCGTCCGCCGGGAGGGTGTTGCAGTCGGCGTAGGGCGCCGTGCACGAGGCGATGGAGCACGCGCCCATGCCGCAGCCGGGGACTCCGTTGGCGACCGCGCAGGTGTTGCCGCACATCCCGCAGTTGGCCACGTTGCTCTGGGTGTCCACGCAGCCGCCCGAGCAGCAGGCCTGGCCGGTGGAGCAGCCGTGGGCCGCGCTGCAACCGACCACGCAGGTGCTGCCGCGGCACAGGAGGCCCGAGGGGCACTGGTCGTCGGTGACGCACTGTACGCAGGTGTGCAGCAGGGGGTCGCAGCGGCTGGCGGCGACGCCTCCGTCGGCGCCGGCGTCGCTGGCCGTCGCGCAGGCGACGTCCTGGCTACAGCCCGCGGCGCAGGACCGGGAGATCGGGTCGCAGTGCTGGTTGGCCGGGCAGGTGTCGGGCGACGAGGCGCAGCCGACGCACATCCCCGAGGGGATGTCACACACCGTGCCCGCGGGGTTGCCCGCGCAGTCGGCGTTGGCGGCGCAGCGGTGTACGACATCGACCGGGACGTCCGGGGCAGCGTCGGGGACGGCGATGTCCATCCCGCTGCCCGAGGCGTCGGTCCCACTCACCACGGGGTTGTTGCTGGAACAGCCAGCGATCGCCACGGCGAACGCCAGGGCGAAGGC
>FSWI01000412.1_pt1 | contig 11031 bp, 8 predicted proteins | sample 1637911 | NCBI WGS metagenome assembly FSWI01 (sample SAMEA3914789, study PRJEB12502) | metagenome | biome: forest; material: soil | place: Canada | collected 2011-07-03 | depth 0.3 m
CGAGATCGACGCCGGGATCGCGGGTATCGACGCGATGCAGTCGGTCGCGAACGACCTGGACCTCCTGCTGAAGAAGGTCGAGGAGACGGTGCGGCTGGATCGGTCCGATGTCTGGACGCAGGCGGGCGCGGTGTACGTCGCGGCCCTCCACCAGGCGAAGTCGGACAAGGCCATGGAGATCGCGATCGCGCCGGTGCGCGATGCCCTGAAGAAGGGCAAGCGCGCCGACGTGTCTCACATGGCCAGCGCCTTGCCAGCCTCGCGGCTGGCAAGGCGCAGACGAGGGCGTCCCGTGCGCAGCAGCGCGCACTGGTCACCCCCGGGGGGCAGCCGAGGTCCACGTCGGGCCACGGCCTGCCTCCGAACAGCCCCCAGGGACCCGCGGTCAACCCGCAGGGCCCCGCGCCCACCAGCGCGGCGGTCTTGCAGGGTCCCGCGGTCAACCCCCAGGGTCCCGCCCCCGGCCGGTAGTCCCGTCCCTCCCCCCTGATCCGTCGGCGCCACGCACACCGGCCGCGTGGCGCCGGCGGATCCCTATGCCGTCGTTGCCAGGACCGAGGCCAGCGCGCGCGACGTCGCCGCCGTGTCGATCCGTTGCGCCGCGGCGGTGAGCAGGGCCCCTGCGACCGACCGGTGTGTCTCGGCCAGGGGGCCGTCGAACAGCCCGTGCTCCGTGGCCAGTGCGTCCAGCAGGGGCGGCAGGTCCCACCACGCGTTGGCGTCCGCGAGGGCCGCGGGGGTGATCTCCAGCGCCTCGGTCAGCACCGCTCTGCCCCCGTCGACGGCGTGCAGCCCGAGGAGCAGTCCCAGGCGATCCTCCGGGGCGGCCGTGTCGCCCGCGGCGTCGTGGTGTTCCAGCCCGCCGCGGTAGGCTCTCCGGGCGCTGTCTGTGTGTCCGAGCGAGCGCCAGGCGTCCCCGATGGAGCGCGCCACCCGAGCGACCGCTCCGTGGTCGCCCGCGGAGTCCGCGAGGGCGCGGGCCACGGCGACGAGAGCTCCCGTCCGCGCGGTGTCGCCCGCGGCCGCGGCGACGACGGCCAGCGCGGCAGAGAGCTCCGCGCGGGTGCCGGGGTCCTCGGCCAGGGGATCGTCCAGGCTGGCTTCGAGGTCCTCACGGGCGCGTTCAAGCTGCCCCGCGCGGAAGGCCGCGACCGCGGAGTTGACCCGCGCGGAGAACCTGTCGACGGGGTCGACCTCGGTCGCCGACCACGCCGTGTGAACCGCAGCGAAGAGGGCCTGCGCGCCCGCGGCGTCGCCCCGGCGGTAGCGCACCGCGGCGAGGTCGTGGGCGAGGAGGGCGGCCAGCGCGGGCTCCCAGTCCTGCACGGCCGCGGCGTGCCACGCGGCGAGGCGCACCGTCGCGGCGGCGAGGTCGTCGAGGTCCAGGGCGTGCTCGTGCCAGCGGAACAACGTCCGGCGATGCCGGGGGATGGCCTCTTCGCTGACGAAGCACAGGGCCTGCCACCGGAGGGCGGCTTCGCGGTCACCCGCCTCCCACGCGAGCCGGGTGAGGTTGTTGAGGACGTGGAAGCGCGCGACCTCGACGTCCACCGCGGGGGGCGCGCCCGGGTGAGGGTACGCTCCAGGGCAGGGCTCCAACAGGCGAAGGGCGGACAGGCAGTCGTCCGTGGCCTCGCCCGCGCGCCCCAGGCGAAACAGCGGAAAGGCCCGGGCGTTGAGGCACCAGGCCTCCATGAACCGCGCCCACGGCAGGGGCAGGTCCGCGGTCTGCGCGGCGGCGACCGCGCGGTCCCCTGCGGTGACGGCGGCGGGGAGGTCGCCGTGCTCGCGGGCCGTGCGGATCGTGGCGCGAAACCCCAGGTGCACGCGGCGCCGGGGATCGGTCTCCAGCGCGAGCGCGGTCCGCAGGTGGGCGTCCGCCGCGCGGACCATGGCGTCCCCGGGAGCAGGGCGCGTCGGCGCGACGTGGAGCCCCGCGAGGCCCGCCAGGGTGTGGATCTCCGCGGCCGAGGGGTGGTGCGGATCATCGGCCAGCAGCGCCTCGGCAAGGCGCAGCGCGGCGGCGAACCCGAAGGCGCCGAAGCTCGCCCGCGCCGCGCGGAGCACCAGGTCCGAGCCCGCCCTGTCCCGGGGGCCGCCCGTGGCGATCACCGCGGCGGCTTCGCGCTCCAGTCCGTCGTCGGTGAGGTCGAGGACCACGTCCGTGATCCCGATCCCCACGTGTGTCATCCCTGGCGGCGCGTCCCAGCGTTCGTCCGGGGAGGCGTACCCGGCGGGGTCCGGGGCCTCGGACGCGGGGACCACCCTGGTCACGGGCAGCGCGCGGAGGAGGCTGATCTCCGCGGCGACCATCGAGGCGACGCGTTGCCCGATGGCGTTGCGGGTGTCCCTGGTGTCCCTGGTGTCCCTGGTGTCCTGGGCCGCGGCGCCGTCGGTGGCGACGCCGAGGACGACGTCGGGCCGCTGGTCCGGCGGCATGGCGCGGAGGGTCATCCGGACGAGGGTCAGCGAGCCCGGGTCCAGCGCGAGGGCGTCGGGGACCCACAGCGGCGCGCCGACCTGGGGAAGAAGCTCGGCGAGGGCGCCGGCCCACGCGTCCAGCAGGGGCCGTGCGCTGAGCCCCGTGTTGGGGAGGTTCCCGAGGAACAGCGCGGACTCGTGGTCGCGGCCCTGGCGCTCGGCCGGGGTGAGGGCGGGATCCAGCCCCCGGAGCACCAGGCTCAGCAACGCGCGCTGCGGTCGGAGCGCGGCGTCTACCGCGGCGTCTCCGAGCCGTGCGCGGAGGCGTGCGAGCAGCGCGCGGGCGGCCCCGAGGGGCACGACCAGCGCGTCCCCCGGGGCGGGCGCGACGTCGAGTACCAGGGGGTCGGCGCGCAGGGCCTCCGCGGAGAAGTACGCAGAGAGCGCCCGGCGGGTGCCTTCAACCAGGGTGATACAGGGGCGGTCGGGGAGGGTTTCCATCGGTGGGTCCCGGGGGGGCGTTGGCATGGCGTCGATGGCAACGGGGGCCTCCAGCGAGCCTCCGCCCCGACGGGTGTCACAGGCAGTGGAGGCTCAGATGCAGGGGATGATGCTGCTGCGGGTGCCGGCCTTGACGGTCGTGCGGATCTTCATGGTGTGTTCCTTGGTGCTCAGATGCAGGGGATGACGCCGTTGCGGGCGCCGGCCTTGACGGTGGTGCGGATCTTCATTCGTGTGCTCCATGGGCCCTTGGGTGAAGTGTCCCGGGGGTGCGGGCGCCCCACCTGCCGGGATGGGGCAGAAACCCTTTCGGCCCCGTGGATCGACCACGGTGCAGCACGCGTGCCGAGGGGGTTTCGCCTGCGTTCACGCGCTCCCGGGGGAGCGCTTGCGCGGCGGGCTTCTCATGGGTTGCGCGGGGGTGTGCGCACCAGGGCACCGTGGGTGCCTCGCGGGTGCGGGTGCGGGTGCGGGTGCAGGTGCCGTTCAGGTGCCGTCGGGGGAGAGCGGCGCGCACGGGAACCGCCCCTCGGCCGCGGCGCGGTTCGACCACGCCCGTTGGAGCAGGTAGCCGTCCATCGGGACGTACCGCTCGGCGCAGAGGTCACCGATCTCGGGGCCGAACTCCGTCCACGGTTGTCCGTCGCTCGGACGAAACTCGTAGGCCGGGGCGACCAGGGGGTCCGGGTCGGTCGCGGCTTCGATCAGCTCGTGGGAGGTGGTGACCTGCAGGAGGCTGTCCGTGCCCACGCCGCCGACCGGGTGGCCCATGGCGTCGAGGGTGATCGGGTCGTCGCAGGCGACGGCCACGGCGTAGGCGAAGCGCGACGGGGCAACGCCCGCGGCGCCGTGGTACCCCAGAAAGTCCATGCAGCTCGTGGCGCGGAAGGTGTCGTTGCCCTGGGTCACCCGGGTGCCGCCCGGTACAAAGACGATGTACAGCGTCTCGTCGAAGCGGCCGTCGGCGGCAGAGGGCAGGACGCCCTCGCGGACGTCCGCCACGAGCCCCGCTTCGATCTCCGCGTCTGTCATCACGGCAGGGGCGGCGCCCGGACGGCGGACGGCGCCGAGCATCGTGCCCGCGCCCACGCCGTAGTCCTGGCCGACGAGCGCCAGCCACGGAGACCCCGCGAGGTAGCGGGTGAGGGCCTCGTCCGCGGCCGCGCGCGGGTCGTCCGCCCAGGTGATGGCGACCAGTTGCGGGTGGTGCATCCGCGGACCGCCCTGGTCGGGCAACTGCGGAAACCGGCTGTGCAGCACGGGTGCGGGTGCGGGTGCGGGTGCGGTGGTACCTGCGTCGACGGGTGGCGGGAGGCCGGCGTCGACGGCCGCCCCGGGCGGCGGGTCGTCGGGCGGAGTCCAGGTGACCACCCGCGCGCCGCAACCCGGCACCATCCAGCCGCACGATGCGACGAGAACCCAGACACACGCCTTCATGGCCACTCCCCACCGGTTGGGTGTGCGGTGTCGCGTGCGTATTCACGCCCCCGCCCGGGAGACCGCCGTGGAGTCCGTGGGAGGGACCGTCACGTCCAGCGGCGCCCGCGCCAGGGTGAGCGCGTGCACCGAGCGGGCGCCTGCTTCCAGCAGGGCCGCGCGGGCCGCGGCGAGCGTGGCGCCCGTGGTGACCACGTCGTCGACCAGCAGCACCCGGGCGCCCGCCACGCCGCGGCTCGCGCGGACCACGAACGCCCCCCGCACGTTGGCCTCGCGCGCGGCCCTGCCCAGCGTCCGCTGCGAGGGCGTGTCGCGCACCCGCGCCAGGACGGCGTGGTCCACCCGACGGTCCATCGCACGCGCGACCGCCCGGCACAGCTCCGCGGACTGGTTGTAGCCTCGCTGCGCCAGCCGCGCCGGGTGCAGGGGCACGGGGACCACCCGGTCGAAGCTGGCGCCCAGGGCCGTCGCCGCAGGGACCAGCAGCGCGCCCAGCGAGGCCGCGGGCGCCGGGTCCGCGCTGTACTTGGCCCGCGCGATGGCGGTCGCCAGGGGGCCCCCCCAGGCGTACGGGGCGGTCACTCCGGGGGGCGGCGCGTCGGCGGGCTCCAGCGCGTCCAGGCACCGCGCGCAGAGGGGCGGAGGGCGCGGGTCGACGGTGTGGCATGCCACGCAACGGTGGGGCGCCACGAGGTCGGCGAGGTCACCCAGCAGGTCGACGAAGAGGCGAGCGATGGGGCGCATCGATCGGGTGATCGCGCGGAGTCCGCCTGGGGTTGCGTCGGTCAGCGCGCGGGGCGGGTGTACCCATCGCGGTCGGTCGGCGCCGCGGCGTCGCCCAGGGGGCGCAGGAGGGTGCTGCCGGTCATCCCGGCGGGCGCAGGGATGCCCAGCAGGGCCAGCGCGGTGGGCGCGACGTCCGTCGCCTGGCCCGCCCGGAGGTCCGCGCGGCTGCGCTCGTCGCCCGCCCGCGCGAACCACAGCCCCGCGCGCGAGCACGCCAGCAGGGCGCCCCGGGTGTCGAACACCGCCGCGGCCACGGCCCCCACCGCCGCGTCCGCCTCCGCGGCCCCGCCCGGGACGTCTGCCAGGATGACGTCGTAGCGCCCGCTGCGGATCGCCTGGACCACGGCGTCACCCGTCGCGCTCCCCGCGGTGACCGCGGTGTCTTCGCCGTCCAGGGCCTCGGTCCGCCCGTCGCGCAGGCGCCCGAGCGCCGCCGCGTCGCCGCAGACGAACTGGGCCAGGCCCGCGGACGCCACGGTGAGTCCCACCCCCTGGGTCACCTCCCCGCTGCCGCCCAGCAGCGCCGTCGGGAAGCGCTGCGCGAGGAAGGCCAGGCCAGGGGCCCTGGACGCCAGGGCGGGGTCCTCGGGGCTCACTGCAGCATCGAGGACCAGAAGCACCAGCGGCCGGGGCCGCGCGGCATGGACAAGGGTCATGGCGGCACCGATGCTGCGATGCCGCGGGGGGCGGGCCCGTTGCGGATCAACCGTTCACGCCACGGAGGGGGGTGACGGCGGGGCGGTGGCCGCGCGGAGCTCGGCGCGGAGCGCGTCGGCCTCGCCGGGGCGCAAGGGGTCGTGACCGAAGCGGGCGGCTACGTAACGGGCGGCGATCCGTTCGGCCACGGGGCCCACCGGGTCGCCGCGGCGGGCGACCTCCGCGGCGAACCGCAGGGGGGGAGCGCTGACCGGGCGCACGTGGCCTCGGGCCGCGAGGGCGGCGTCCAGGGCGCGGGCCAGGGCCTGCGCCTCGCGGACGGACAGGGCCGCGGGCAGGGAGCCCGTGGGACCTCTGCGCAGGGCCCCGCGGCGGAAGGTGAAGTACAGCCCCGCGGCGGCCACGAGGCTGGCCATCACGGCTGCGATCGGGCGCCAGGGGATTCGCCGGGCGTGGGAGGCCATCCGGTGGCCGGTGCGGTGCCAGTCGCCAGGGCTGAGTCCGTCCCCCCGGCGGGCTTCGACGAAGCGCCACACGCGGAGGGCCAGGCTGGCCTGGGTGTTCAGGTCGAAGCCCACGACGTAGGTGCGCCAGCGGAGCCGGGCGGCTTCGACCACGGCGTCGATTTCTGCCCACGGACCCGTACGGACGACCGGGGCCTCGCCCGCGGGGGGCGTCGGGTCGAAGGTCACCCAGCCGTGGTCCGGGTCGTAGACCTCGACCCAGGAGTGCGCGTCGCCCTGGTGCACGGCGTAGAAGTGTCCGTACCGGTTGTACGTCCCGCCCAGGAAGCCCGTGACGTTGCGGGTCGGGACGCCCACGGAGCGCAGGAGCACGGCCATCGCGGTGGAGAAGTACTCGCAGTGGCCGGCGTGGGTGCGAAAGAGGAAGTCTTCGACGGGCTGCGCGGCCTCGCCGCTCTCCAGTTGGAGGGTGTACCGGAAGCCCGCGAGGTGGCGCTCGACCGCGCGGGCCCTGGCCATGTTGCCGGTCTCGCCCGCGGTGATCCTCAGCGCGAGCTCACGCACCGCGGGGGAGACCGACGACGGGAGCTGGACGTACCGGTCGAGGGATTCGCGGGTGCGGGAGCGCCGGAGGCGGGAGTCGTTCGTCCGGGGGATCCACGCCGTGTAGACAAATCCGAGCTCTTCGTTGGCGGGGTAGCGCACGCCGTCGTCACGGTCGACCGTGAGGTCGGGGTACCGGATGAAACCACCCTCGACGTGGGGGGCGACCTGGAGGCCCACGGTGCCTTCGGGGATGAGCACCACGGGGGGATCCAGCGGGTCCAGGACGATCCGCAGTCCCTGGTCCCGCGCGGGGTCGGGCAGCCGGGCCATGGCGTACCGGTCGGCGATGTGTTCAAGCGCGACGGTGTCCATCGCACCGGAGCGCCGGGTCCATCCGTGGCCGTTGTAGGTGTCAAACGTCGCCCCGCGGAGGCGGAACGAACGCACGGGCGGGGGCCTGGGGTCGGGGTCAAGGGGCTCGACCCGCAGCACGATGGTCGGGTCGTTACGGATCACCCCGTGGCCGGAGAGATCCACGGAGTTGCCGAAGCCCGCGACGGTGTTCTCCCCGTGCTGCCGGAGGTTGAACACCCCGATCCCGATGCGTGGGAACAGCACGAAGATCAGGGCGGTCAGTACGAAGATGGGCACGGCCAGGAGGGACGACCCCGCGAGGAGGCCCACGCCCACCACCCGGCGCGACCGGAGGATCCGCGCCACGTCGATGGGCACCCCTGCGCGTCCCGCACGGGCGTCCGCGAGGTAGTTGCCCTCGATCTCCCGGCGGAGATGCCCCAGGGTCATCGCCCAGGGCGTCGCGATCACGAAGCCCACGAAGCACACGGCGTACGAGAGCCCGCCGCCCAGCACCGTGGCGGCGATCAGGTGCAGCAGGGCCAGGACGGTGATCTGCTGGTAGTCCCGCGCCGTCCGTCGGTTGGCGAGCTTCAGCAACTGCAGCAGCGCGGCGAACTCCACCGTGGCGGTGAGCACCAGGGTGTTGGTGAACACCGCCCGCGCCACCTGGGCGACGAAGGCCAGGACGATGGCGACGTTCCACGTCCGGGTGTACCTCTCGTCGTGGAGCAGGTCGCCCTCGGCGAACCAGCTCGCCGCGACCCCGACGGCCAGGAGCAGGGCGCTGACCCCCTGGAGCTCGCCCCCCGCGCCGAGGGCCACGAGGCCCAGGATGGCCAGGGTGTACGCCGCGAACTTGTGGACCTGGGCGAACCTCACGCCGCCCCCTGGACGGTCGCCGGGGCGACGGCATCCGGGGACGCGGTGGACGCGGTGGACGCGGTGGGCACGGTGGGCACGGTGGACGCGGTGGACGCGGTGGGCACGGTGGGCACGGTGGGCACGGTGGACGGTCGGGTGGCCCGCGGTGCGACGGGCTCTTCGGGCATCGGTGCGTCGGGCGGCAGCCGAGCGAGGAAGGCCAGCGCGCGGTCGGCGGCCTGCGACCCGGGGCGCACGGACACGGTGCGCGGGCCTTCACCGCGGACCTCCTGGGCCACCAGGTGCACCTGCGCGCCCTGGTGCAGCGCCTCCAGGGTCATGAAGGCCGCGCGGCGGATGTCGTCCTCCAGCCGCGCCGCCCACTCGGGCGTGGCCTGGCCGTTGCCCCCGGGCGGGCGGTTGGCCAGCTCGATGCGAACGGCCCGCGCGCCTTCGCGCTTGCGCTCGCGGGCGACGGCGCGGCCCAGCGCGGCGGTCTTGGGCCAGTGGATGTCCCGGGCGGGGTCGCCGTCCATCAGTTCGCGGACGCCGTCGATCTCGCCGTGCCCGCGTTCGTCCCGGGTGAGGAGGTCCCCCGAGGTGAGCGCGGGCGCCGCACGGCCGCCGGTGCGCAGCGGCGCGGGGAGCACCAGTTGCTCCTCGGGCATCTTCACCTCGCGCCATTTCTCGAAGAGGCCAAAGGGGAAGCGCGTGGCGACCCGCAGGGCCAGGTACCGCTCGGTGCCTCGCACGGGCGCCACCCGGCGGTACGCCGCGGTCTGCCGCGCGCCCGCGGACACCTTCAGGAAGTAGCACCGCTTGTCCGTGCGCCGACCCTCGATCCGGTCCTCCACCTCGATGGAGTAGCTGGGCGCGAACCGCTTGCGGTTGTGCACCTCGATCTCCACCAGCGGGGGGGTCCCCGCGAAGGCCCGCCGAGGGAGCCTCCGGCGAAAGTCCAGGCCCCGGAGGGCGATCTCCGAGAGCACGCCGGACAGGATCACCAGGGACAACAGCAACCCCAGCACCAGGTACAGGAGGTTGTTGCCGGTGTTCACCGCGGCGAAGCCCACGCCGATGGTCACGCCGACGAAGACCTTGCCCTCGCGGGTGAATCGCAGCCTCCGCCGGGTGCCCATCCCCCAGGCCAGGGACGACAGCGCCCGGCGGACAAAGGCCAGCACCCGGGTGACCCCGGCGGGCAGACTGTACCCGCGCCCGCGCCCCCAGCGACCGATGGCCCCGTTGGACATCCCCGTCAGGATGGCGCCGGACGGGCTCGGATGCCAGGGGGCTCTTCGGTCGACGGTGTGTGGGGGGGCGGTGGTGTCCCCCTCCGTCAGATCCGCGGCTGCTGGGGGGCGAGGAAGCTTCCCAGCCGGCGCTGGAGGGCCTCCAGCCGGTCGCAACGGGCCCTGAGCGCGGCGTGGTAGTCCCGGTCGTCCGTGTGGACCAGCTCGTCGAAGAGACGGTTCAGCCGTTCGTCCAGCACCTGCTTCAGCTCCGCGGTCTCGGCTTCTGTCAGTCGCAGCTCGATCATCGGTGCCTCCCAACGGAGGACGCAGGGACGGTGGGCGTCAGGTGAACACCTTGGGGATGTTCATCCCCTCGGCTCCGTCGACCTTCACGTCGCACTCGAACACGTCCTCCAGGAGATCCGCCTTGCGAAGAGCGGTCCAACGCTCCAGCGAGAGGTCACCCACGCCCGAGGCGCGGAGTGAGATCCTCCCGGGGGTCAGCCGTACGGCCAGGTCCCTCACCTTGCCCAGGTGCTCCCGGTCGAACGCATCGGCCACCCGGAGGATGGCCGCAAGCTTTCGCACCAGGGTCCTGCCCCGGCGATCCAGCTTCCTGTAGCCCGGGTGCGAGAGGTCCGGGTGGGCCTTGCGGTGGTACCGCGCCACGTTGGCCACGATCTCTTTGTCCCCTGGCGCCAGGCCCATCAAGTCCGAGTGCGACACCAGGTAGTACGTATGCTTATGGTGGGATTCGTACCCGACGAAGTCCCCCAGGTCGTGGAGCATCGCCGCGAGGCGCAACAGCATCCGTTCGTCCCCGACCATGTGGTGCACGTCCGCCAGCTGGTCGAACAGCGACGCCGACAGGTCCGCGACGTGCCGCGCGTGGGCCTCGTCGAAGTGGTACCTCTTCCCGATCTCCACGGCCTCGGCCTCCACGGCCGCCCGCTCCCGGCGCTCGTCCCACACCCTGAACGCCCGGTCGACGAGCTCGGCAAGGATGCCGTCCTTGAGTCCCACGCCCGGGGTGACCACCTCGACCGCGCCCACTGCGTCGGCGACGGCGCCCAGGACGTACATCGCCGGGACGATCACGTCTGCCCGGTCACCCCGGAGGCCGTACCGTTCCTTCCTCGCACGGGGCGCCAGGGCCGAGAGCTCGTCCCGCACGACATGCAAGCGCGCGACGGAGATCCCCGGGCCGTCCGCCGTGGGGGTGCCGCACAGCCCGGCGATGGCCTCGGCGTTGCCCCCGGTGGCCACCAGGACCTCCGGGGCGGGGCCCTTGAGCATCACCGCCTCGTGCAGAAACCTCTCGATGTACTCTCCCAGCAGGGCGCGGCGCTCGGGGGTCACCGGCCCGTCGGTGTCCAGGAACGCTTCATGAAGCCGCACGGTGCCCATCGGGAGGGACACCGAGGCCCGCGTGGCCGTCCCGGCCATCTGGGTGAGCTCCACGCTCCCGCCGCCGATGTCGACCAGCAGGGCGCGGCGCTCGCCCAGGCGGACCGCGTGGCCCACGGCCAGCATCACCAGCCGGGCTTCTTCCACACCCTCGATCACCTCCAGCTTGATCCCTGCCTCGCGCTCCGAGCGCTCGACCAGGATCGCCCCGTTGGCGGCTTCACGCACGGCGCTGGTGGCCACCGCGCGGTACGAGTCCACCCCGGCGTTGCGCATCACGTCCCGGAACACCCGCAGGGCCTCCACGGCCTCGGCCAGCGCGGCGGGGGCCAGGCGCCCGGTCATGAAGACATCCCGGC
>FSWI01000526.1_pt1 | contig 10869 bp, 6 predicted proteins | sample 1637911 | NCBI WGS metagenome assembly FSWI01 (sample SAMEA3914789, study PRJEB12502) | metagenome | biome: forest; material: soil | place: Canada | collected 2011-07-03 | depth 0.3 m
GCGTTGAGGTCCGCGGTGGACGGCGCCGCGCCGCCCATGATCGGGTTGTCGTTGGACTGGATCATCCACACGGGGGCGTGGAGTCCCGCGTCGTGGATCATCTGGACGGCCTGGTCGTACCCGCGGGTCCAGGTCACCCCGCGGTCGGACCAGTACACCTGCGGCATGAACACGTCGCCGCAGTACTGGTCAAAGGTCGGGAACGGGAACGTCCCGTGGTAGCCCACCCACCCGAACGAGGTGTACCCCAGGAACACTCCGGGCACCCTCGCCCGGATCCCCTGGCAAAGCTGCTGGGCCGCGGCGGCGTGGGAGCCCTCGAACTCGGACTCCACGTCCAGGATCACCCCGCTTGTGCCCGGGACCGCCGCGGCCTGGGCGACCGCGGCGATGCTCCCGGGGATGTCCGCCGGGGTGACATACGGCCAGGCGAGGACCCGGATGCCCCGCGAGGTGAACTCGTTGAGGTTCGCCGGGGTGTACCGGGTGGTCCAGAAGTTCGCGTCCTGGCCGCTCTTCAACAGCACGTACCCGACGCCCATGTGCTGGCACTGCTGGGCGATCTCCGCGGCCGTCCTCCCGGTGTACGCGAAGTACCAGATCCACAGCCCCTTGGCCGGCGGCGGACGCCCGCTCGCGGGAACCCACGCGCCGAGGTCACCCGCAGCGTCCACGGACGCCACCGCGTCGTGGCCCGCGGGGGCATCCATCCCACCGCCGCCCCCGTCGGACACCGCGGTCTCCGCAGCGTCCAGGGATGCGTCCCGGGATGCGTCCAGGGGTACATCCAGGGATGCGCCCGGGGCGACGTCCTGGGCGGCGTCCGGGGCGGCGTCCGGGGCGACGTCCAGACCCATGGTCTGCGGATCGCTGCTGCCGCAGCCCGCACTCAGGAAGACCGCCGCGGCTGCGGCGACGAGGGAGGATCGCAGGTCGAAGGGCGTGCTCACTGTGGGTGCGCAGAGTATATGCACATCCGCTGGCGCGGGGATGTCTCTCCAGGGTCCTACCCGAGGTCCCGCTTGCGCACCACGTCACGGTACCTCTCGCGCGCCCGCACCCGGGTGACCTCGGTGCCGTCGACCAGCACCTCGACCGGACGTGCGCGGAGGTTGTAGTGCGAGGCCATCGCGTAGCCGTAGGCACCGGCGTTGCCCACGGCCAGCAGATCGCCCTCCTCGGGGACGGGCATCCAGCGATCCTCGGCCAGCACGTCGCCGCTCTCGCAGATGGGCCCGACCACGAAGCACCGCGCGGGCTCTCCCGTGCGCGGGGTGAGGTTCACCACGGGGTGCCACGACTGGTACAGCGCCGGGCGGATCAGGTGGTGCATCCCCGAGTCCACCCCGACGAAGACCCGGTCCCGGGTGCGCTTCACCGTGGTCACCCGGGTAAGCAGCACGCCTGCATCACAGACCACGTAGCGTCCGGGCTCCAACAGAAACTGCAACGGCCGGCCGGTGGACTGCACCGCCCGGTCAAACCGCTCCCGCACGGCCCGGCCCCACGCCGGGAGGTCCACCGGGGTCTCTTCCGGGCGGTACGGCACCCCGAAGCCTCCGCCGGCGTCCACGAACTCAAGGTCCGGGAACTCCCCGGCCAGCGCGAGCAGGGGGTCCAGCGCGGAGAGAAAGAGCCCGACGTCGAAGATCCCCGACCCGATGTGCTGGTGCAGCCCCACCACGCGCAGACCGTGCTCCTTCGCGATCGCCCGCGCCTCGGGGAGATCGTCGGGGGACAGCCCGAACTTGCTGTCCGACCCCGCGGTCACCACGTGCGGGTGATGCCCGCCGCCGATGTCCAGGTTCACCCGGAACGACACCCGCGCGCCGGGCGCCATCGCGCCGTAGCGCCGCAGGGAGGACAGGGCGTCCAGGTTGATCATCACGCCGGCGGAATGCACCGCCCGCAGGTCGTCGTCACTGGGGCTGTTGCCCGAATAGATGATCTCGGACCGGCGGAACCCGCACTGCCGCGCGAGGCGAACCTCCCACGGCGAGACCGTGTCCACACCCAGGCCGCACCCGCGGATCTCCCGCAGGAGGCTCGGGTTCGCGTTGGCCTTCATCGCATAGCGCAGCCCGACCCCGGGAAAGGCCCGGCGAAGCGCCCTGCACCGGTTGCGCACCCGCCGCGCGGAGTACACGTACGCCGGTGTCCCATGGTCCCTGGCGATGGACTCCGCCCGCCGGGACGACAGCCAGAAGGGCCCGGTCACGGCGCGCCGCCCAGCAGCACGCGGTGCAGCGCCCGCACGGCCCGCTCGCCGTCGGCGTCGGGGACCACCACGCTCACGTTGATCGCGCTCGCTCCCATGGAGATCAGTTCTACCGTCACCCCCTCGGAGGCCAGGGCGGTGAACACCCCGCCGTAGACCGCCGGGCCCGCGATGCTCCCCGCGGCGACCACGCACACCAGGGTGCGCCCACGGTCCACGGACACATCGCCCACCGCGCGGAGCTCCGCGAGGGCGGACGGGAGGCCGTCCTCGCGGTCCACCGTGCAGCTCACGGACACCTCGGACGTGGCCACCAGGTCCACCACCACGTGGTGCCGGCGGAACACCTCGAAGAGCTGTGCAAGGAACCCGTGCGCGAGCAGCATCCGGGTGGAGACCAGGTTCACCACGGCGATCCCGCGCTTGTGGGCGATGGCCCGGGCGCCCTGCGCGCCGCGGTCGCCGTCGGCCGTGATCACCGTCCCGGGGTGCGAGGGCTCGAACGTGTTCTTCACCCGCACCGGGATCCCCCGGCGCACCGCGGGGTGGATGGTCTTGGGGTGCAGCACCTTCGCGCCAAAGTAGGCAAGCTCGGCGGCCTCGCTGAACGACAGCATCGGGATCGTCCGCGCCTCGGGCACCACCCGCGGGTCCGCGGTCATCACCCCGGGGACGTCCGTCCAGACCTCGATCTCCTCGGCCCCCAGCGCGGCCCCCACGATCGCCGCGCTGTAGTCACTGCCCCCTCGGCCCAGGGTGGTCACCCGGCCGTCCAGGGTCTTGCCGATGAAGCCCGTGACCACCGGTACCCGGGACCTCCCCGTGAGGGCCGCGCGCAGCCTCTCGGCGCTCTCGGGCAGGGGCTCGGCCGCGCCGAAGCGGTCATCGGTCACCATCCCCACGTCGAAGGCATCCAGCGCCTCGGCCGGGACCCCGCGCGCCGTGAGCGTCGCCGCGATCCCCCGCGCCGAGACCCTCTCGCCGTACGAGGCCACGGTGTCCAGCGCCTCGGCCGTGACCGCCCCCGCCGCGGCGATCCCCTGGAGGGCCGCGCGCAGCCCCGCGAGCTCCGCGGCCACGAGGCCAGGCGTCAGCCCGAAGGCGGTGAACAGACCGGTCACGCGGGCCTCGATGGCGCCCGGGTCCGCGGGACCGCCCGACGCCGCGGTCCGCGCCGCGGTCAGCAGCATGTCCGTGACCCTGGACGCCGCGCTGACGACCACCACCACCGCCACGTCGCGCGCGCGCTGCGCCGCGACGATGTCACACAGGTTCGCGATCCGCGCGGGGTCGCCGACGGAGGTCCCGCCGAACTTCATCACCAGCATGGCCCGAGGCTCTACCAGACCCGCCGGGCGGATGGGAACTCCGGTGGGGCTTCTACGGATGTGGGAGGCGGATCCCCAAGACGGTCGCGCCGATCATCCGCAGGACGGACAGGGGGACCTGCAACCGCAGCCCCAGGTGCGTCTGCCCGTCCCGCTGGACGTTGGAGAACGCCAGGGTGGCCGGGGTCGTCCCGTGGTCCTCGGCCTCACGCATCAGTCTGGGCAACAGCCGGGACATCTCAGGGTCGTCGTGGAAGAGGGGTGCGGAGGCCGCGGGCACCAGGCCCACGGCCGCGGCCACGCCGTCGCCCCCCAGCGCCGCGGCCGTCACGCCCGCGGGGTGCGCGGCCTGCGTCGCGCGGTACAGCGCCCGGGCGTCGGTACCCATGAAGAACCACACGCTGGCCCCCTCGGGTACCAGCAACAGTTCGGTGGGCACCCGCGGCGCCGCCGCGGGCGTCGGGTGCCCTCCGGCGGACGGGCGAAGCCCGGGGGGCGGGCGCCCCGGGCCCGGGGACGTGTTCGAGGGATGCGCGGATTCCGGCGGGATGCGCAGGAGGTAAGCTCCTGCGGGGATGCCCGGGCCTGGGGGCATGACCGTCCACCGGGCGACGTCGCTGTGCTGGTCCGCGGTGATCGCGCGGGCCACGGCCGGGCGCTTCATCACGGCCACCAGCGCCCGGACGTTGGCGACGAACTGCGCCGGGGGTGTGGTCACCTGGAACTCCGAGGCCAGCCAGGGACGGCCCTGGGCGTCGCCACCCAGGGTCGTCGCGGTGGACACCCTGTCCTGCGCGAAGAGGGCCGCGATGGCCGTACGCAGGGCGGTGTTGTCCGCCGGCGGCAGGTGGCCGTGCGGCACCAGGGCCGCCGCCGCCACGCCGGAGGCTACGTTGAGGGTCGCACGGAACGGTTCGAGACCCAGGGCCGCGGCGAGGTACCCGAACCCGTCGCCCGGCAGGTGGCCCGTCCGGTCCGCCGGGGCGTGCGCGTCGCGGGTGGCCTCGACGATCTGACGGACCAGCGGCGCGGAGGTGCCCTGGAGGCCCACGTCGAGCACGATGTCGGCGCCCGCCGGGGGCAGGGACAGGGTCAGCCGCGCCGACCCGAGGTCGTTGAGGGCCAGCGGCAGGCTCGCGGCCATGTCCCGCGCCCAGGCCCGCACGGAGTCCTGGTACTGCGGGTTGTTGGGATCTGGCTGGGGCGTGAGCGCTCGCACCAGGTCGTCCCCGGTGGACCGTGCGTCGCCGAGGAGGCTCTCGCGGGCCTGGACGACCGCGACCTCGGCGACAAGCTCCCCCGCGGAAGGGTCCACGGGCGTGCGCGGGAGGGTGCGGGCAAGGTACGGGAGCACGGGGCCCATCTGGGTGTAGTGCTCGGCGCACACCAGCCGCGCGGCGTTGGGGCCGAACGCGGGCGCGAGGGCGCACTCGGCCCCGCCTTCGCGCCCCGGCGCGGTGGCCTCGATCCGCCGGGCGCCTCCCGCCCCCGGGGTGAGCCGGTGGCCGTCGGCCAGCGCGTTCTCGGCGCGTCCCATGGAGGCGGTGCTGAACGACACCACGGCGACGGGGGCGCCGCCGCCCGCGGGCTTGTACAACACCAGGTCCACGGGGGCGGTGAGGTCGATGACATGGGCCAGGGCCTCGTCGTCGCCGAAGATCGCCGGGAGGCTGGACTCAAGGGAGTGCACCATCCCGTCGCCCATGCCGAGGAGGGCGCCCATGCGCTCGGCGAGACGCCGTGGCGAGGCCACGCGGAGGGTCACCATCAGCCCGTCGGGAGCGGGCACGGGTGACAGGTCGGGGGGGGCGTCCTCGGCCTGGACCATCGGCGCGGCGGCCACGTGCGCGGGGGGCGGCGCGGGCGACGGCGGGGGTGTAGAGCTGCAGTGGGCGAGCGCCGCGGCGGCACCCAGCGACACGATCACGCGGCGGGAGGGCTTCATGGAGCGCGGGAGAATACCAATCCCCGCGGGGGTATCAACGCGCGACCCAGTTGTAGAGCAGGATGAAGGGCAGCGCGAAGACCTCCAGGTCGATGTCCACGCCGCCCACGAGGTCCGCGGTGGACCGTGCGTCGGGGAAGTACCGCGCCTCGGCCCAGAGCCCCACGGTGAGGCCGTACACGGAGTGGTAGTTGTAGCTCCGGCCGCCCCACCAGAGTCTTGCCAGGACGCCCGCGCGGGGTGAGGCAGGCGAGACGTCCAGGGCGCCGCCGGCGGACAGGACCAGCGGGAAGCCCGAGGAGACGGGAAGAAGGAGGGACACGCCCGCGGCGGGGACCAGGTCGGAGAAGTTGTCCGTGCGAAGTGCCACGAACGGCCCGACCCGCGGGACGTACGGCCCGCGACCGCCGAAGAGCACGTCGGCGCGGAGGCCCAGGGAGAAGACCCCCGCGGGGCCGTCGGGGACGAAGCGGGCGCCGCCGCCGAGGGAGACGTCCGAGGGGATCTGTGGGGGGGCGGGGGGAGCCACCGGGAGACAGAGGACCGCCAGGGCGATGGGGACGCGGCCGCGAGGGCTCATCGGGGGGCGCATCCCGGGCATGGGCAGCGGAGGGGACCGTACCACGGCGGAAGGAATTGCCTGGCGGTGAACTGCGGTACACTTCGCGGGGTGATCAAGCTGACCCGACCTTTCTTCTCGGACGCCGAGGCCGCCGCGGTCCAACGGGTGCTTGCCTCGGGGATGCTGGTGCAGGGCGCCGAGGTCGCCGCGTTCGAGGCCGCCGTGGTCGTGGCCCTGACGCCCGACGGCCACCGGGCGCCGCAGGCCGTGGCGGTGTCCTCGGGCACGACGGCCCTGGAGCTCGCGCTCGCCACGACGCCGAAGCCCGCACCGGCGGCGTACGCGACGGCGGGCGACGCGGGCGTGACGCAAGGCGACGAGGTGCTGGTCCCCGCGGTGACCTGGCCCTCGCCCGGCCACGCGGTGATCCTCCGGGGCGCCACTCCCGTGCTGGTGGACGTGGACCCGTGGACCTGGTGCATCGACCCGGCGCGCGCGGGCGCGGCGATCACCCCGCGCACCCGGGCCATCGTGGCGATCGACCAGTTCGGCGTGCCCGCGGACGTCCCGGCGCTGCACCTGCTGGCCGGGGACGTGGACCTGATCGAGGACTCGGCGTGCGCCCTGGGGTCGTCCCTGGCGGGCGTCCCGTGCGGGCTTCTGGGAGACGTCGGGATCTTTTCGTTTCACCCGCGCAAGGTGGTGACCACCGGCGAGGGGGGGATGCTGGTGACCCGGGATGCCGCCCGCGCGGCCACGCTCCGGGCCCTGCGGAACCACGGGCAGGTGAGCGCCGGGGTCTTTCACGCCGCGGGCCCCAACGCGCGGCTGAGCGAGCTGCACGCGGCCGTCGGGGTGGTACAGATGGCGAAGCTCGGGGAGATCCTGGCGCGGCGCAGGGCCCTGGCCGACGAGATCCGCGCGGCCCTGCCGCTGGCCTGGCAGGGAGCGCCCGAGGGGGCCGTGGTGAACCATCAGACCCTCGGGTTCGTGCTCCCGCTGCCCGCGCACGGCGCACGGCGCACGGCGCGGGACGCGCTGGTGGAGAAGCTCCGGGCGGAGGGGATCGAGGCGGGGATCCTGTCGTACGCGCTGCACCGGCTGCCGCAGTTCGCCCGGTTCGCGGTGAACGCCACGCGGCGCTTCCCCGTGGCCGACGCCGTGGTGGACGGCGGGGTGGCGGTGCCGCTGCACCCTGGGATGTCCACCGCGGACGCCGCGGCGGTGATCGACGCGCTCCGCCGGCACGCGGAGGGCGCGTTCGGCCGCGAGGCGGTAGCGCAGTGACCGGGACCGTGCACCCTCCCGTGGTGGAGGTCCGGGAGTTCTACAAGACCTTCGCGACGGGACTGATCCACCTTCGGCCGCGGGGCGTAGGCGCCGCCCCGACCTGGCTGGAGCGCGCCGTGGCGCGGGTGCCGGGCGGCGAGAAGATCCACCGTATCGTGGAGGCCGTGAAGGGCATCTCGTTCGAGGTGCGCGCCGGGGAGATCTTCGGGTTCCTGGGCCCCAACGGCGCGGGCAAGACCACCACCATCAAGACCCTGCTGGGACTGATCTTCCCGACGGCGGGCGAGGTGCGGCTGTTCGGCCACGCCGTGACCGACCCGACGGCGCGGCGGCGGGTGGGCTACCTCCCCGAGAACCCGTACCTGTACCAGTACCTCACGGCCCGGGAGATCGTGGACCTGTGCGCACGGTTGGCAGGCGTCGCGCCGCGGGACCGCGCGCGGCAGGTGGAGGCGTTGCTGACGCGCGTGGGCCTCGCCGCGGTGATGGACCGCCCGGTGCGAAAGTTCTCCAAGGGGATGCTCCAGCGCGTGGGGCTGGCGCAGGCCCTCGTGGGCGAGCCCGACCTGCTGATCCTGGACGAACCCATGACGGGCCTGGACCCCATCGGCCGCAAGGAGGTCCGCGACCTGATGCTCGAAGAGCGCCGCCGGGGCAGGACGGTGATGTTCTCGTCGCACATCCTGTCCGACGTCGAGATGCTGTGCGACCGGGTCGCGATCGTGCGGGACGGGAAGCTCGCGGCGTACGGCGCGCTCGACGACCTCCTGCGCCGGGAGATCCGCGCCGTGGAGATCGAACTGGGCGGCTGCCCGGATCCCCTCCGGGCGGAGCTCACCGCGCTCGGCGCCGAGGTGGCCGCCCTGCGAGACCACACGGTGGTGACCGTGAAGGGCGAGCAGGACGTGGCCGCGGTGCTGTCCGCCGCCCTCCGCGCGGGCGCCGCGGTGGTGGCCGTGACCCCGCGGCGCGAGACCCTGGAAGAGCTGTTCTTCCGCAACGCGATCGCCGGCGCCAAGGCAGAGGAATAGCGTTCGGGGGCTACTCCGCGTCCGCGGTGACCGTGGTCACTGCCGTGGGCAGGTGCGCAGACACCGACACGGCCATGGGATTCTCGCGGGGAAGATCCCGGAGGGGTGCAAGGTCCATGGGACACAGCACCCTGTCGCCTGCGAGACGGCCCTGCGCCGTGCGGATGAACCGCGCCGGGGCCTCGTCGCCCAGGAGCACCGCGATCACCTCGGAGGGCTTGGCCGTGCCTTTGTCCGTCATCCGCGTGCGGAACCGCACGGGGAGCAGGTCGCCCAGGTAGCCCGCTTCGACGACCGCATCGGACCCGTCGCCCACATGGAGGTCCAGGAGGTAGACGGCAACGTCCACCGTGCGGCCGACGTTCTCGATCTTGCGGCGGACCACCAGGGGGCCCGCGCGCCGGGCGTCCACCCGGGCTTGTACCCCCGCGAGGTCTGTCATTCCCTGCGCGCGGAGCCAGGACCAGGGCACCACGGCCACGTACTCGGTGACGTCCACGACCTTGGAGATCCCCGGGTCGGACTTGTCCAGACGTAGCGCCGAGGTGAACACCAGGCCCTCGGGGGCGCCGGGCTGGAGCATCGCCGGGAGGGCCGCCGGGTCCACGTCCATGGCCAGTTTCACGTCGGCGTACTCGTCCAGGGTGGACGTCCCGAGGGCCAGCGCCGGGCCGAAGACCATCTCGGGCTTCGGGTGAAAGCCCTGGGAATAGTACATCGGCACCTCGGCCCGGCGGAACACCCGCGGTACAAGGCGAATGAGGTCCAGGTGGCTCTCGAACGCCGCGCGGCCGGTGCGACGGAACGCGATGCGGTACCGCCTGGGCTCACCCTGGTCGAACGACGCGCGCGGGCGGCGCTCCCCGGGCTCGACCACCCGCGCGGGCGCTTCCCGAGGGGGCTGGCGCTTCGTGGCACCCAGTTTCACCAGGTAGTCCACCCGCTCCTTGCGCATCTGGGTGAGGTCGCACGCGACGCCGCAGTCGTAGCAGACCAGCTTGCGGGCGTCGGCCTCGGCGTCCTCGGTGTTGGTGTGATGGATGAACTGTCCGACGGCCTTGCCGCACGGCGGGGAGAGCCGGTCGCTCAGCGCCTTGCGATACTCCCGCAGGAGGAAGCCGTCTTCGAGCCCCACGTCCAGGTGGTCCCAGGGCAGCCGTCCGTCCACCGGGATGGTCCCCAGGGCGGCGGGGACGTCCACGCCGGTGTCCCGCAAGGCGTTCATCCAGGGATCCCACGCGAGGCGCTCTTCCCAGGAATCAAACCGCGCGCCGCCGCGGTAGGCGTGCTCCAGGGCGTCGGCCATCCGTCGGTCACCGCGGGCGAGCACCGCCTCGATGGTGCTGCCGCGGGATTCGTGCAGGCGGAGGTCCACCTTGGCGCGGCGGGCGGCCTGGCGAAGCATCCCCTGCTTGCGCCGGATGTCCTCCAGGTTGTCCATCGCACACCATTGGAAGGGCGTGTGGGGCTTCGGCACGTGGGTGGACACGGACACCGTCACGCTCGGCGGGGACTTCTGCACCCGCTTGCCCACGGCACGGGCCTTCCTCCCGACCTCCACGATCCCGAGGACGTCCTCGTCCTGCTCGGTCGGCAGGCCGATCATGAAGTACAGCTTCATCTTGGACCAGCCGCGGGAGAACACCCGCTCGGCGGTCTCCATCAACTGCTCCTCGGTGACGTTCTTGTTCACCACGTCGCGCATCCGCTGGGTGCCCGCCTCGGGCGCGAAGGTCAGCCCCGTGGCCCGCACCTGCTGGATCTGGTCGAGGAGTTCTTCCCCGAGACCGTACGCCCGGAGGGAAGACACCGAGAGCGAGACCTTCTCGCCCTTCAGCCGCTCCATCACCTTCTTCACCAACGGCGCGATGCAGGAGTAGTCCGCCGTGGAGAGCGAGGTGAGCGAGGCTTCGTCGTAGCCGCCTTCCTTCACCGCGCGGACGATGGTCTCGACCACGCTCTCGGGCGTGCGCTCGCGCACGGGACGATAGATCATCCCGGCCTGGCAGAACCTGCAGCCCTCGGTGCACCCCCGTGAGATCTCCACGGAGATCCGGTCGAAGACCGTCTCGGTCGCCGCCACGGGGCCGTCATGCGGAAACGGATACCGGTTGATGTCGTCGATGAACGCCCTGCGGACCGGGAACGGCGCCTCGGGGACCTTCGGTCCGGTGACCACCTCGCGCCCGGACGACGGGTCCACCGCGGTGTGATAGAGCGACGGGACGTAGACACCCTGGATGCCGGCCAGCCGGCGCAGGCGCTCGGCCCGGGGAACTCCCGCGTCGCGCAGGGTGCGCCACATCAGGGCGATCTGGGGCGTGGTCTCCTCGCCGTCGCCCACCACGATGGCGTCGAAGAAGGGCGCCACGGGCTCGGGGTGCGTGGCCGTGGGACCCCCGGCGATCACCAGGGGGTCGGCTTCGGTACGGTCCGCCGCCCGCAGGGGGATCCCCCCGAGGTCAAGCATCAGCAGGATGTTGGTGAACGTGAGC
>FSWI01000090.1_pt1 | contig 10802 bp, 6 predicted proteins | sample 1637911 | NCBI WGS metagenome assembly FSWI01 (sample SAMEA3914789, study PRJEB12502) | metagenome | biome: forest; material: soil | place: Canada | collected 2011-07-03 | depth 0.3 m
ACCCGGACCCGGTGCCCGAGAGCCCCACGGCGGCGCTGGTGCGCTACGCGGACGACCTCGCGCGGTGGACCACGGGCGACGCCGGGGTGGACGAGGCCATGGTGCGCTCCCACCCGATGACCGTCCCGTTGAACCTCTACGGCGACGACGTGGAGGGGCTGTTGTCCCGGCGTCCTGCGCTGGCGCGTGCGGTGGAGGCGATGGCGTGACGACCCACTGCGACGTGGCGGTGGTGGGCGCGGGCCCGGCGGGGCACGAAGCGGCGCTCCACGCGACGCGGGCGGGTGCCCGGGTGGTGGTGGTCGACCGAGAGCCAAGGGCGGGCGGAGCGTGCGTGCGGCACGGCACGATCCCCAGCAAGACCCTGCGGGAGACCGCCCTCGCGTTGACGGGGCTGCGCCGGCGGACGGGGGGCGTGGTGGACCCGGTGCTCCCGGAGGACGCGCGGGTGGCCAGCCTTACGACCCGGCTCGCGCGGGTGGTCGAAGCCCACGAGACCCAGGCCGCGCGGCAGCTCGCGGAGCACGGTGTGACCCTGTGGCACGGCCGCGCGGGCTTCGTGGACGCTCACACCCTGGAGGTCCAGGGCGTGGACCGGTCCCTCCGGCGCTTGCGCGCGGACACGGTGGTGCTCGCACCGGGCTCGCGGCCCCGGTCGCCGCGCGAGGTCGCCGTGGACCACGAGAACGTCTACGACAGCGATTCGGTCCTCTCGATGACGTACCTCCCGGTCTCGCTCACGGTGCTCGGCGCGGGGGTGATCGCATGCGAGTACGCCTCGGTGTTCGCCGCGCTGGGGGTACGGGTGACCCTGGTGGACCGTGCTCCGCGGCCCCTGGGCTTCCTCGACGGCGAACTGGTCGAGCGCTTCGTCGCGGCCTTCACCGCGGCGGGCGGGCGGTACCTGGGCGGCGCGGCGGTGACGGCGTGTGCGTGGGACGGCGTGGCCTCCGTGGAGACCACCCTCGCGGGCGGACTGTCCCTCCAGTCGGACAAGGCCCTGTGCGCGCTGGGGCGGGTGGCCAACGCCGAGCACCTGGGCCTCGCCGCCGCGGGCCTCGCGGTGACCGACCGGGGCGTGATCGCGGTGGACGCCTACGGCCGAACCGCCGTGCCGCACATCTATGCCGTGGGCGACGTCGCCGGGCCGCCCGCCCTGGCTGCGGCCGCCCTGGAGCAGGGCCGCCGCGCGGTGCGTCACGCGCTTGGCCTGGGCACCGGGTCGGGCGCCGGTGCCCTCCCGGTGGGGGTGTACACCATCCCCGAGATGGCCAGCGTGGGGATGACCGAGGCCGAGGCCGTGGCGCGGCACGGCGGGGCGTCCGTCGGCCGGGCAGAGTTTGGCCAGGTGGCGAGGGGGCACATCGCGGCGATCGAGGGGGGCCTGCTCAAGCTGGTGGCCGACCCGACGGGGCGGATGCTGCTGGGCGTGCAGGTCGTGGGAGAAGGCGCGGCAGAGCTGGTGCACGTGGGACAGATGGCGCTGCTGGGGGGCCTCGGCGTCGACGTCTTCGTGGACAACGTGTTCAACTTCCCGACGATGGCCGAAGCGTACCGGGTGGCGGCGCTGGACCTGGTGGCGCAGCGGTCCGCGGGGGCTTCGCTGCGCCCGACGGGATAGCACCGGGTCGGTGGCCCCGGGGTGGCGTGAGGGTGTATAGCCCGGCGCCCACGGTGCATCGCCGCGCGCACGGTCTCGCCATCGCCGCGTTCTACTTCGCGTACTTCGGTGCGCTCGGGACCTTTGGGCCCTTCGTCGCGGTGTACCTCGCGGCCCGGGGCTGGTCGCCCGCGGCGGCGGCGCGGTTGCTCGCGGTGATGCCCCTGGCCCGGGTGCTTGTCACCCCGCTGTGGACGTACACCGCCGACCGGCTGCGCTCCGCGGCCGCGGTGGTGCAGATCGCTGCCCTGGGCGCCCTGGTGAGCTTCGCCCCGGGGGCCTGGGTCGACGACCGCGCCGCCCTCGCCGCGGCCTTGCTCGGGTTCACGGTGTTCCGCGCCCCCATGGGCGCGCTGACGGACAGCCTCGCCCTCGCCTGGGTCGAGCGCGCCGGGGCGGACTACGGACGCCTCCGGGCCTGGGGCACCGTGGGCTTCCTCGTCGGTGCGCTGGCCACGGGCTCGGTCGCCGCCGCGCACCCTCGGCTGGTGGTGTACTTCACCCTCGGTGCGCTGGCCCTCTGCGGCCTGTGCTCCATCGCGCTGCCCGGAGCCTCGCCGCGGCTGTCCGGGGCGCTCGGCCCGGCGCTACGGATGCTGGCCACCCGGCCGCGGGTGATGCTGCTGCTGGCCACGGGGCTGCTGCACCAGGTGGGCCTCGCGGCGTATGACGGTTTGTTTCCCCTAGACCTCACCCGGCGCGCGGGGGGGCGCTGGGCGGGCGTGGCCGTGGCCCTGGGCGCCGCCGCCGAGGTGCTGATGATGGCCCGCGGTGGGCGCTGGGTCCGGTCCCTTGGTACCGGGCGGGCACTCACGCTGGTCTACGCCGTGTCGTCCGTCCGCTGGCTGGTGATGGCGTACACCACCCACGTGGCGGTGCTGGTGGCCGTCCAGGCGGCGCATGCGTTCACGTTCGGGGTGTACTACATGGCCGCGGTGGCGCTGCTGGACGCCGAGGCGCCGCCGGAGGTGCGGGCCAGCGCGCAGGGACTGCACCAGACGGTGGTGTGGGGAGTTGGCAGCGCGGCCTCGCTGGCCCTCGCGGGGAGGCTCGGGCGCTCGGGAGACCTGCGCGGGGTGTTCCTGGCGGGGTCGGTGGCCGCGGCGGTGGCGGCGGCGCTGGCGTCCGGATTCGGCATGGGTGGTCGGAGGGCCGCGGGGTGACCGCCGCGGCTTGTGAGCGGTCCGCGGCGGGTGCTAGGTTGCCCGGCCGCAGGGACGGCGGGCTGAGAGAGGGGGGGCGATGGGCGAGTCGAAGGCGACCGAGCGGTTGGACGTGGTGGTCATCGGCGGCGGGCTCGCGGGCCTCGCCGCGGGCCTCGCGCTGCGGGACGCCGAGCGGTCGTTCGTGGTGCTGGAGGCCTCGGACGCGCTGGGCGGGCGCACGTTGACCGTCCACGACCAGGCCACGGGGTACCTGGACTTCGGTGCGCAGTTCCTCGGCACCGCGCAGAACTTCGTACAGCACCTGGTACGGCGGTTCATGATCCCGACGTTCGAGACCTACCTCCCGCGGGACAAGAGCTGGGTCTACGAGGATCCCACGGGCGGCGTCACACTCTTCAAGGGCGACGACCCGCTGTTGCTGCCGGGAGGCAACGCCACCCTCCAGGCGCTGGCGATCCTCGACAGCCTGTCCCTCCGCGTACGGTTGAACGTCGACCGGTTGGAGAATCTCCCGGCCGACCTCGCGGCGCTCGACCAGATCACCGCGGAGGACTGGATCCGACAGACGCTGCCGCAGCTCGCGGTGGCGAGCGCGCTCGACGTGGACACCACGGTGGACGTGTTCCGGGCCTCGGTGCGCGCGCTGTTCTCCGTGGAGCCGCACCAGCTCTCGATGCTCTTCCTGCTGTACTACGCCGCGACGGCGGGCGGGTACGCGAACCTGGTGGACACCACGGGCGGCAGGGCCTCGGCGCAGGGGATGCGGTTCACGTACGGCTCGGTCGACCTGGTGGAGCACCTGCTGGCGCGGATCAACGAAGGCGACACCCCGAACACGCCCGCGGACCGGGTCAAGCTCGGGGCGCGGGTCCGTCGGGTCACCAGCGCGCCCGACGGGGTGACGGTCGAGACCGACGACCGGGCGTTCACCGCGCAGCGGGCGATTGTCACCATGTCTCCCGTGGCGTGCAGGGCGCCGGGCGGCCCCGCGTTCGACTTCCGGTTTGACCACGCGGACGCGTCCGATGGCGCGGTCTGGTGGAGCGACCGCCAGGAGCTGTGCAAGGCCGCGGTGATGGGCAGGACGATCAAGGGCTTCGCGACGTTCTCGAACCCCTTCTGGCGGGCCAAGACCTTGATGGGCCGGGCGCTCTCGGCCCTGCGCCCCGCGGCCGAGCGCGACCCGGGGGACCTCCACCGCGCTCCGCTCGACTGGGTGATCGACAGCTCGTGGGAGCCCCCCGCACTCCCGGTCCCGCTCCAGCGCCCGCTGCCCCGCAACCCGTACTCCCTCATGACCTTCATGGTGGGCGACGTCGCGACGTACTGGTCGCGCCACGCCCTGATCGACCGGCAGCAGGCGGTCCTGGCTCACCTCGCGGTGCTCTTCGGCCCCGAGGTCCACGACACCTTCCTCGGGTACACCGACCATGACTTCGCGGCGACCAGCCCTGACCTCATCGGCGGGTGCCCGACCGCGGTGCTGGGCCCCGGGGTGCTCACGAAGTACGGCGCCGCGCTGCGCCGGCCCATCGGGCGGGTCCACTGGGCCGGCACCGAGACCGCGACCGAATGGTGCGGGTACATGGACGGCGCGCTGCAGTCGGGGATGCGCGCGGTGAACGAGGTGCTGGCCTCGCTGCCCCCTGCTTCTTCATCTCTCCGCCAGTCTCCTCCCCGGTCTCCGCCCGGGTCTCCGCCCGGGTCTCCCGCGTCCCCGCCGCCGGCGGGGGCCTGAGGAGGGGAGAAGGGAGTCATCGGGGTGGATCCGACCGCCATGTTCGCCGAGACCCTCCCGATCGGGGACTTCCGTGGGACCGAGCGCTACGCCGTGGAGTGCGTGCTCGGCGCCGGGGCCTTCGGCGACGTGTACCAGGTCTTCGACCGGGTGCGCGGCGAGCGGGTGGCACTCAAGACACTGCGCAACCTCGCCCCCAGCGCCCTCGGGCTCTTCAAGAACGAGTTCCGCACGCCCGTGCGGGTGGTGCACCCGAACCTTGTCCTGCTGCACGACCTGGAGTCCGACAACGGACGGTGGTTCTTCACCATGGAGCTGGTGGAAGGCACCGACCTCCTGCGGCACCTTGAGAGCACCCCCCCGGGGACGCCCGCGCGGGTCGCGGCCCTGCGCCCACTGGCGTCGCAGCTCGCCGGGGGCCTCGCCGCGCTGCACCGCGCGGGGCGGCTGCACCGGGACATCAAGCCCTCCAACGTGCTGGTGACCCCCGGGGGGCGGGTGGTCGTCGTGGACTTCGGCCTCGCCGTGGAGATCACCGCGGGCGCGCCCGAGGCCCTGGTGGGCTCCGCGGCGTACATGGCCCCCGAGGTCGCCGGGCGCGCGTCCCTCGGCCCCGCGGCGGACTGGTACAGCTACGGCGTGGTGCTCTACCACGCCGCCACCGGCCGGCTGCCCTTCGAGGGCACCGGGGTCGAGGTGCTGCTGGCCAGGATGCAGCACGACGCCCCGCCGCCGCGACGCTGTGCCCCTGCGCTGCCCGCGGGCTTCGACGCGCTGTGCGTCCGGCTGCTGGCGCGCGACCCGGCTGCGCGACCCGACGCCGACGAGATCCTCGCGGCGACGGCGTCGGAGGGGTGGGCGGGCAGGGCCCGCGAGCGCACCCTGGTGCCGGCGCCGCCGATGGAGGGCGGCTTCGTGGGCCGCGACGGCGAGCTTGTGACCCTGCGGAGGGCGTTCGACGAGACCCGCGCGGGGCGCCCCGTGGTCGCTCGGCTGCACGGCGCCTCGGGGATCGGGAAGAGCTCGCTGGCGCAGGCCTTCGTCGACGGGCTGCGCCGGGACGGGGCCGCGCTGGCGCTGCAGGGCCGGTGCTACGAGCGCGAGTCCGTGCCCTTCAAGGCCCTCGACGGGCTCATCGACGCCGTGGCCCGCGACCTCGCGGCCCGGTCGCCCGTCGAGCGCGCGGCGCTGGTCCCACCGTCCCTGGGCGCCCTGGCCGAGGTGTTCCCCGCCCTGTGCGCGGTGTCGCCCGAGGCCCTGGCGCCGGTGGACCCCGCGGAGCGGCGCCGGGGAGTCTCCCAGGCCCTCGACGCCCTCCTCGCGCGGCTTGCTGCCGCGCAGCCCCTGGTCCTGGTGCTCGACGACGCGCAGTGGGGCGATGCAGACAGCGCCGTGCTGCTGGCCGAGAGCCTCCGGAGGCAACGGTCGGTCCTGCTGGTGGTCTGCGACCGCGGGGACTCCGCGGCGCCCGGGGCGTTCCTGCCGGCGCTGGCCGGCGCGCTGCGGGGCGTGGCGTGGCGCGAGGCCCTCGTCGGGCCCCTGGAGCCCGCCGCGGCCGAGGGGCTGGCGCGCGACCTGCTGCCGGGCGCGGCCGGGCGTCACGCCGCGCGGGTGGCCCACGAGTCCGGCGGCAATCCCTTCTTCGTCCACGAGCTGGCCCGCATGGCTCGCACGGGTGCCCCGGGAACAGAGTCCGCGCTCACCCTGGACGGCGTGTGGCATGCCCGGCTCGAAGAGCTTCCGCCGGACGCTCGGAGGCTCTTGTCCGCGGTGGCGGTCGCGGGTTGTCCGTTGCCCGAGGCCGCTGCGCTGCGCGCGGCGCACGCGGGCGTCGGGGCGCGCGCGGCCCTGCGGCTGCTGGGCGCGGTGAACCTCGTGCGCACGGTGGGCCCGCGTGGCGACGAGGTCGTGGCCTTCCACGACAGGGTGCGCGACGCGGTGGTGGCTGCGCTGGACCCCGGGGCCCTGGCCGGCTGGCACCGCGACGTGGCCGAGGCGCTGGAGGTCCACGGCGGCGCGGAGCCCGAGACCCTGGCGACCCACCTCCGCGCGGCGGGCGATGCCGCGGCGGCGGGGCGGTACTTCGCCCTGGCCGCAGCGCGGGCGATGCGCTCCCTGGCGTTTGACCGCGCGGCGGAGCTGTACCGTGCTGCGATGGCCTCGGGCGGCGCGAGCACGGACACCAACGCGGACGGTGTGCGGGCGCTGCGGGCAGGGCTGGCCGAGGCGCTCGCGGCCCTGGGGCGCGGGCCCGAGGCGGCGCGGGAGTTCCTCGCCGCGTGCGCGGGGGCCGAGGGGAGCACCGCCCTGGGGTGGAGGCTTCGGGCGGCCGATGCGTTGCTGCGCAGCGGGCACCTGGACGAGGGCCTGCCGTTGATCCGGGAGGTGATGGCCGCGGTGGGCCTTGCGATGCCGGCGACCCCTGCGCAGGCGCTCGCGGGCCTCGCGGTGCGCCGCGCCGCGCTCGCGCTGCGGGGGATGGACCATACCGAGCGCCCCGCGTCCGAGGTGCCGCCCGAGGTGCTCCTGCGGATCGACGCGTGCTGGACGGTGGCCACCGCGCTGGGGGTGGTGGACGTGGTGCGGTCGGCGGACGTCCAGACCCGCCACCTGCTTCTGGCGTTGCAGGCAGGAGAGCCGTTTCGCGTGGCGCGGGGGCTCGCGGTGGAGGCCGCGGCGGGGGCCGTGGCGGGCGAGGCGGCCGGCGCGCGGGCGCGGGCACTCCTGGCGCGGGCCTACGCCATCGGCGAGCGGTTGACCGACCCGACGGCGACAGGCATCGCCCAGGCGATGGACGCCCTGGCCCAGTGGAGCGCGGGCCGCTGGCGGACGGGGCTGGGCCTCGCCGAGCGGGCGCTGCGGGTGCTCCGCGAGCGATGCACGTCGGTGAGCTGGGAGCTGGCGCAGACCTGGATCGTGGCGTTTGACACCCTGGCCTACCTCGGTCGGCTGTCAGACCTCCGCGCGCGGCTGCCGGGTGTACTTGCCGACGCGAGGGACCGCAACGACCTGTACCTGGCCACCCTGCTGGAGGTGCGCTTCGCGGGGCTGACCGCCCTGGCCGACAACGACGCCGCCGCGTCCGCCTCGGCGCTCGGCGCGGTGGATCGCTGGACGCACCCGGCGTTCGACTCCGTGCGCCTGGTGCACCTGCACGAGCGGGCCGCGGCGATGGTCTACCGCGGCGACCCGGCGGGCGCCCTGGCGTGCTGGGCGGCCCACGCAGGGGCCGTGCGGCGATCGTTGCTGACCCGGGTACAGATCTTTCGGGGCGTGGGGGCGTGCTCGCGGGCGGGCGCGCACCTCGCGGTGGCGGCGCAGTTGCCGGCCACGCGTCGGGCGCCGCACCTCGCGGCCGCGGCGAGGGAGGCATGGCGCCTTGAGCGGGAGGGGGCGGGCTGGACCAGCGCCTGCGCGCGGTTGCTGCGGGCGGGCGGGGCGGCTGCGGGCGGGCGCGTGGTCGAGGCCGTGGCCACCCTGGAGCGGGCTGAGGCGGCGCTGGAGGCACAGGACATGGCCCTCTACGCCGCGGCGGCGCAGATGCACCGCGGGCGGATCGTGGGGGGCGACGCGGGGCGCGCGCTGGTGCAGTCGGCGCGGAGGCGGTTCGAGGCCGAGGGCGTGCGGGACACCGAGCGGATGGCGGCGCTGCTGGCGCCGGGCTTCACGGACTGACCGGCGGGAAGGAGGCGGCGCGATGCAGACGCCTGGGCTGCTGGTGATCGAGCTGATGGCCTTCGGGGTGGCGGTGTACGCCATCGTCGCGATGGCGGTGCAGAAGCGCTGGCTTGGGCTGTTCGCCTCGGCGCTGGCGGTGCCGTACAGCTTCGTGGCCGAGGCGTTGTGTGTCCACGTCGGGACGTACACCTACGCCCGGGCGCTGGTCCCGATCCCGTTTCCGGTGCCGTGTCCGAGCGGGACGCACCAGATCGTGCCCCTGTGGGTGCCCATCGGGTGGGGGACCATCGTGGCGTTCTCCACGGTCACGGCCGTGCAGTTGGAGGTCGGGGTGTTTGCCCAGGCCGCTGCCGCGGCGTTGCTGGCCCTGCACCTGGATCTCTCCCTCGACCCGGTGGCCACGGGGCTGCACTTCTGGTCGTGGAATCCCCCGTCGGCCGTCCTGGGGGTGCCGTTCCAGAACTTCACCGGCTGGCTGATGCTGGTGGGGTTCTACGCGCTCTCGGTCGGGTGGGCGCGGAACAAGATGGAGTGCCTCGGCTGGTACGGGTGGAAGGACTGGTGGAAGCTGGGCGGGGGCCTGGTGCTGGCCACCCTCGTGGCCCTGGTGCTCTTCCTGGTCCCGTCCTGGGCGCTCAACTGTACCGTCAACGGCAGCGTGGCGCGCGAGGGCTGCGTGTTCGTCCTGGTGCTGCTCGCGTGCCTGGTGGGCGTCGGTCGAAAGGCCTCGGCGATGCACACCGACCGCGACCTCTCCCTCTGGGGGATCCCGCTCGGCTATCACGGCACGGTGATCATCCTGGCCCTCTCCGAGGGGCTGCTCTGGCGCCTCGGCGCACCCCTGGGGGGCGCGTTCGCCGTCGCCGTCGCGTGCGCCGCGGCGGCGTTCTACATGGACTTCCAGCGACGGCGGCAGCCGGGCGCGGAGGACACGGCCCCGCCCTGCCCGCAGGACGAGGGACCCGTGCCCGCGCCCCCCCCCGACCGAGGTCCCGATGCCGTCGACCTGGCCTTCAACGCGCTCGCCCCGACGGCGCCCGCGCCCGCCGGGGCTCTGCCCTCGGGGATGGCGCCCGGACCCGCCGGGGCTCCGCCTTCGGGGATGGCCCCGGCGCGTCTGCCCGCCCCTGCGCCCGTACACCCGCCCGCGGCGATGGCCCCCGCGCGACGGCGCCTGCGGTTATAACCCGCGGCGCCAGGCGCTGCGCAGCACCCGCAGCGCGTTGCCCGAACACAGCGCGTCGGCGATCGTGGTGCCGTAGCGTCGGCGGAGCGTGGCTTCGAGGGTCGCGAGCGTCGAGGCGTCGCCGAGGCCGGGGAGCGTGGGCTTGCAGAAGCCGTCGAGGTCGGAACCCAGCGCCGCGGTCTCGTGGCCGCGCGTGACCTCCGCGATCCGATCGACGTGCTGGCAGAAGCGGTCGAGGGCCTGCTCGGGCGTCGGGCGCCAGCGGTTCAGTCCGTCGCCGAGGTAGTGCGGGCAGTCGATCAGTCCGACGAGGCCGTTCCGCTGGCGGATGCGGTCGATCCAGCAGTCGGTGAGGTTGTACTCCAGCGAGCCCATGCGGCAGGCCACGTGGGTGGCGAGCACGGGGACCGTGCGTTGAGGGTCCAGCGTGTCGAGGAGCTCGAAGGTGTCCCGCAGCGACCGGGAGGTCATGTGGGAGACGTCGATCAGGACGCCGTGGGCGACCATTGCTTCGACCGCCGCGCGGCCCAGGGCGGTCAGCCCGACGGGGGGCTGGTCCCACGCGAGGTTGTACACACAGTCGGGCAGGATCGGCAGCGCCGGGGCGTTGGTCGCCACGCCCCGCCAGAAGAGGTGCGCCAGGGTGATGTACGCCACGCCCCGCCGGGCCAGCGCGGCCACGTTGCGACGGATCTCCGCGGGCGTGGCGCCGATCTGGAAGCCCCCCTCGACGCAGTGCACCACCGCGAGGCGCCCTGCCGTGAGGGCGTCGTCCAGCGCCTCGGGGGTGCGCACGATGACGGCGTCCCGGCCGCGGTCCACGAGGCTCTCTTCGACGTACCCGAGGGTCCGGACGAGGGCGTCGTAGTACTCTGGCCGTGGCGGTTCACCGTAGGCCAGGTCGACGTCCAGTTCGTCGATCGCGGAGTACAGCACCGACAACGCGACGCCCACGCCACCCGCGCGCATCGAGTCCACGGTGACCCCCGGGCCCGACCACGGCGTGCGGTAGTTGAAGAACGTACTCGCCGCGCCCATGATCCGTGCGCGCAGGCGGTCCTCGTCCCGCTCCCTCGCCGCTTCGGGCGGGGCTCCGCGGGGCAGCCGCGGGGGCAGCAGGTGCATCGGGTAGTGGATATGCAGGTCGACCAGCACCGGTGTGCGAACATACCACCTCCGGGCCACCGTCATTGACCTGTGGAGCCCGGGGCAGTAGCCCTGACCCTGGAGGCAATGGATGAAGACCCTGTCGCTGTTCCTGGCTCTGGGCATCGCCGCCGCGGGTTGCGGTTCGAACACCACATCTGGCGCACCGGCCGGGACGGACGGGGGCGGCGGGACGGACGGAGGTGGCGGGACGGACGGGGGCGGCGG
>FSWI01000596.1_pt1 | contig 10795 bp, 10 predicted proteins | sample 1637911 | NCBI WGS metagenome assembly FSWI01 (sample SAMEA3914789, study PRJEB12502) | metagenome | biome: forest; material: soil | place: Canada | collected 2011-07-03 | depth 0.3 m
CCGGGTTCCAGCCGCACCAGGTCCAGGGCCGACGCACGCCGTCGACCCGCACCGCCGCGGCCACGGGCCTCCTGGCCGCCCTCGGGATCGCCACGGCGCTGTTCCGTCGCCGTCGCTGAAGCGCCGTACCCTCCCGTTCCTCCCCCTCCCGTTCCTCCCCCTGGCGCCCGGCCGCGGGGTCGTGCAACGGTGGTGACCGATGCTGGACCAGGATCAATCCCAACGACTCTGGAACCTCATCCCGCCGGCTGCTCGGGCCACCGCCCGCCCGGACATCCGCCTCCGGGATGTCATCCAGCGGGCGTTCATCCCCGAGCGCCCTGGTCTCCGTGACACCCAGCAGGCCGTGGCCGACGTGCTGTTCGCCCTGCCCACGGGGTCGGCCCGGCGCTTCGCGGCCTCCGGGGTGATGTACTTCGACCTCGTGTCCCCGGACGTGGTCGCCCTCGCGACCCGCGAGGCCTGGGAGGCCGCGTGTGACCGCGTAGGCCTCGGGTGGGCCGACGGGAGCGACCGGGTGTTCCTGGACCGCGCGACCTCGGTGCGGGCCAGCCGTGCCGGCGCGCGGGTGCAGGTCCACGTCCGCGGCGAGGGCGGCTGCGAAGAGACCCGATCCATCCCCGAGGAAGACCTCGTGGCCGCGGAGAACCCGATGGAACTCCTCCGCGCGCTGGGCGACGGCCCCCTCCGCCTGGACCATCCCCCGTCCCTGGCCGCGGTGTCCGCGCTGGCCTCGGCGCACCGCGCGGTCGAGACCGCAGAGCACCTTGCCCACGAGGCCGCGTGGCGGGTCGCGCCGTCGCCTCCGTCGGGCGTCCACCGGGTTGCCTGGCGGGTCGAGTCCGCGGCCCGGCTGCGCAACCCGGGAGCGCCACGGCGCAGGGTCACCCCCCCCGACCGGGCGGGCACCGGCGGCGACCCGGCGCCCTTCGACGCCGTGCTGGCAATCTTTCGTCTGGGAATGCTTCTGGAATCGATCACCCCGGAGGAGATCGTCCTGGTGTGCCCGCTGGTGGAGTGACCGCCGCGGTCTCGCCGTGCTCCAGCACCCGCTCGCCCCAGCGGCCCGAGGCGTCCCGTCGCGCCAGGACCACGGACGCGTTGGGGGGGTTGGCCTCGGCCTCGAACCACTGCACGGGATGGTTGAACCACGCCATCCGGAACGCCCGCTGGGTCACGCCGTGCAGGAACACGAAATGGTGGCGGTACCGCGAGCGCTGGAGCTTGCCGATGAACAGCACGATCCGCTGGACCACGTCCGCGCGGCTCTCGCCGTTGGGGTACCTGAAGTAAAACCGCCCGAGGGTGTCGGCCATCCGCCGGCGCTTCGCCCAGCGCTCGGGGTCCCGCGCGGCGATCTCGCCGTCTGACAGACTGTCCCAGTCACCGAATTCCTGCTCCCGCAGGAGGAACGACTCGCGGCGGCCCACGAGGTCCGCGCGCTCGCCGAAGGCCGCGCGCAGCACCAGGGACTCGGTCTGGAGGCACCGGAGGTACGTCGAGCACCACGAGCACACCGCCGCGGGGTCAAGCCCCAGCGTTGCGATCCGAGCGCCCGCGGTCAGCGCCTCCCGGTCGCCCTCCGGGGCGCTCAGCGGGATCGCGTGGTCGGGGGTCGTGAGGTACACCCGCGGGTCGTCGTTGGCGACCGACCGCGCGTGGCGCACCAGCACCACGGTCTCGATGTCCGGGTTCATCCCGCGGGAGGGACTACCACGTCCCGGGGGCCTCGCGGTGCCGTCAACCGTGGTTGTCCCGTGGTCTCGGTCACGGCCAGCCACAGCTCGCCGTCGGGGTCCAACCGCTTGCGGGACGCCGTTGCCACGGACAGCGGGAGGTGCGTGAAGCTCCGGTGCCAGCGCCCCACCACGATGTCCGTCTTGCCGGCCATCCCCGCGTGCACGGCGTGGCGCGCGAGGCTGTCGCACAGGATCGCATCGCCGGCGTTCGCCGGCACGCTACGGATCATGTAGCCAGGGTCGATGTACTTCACTGTGACCTGGACGCCGAGCGCCGTGAAGTGCCCGTGGATCGCGTCCCGGAGGTACGGCCCCACGTCCAGCCCGCCGTTGGCATACCGGCAGTTTCCCGACGCGTCCCGCGGGGCGTCCGCAGCGCCGGCCAGGAAGGCCGCACAGCCCTCGGCCACCACGATCAGGGCGTGGCCCCGGCGATCAAGTCTCCGCGCCAGGGCCGCCAGCAGCCCGTCGGGGCCTGACAGGTCGAACGGTATCTCGGGCACCAGGCAGAAGTTCACCTCGTGGCTGGCCAGCGTGGCCGCCGCGGCGATGAACCCCGCGTCGCGCCCCATCAGTTTGACCACCCCGACCCCGTTGCGTGCCCCGATCGCCTCGGTGTGCGCCGCGTCCACGGCCAGCCGGGCGATCTCCACGGCCGTGTCGAACCCGAAGGTCCGGTCGACCCAGGGCACGTCGTTGTCGATGGTCTTGGGCACCCCCACCACGGCGATCTTCGCTCCCCGCCGGGCGATCTCCGCGGCGATCCCGTGGGCGCCCCGGAGGGTCCCGTCGCCCCCCACGGCGAACAGCACGTCCACCCGGTCCCGCACCAGGGTATCCACCAGGACGGCGCAGTCCTGCTGGCCCCGGGACTGCCCCAGCACGCTGCCCCCCTGCCGGTGGATCGCGTCGACCGCGGCCGGGTCGAGGCGCAGCGGTTCCAGACCCGCGGCCGGGTTCATCCCTTCGAACCCGTAGCGGTATCCCCGTACGTCCGCGACGCCGTACCGGTGATGCAGTTCCAGCACCATCGACCGGATCACGTTGTTGATCCCCGGGCACAGCCCGCCGCAGGTGACCACCGCCACCCGGGCCACCGCGGGGTCGAAGAAGATCTCCTGCCGCGGCCCGGCCTTCTCGAAGAGCAGGGTCTCCAGCGGTCGACCTTCGGAGGTCTCCACGTCCATCGCCACCCGAGCGTCGTCCCGAACGTACTCCGCGACGCCGCCGCCCGGCGCCGCCGAGAGCCCCAACGGCGAGCGCACCGTCCGCGCCCCCAGGGTGCTCACCACCAGATCCGCCTGCTGGGTCTTCATCCACGCCTCGGCCGTCTCGACCACGCCGTGGTGGGCGCAGACCCACACAGGCCCCGGAGCGGTCGACCACTCAGCATGCCCGGTCCATGGCGCCTGTGCGAGCGACCCCCGACCCGGGCGCCGTGCCGTCCCGCGGCGCAGGTGCGGTCAGTGACCCGCGAGCGTGGCGTGGTCCGTATGGATCTGGGCGCCTGCCGGGTCGAGCACTGCGACCTCCACCTGGTGGGCACCGTGGAGCGGCCGGGTGCCCCAGGTGCGCCACCGGGGCGCGTGACCGACGTCCAGGCTCTGCCGGGCGACCTCGCGGCCGTCCACCCGCCAGACCAGGGTCACCTGTGTAGGCGCTCCCGGGTTGTTCACCTCGACCCAGTACACGGCCGACGGCGCGGTCGCGAGCGCCGTGGCGTCGCCCACCGGCCGGCCGTGGTCCACGCGGTCGGTGAACTGCCCGTGGACCACGGCGACGCCGTCGGCGTGGGCGGCCGTGGCGAACAGGGCGAGGGTCAACGTGGCGAGCGAAGCGATACGGCGAGACGTCATGGAGAACCTCCGTCGTGACTGCGATGGCGGCGGATGGTGCAGCCCGCGTGCCCGGGGTACAAGCGCCCCCGCGCCGTGTGGATCCACGGGAACAACCGCGGGCGAGACACCTGCCGCGGGCCGCGGGCCGTGGGCGCGAAGCCACGGTGGGTGTGGCTGCTGCCGTCGGGACGCCCGCGGACCGCCAGACCGCGAAGACCACCCCGAGGACCCCCCCGAACACGAGGTGCTGGGCCCTCGCCATGTCCGCAGGAATCGACCGCGCGACGGTGCCAAGGCCGAGGGCGGGCAGCACGAGCCCGTACATCACCCGCCATGCTCCGAGGCCCCACAGCAGGCCCGCGGGCACGGCCAGCCAGCGGGCCCCGCGGGATCCCGACAGGGACACCATCAGCCCGAGGGGGACGGCCCACGCGACCGAGACCACGAGGTGGCCCGCCGTACCGAGCGCCACGGCCGCGGGCGCGAAGCCAGGGCGCAGCGCGCGAGCGCCCAGGACGGGGAGAGCCGCCAGCTTGCAGCCAACCCACGGGTCCGTACTGAGGACCGCCGCCGCGACCACCAGCCCCGCAAGACTGACCACGCCCGCGATCACGCCAGCGGTTGCGCCCATGGCCATGTTGCCACGGAGGGCGCTGCGCGAGGTCAGTCCCTCGGGGCGGGTGTTCGCCAGGGCCACGGTCGCCGTTGTGCCACGGAGCGAGGTCGTCCACGCGGCGTGACCCTGTCCGGGGTCACCCGCCCCGAGGGACTGACCTGTCGTGACGGTGCTACGAACCCACCTGGCGATGAGGCAACGACCGCCGGGACGGGGGAAGCGAGCATGGGCGGTGTCCACGGTGTTTCTCGCGGCGTGCACGGTGCACCCCCGCGGACCCGTCGGCCGTCTGTCCGCGGCTCCGTCGGTGACACAGACACCCACGGGGCCGATCGTGCTGCCGCCGCCGTATGCGACCCCCTCGGCCCGCAATCTCCCTGTCGTGGGGCCGCGGCCGGAGGGGGCCGTCCTCCGCACGCCGCCGGGCTTTCGCGTCGAGCCCTGGGCCGACGGCTTCGACGAACCGAGGACCCTCGCGCTGGCCCCCAACGGCGACGTGTTCGTGGCCGAGCACCGCGCCGACCGGATCACGGTGCTGTGGGACACCGACGGGGACGGGCGGGTCGAGGGACGGCGGGTGTTCGCGACGGGCCTGCACCAGCCCTACGGCATGGCTTTTCACCCGGACGGCTGGCTCTACGTCGCCAACACGGACGGCGTCGTGCGGTACAGGTACACGCCTGGACAGCGGGCCGCGGCCGGGGCTCCCGAGCGGGTCGTCGAGCTCCCCGCCGGGGGCTACAACGCCCACTGGACCCGCAGCCTGGTGTTTGCGCCCGACGGGCGGACGATGTTCGTGGGGGTGGGCTCGGGCACCAACGTCTCGGTCGAGGCCGACCCCCGGCGGGGAGCGATCGGGCGGTACGACCTCGACGGGCGCAACGGCCGGATCTTCGCGGGCGGGCTGCGCAACCCCGCGGGCCTCGCGGTCCATCCCACCACGGGCGCGCTGTTCGCGGTGGTCAACGAGCGCGACGAGCTTGGCGACGACCTCGTACCGGACTACCTCACCGAGGTCCGCGAGGGGGCCTTCTACGGGTGGCCGTATGCATACTTCGGCGCCCACGAAGACCCGCGCCGCCGGGGCGAGCGCCCGGACCTCGTCGCCCGCACGGTCGTCCCCGACCTCGCGCTGGGCGCGCACGTCGCGGCCCTGGGGATCGTGTTCTACACCGGCGCGCGGTTCCCGGCGGAGTACCGGGGCGATGCGTTCGTGAGCATGCACGGCTCATGGAACCGCGCGCGGCGCGTGGGCTACAAGGTCGTACGGGTGCGCTTCCGCGAGGGCCACGCCACCGGGCAGGTGGAGGACTTTGTCACGGGCTGGCTCACGGCCAACGAACTGATCTGGGGCCGGCCCGTGGGGCTCCTCCAGACGGCGGACGGCGCACTGCTCATCGTGGACGACGCCGCGGACCGGATCTGGCGGGTCACCGCGGATTGATCCTGTCGCTCCGTCCGCGCGCCCCGTCCGCGTAGCCTGGGACCTACGGCGGAGGAAACGTGCACGTCCCCGGCTGGGCGCACGCACCCCCGAGGCAACGGGCCCCTGGCTGGGCGCAGTCCCCGTCCCCGGCGCACGACCGCGGGACGCAGCACCCACCCCCGGCAGGGCACATCTGGTCAACGCCGCAGCTTGTCGCCGAGCACGGTAGCTGGCAGCTACACCCGCACAGAAAGCCCGGCGGGTCGCAGTGCGGCACGATCCCGCACAGCGGCACGTTGCCGCAGATCTGCCCGCCGGTGCAGTCCGCCCTGCCGTAGCACCCCGTGACGCACGCGCCCCCCTGGCAGATCTGCGCCGCGCCACACGGATGTCCGCACGCGCCGCAGTTGGCGTAGTCCGTCGCCGTGGTCACGCAGCGCCCGCCGCAGGCCGTCCTGCCCGCGGGGCAGGTCACGACGTCCGCGGCGACATCGGCGCGTGCATCCGTGGGCCCTGCGTCCGCGGCGACATCGGCGCGAGCATCCGTGGGCCCTGTGTCCGTGGGCCCTGTGTCCGTGGGCCCTGTGTCCGTGGGCCCTGCGCCCGCGTCGCCGTGGTCCGCGGGGACATCGAGCCCGGTGTCCGTGGCGACATCCGTGCCGGTGTCCACCGGGTTGCCGGCGTCGGTGGCGTCGGACGACGAACACGCGGGCACGGACGCCGTGATCACGAGGAGCAGGGTGGCGATGCGCATGACCCCGAGGATGCACCATCTCCGCGCCTGGCGGGTGTCGCACCTTCCCCGGGAACAACCCGTAGGCGACGCCCGGCGGTGCTATCCTCTGGCCCGCCATGCGGGTTCATGACCTGGTCTCCGCGCTCGAAGCGATCGCCCCGGTACGGTACGCCGAGCCGTGGGACAACGTGGGGCTGTTGATAGGCGACCCGGGTGCGACCGTGACCCGGGTGCTGCTGGCCATTGATTACACCCGCGCGGTCGCCACGGAGGCCGCGGAGGGAGGCTACGACGCCGTCGTGGCGTACCACCCGCCGATCTTCAAGGACCTGAAGCGGGTGCTGGCAGGCTCGTTGGTCTGGGACGCCGTCCGCCGGGGCGTGGCGATCTACAGTCCCCACACGGCGCTGGACATCGCCCCGGGCGGAACGAACGACGTGCTGGCCGACGCCGTCGGGATGACCGAGCGGGCGCCGCTCCGAGCGCTGCCCGGTCGCGGCGACGTCGCCGAGGGGCTGGGAATGGGCAGGGTAGGCACCTTCCCGGCGGCGCCACGGACCGAGGTGATCGCCCGGATCAAGCGCGCGCTGGGCCTGGACCACGTGCTGGTCGCGGGGCCCACGGAGGGCGAGGCCCGCAGCGCCGCGGTGGGCGCGGGCGCGTGCGGAGACCTGATCGCAGACGCCCTGGCCCGCAAGGTGGACGTGTACCTGACGGGTGAACTGCGGCACCACGATGCCCTCCTGGCCGCCGCCGCGGGAGTAACTGTCGTGTGCACCCTGCACTCCCACAGCGAGCGCGCCACCCTGGGACGCTTGCAGACGCTGCTGGCAGACGCGCTCCCGGGCGTCACCGTGGACCCGAGCCGGAGCGACCGCGATCCCTTCGCCCTGGGGTGACAGACCCCGTCCACGGACCACGGAACGCCCGCGAGCGTCGCCCCCAAAGCGCGAAGGGACGAAGGGACAGGTACGGCCGAGCGCAGGACCAACGGGTCCGTCCGCACCCGCGACCATGTAGGTTGAGCTGTCATAAAAGCGTAAGCCCGGCCATGGAATGAAACTGCACCGTAGCGTGTGTAGCCGGTATGGTCCGCGCCCCATGACATCGGCGACATGCCACCAGGAGTACGCGGTGCGAACCGCGAGGCGCACCGCAGCGACGGCAATGGCCGCGGCGCTTGCCCTCGCAGGGACGGCCGCCCAGGCGCAGACACCCGCGCGACCCACCGAGCAGGCGCAGACCCAGGTGCAGGCGCAGACCAGGGCGCGGGCCGTCGGGGCCGACCGGCCCACGGCCGAGGCGTGGAGCGTCACCCGCAACTGGGACGCGCAGGCCGAGCGTGAGTTCGGTGGCTTCGTCCAGGCCATCGGTCGGGGCGTGTCCTCGCACCATTGCCGGTCACTGAGCCAGTGCCTCAACGACCCGGCGATCAATCCCCTGCACGAGGCCGGGAGGCCGTTCACCTTTCGCGCGGACTGCGCGGACGTGCCGTACGTGCTCCGGGCGTACTTCTCGTACCGCCGCGGGTTGCCGTTCGTGTACACCGCCCGCGTGCGGGGGCACGGGCACGATCCCAGGTACCTCCTCGACGCGGTGCCCGTCGGCCATCGACGGTGGACGGACTTCACCACGCCCCGGCAACTGGTGCAGGACGTGGGGAGCGACGTGCACTCCGGGTTCTTCCGCGCGGCCTCCCGTCGCGACGACACGGATTTCTACCCCGCGGCCATCACCCGCCAGGGGATCCATCCCGGCACCGCGTACTACGACCCCAACGGCCACGTCCTAGTGGTCTACGACGTACGCCCCAACGGCGAGGTGCTGATGTTCGACGGTCACCCGGGCGGGAGCTTCACCGCCCGGCCCTTCAGTGAACGCCTCGCCATCGGGTCCCAGCGCCTCGGCGGCGGGTTCAAGAACTTCCGTCCGATCACGTACCAGCACGGCGTGGTCTCCCGCCCGACCAACGCCGACCTCCCGGACTACGACCCCGACTCGCAGTACGACACCGCCCGGCACGTGGTGAACGGCCTGCCGACGAGCTACCACGCCTGGGTCTGCGCCCGCCTCGCGCTGGGCACCACGACACCGTACATCCCCGCGCCGTACACCCGCTCCCACGTGCGTTACCCCGCCCACGTCCCTGCCCCCCGCGCTCCCGCCCTCGTCAGCACCGACGTCGCCGTGCGCTGAGTCTTCCAGCCCCTCGTTTCCCCTGCGCTCGTTCCGTCATCCAGCACCGCCGTTGCCCGTCTCCCGGTTGCCCGTCTCCCCGGCACGATCCTTGGAGTGATCGCCTGCCTGGTGACTACCACCGGCCAGCGTGCGCAGAAGCTCGTCGGGCTCGTTCTTTGCGGACTCTTCGTGTTCGCAATGGCCTCGCACCTCGTGGTGTACGCGGCGCGCTCGTGGACCCAGCCCCATCCCCCCGCTCTCTACGCACTTGCGCCCGCGCCCGCGCCTGCTCGTGTACTGGGAGGCGGACCGAACCTGAGGACCGACGCGGGCGTGCACACCCTGGCACGGGGGATGTTCTCCCACCCGGACGCCAGCGCTGCCGTTTCCGCGGGGTGGGCCCCTGGGCCGCACGCCACCGCGGAAGCGCCCATGGACTCGCCCCTCGACCAGCCCATGGCGGTGGCGTGGCCTGCGGTCAACCGTTGGAACGACCGGATGGAGGCCGAGTACTCGGCGTTCATCGCGCAACTGGGCCGCGCCGTCGCCGACCGGCGGTGCATCCGGCTCGACGGCTGCCTCCGGGACCCCAGCGCCAACGCGCTCTACGACCCCGCGACGGACGCCAAGCTCACCCTGGGCGTCGACTGCGCCGACCTGCCGTACATCCTCCGGGCGTACTTTGCGCTCAAGCGCCGGCTGCCGTTCGGCTTCGTGGCCTCGGTTCGTGGCGTCGGCACGGATCCCAGGTACATGCTGGCCGTGCGCCCGGACGGTTGGCGGATCTGGCGGCAGTACCGCACCCCGCGGGAAATGCTCCGGGTGATGGTCGACAGCGTGCACTCGGGGATGTACCGGCTGGCAGCCGACGTCGAGGACGGTGACTTCTATCCCACGGCCATGGACCGCCGGTTCGTGGTGCCTGGGACCACGTACTACGACCCCAACGGCCACGTCCTGGTGGTCTCCCAGGTGCGCCCCGATGGGGTGGTCTATCTCATCGACGGCCACCCGGACGGCTCGCTCACCTGGAAGCGCTTCGGCGAGGCCTTCGCCATTGGCACCCGGCGCCTGGGGGGCGGGTTCAAGAACTTCCGACCGTTGTCCCTCGACGGTGACCGCCTGGCGCGCGCGCCCAACCGGGCCATCCCGGGCTTCGACGGCAGCGCGCAGTGGGACCCCACGGTCTGGGCACGCCCCACCGTGACACGCTCCACCCCTCCCGCCCCCGGGACTGCGCCCGGGACTGCGCCCGGGACCGGGGCGCGTCCGACGTACCATCTCTGGGTCCGGGCGATGCTGGCCGAGCCCGACGTGGTGCAGGACCCCGTGCGGGACTTCCGCGAGGAGGTCCAGGCCCTCTGCCGTGACGTGTCCGACCGGGCGGACGCCGTGAACCTGGCCCTGACCGCCGGGCTGCACCGCCAGGCTCACCCCGCCGCGCTGCCATGGAACATCTACGGCACCCAGGGCGAGTGGGAAGAGCAGTCCACCCCCTCGCGGGACGCGCGGCTCAAGGCCTCGTTCCGCGAGATCCGCGAGGCGGTCGCGGCGATCCCGCCGGGGTCGCCGCAGATCGCTGCGATGCGCGCTGCGTGGACCGAGGAGGTCGCTCGGCCCGAGTGCCACACGGGCTACACCAACTCCGTGGGCGCGCACGTGTCGCTCTCCCTGGACGACGTGCTCGACCGGTTGTTCACCGCCTCGTTCGACCCGTATCACTGCCCGGAACTCCGTTGGGGCGCGCCCGTGGGCTCACCCGAGCGGGCCACCTGCCCCGACGACCCGACCAAGCTGGGCTGGTACGGCGCCGAACAGCGGCTCCGCAACCAGATCGACCGGAAGTATGGCGTCGCCACGCCCCTCGACGACGGCCCCGAGTCCCCGCCCGACGTGGACGTCCGCCCGCTCCTGGGCCTGCGGTCCCCTGCGCCGGGACGCTAGCCGGCGATACGCCCCCACGGACGGGACACTCCCCTGGCGCCCCGGGGGCCACGATGGGGTACACCAGGGCCGTGCCGCGCCCGTTGCCCCGCCGACAGACCCCCGCGCTCCGTCCGATGGTCACCCTGCTCCTGGTGCTTGGCCCGGCGGCCTGCCGCGGTGCGTCGTCGCACCCCGACGCGGGTCGTGCCGATGCGCCCCCAGGGAATGTGCCCCGGGATGTGCCCCCAGGGAATGTGCCCCGGGGGGATGCGCCCGAGGCCCTGCACGTGTGCTTCGGCGCGGAGGGCTCGGCGGTCGAGCTGCCGGTGTCCCAGC
>FSWI01000139.1_pt1 | contig 10749 bp, 8 predicted proteins | sample 1637911 | NCBI WGS metagenome assembly FSWI01 (sample SAMEA3914789, study PRJEB12502) | metagenome | biome: forest; material: soil | place: Canada | collected 2011-07-03 | depth 0.3 m
CGTCGTCCCGTTCGTCTTCGTCGCGTCCTGCCATGGTTGGTTCCCCGTGCTCTCGCCTATGCGGCGCCCGGCATCGCTGAGTCTAGAACGACTGCCCGGCTTTGCACTAGACCGGCACCTGGAAGAAATGGTCCCGGTCGCGGATGGTCGTCCAGCGACGGAGGATTTCCATGGTTCCCGGGTCGTTTTGCCGCAACTTGCCGAAGAGGTAGTCCTGGATGCCCTTGTGGACCGCGCAGACGGAGCTTTCCCGCATCCGGCCAGCCAGGGAGCCCTGGGTCTTGTAGGTATGCACCGCGTCGACCCCGCAATACGGGTTGTAGGCGCAGTTCACGCAATCCGGCCGGGCGTCCAGGTTGGAGGCCACGGTCAGCGCACGGATCACCGGGTGACCGATGACATCCCGGTAGGTAGACGTGTTCACATGTCCCAGGAGGAAGGCGTCGTCGCCCATCTCGTGGAGCATCCGGGCCTCGTCGCCCGCGAACACCCCGCCGTCGTAGTTGTAGGCGATGGAGCTGAGGCCGGCGCCGCTGGGGCTGCGGATGTCGAGGAAGTTCGGGTCTTCGCCGCCCAGGATCTTGGTGAGGAAGATCGCGGCGTACCGCTCCAGGATCTGCGTCCCCTGCTGGTTCAGGGAGATCATGTAGTCGGTGGTATCGGTATAGAACTTCAGGTACTCCGCCCGGGGATACTCCACCCGGTGACCGGTCTTCTGCACGAAGCCGAAGGGGTCGATGGGGCGGAGAAACAAGGCCTTGCAGCCCAGGGAGGTGTACGTGTCGACGATCTCGCGGCCCCGCGAGAGCGCCTCGCGCGTCGTCGTGAGCAGCGCCTCGACGTGGTAGAGGTTCGTGTCGAGGCCGATCTCTTCGTAGGCCTTGTTGATCCGCGCGATCCAGTAGACCGCGGCCTTGAAGGCGCTCGACGCGACCAGCTTGCGCTGCTTGTCGTGCAGGTGCTCCGGGCCGTCGATGCTGGTGCAGATCTGGACCTTGTGCTCCAGCAGGTACTTGAGCTTGTCCTCGTCCATCAAGGCGAGGTTCGACACCATCGTGAACTCGATCTGCTTGCCGACAGCCTTGTTCTTCTCGATGGCGTACTCGATCAGGTGCTGCATCACCGGGAAGTTCACCAGCGGTTCGCCGCCCTGGAACTCGATGGTGACGAAGGGCGAGGGCGACTGCAGGATCAGGTCGACGGTCTTCTCCGCCGTCTCCTTGGACATGTCCGTCTGGACGGCGTCCATGTTGGCGCGCGAGGCGTGGCAGTACACGCAGGTCTCGTTGCACCGCAGGGTGATCACCACGATGTGAAGGTTCGGTCCCTGATGGATGAACTTCTTGCGGCGCCGCAGCCGCTCGACGGCCGTGGGGACGTCGAACTCGGCGCGGATGAAGTTCCCGTTCTTGAGCTGGGTCCAGAGGGCGGACGCGCGGTCGACCGTGCCCTCGCCGAAGGCCCGGAACTCCTCGGGGGTCAACAGCACGAAGTCCCCCTGGGCGTTGGTCACCACGTAGGCCCCGTCCACCTCGCGGAACCTGAAGAACGCCGGGAAGTTCGTGTCGGGCTTGCGGATGCCTGCGAGCAGGGTGGTCATGATGGTAGCGCCTCCTTGCGGGTCAGCCCGAGGGCGTAGTTCCCCAGCTCCAGGGCGATCTTGCGCTCCCGCGCGGGGGTCTTCGTGGTGATCCGCACGACCCAGTACGACGGCTCCTCGGCGCGCTCGAACCGGCCGAACCGCTCGAAGACCTTGATGGCTTCATCGACCGCGGGGCCCGCGTACAGCTCGCGGTGGAAGCGTACCTCCGTCACGGTTCGCCCCCGGTGCCCGGCTCCGCGGTTACGGCAGACGCCGTCGCTGCGGGGGCTGGCTCTGCGGTCGCGGCGGGTGCCACCGCGCCGTCCTCGGCCTTCTTCTTGTACTTGTCCTCCCAGGACATCGCGATGCCGAGCGGGTCGTCGAAGCTGTCCTCGCTGAAGTCGAACGCGGCCAGCTCGTCGAGGGACGGCGGCCCCATCGCCCCAGCGAGGGCCTGCGCGGTCACGGTCTCGATCACCGCGCGGTTCTCCTCGATGATCTTCTGACGCCAGGCCTGCGAGAGCAGCTCGTTGGCGAACTCGCCGACCATGTTCCGCAGGGCGTCCGCGTCCGCGTCGGCGGCCTTGGAGGTCAGCGTCACGCTGTAGGTCGCGCCGCTCGGGCGGTCGAGCAGCACGTAGCACCGGTCGAGGAAGATGTAGGCCGCGCCGTAGACCGCCTCCAGGGGGTAGATCGACGCGTCGACGGTGACCTTCACGGCGCCCTGCGCAGGGTCGGCCGCAACGATGTCACTCGGGAATCCATCCAGGGAGGGGGTATTCATGGGGGTGCGACGTCCTATCGCTCGCGGGGTACGGACCTGGCGTGCGACACGGGCGACGGAGACCCGCCGCCCGGACGGACCACCGCGCACTACCAGGGAGTGGTCGTGCTACGCACAACGCAAGCGCGGGGACGGTTATAGCCCGAACGGCCCCGGCCGGGAATCCCCGGACATCGGCACGAGCCGGCAGCGCAGCAGCCACTGGTTGCTGGTCCCTACGCCCACGTCCCACTGCTCGACCCGGGTGAAGCCCTGCCCGACGAGCACCCGGACCGCCTCGGCCGCACCGTCGTTCCGGTAGTGTTCAAACGCCGCGGGGCCGCCCTCCGCGCGCACGGTCTGGGTGCGTGTGCGCACCAGCCCGAAGGCCACGTTGTCCACCACGGTGAGGGATCCCCCCGGGCGCAGCCGCCGGGCAAAACCCGCGACCGCCCGCGCGGGGTCCCGCAGGTGGTTCCAGCTCCGCAACACCAGGACGTGGTCGAAGCGCTCCCCGTCCCCGGGACCCGGCGCGAGGTCCTCCGCGGTGCCGAGACGCACATCCGCCCACGGCCACCGCGCCCGGAGCCCCGTCACCCGGTCCCCGTCCGGGTCGATGCCCACGTACCGGATCACCCCCCGGGCGACCGCCCCGGCGAGGAGGTCTTCGTAGGGTCCCTCGCCGCAGCCCACGTCCAGCACGTCGCCCGTGAGCCCCGCGAGGAGCGCCCGCACACGGGCATCGTCCCGGGTGAAGGGATCACCCGGGACGGGGTCGTAGAGCCCCGCGCACCCGTCCCGCGCCGGGCACGGACCGCACCGTTCGCTACGCCGTAGCTGGACGAGGTCGCGGGGAAAGTCATCGGGCGCGGGCTTCTGCGAGACATCCAGGTAGACCTGCCCCAGGGTGTGCTTCGTGACTGCGATCTCGGGGCCTGTGAAGTCCCGCGACACCGTACGGAACCGAGCCACGCGCTCGCCCCGGCGGACGAAGATCACCCGCCCCCGGTCCCACGGGACAACACCGTCCCGCAGCACCGGGCAACCCGCGTGCGTGGCGCCCGTCACCACACCGTGCACGCCCTCCAGGGTGTAATTGAACGAGTTCGACTGCGGCCGGCCGGTCACCGGGTACAGTACCGGGTCGCCGTGGATCTCCCGGTAGCCCCTCGGGACGCCCGGGCACACGCCCCGGAGGGAGCACACGCCGCACGTCGCCTCGGGCCGCTCGCTGTCTCGGTCGTCCACGGGGCGCAGGTCCGCGTCGCCCACCTCCGCATGCGTGGCGAACCCGTGGTCCCGCGGGTCGTCGTGGCGGTCCTCCTGGCCCGGGAGCAGGCACAGCGGGAAGCCCTCGTGGGTGAACGCCGGACCGTGGCCCGCAGCGCGCGTGGCCCCGTATGCGATCGCCTCGCGCACCTGCTGCGCGGCGTGGGCGACCTCCGGGACGACGCCCGTGGAGACACCGTCGCCGGGCCGCGCCATCGAGAGCTTCAGCACCACGTCGGGGAAGGGGAGCACCGCGTCGACGAGGGCGCGCAAGTGCTCGACGTTGGCATACGTGACCACGGCGCCGACGGTGAGGTCCAGCCCCCGCCCGGTGAGGTTCCGGAGGGCCTGGAAGGTCTGCGCGAAGGCCTCGGCCCGCACAACGCGGTCGTGGACCTCCGCGGTGCCGCCGTGTAGCGCCAGGTGCACGTACCGCAGGCCGTGCCGGATGAGCTTCTCGACCATGCCCGGGTACGCCAGCATCCTGCCATTGGTGACCAGTCCCAGGTCCATCCCCAGATCGGCCGCGCGCGCGGCCCACCGGAGGATCTCCGGCCGCATCGTGGGCTCGCCGCCCGTCAGCACGACCATGGTGTGCCCGGTGCCCGCAGCCCGGTCGATCCGGGCGTCGACCTCGGCCACGGAGGCCTGGACGTCCCGCGCGGCGGCCGTGTGGCAGAAGCCGCAGCGGTTGTTGCACCCGTAGCCGACCGTGATGAGAGCCTTCACGCGGGGCGGAAGTGTGGACCACCGGGCCCTCGCCCACCAGCGTGCGCCGCCACCACGGCGTTGTCCGTGGTATGCGTCGCAGAAGCCCCGATGGCAGCCCCCGCCCCGCTGCAGCCGCCCCGCGACCTGACCATCCCCGACGAGGGCTCCTCGACCGCCCGCGAGGTGCTCTCCCGCGCCATCCGCCGGCTGCTGGGCGAGCTCCGCGCCCTGCCGCGGGCGTTGGCGGCGTACCCCCCCGCGCGCCGCGAGGCCGAGGCCTTCGGCGCGCAACTCGACCGCCTGCTGGCCGAGCACCCCGGCGCCGTGGCCAGCCTTCTGCGCAAGCCGACCGTGGGCGTGCTGGTCCGCTGCCTCCGCCGCGAGGTGGGCCCCGAAGGCGACCGTGTGCGGGCGCTCGCGCTCTTCCGTGAACTCACCGCCATGGTGTACCTGGACCTCGCGGTCGCCCGCGCGCTGCCAGGCCCGGTACGGCTCACCCACCTGCCCGCGCGGCTGCTGTCCCCGGCCGCCGGCGTCGCGATCGAGATCCCCCCTGGCGCCACGGGCGCAAGCTTCTCTCCCGGGCGCCTGGAGGTGTCGCACCCCGGGGGAACGGCCGCGTGGGACCTCGCGGCACTGGCCCTCGGGGACGAGGCGCCCGGGGCATCCCGGGTCTATCACCCGATCGCGGGCGGGATCGCGCTGGCCCTGGCGGACAACAACCCCCTGGCCATGGTCGAGGCGCACCCCGACAAAGAGGGCAACACGATCGACCTGGGCGGCCACGACCTCGACGCGTGGCTGTCCGTGCTGCGCGCAGCGTTCGACCTGATCGAGCGTCACCTGCCGGCGCTGCGCGTGGAGATGGACCTGCACCTGCACCAGGTCGTCCCCGTGGGCTACCACCGCGAGAAGCACCTCTCGGCCTCGTACCAGGAGGCCCTCGGAACGATCTACATGACGCTCCACCCGAGCCTCATGACGATGACCGAGGCGATCATCCACGAGTTCTCGCACAACAAGATCAACGCCCTCTTCGAGCTGGACCCGCTGCTGGAGAACGCCTTCTGGCCGTTGTACGCCTCGCCCGTGCGGCCCGACCCGAGGCCCCTGCACGGCGTGCTGCTGGCCGTCCACGCCTTCCAACCCGTCGCGCGGCTCTACGAGCGGATGATCGCCGCGGGGGTGCCCGAGGCCGCGCGCCCGGACTTCACCACTCGCTATGCCCGCGTCCGGCAGTTGAACCACGAGGGCGCCGAGGTGGTGCTCGCCCACGGCCGCCCCACCGTCATCGGCCGCGGGGTCCTCGACGAGATGCGCCGCTGGGATGTGTACTACCCGCTGTGAGGTTCAGCCCGCGGGCGCGCGGACCTCGACGGGCTCTCGCAGGGCCTCCATCACGGCTCGCACGCCCTCGACCAGGGCGCGCGACGGCGGTTGCTGCACCGGTGCGTCGAGCTTGTAGCCACCAGACACACCCGCGCCACGTACCGCCACGGTGAACGTCACCACGGCCCCGTCGGGGTCCGCGAAGACCGCCACGGCCTCGCGCCCCCCGGGAGCGACCCGCGCGGACCGCCACGAGAGTTCACCGAACGGCGCCCGCGCCCGCAACCGGCCAAGGCACTGCCCGACGCGCCAGTCGACACCAGGGCCCTGCGTTCTCGGCGCCGTGCCATGGACGCCCAGGTCCTCGGCCGGGGGGTGCAGCACCCGCGCGCCACCAGCTTCACACAGCCGGTCGAAGAGCCCGCGGAGCAGGGCGACCATGGCGGGCCCGCCGTCCCGGGCGCCCAGGAGGTGCAGGGAGAACCTGTCGGTCGCCGCGGCGCCCCCGGTGCCGCGACCGCCGCGGCGCAGGGCCACGGTGACGGACGTGGACATGGACGGGCCGTCGAAGCGCAGCACCACCTCGCCATCGCGGGAGTTGACCGCGATGGCCGGCGCTGTGAACAGCGCAGGCGGCGTCCAGCCGTCCAGCCGGGCGAGGAAGGGCCGGACGTGGAGGGTGAAGAGACGCTGGGCAGGGTCGAGGGCGACCAGGGCTTCGTGGGTGACCGGGACGAACTCGTCGAGGCCATGGAACCGCTGGTAGGTGTCGAACACGCCCGAGCACTGGTCGTCGAAGACGCACTGCCGGCACGAGGACGGCTTGACCTTGTCGCGGCGCTTGACGAGGTACTTGTCCCAGGCCTCGCTGAGTGCGTCCTGGTGGTCCACGGCGACCGTGAGGGTCGCCTCGCCGTCATGGTGGATCCACGGGGCGAGGCGCGGGGCGACGCAGTACGGCAGGTTGCCGATGTTGACGTCGAAGCCCGGCGCGGCGGCCTCGAAGCCCTCGACCATGCGGGTCATGGGCTCGGCGAGGTCCGTGTACCGCGGGAGCATGGCGAGCATCTCGTCTTCGGTGCGCACGCCCGCGTCGAGCGGGCGGACCATGTCGAGGTGCACCTGCCGCACACCGTACGGCAGCAGGAGTTCGGGAAAGGCTGCCACGGAGGCGTGGTTCGACTGGACCACGCACATGTTGACGGTGATCCGCTGGCCCTTGCGGCGCAGCACCCCGAGGGTCTCGACCAGCTTGCCGAAGGACCCGAGCTTGCGGGTGGTGCGCTCGTGGGAGAGGGCCGTCGCCCCCTGGAAGGACAGCCGCCAGGTGAAGTTTCCCCCCGTCGCCAGGATCTCGTCGACGAAGGCCTCGCGCGCGGTCTTCACGCCGTTGGTAAAGAGCACGATCTCCTCGTAGCCGAGGGACACCGCGGCCCGGACGACATCCAGGAACTCGGGCTGCAACGTGGGCTCGCCCCCGAGGAGCGTGACCTTGCGCATCCCCTGGTCCCGGCCTTCCCGGAGCTTCCCGATGATCGGGTCGGCCGCGACGGGGAACGCCTCGCGCATCGCGGTCCGCTGTCCGCTCACGCAGAAAACGCACCGGTTGTTGCACATGTGGCCGAGCTGGATCTCGATCTGCCGGTCGGGTTCCACGCAGTTTCTCCGGGCCGCTCATGGCATCATACCACCATCGGGGCGCCAGAAACTTGCGGCCTCCTGGCTGTGTAGCGAAGGCTCGCACGATCCACCCGTGGCTCCGCCCCCTGACGAACCCCCCGGCGACTCCACTGGCGACCGGCCGCTCGCGGATCCCGCCGCAGAGCGCGCGGTGCTCGCAGGCGTCCTGCTGGACAACGCCGTCCTGGCGTCCGTCCAGGCCCTCGGGGTGGTCCCCGGGGACTTCCACGTCCCAACTCACGCACTGATCTACGAGGCCATCCAGGCCGTGGCGTCCCGGCACGAGCCCGTGGACGTGATCACCCTGGCCGCGGAACTCCGCGCGCGCGAGCGGCTCAACACCGTGGGGGGGGCGCAGTTTCTCGGGGAGCTCACCGACGAGCTCCCCACGACGGCGCACATCGCGAGCCACGCCCGGATCGTGATGGACCTCGCGCGCGCCCGGCGGGTCGCCCACGCGTTCACCGAGGGAGTCGCCCGGCTACGAGCCCACGAGCCGCTCGACGGCGCCGTCGCCCTGGACCTGGAACAGGTGCTCGCCCGGGAACAACGCCGGGCTCCGCTGGTGGCCGTGACCGACGCCCTGGCGTCCCTGGCCGACACCTGGGAGCACCCGACGGCGGCCGCGACCACGGGACTGCGGGCCCTCGACGAACTCCTCGCGGGGGGGCTGCGCGGCGGAGACATGGTCGGCGTGGTGGGCGCGGCGGGCGGGGGCAAGTCGGCGTTCGTGGGCCAGATCGCGCTCGACGCCGCCGCCGCGGGGGCGGCCGTGGTCTACGCCAGCGTCGAGATGCCGGCGCCCGAACTCCTGGCCCGCTGGCTGGCCCTCGCAATGTTCCGCGCCGCGGACCCCTCGGGGTTGGAAGCCCCCGTGGGGTACCGGGACATCTATTATGGCAGGGCGTGGCGGGGGGAGGGCTGGGACCCCGCCCACCGGGATGCCGTCGCGGCACGGCTGGGCAGGGCGGGCGCATCGCTCGGGCAGTTGGGCGACCGGGTGTTCATCCAGCAGGTGGAGCCAGGATCCACCGTGGACGACCTCCGCGCCCTGGTGGCCGAGGCGCGTGGACGCGCGGGCGCGACGCGGCCGCTGGTGCTGGTGGTCGACCCCCTCCAGCGGCTGTTCGCCTCGGAGCGCGGCGGGCGCCGTGGCAGAGCGGCGGACGCGGTGAACTCCAGCGAGACCGAGCGGGTTGGCGCCGTGGCCCAGGAGCTGAAGTTCCTGGCGGACACCGAGGGCCTGGCGGTGTTGTTCACCTCGGACACCACCAAGGCGGCCGCGCTTGGTGCACTATCCAGCGCCGGAAGCATGCGCGGGAGCTACCAGATCAACCACCTCGCGACCCTGGTGCTCGGGGTCCATACGGGCGAGACCGCCGAGGCCCTCCGGGGACGGCTCGACGGCCGAGGCAAGGACGCCGAGCCCCTCGCGACCTCGCTCACCCTCGACGCCATCGAGGGCGCGATCCCGCCAGGCTTCTGGCAGCGCCCCGATGCCATCAAGCTGGGGGCCTGCGCGGCCGCGGTGGAGGTCAGCAAGAACCGCCGCGGCCCGGTGCGGTCGTTCGCGCTGGGCTTCGTCCCCGGCGCCACCTGCTTCCTCGACCGCGGAGACGACGACCCCGACGCACAGATGCCCGGGCTGCGTCCGCGCCCCGGGCGCAAGGGACGCTGATGGCCGACTCGCTGCCCAGCCTCGCCGAACGGATGAACGCCCTCTTCGTCTCGCTCGCCAACGAGTACGCGGAGAAGCGCGCGGCCGCCACCTCGCCCCAGGAGACCGTGCTCATCGAGGCCCAGTGGGCGCGCATCCAGGCCGCCAGCGAGCGCTTCCGCGTGACGTGGGCCGCGACAGGCGAGCGCCCCGACGACCCGTCGATCCGCGAGCACACCGTGGCCGCCCTGGTGGACTTCGTCATCGAGTTCGGCGCGGTGACCACGGAGGAGGCCGGTACGCTCGCAATCACCTCCAGCGGCCTGCGCCACGAACTGGAGACCCTCAAGCTCGAACTCGCGCGCTCGCAGCACGTCACGGTTCCGCGAGTGATCGCCGACGCGATGACCCTGGTGCGCGCCGGCAGCCTCGCGCCGGGCGAGCGCCCGGTCCTGGCCAAGGCCAGCGGCGAGATCTTCACCGCCGTCCTCTATGACGCCCGCTATTGGAACCTCAAGCCAGCGCGCGGCCAGACGCTCACCCTGCCGTTTGAGCCCGGGGCCTCGCTCACCGAACAGAACACCGCGACGCTGACCCGCAAGGTGCTCACGCCCGGCGTGCTCCGCGCGTGGCTGGCAACGTGGATGCTCGCGGCCAACCGCAACGCGGAGTACGGGCTCTTCACCTGGGACCTCCGCGAAGTGCTCCTGGACCTGTACCAGGCCCCGCCCGTGTACACGACGGTGCGCGGCAAGCGCTACGCGCGCCCGTCACCTACCCTGGAGCGCGACATCCAGGAGCACTTCGGCACGCTCCACACGATCTACCTGCACGGCCTGGGCAACATCAAGCCCGAGCCCCCGCAGCAGCTCATTGCAACGTACCGCGACACCAACGACCGCGACCGGGTGGTCTACCAGCACGCCCCGCTGGCCTGGATCGCCGTGCGAAAGTCCTTCACCCAGGTCCCCCTCGCGGTGCTGCGCCTGGATGCCAGCGATGTACCGCTTGCGCTGGGCATCGCCAATGTCTGGCGCGCGCACGCCACCAACACGCTGCGTGGCCCGGGCCACTACATGACCACCCTGCGGGACCTGGCCACCGAGGCCGGCGAAGACCACCGCGCGGGCGCCCGCAACGACGGTCGAAACTACTGGGTGCGCCTCCAGGAGCGCCTCGCCCGGGCCATCCGCGACGGCAACCTCGGCACCTTGCACGTGCAGGGCGAGGGCTCCGATGCGGTTGCGACGCTCACCCCGAGCGACGCGCTGGCAACGGTCTACCAGCCCCTCATCGACGCCGCCGACCGCCAGCAGGAGTTCGCCGAGGAGGCCCGCTTCGACGCCGCCGTCCGGAGCCTTCTCGAAGCCCCACGGCGCCGAGGCAGACCCCGCAAGGCTCCCTGAGCCAGGGATCGGCCCCGGACACCTGGCCGTGGCGCCGCAAGGTCAAGTCGATTATTACCGCGCCCTCCTGCACCGGAAGCAGCAGGGAGGGACGTTGCACAGCCGCGCCGGACCATTTGCACACCTCCGGCGGAGAATTTCGGGTCCGCTGGGTCACCTGAATTCCGTAACCAGATCCAAGACTCGCGTGATCCACCACACGCCGGCCTCCAGAAGCCGCCCAAGGCATTTGCACACCCGCAGCGGATATTTTTTCGACCCCTGGTCACGCCAGCCGCCAGCGCCGTGCCAGCCTGCCCCGTTGCACAGGCGGAGCGGACGATTTGCACAGGTGGAGCGGACGATTTGCACA
>FSWI01000463.1_pt1 | contig 10713 bp, 9 predicted proteins | sample 1637911 | NCBI WGS metagenome assembly FSWI01 (sample SAMEA3914789, study PRJEB12502) | metagenome | biome: forest; material: soil | place: Canada | collected 2011-07-03 | depth 0.3 m
CTACGCAACCGCCCCCGACGCCACGCCCCCCGACCCGACGCGCTGACGTCAGCCCCGGGCGCCCCGGACATCGCCGTCGCCCTCACACGACGGCGCACCTCGCGCCGCGTAGGAGCCTATCGCACCCACCGCCCCGGCCGCCCGACGCGGGCCCACTGAGGCCGCACAGGAGCCTTCGTCGGAGGGCGCGGCCCGACCTTGACGACCGCGCTGTCCGGGCGGAGCGTGTCCTGGATGTCCGCCACACTGCCGTTCGCGATGGATGTCCTGGTCGTGGACGACGACCCGGAGCTTGGCGACATCGTGGTCTGCGGCCTGGCGCTCGCGGGGTACCGCGCACTCAGCGTCGTGGGCGCGGCCGACGCCCTGCGCCTCCTGCGCCGCCCTCGAATGCCCCTGCCCCGGATGATCGTCCTCGATGTGCTGATGCCCGGGATGGACGGCTGGGCCTTTCGCGCCGAGCAGCGCAAGGACGGCGCGCTGGCCGCCATCCCGGTGATCCTCCTGACCCCGGCGGCGGGGGGCACTCCCCTGGGCATCGACCCCGGCGCGGCGGGCTACCTCGCCAAGCCCTTTGGCCTCGACGCCCTCCTCGGCGCGGTCGGCCGCACCCTCCGCTCGATCCCGCTGACCGGCACCTGACCGCACTCCCCCGTCACGCCGCGAGGACCAGACAGCTATCGCCGAACTCGTGCGCGAGGTACCCCGCGTCCGCGGCGTGCGCGTCCGCCGCGCGCAACAGCCCGTGCGGCACGAAGGCCGCGAGCAGGTCATGGTGGCTGGTCCCCGGGGAATGCATCCCCGTGAGCAGGCCGTCGACCACCGGGCGGTCCCCCGGGCGCACGATCACCTCGGCCACGCCCGCGACGGTCCCCTCGCCCGGGGCACCCTCGGCCGCGGTAAGCGCCCGCACCACGCTGGTGCCCACCGCGACCACCCGCCCGCCGCGCGCCCGCGTCGCGCGCACCGCCGCGCGGGTCGCCGCGGGCACCTCGAAGCGCTCGGGCAAGGGCAGCGCCGCGTCGATCCGCGGATCGCCCGTGGACGACAGCCCCGCCGCGTGGGTCACCGCCGCGAGGCGCACCCCGCTGGCGACCAGGTCCGCCAGCAGTGACCCGCGCAGGGGGCGGCCCGCCGACGGCATCTCGACGGCCCAGGGCCGCGCGGCATAGGCGGTCTGGACGTCCCAGAGGGACAGATCGGCCTCCAGGTAGCTGTACTGCACCGGGCGCCCGAGGCGGTAGAGCGCCGACCACAGCGCCGCGCCCTCACGGTCGAAGCGCAGGTCGACCAGCCGCGGAGAGAGCGCCGTGACGGACACCACCGTGGCCGCGAGGCCCTCGCCGAAGCGCAGGCTGTCGCCCGGACACACGGCCTCGGGCGCAGGGCGGTACTCCGTCGGCGTGCGCCAGTCGCCCGCGCCGAACAGCACCACGGTCCACCGCCCGGGGGACCGCTCGCCCGCGAGGCGCACCTCCATCGCCGCGCCCGAGGGCGCCGTCGCACGGAGGGAGGCCGGCAGGGTCGCGGCGTCGTTGACCACCAGCAGGTCGCCCGCGCGGAGGTACGACCCCAGCGCCCCCACCCGCGCGTCGCGCAGGGTGCACCGCCGCGGATCGACCACCAGAAGCCGGTCGGCGAGGGTATCACCCCGGGGGTGCGTCGCCGGGTTCATACAAGCTCCGGGCGCTGCGCCTCGACCCGGGAGCCCGTGGGCAGGGTCTCGACCCGGCGCACCAGGGACAGTACCCGGAGGGCCACCGCGGCGGGGTCCGCGAGGGTGGACCGGTCCGCGTCGGGCATCGCGTCCGAGTGCATCCGGGTGTCCATCTCGCCCGGGTCCACCGTCAAGAAGCGTACGCCCGTGCCCTCCAGCTCTGCGGCCCAGATGCGCCCCAGGTGGTCGAGGGCGGCCTTGGAGACGCCGTACGCTCCCCAGGTGGGGTACGCCGACGTGGCCGCGTCCGAGCTCACCAGCACCACGGTGCCCCGCCCCCGCAGGACCATCCCCCCGACCAGGGCCCTGGTCAGCCGGAACGGCCCCACCAGGTTGACCGCCAGCACCCGCTCCAGGGCCTCGCAGTCGGTGTCCAGCAAGGGCCGCAACGGCGTGGGGCCGAGATCACTGGCGTTGTGCACCACCAGGTCGATGGGGCCCACCAGCGCCGCGGCGGCGCCCGCCAGGGGGTACACTGCATTCTTGTCTCCCACGTCCGCCGCGAGGGCGTGGGCGGTCCCACCCCCCGCGCGGATCTCCGCGGCCACGGCCTCGACCTCCGCGGCGTTCCGCGCGACCAGTACCACCCGCGCACCCGCCCGGCCGAGCGCCCTCGCCAGCGCCGCACCGAGGCCCCGCGAGGCCCCCGTGACCAGCGCGTTCGTTCCCTGGATCTCCATGACTTCGTACTCCTGAGCACCGCGGACAGTGGGTCCGCGTCGATGCCTTCCAGAATGGGGCGGGCGACGCCGTCTGTTGCCGCGGGCTCCAACGGGCTGGCAGACTTCCATCGCATGGTCACGGACGACGAGCTTGGCGGGCGGCTGGGGCGCAACCTCCGTCACCTCCGCGACACCCGAGGCATGACCCAGGATCAGCTCGCCCGGGTGTGCGGTCTTCCCCGCGCGACCCTGGCCAACCTGGAGTCCGGCGGCGCAAACCCGACCCTGGCCGTGATCCACCGCGTGGCCGAAGCGCTGGGAGTCTCCCTGGAAGAACTGGTCGCCGCCCCCCGCGCGGAGACCCGGTTCTACCCCCGGGACACCCTGGAAGAGCGCACCCAGGGCCAGGCGCAGGTCCGCCGGCTGCTTCCCGACTACCTCCCGGGGATCACCCTGGACCGCATCGCCCTGCCGCCCCGCGGTCGCATGACCGGCGCGCCGCACACCGAGGGCACCCGGGAGTACCTCACCTGCGAGTCCGGCGCCCTCGTCCTGGCCGTGGCCGGCGCGATCTGGACGCTGGCCCCGGGCGACGTCGTGGTCTTTCGCGGCGACCAGAAGCACTCGTACAGCAACCCCGGCGAGGACCCCGCGGTAGGTTACTCCGTCGTGCTGCTGGTGCCCGCGAACGGTTGACTCCGCGGCACGACGTCCCCCGCACGGAGGTCACCGGACCACCCGTCCCTGTCCACCGTTCCCCCGCTCGACGCCCTCGCGCGGCGGGTGGTACCGTTCCGACCCCCGCCATGGACCTCGCCTATTCCCCCATTGCATTGCAGGTCGCCGCGCGCACCCGGGAGTTCATCGACCGCGAGGTGATCCCGTTGGAAAACCGGGCCGTGCGCGATGGACTGGCCCCCGAGACCCTGGCGGCCCTGCGGGACAAGGCCCGCGCCGCGGGGGTCTACGGCCCGCAGATCAATCCCGCGTACGGCGGCCTGGGCCTGGGCATCCTGGACATCGTCCCGGTGTTCGAGGCCGCCGGCCGGAGCCTCCTCGGCCCCCTCGCACTGCACTGCTCGGCGCCCGACGAGGGCAACCTGCACACCCTGGAAATCGCCGCGAACCCCGCCCAGCGCGAGCGGTACCTCCGCCCGCTGGCCGAGGGCCGTGTGCGCTCGGCCTTCGCCATGACCGAGCCCGCCCCGGGCGCCGGCGCCGACCCCGCGGCGATCCGTACGGCCGCCCGCCGCGACGGCGATGGGTGGGTGATCGACGGGCACAAATGGTTCACCACGGGCGCCGACGGCGCGGCGTTCATCCTGGTGATGGCCCGCACCGACGCGGACGTCAGCGTCCACCGTGGATGCACCCTCTTCGTCGTGGACGCCGGGACCCCCGGGGTGAACATCGTCCGAAGGATCCCGGTGATGGGCGACCACGCCCCGGGGGGTCACTGCGAGATCCGGTTCGAGGGCTGCCGGGTCCCCGACGGCGCGGTGCTCGGCGCCCCGGGCGCGGGCTTCAAGATCGCGCAGCAGAGACTCGGCCCCGCGCGGTTGACCCACTGCATGCGCTGGACGGGCGTCGCCCAGCGGGCGCTGGAGTTCGCCACCGCGCGCGCCAGGGACCGCCACGCCTTCGGCGGGCCGCTGGCCGACAAGCAGGCCGTCCAATGGATGCTGGCAGACTCGCACCTGGAGCTGGAAATGGGCAGGATGCTCATCCAGCGCGCGGCCTGGTTGCTCTCCCAGGGGCAGGAGGCCCGGGTCGAGACCTCCATGGCAAAGCTTCACGTGGCCGAGTCCGTGCACCGGGTGATCGACCGGGCCGTCCAGATCTGCGGCGCGCTCGGGGTCTCCGACGACGGGCCGCTCGCGGAGTTCTACCGCGAGGCGCGGGCCTTCAGGATCTACGACGGCCCGAGCGAGGTGCACCGGATGGTCATCGCGCGGGAGATCCTGCGGTGACCGACCGTACGGCAACCGATGCCGGCGTCCTGCGGTCCCAGGTGGAAGCCCTCGCGTCCCAGGGCCTCGGCGCGACCGCCGCGGTGGTCCGGGCGGTGCCCCTGGCGGGCGGCGCTTCCATGGAGACCACGGCCGTGGACGTGACCGCCGCGGGCGAGACCCACGCCCTGGTGGTGCGCAGGGACATGGCGCTCAACATGGCCGCGACGGCGCTCACCCGGCCGCAGGAGTTCTGGCTGTTGTCTGCAGCGCATGCCGCAGGGGTGAAGTGCCCCCGGCCGCGGTGGGTGCATGCCTCCCCCCCGCCGGCCTTCTTCGTGATGGACCGCTGCCCTGGAGAGAGCGTCGGGCGGCGTGTGGTGAAGCTCCCCGAGCTCGCCGCGGCGCGGAAGCACCTCGCGCGGGAAATGGGCCGCGAAGCCGCCGCGATCCACCGGGTCCCGCTGGACGCCCTGGACTTTCTCCCGCGGCCGGACGAAGGGCAGACCCCCGCCGAGCGGGTGCTGGCCGAGACCCGCGCGGCGATGGACGTCCTCGGTCGGGACAACCCGGTCTGGGAGACCGGCCTGCGGTGGCTATCCCAGCACCGTCCCCCCCCGAGCGGGCCGTCCACCCTGGTCCACGGTGACTTCAGGGTGGGCAACCTCCTGGTGACCCCGGAGGGCCTCGAGGCCGTGATCGACTGGGAGTTCGCCCACGTCGGCGACCCCATCGAGGACCTGGGCTGGCCCCTGGTGCGCGACTGGCGCTTCGAGAACGACGCGCAGCGGGTGGGGGGCGTCGGGTCCGTGGACGACCTCGTGGCGGGATACACCGAGAACGGCGGGCGCGCCGTGGACCCCACCGCCCTGCACTGGTGGGAAATCGCCGGGAACCTCCGCTGGGCGGTGGTGTGCCACGCCCAGGCCGAGAGGCACCTGTCGGGCCGGGACCGCAGCGTGGAGCTGGCCAGTCTCGGGCGAAAAGCCGCGGAGATCGAGTGGGAGCTTCTGGACCAGATCGACCAGCGCCGACGCGCGGAGGCGAGGCCGTGACCCGACGACCGACCGACCGTGAGCTTCTGGAGGCCGCGCGAGAGCATCTGGCCCAGGTGGTGCCCGCCCTCGGAGATCCGAGGTTGAAGTTCCAGACCCTGGTGGCCGCGCACGTGCTGGGCGTCGTGGCGCGGGAGCTTGCCGAGCGCGACCGCGACCCCGAGGCCCCCGCCCGGGACCGCGCTGCGTTGCAGGCCCTCCCGGGCGCCCCGGCCACGGACGCGGATCTCTGCGCCGCGATCCGCGCGGGGACCTACGACACCGGCACCGGCGCCAAGGCGCTGCACGCCCTGCTGCGCACCCGCGTCGAGTCCGACCTGGCCGTGTGGAACCCGGCCTTCCTCGCCCGGGTCCGCGCGGGCTGACGGCGCGAGGGACGCGACGACCGTGAGCAGGACCATCCTGGTGGCGGGCGCCTCGGGAGCCCTGGGCACCCACGTGGTGCGCGCGCTCGCGGCGCGGGGCTGGCGGGTGCGGGCGCTGGCGCGTCGACCGACGCGGCTGCAACACCTGGGCGCGGCGCTGTCCGAGGCCCACACCGCCGACGCGCTGGACCCCCGCACCCTGCGCGGCGCCTGCGACCGGGTCGACGCCGTGTTCTCGTGCCTTGGCGCGAGCGTACGGCTGTCCCTCGGCGGCGGCTGGCGGAGCTACACCGCGGTGGACACCCCCGCCAACCTGCACCTCCTCGCCGCGGCGACGGACGCCGGGGTCAAGCGCTTCGTCTATGTCTCCACCCACCACACCCCGTCGATGGCCGACCTGGGCTACGTCCGCGCCCACGAGGCCGTGGTCGACGCCCTGCGGGCCTCCGCGCTCGACTGGGCCGTCGTGCGCCCGACGGGGCTGTACTCCGCGCTGGGTGTACTGATCACCATGGCGCGCCGCGGTCCGCTGCCCGAGATCGGCGACGGCTCGGCGCGGTCCAACCCCATCCACGACATGGACCTCGCCGAAGCCTGCGCGTCGGCCGTCGAGGGCGCCCCCCGCGAGCAGGCCATCGGGGGCCCCGAGGTGCTCACCCGCCACGCCATCGGCCAGATGGCCTTCGCGGCCGTCGACCGCGCGGCATCGTTCGTGCCCGCACCACCCATGCTCGCCCGGGCGGGCTCGGTGCTTCTCCGCCCGTTTCACCCGCGCATGGCGCACCTCGCGGCCTTCCTCGCGGCGGTGTCCACCCAGGACGTGATCGCACCCGCCGTCGGCACCCGCCGTCTGGCCGACTGGTTCCGCGAGCGCGCCGCCGCCCCCGTCGCCGCGCTGCCCCCGCCCGCGCGTTGAGGCGCGTTGAGGCGGTCAGGTCACCCCGCGCGGGGGATCAACGCCAGGGCCTCTTCCACCTCCGTCGCCACCATCACCGCCAGCCGTTCGAGCAGGTCTTCGCCCTCGGCCACCGTGGCCTCCCGCGGCGCGCCGGTGTACGCCCGGGACATCCCCATGGCGCCGAAGCTCTCCTGCCCCGCGCGGATCCCGTCGGACAGGCTGATCGCCACGTCGGGCAGGGCCGCCGCCGCGCGGGTGTCCACCAGCGAGGGCGTCGCGGCCAGCACCAGCGAGGTCTCGTAGCGCCCCGCGTGGCACGCCCCGCTCTTGAACTCCGCGGACAGCGTCCGGGCCCACCGGCGGGCCAGCGGACACGCCACGGACGCCCTCCCGGGCGCGACCCCGGCCACCGCGGCCCGCACCGCGGCGTCGTGGGCGGGCTCCAGGTGATTGTTGACCAGGCACACGTGCGTCGCCCCGGCCGCGAGCCAGGCGTCCACCACCGCCCGCAGGAACGGCGTCAGCGCCTCGGCCGGCACGGACACCGCGCCCGCGAAGCCCTCGGCGAACCGGGTCACACCATACGGGATCCCCGGCGCCAGCACCGGCGCCAGCCCCTTCGCGGCCAGCTTCCCTGCCGCCCGCTCGGCCGCGGCCTCGGAGATCACCGCGTCGGTGGCCAGCGGCAGGTGCGGGCCGTGCGGCTCGACCGACCCGACGGGCACCAGGGCCACCACGGGCGCGCCCGAGTCCAGCAAGGTACGAAAGCCCTCCGTGGTGAGCTCTGCCGCGCGAACGATGGCCATGCTTCAGTACCCCACCGGCGCGGCCCCGCCGGCCTCGTCCGCGCGCAGGGCCTTCTTGTCCACCTTGCCTCGGTCGTTGCGCGGCAGGTCGTCCGCGAAGACCACCCACCGCGGGTACTTGTGCTTGCTCAACCGCGCGCGCACGTGGTCTTTCAGCTCGTGCGCCAGGGTCGACCGCCCGTCCTCCGTGGCCGTACGACCCCGGGCGTCGTCGCGTACCACCACGTAGGCCTTGGGCTTGGTAAGCCCTTCGTCCTCGGCGCCGATCACCGCGGCCATCAGCACCGCGGGGTGCTGCGTGAGGCAGTCTTCCACCTCGGTGGGCGCCACCCAGATCCCGCCGACCTTCAACAGATCGTCCGCCCGGCCCGAGAACCAGAGGTACCCCTCGGCGTCGAGGCGAAAGAGGTCCCCCGTGCGGCACCAGTGGCCGTGAAAGGTCGCCCAGCTCTTGTCCCGGTCGCCGAAGTACCCCATCGCGACGGAGTCACCCTTGACCCACATGACACCCGTTTCGCCCCGCGGGAGCTCGGTCTCGCCCGGCACGGCCGCGTCCGACGGGAGGATCGCGAGGGTGTAGCCGTCGACCACCCGGCCCAGCGACCCGGGCTTCACGTCGCCCGGCCGGTTGGAGCAGTAGATATGGAACATCTCGGCCGACCCGATGCCGTCGTAGACCGCTCCGCCGAAGCGATCGACAAAGCGGTGGAGCAACGCGGGCGGAAGGGCCTCGCCCGCGGAGAGATGAAAGCGCACGGACCCGAGATCGATCCGGGGGCTCCCCGCTGCGGCGCGGGCGTCGTCCTCGTCGATCAGCTTGCCCATCATGGTGGGGACGTTGGTCACCACCGTGGCCCGGTGGCGCACCACGGCCGCGGACACCGCGGCAGGCGTCGGGCGCTCGGCGAAGAGCGCCGTCGTGGCCCCGACCGCGAACGGGAACATCAGGTTGGTCCCCGTGGCGTACCCGAAGAACAGCCGCGGCACGGACACCGTGACGTCCGTGCTGCGGTAGCCCACCGTGCGCTTCGCGTAGACCTCGGTGTTGTACGCAAAGTCCCGGTGGGCATGCACCGCCGCCTTGGGCCGACCGGTAGAGCCCGACGTGAAGAGCCAGATGGCCACGTCGTCGCGGCGGGTGGGCAGGGGCGGGGGTACGTCTGCCCGGGAGACAGCACCCCGGGCCAGGGCGTCACCGAGTGCGACGAGGTGGGGCAGGCCCCGGGCGATGTCCACCGGGGGAATATCCACCGGGCCGCGCACGTCGCCTCCGGTGGCCACCTCGGGCACCAGGACCACGGTGCGCAGCAGGTCGTCGCGGGCGAGCGCCGGGGCGATGGCGTGGGCCACCCGGGGGTTGGTGATCACGGCCGCGGCGCGGGTGTACTCCACCAGGTATGCGATGTCCTCCGGGGGCGCGTCGGGGTTGCCCATGGCCACGACGGCGCCGTGGTGCAGCGCGGCGAAGAAGGCCCACACGTACGCGGGCGTGTCGTGCAGGACGATCAGCACCCGCTGCTCGCGGCCGACACCGGCCTGGGCGAGGTGGTTGCGCAGCGCGCGGCTGTCCGCGGCCACGTCGGCGTAGGTGTACGACCGCTCGCCGAAGAGCACCGCGGGGCGGTCCGCGAGGCCAGGCTCGCGCAGTCGGTCGAAGAGGTAGTAGTCCGCGAGGTTGAACACCTCGGGAAACACGGGCGGGGTGAAAGGTGCAGGGTCCGGGGCGCTCATGGCTCGCGGTCCTCCCAGTCGGTCGGTCGGTGGTGCAACAAGGCGGCGTCGGCCGCCGTCGGTGGTCGGGGCGCCCGGGACATCCAGCCCGGTGCGGTCCCATAGCTTGCAGGTCACGGCGCGGTGGCGCTGGTCCAGCGCCTCGCAGTAGTTCGTATAGGTACAGCGCCGGACAGAGCCTCCGAGGCCGCGGCGCACCTTCAAGAACCAGTCGGGGTCGGCGAGGGTCTGCCGCGCCGCCGCCACGAGGTCCCCGTGGCCGCCGGCCAGGATGGCCTCGGCCTGCGCAAAGGTCCCGATCCCGCCCGCGACCACCACGGGCGTCGGGCACCCCGCTGCGCGCACCGCCGCGCGCACCGCCGACTGCTTCGCCACGTGGCGGCCGAACGGCCCCCGCGCGTCGGACACCGCCGTGGGCATGCACTCGTACCCGCTGGGGCCGGTGTACGGATACGCCGCCTCGCCCACCTTCGGCTGCGCCGCGTCGTCGAAGCGACCGCCCGTGGACAGGGACAGGAAGTCCATCCCCGCACGACCGAAGGCCGCGCCGAAGCACCCGGCGTCGTCCACCGTGCTGCCACCCGGCACTGCCTCGTCGCACAGAAACCGGCAGCCGACGGTGAAGCCCGCGCCCACCCGAGCCCGCACGGCGGTAAACACCTCCAGGGGCAGCCGCACGCGGCCTGCGAGGTCTCCGCCGTAGCCGTCCGCCCGGGTGTTCGTCGCCGAGAGAAACGACGCCATGGTGTACGCGTGGGCGTAGTGCAGCTCTACCCCGTCGAAGCCAGCGTCCTGCGCGCGCGCTGCGGCGTCGGCGAAGAGTCCCGGGAGCACCGCGGGGAGTTCGCGCACATGGGCGAGGTGCGTGTCCGTCACCCGCTCCCGCTCGCCGTAGCGCAGGGCCTCCAGCTCGCGCGGGGACAGCACCGTGGCGAGGGCGGCGTCGTCCAGCGAGGCCAGGGCGGCGCGGACGTCGGCCTCGGGAGCCGCGGTCCACCCCGCGTCGCCGTCGCGCACCCCGTCGCGCACCCCGTCGCGCACCCCGAGGGCCGCGAGGGCCGCGCAGTGCCCGGGAGTCACCCGGAGAAAGGCACCGAGAAAGCGCCCGCGCTCCGGCCGCCGCCGGATCCGCAGGAAATCAATGAGCTGGATGAACACCCGGGTGCGACCGCCCGAGCGCCGGTGCACCGTGTCGGCCAGGGCACGGAGGCCCGGGACGTACCGATCGTGACCGATGCGTAGCAAGGGACCGCTGGGGACGTCCCGGATGCCCGTGGCCTCGACCACGATCGCGCCGGGTTGTCCGTCCGCGAAGCGACCGTACCAGTCCAGCACCTCGGGGGTGACCGAACCCTCCTCGGTCGCCCGCCAGGGCACCATCGCGGGCACCCAGGTGCGGTCCGCCAGGGTGATCCCCGACGCCAGGGCCAGGGGCTGGAACAACCGGGCGCGCAGGGCGTCTGCCTCGGTCGGCGGGTGCTCCACCGGCAGCGCGTGCCGGATCCGTTGCGGCGGCCGCCACATCGTCGA
>FSWI01000036.1_pt1 | contig 10676 bp, 8 predicted proteins | sample 1637911 | NCBI WGS metagenome assembly FSWI01 (sample SAMEA3914789, study PRJEB12502) | metagenome | biome: forest; material: soil | place: Canada | collected 2011-07-03 | depth 0.3 m
CTGCCGGCAGAGGAACCAGATCTCCCGGGCCTTCTTCTGCCCGACGATCCGCGCCATGTACGAAGCCCCGTACCCGCCGTCGAAGCTCCCGACCCTGGGGCCGGTCTGCCCGAACCGCGCGTTGTCCGCGGCGATCGTGAGGTCGCACATCATGTGCAGCACGTGCCCGCCGCCGATGGCGTAGCCCGCCACCATGGCCACCACGGGCTTCGGCAGCGTCCGGATCTGCCGCTGCAGGTCCAGCACGTTCAACCGCGCGATCCCGTCGGCGCCGACGTACCCGCCGTGCCCGCGCACGCGCTGGTCGCCGCCCGCGCAGAACGCCTCGCCGCCCGCGCCCGTCAGTACCACCACGCCCACCTTCGCGTCGTCGCGCGCGTCGGTGAACGCCCGCGACATCTCCTGCACCGTCTGCGGGCGAAACGCGTTGCGCACCTTCGGGCGGTTGATGGTGATCTTCGCGATCCCATCCTCGGTCTTCTCGTAGACGATGTCCTCGAAGCTCCCAACCCTGGTCCACTGCACGTCGCTCATGCGCGACCTCCTTCGATCTCTGTGAAGAACGCTTCGACCGTACGCGCCAGCGCGTCCGGCGCCTCCAGCGCCGCGTCGTGACCGGCGCCCTCGATCCACCCCACCGTCCCGCGAGGCGTGGCCTCCGCGGCCTCCGCGGCCTCCGCGGCGAACTTCGCGTCCAGCGTGCCCGCGACGAACCGCAGCGGCACCGCGCACCCGGCCAGCCCCCCCCAGCGCGGGGCCATTCGCCCCGTGCCCAGCGACCGCAGCGCCCACGCCACCCCCGCAACCGTGTGCCCCAGCCGCTCCTGCCGCCGCCGCGCTCGTACGTCCGCGGGCAACACCGCCTGCGTTGCAAACACCGGCAGCGACTCCCAGCCCGTCACGAAGGCCTCGATCCCGTCGCGCTCGACCGTGGCCGCCTGGGCGTCATCCCACGCCTGCCGTGCGACCCGGACCGCGGGGTCTCGCATGCCCGGGTCCGCGCCCAGCAGCACTGCGCCCGCGACCCGCTCGGGGTGCGCCAGCGCGAGCGCCAGGGCCAGCCTCGCCCCCATCGAATACCCCACAAGCCCCACGCGCCCCGGAAACGGCAGCGCCGCCGCGAGGGCCTCCACCGCCCCGTCGAAGCCCTCGCCCGCGGGGTACCACGGCGTGGGCCCGTGCCCCGGAAGCACCGCCAGCGCCGACGCGGGCGCGCGCGTCATGGCCGCCAGCACGGGTGCCCACATCCCAGGCTGCCCCAGGAACCCGTGGAGCCACACCACCGGCAGGGCACCCCGGGCGCCGGGCACGACCCGGAACTCCGCGCTCACGTCCCGCTCCTTGCCACGTCGCGGTAGATCCGCGCGCGGCGGGCCGTGGCGTCCCGCGGCGGCACCACGGCCTCGACCACCGTACAACCGTCGGTCGCGAGCGCGCGGGCGAGCGCAACGTCGAACGCAGCCACGGACCCGACCCGTGCGTACCCGTGGCCGAACAACGCCGCGGCGTGCGTGAAGTCCAGCCCCTGGGGCGTGGTGAAGTACCGCTCGAACGCCGCGCCCACCTCGGGTCGCCGCGCCAGCGGAAGCTGCTCGAAGATCCGCCCGCCGTCGTTCTGCACCACGACCACCACCAGCGGCCCTCGGGCGCCGCGCGCCGCCGCGAGGCCCCCGAGGTCGTGCTGCATCGACAGGTCGCCGAGGTACAGCACCACGGGCGCTGCCGTCACCGATCGCGCGCCCGCTGCGCCCGACACCAGCCCGTCGATCCCGCTCGCGCCCCGCTGGTGCAGCACCCACACGGGCACGCTCCCCACGGGGGCGTACGTGTCCAGGTCGCGTACCGGCATGCTGTTGCCCACGACCAGGACCGCCCCGGCGGGCAGCGCCGACACCAGCCTCCGCGCCACCGTGCCCTCGGTGAGTGCTCCCTCGGCGATCTCCCGGTCCACCAGCGTCCGGGCCACGGCTTCGGCACGGGCGAAGTCCCGCGACCACATGGTCTCCGAGGGTGATCCGCCCCCCGCGACCAGGCGCGCCGCGACGGCGGCGCACACCACCGCGGGGTCGGCCAGAACCAGGGCCGTCGCGTCTCCCGCGGGGTCGCTCCACCCGTACGGTGCCACCACGAAGCGCAGCGCCCGCGGGTGCAGGGCGAGGTACTGCGCCCACGCCGACGACGTGGGTGGAGCACCGATCTCGACCACCACCTCGGGCGCATGTCCCCGGCGGAAGTCCTCGTCCCGCAGGAAGGTGTCGAAGCCCCCGCACACCGTTGCCCCGTCCGTCGCCGCGCCGAAGCGCACCCCGCTCGTCGCCTCGGGGAGCAAGGGAAAGCCCGTCGCCCGCGCGAGCGCCACGGCCGCCGCGCGCAGCGCGCTCCCGTCGCCGGTGTCCACCGCCGGCCCGCACACGATCAGCCCCCGCGACGTGCCCTCGCAGGCCGCGGCGAGCGCGTGCACCCCGTCGGGGTCGGGCACGCTCCGGGGCGCGTACACCCTGGGCGCGCCGCGGTCCACCAGCGCAGCGATCTCGGTCTCCCACGGCTCGGGGCCCGTGACGTCCACGGGCTCCAACGGCTTTCGGAACCGAGCGTTGACGTGGACAGGTCCTGGCACCGGCCGACGTGCGAGGTGCACCGCCTGCGCGGCGATCCGCGGCACGGCGCGCAGGGCGCCCGGCGACGGGTCGGGCAGGCCCAGCTCTGCCCGGTGCCGTACGTACCGCCCGAAGAGGTCCGCCTGGTCGACGGTCTGCGGCGCCGCACAGTGCTGCGCCTCCCACGGCCGATCCGCCGTCACCAGGATCATGGGCACATGAGCCTGCGAGGCCTCGATCACCGCTGGCAGGTAGTGCGCGCCCGCGGTCCCCGAGGTGCACACCAGCACGCTCGGCCGGCCGGTGACCCGCGCCTGACCCAGCGCGAAGAACGCCGCCGAGCGCTCGTCCACCACGACGTGGCACGTGAGCCCCGGGGTCTCTCCTGCCGTCAGCGCTACCGGCGTGGACCGCGACCCGGGAGAGATCACCACGTCGGTCACCCCGGAAGCCGCCAGCGCCCGGAGGAACAACCGCGACCATCCGAGATGCAGGTTCGAGCCCGTCACGCCTCGACCCCCAGCGCCGACCGCATCGCCCGCTGCTTGGTCGCGGTCTCGGCCCACTCGCCCGCAGCCGTCGAGCCCAGGACCACGCCCGCACCCGCGTAGATCCACGCCTCGCGTCCGGCGACCACCGCGGACCGCAGGGCCACGACCAGCGCACCGTCGCCCGCCGCGTCGAACCACCCTACGGGTCCCGCGTACCACCCCCGGCCCACGGGCTCGTTCGCCGCGATCCACGCCATGGACGCCCGACGCGGACGGCCCGCCACCGCGGGCGTCGGGTGCAACGCCGCCGCGAGGTCCAGCACGTGGGTGCCGACGCCCACCGCCGCCCGCACGGGCGTCCACAGGTGGTGCAGGTGCCGCAGCGTGCGCACCACGGGCTGCGCAGGTACGTGGGGTTCGCCCGCGCAGAACGGCGCCAGCGCGTCCCGCACGGCGTCGACGACCATGGCATGCTCGCGACGGTCCTTGTCGCTGGTCATCAGGGCCGCGGGGGCGCCGACCGCACCGCGGGCGGCCGAGCCCGCCAGGGCGTCCACCGACGCCGTGCCGCCGCGCAACACGACCAGCCGCTCGGGCGTCGCGGCCACAAAGCTCCGGCCCGAGCGCTCCACCGCGAAGCACGCCACGTCGAGATCCACCGCCCCCGCTTGCAGCACGGCCGCCACCGGGTCGAAGGGCCGAGACGCCACGATCCGGCAGCGCCGCGCGACCACCAGCTTCTCGACCGCACCGCCGCGGATCGCCGTGAGAGCACCGTCCACCAGCGCGTCCCACCGCGGCCGGGCAAGCTCCTCCACCTGCGCGTCCATCCGCGGCGCCACGCCCGCCGGGGACGCGGTCGCCAGCGCCGCCTGCACCCGACGGACCTCGGCGAGCACCCGATCTCCGTCCGCGAGCTCGCCCGCCCGCAGCGCGAGCCGCAGAAACCCGCGGTCCCCCTGGCGGCCATACACCCACCGGGGCAGCACGAAGCTCGCGTCCGCGAAGCCCGCCCACACCGCGTCGCGCGGCGCGCCCGGGTGAAACGCAGATCCGCCCAGCAGCGCCGGCGACGGGGCGTCCACGCCGTCGTCCGTGCGCAGCACCAGGCCGTTCAACAAGGCGATCCCGGCCGCCCGCACCGTAGCGAGCGCGCCCTCGCCGTCGGCCTCGGTCACCGCCGTGGCCCCGACGCCCGCCAGCGAGGGGCCTCCGTCCGCGCGGCCGTCCCACAGCATCCGGTCGCCGTCGATGCCCGCACGCAGCAGCGCGTCGACCGGCCCCGCGGATGCCGCCGCGGTGAGCACCACCACGGCGCCCGGGGGCACCGTCCCGGCGAGCTCACGCAGCGCGCGTCGGACGAAGGGAACCAACGGGCTACACCGCGTCCCGCGCGGGCGTCGCGACGTACAGGCAGGCGACGCCGAAGGTCAGCGGCGCGACCTCCAGCACCGCGAGGCCGTTCTGTCGCATCAGGTCGGCGAAGACCTCGGGCGACGGAAACGCCGCGATCGATTCGTGGAGGTACCGGTACTCCCGCGCCCCGGACAGCGCGGCGCCCATCCACGGCACCACCGTGTGGATATGGAACCGGGCCAGGGTCGCCATGGGACCGGGCTGCGGGTCGGACAGCTCCAGGATCGCCACCCGGCCACCAGTCCGCGTGACCCGCGCCATCTCGCGCAACGCCGCCGGTCGGTCCGAGACGTTCCGGATCCCGAAGGCGATGGTCACTCCGTCCACGCTGGCATCGGGCAGCGGCAGCCGCTCGCCGTGGCCCTGCGTCAGGGTCACCCGCGGGCCGAGCCCCGCCGCGGCGACCTTCTTCGCGCCCACCGCGAGCATCCCCGCGGAGGGGTCCACGCCGACCACCGTGGCGTCCGGGTACCTGCGCGCGATCATCAGCGCGAGGTCCGCCGTGCCCGTGGCAAGGTCCAGCACCCGCGCGCCACGGGGGAGCGCCAGCGCGTCGACCGCCCGCGTGCGCCACCGCTGGTCGATCCCCAGCGAGATGATCCGGTTCATGAAGTCGTACCGCGGCGCGATTGCGTCGAACATCTCTCCGCTGCCGGCGCGCGGGACCGCTCGACCCTCGCTCACGACAGCACCTCCAGCGTGCCGCTGGCCTCGCCCTGCCCCACGCCGTTCGCCACCGCGAGGTCACGGACAGCGTCGTCCTTGCGTCGGTGCAGCTTCATATGGCCCTTCTGGATCCCCTCGCCCGCCAGCGCTCGCAGCGCCGCGAGGTTCGACGCGAGGCCGACCGAGGCCATCACCACCGCGAGCTCTCGCGCCCCGGAAACGCCCAGCAACTGAAACGCCGCCCGCACCCCGACGTGCGACTGCGTCGCCCCCCCGACGGTGCCCACGGCCAGCGGCAGTTCCGCCGTGCCCTCGAGCCCCTGGCCCGTCCGCCGCCACACGCTCAGCGGCCCGTACTGCCTGCCCAGCGCGGCGTAGGCGTGTGCGCCCGCCTCGATGCCCCGCCAGTCCTGCCCCAGGGCCACCGCCACCGCGTCGACCCCGTTCAGGAAGCCCTTGTTGTGCGTCGCCGCCCGGTACGGGTCCAGCTCCGCGAACCGGCTCGCCCGGGCGATCCCGTCCGCCAGCGCGCACCCTCCCAGGGCCTCGGCGTCCACCAGGGCGCGCACCCTCACCATCCGCCGGGTCGTCAGGTTCGTCAGGATCCGCAGTCCGGGCTCTCCCCCCACCAGCGCGTGCAGGGCGGACGCGACGGCCTCGGCCACGGTGTCCACCAGGTTGGCTCCCATCGCGTCGCCCACGTCCACGTGGACGTGGACAACCACCACGCCGAGCGCCGCGTCGAGCACACGGACCTCTACGTCCCTGCACCCGTGGCCTCGCGCCACGATCCGCGGAATGGACGCGTCGCCCAGCGCAATGATCCGGTCCCTCGCGGCCGCGACCCGGTCGACGGCGCCTTCGGGGTCGGGCACGTCGTCGAACTGCACCTGCGCGGTCATCACGGCAGGGTCCGCTTCGCCGGTGAATCCCCCCGTCACCCGAACGATCCGCGCGGCGTTGGACGCCGCGGCGACGACCGAGGATTCCTCGACGGCCATGGGGACCACGTAGTCCTTGCCGTTCACCAGGAAGTTCAGACCGACCGACAGGGGCAGGCCGTGGGTGGCGATCACGTTCTCGCTCATGCGGTCGGCGGCGGCCACGTCGAGCCCGCCGCCCGCGTCGAAGTGCTCCCGCGCCTCGAGGCCAAGCCCGGCGTGCCGCACCAGGGCGTCGAGCCGCGACCGGATCGGGCAGGTGTAGAACCCGCTGATCCGGCTGGTGATCTTGCGCGTCACGCCCCGCCTCCGCGCAATACCGCAAGCGCCTCGCGCAACTGCTCGGGCAGCAGCGCCTGCGGCCCGTCGGAGAGGGCCGCGCCCGGGTTGTCATGCGTCTCGATCATCACGCCCGCCGCGCCCGCGGCAAGGGCCGCACGCGCCAGCGGGAGCACCAGGTCCCTGCGTCCGGTCCCGTGCGAGGGGTCGACCACCACGGGGAGACGGCAGGCGTGGGCGAGCAGCGCCACGGCGCCAAGGTCCAGCAGGTTCCGTGTCTCCGGGTCGAAGCCCCGGACACCCCGCTCGCAAAAGATCACCCCGGGCGCGCCGTGGGTGAGCAGGTACTCGCCCGCCAGCAGCCACTCCTCCACCGTCGCGGACATCGCGCGCTTCAACAGCACGGGGCGCCCCGCCCGCCCCACGGCCTTGAGCAGTGCGTAGTTCTGCATGTTCCGCGAGCCCACCTGCACGAGGTCCGCGACCTCGGCGACCAGGGACACGTCGGCCTCGCCCAGCGCCTCGGTGACCACCCGCATCCCGTGGGCATCCGCCGCACGACGCAGCCAGGTCAGGGCCTCCCCGCCGCGACCCTGAAAGGCATACGGCGACGTCCGGGGCTTGTACGCCCCACCCCGGAGAAACTCCACGCCCAGCGCCGACAGCCGCGCGGCGATGGCCCGGATCTGCTCCTCGGACTCCACTGCACACGGGCCGCACATGAACACCGGGCGCCCGTCGCCGACCCGCAGCCCGCGGACGTCGACCGTCGGGCCGTGGGCGTCCACCCGGGGGTGCGCCGAGGTGGGGCCCGCGACTCCGGCGACGCCCTCGATCTGGCTGAGCTCCACGGGGTCCACCGGCACGGATCCAGGGGCGATCACGAAGTGCACGACGGCTCCTTCAGCGCCTCCTGCGGCGCGGGCGGGGGTGACCCACTGCCCGCGCGTCACGAGGGCGCGGCGGACGGCGTCGGCGTCGGCGCCAGGACGGAGGGTGACGATCATCGCGAACCTCTCACTTCCTGCGGTGCAGCATGGCCACGGCGACGCTCTCCAGGGCTTCACGCGCGCGACCCTGGGGCAACGGCGCGAGGGCCCGCACGGCGTCCTGGGACAGCGCCCCGGCCAGGGCGCGGGCATCGTCCAGCGCGCCGGTCTCGCGCACCGCGGCAGAGACCCTGCGTACGAGGGCGGGATCCAGCGACGCCGCGGGGGGCGCCGAGCACACACCGACGAGGGCCTCGCGGAGACCCCCGTCCCGCTCGGCCGCCAGAAGCAGCGGGTACGTGAGCTTGCCCTCGCGGAGGTCGGCAAAGAGGTTCTTCCCCACCACCGCGGCGTCACCCGCCACGTCGAGCACGTCGTCGACCACCTGGAAGGCCACCCCCAGGCACCGACCATAGGACTCCAGGGCGTCGCACGCCGCCGGGGCGAGGCCCCCCGCGCGACCGCCGGCGTACATCGCCCAGCGGAAGAGCGAGGCCGTCTTGCCCTCGACCACGCGGAAGTACTCCGCCGTGCTCGTCCGGAGCGTGCCCCGTGCGGCGAGTTGAATCGCCTCGGCGCCGATCATCTCGCGGAGCACCTCGAGCGCGCGATCGAGGACGTCGGGCAGCCCCGCCGCGCGGGTGCGCTTCAGCGCTTCGACCAGCAGCCAGTCGCCCGCGAAGATCGAGGCCGCGTTGCCGTAGATCACCCGCGCGGCGGGCTCTCCCCGACGGCGATCGCCCAGGTCCACCACGTCGTCGTGCAGAAGGGTGGCCGAATGAACGAGCTCTGCCGCGACGGCGAGGTTGCGCGCTGCAGGGCCGAAGCCCGAGCCCGCGCGGGCCGCGAGGGCTACGCACAGGGGCCGCAGGCGCTTGCCGTCCAGGCCCAGAAGGTGGTGCGCGCTGCGGTGCATCGGCGTGTCAGCCACCTCGATGGCGCGAAGGTCGGCTTCGACGTCGGTCAGGTCAGCGTTGATCCAGGTCCGTAGCTCCGCGAGGCGGAGGGCCAGGTCGTCGACGGCGTGGCCGTTGCACACGTCTTCCAGGCGGACGAGCACATCGGCGGCCGGTCCGGGCGCACGCAGGGCGTCGGTGGCGGTGGTGGTCACGGAGATACTCCTCGCCCTGTCAGCCCTTGCGGCCCTTGATGGCCGGGCGCACGAGCTGCAACAGGTTGCCGAACTCCGAGAAGTCCACGCGTTGCGACGCGAGGAACGTCTCGATCAGGGTCTCGGCCATCATCGAAAAGGTCTGGAGCCGGCGCACCCGGTCCAACCGCGCCCGGCTGGGCGCCGTCCGAGGCTCCTCACGCAGGAGCGACGCGGCGTACTCCAGGCGCTCTCGCACGGAGACCGCCAGCGTCCTCTCGCGCTCCCGCACGACCTTCGAGATCATCTTCCAGAAGTCCGTCTCGGCCTCGTAGAACTCCCGACGCTCCCCGGGGCGCCACACGCGGCGAACCACCCCCCAGCGTTGAAGCTCTGTGAGCCCCATGCTTACCGCCCCCGCGGACATCGCCAGGCGCTCGCCCAGGTCGGCCGCGGCCAGCGCCTCGCCCGAGAGGTACAGCACCGTCCACAGCCGCCCGAGGGCCTTGCGGAAGCCCCAGTGCTCGATCACGTCGCCGATCGCCTCCGCGGCGACCAGCTCGGCATCCCTGGATGTGGACTCGTCGTGCATCTCGCAACCTTCAAAACGATCTGAAAGTTCAATAGGGATCAAGTGCCGCCCTGTCAAGGCCAGGGCATCCCGTGTCTCCGTGCGTCGCACGGGGCGTCTGCGGGTCTCCTGGGGTGCCGTCTCCGGGCGCCGGGTCGTCACGCGGGCCGCGCGGAGGTATCCTTCGTGCCATGCGCCCTTCGCAGCACCCGACCGTGATCCTCCGGCATTGCGCGGCCTACGACCCCGAGGCGATCCGGCGGATCGTCCGCGAGGGGCTCGAAGCGCTGGACCTCCGACCGGTCGGGCGGACCCTGGTGAAGCCCAACCTGGTCTCCGCCGGACCGCTGTTCCAGCACGCGCACACCCGGCCGGAGTTCATGGAGGGCGTGCTCCGCGCCCTGCAAGACCGGGCCGATGGGCGGGTGACCGAACTGGCGATGGGCGAGCGGTGCGGGATCACCATCCCTACCCGCCGGGCATTCGAGGCCGCCGGGATGAACCCGGTGTGCGAGCGCCTCGGGGTGAAGAAATACTACTTCGAAGAGGAACCCCAGGTGGAGATCCCGCTGACCCACGCGGGGCGCCTCAGGGACTACGTCTTCACCCCCGAGCCCGTGGCCCGCGCGGACTTCTTCGTCAACTGCCCCAAGTTCAAGGCCCACCCGTGGACGACGGTCACGTTCTCGATGAAGAACTACATCGGGATCCAGGACGACCGCCACCGACTCATCGACCACGACCACAGGCTCAACGAGAAGGTCGCCGACCTCCAGTACATCATCCAGCCGCAGTTCATCGCGATCGACGCGATCACCGCGGGTGAGGGCCGGATGCTCACCCCGATCCCCTTCCCGATGGAGATGGTGATCATGGGGGACAACCAGGTGGCCATCGACGCCGTCTGCTGCCAGATCATCGGCCTCGACCCGCTGTCCGTCGACCACATCCGCCTCGCCTACGAGCGAGGCTTCGGCCCCGTCGAGCTCGACAAGATCCGACTGCTGGGCGACGTGACCCTGGAGGGCGCACGCACCAAGGCCAGGGGCTTCAAGGTCGGCCTTGTGCGGGTGGAGAAATACTTCGAGGGCACGCACATCACGGCGTACGCCGGTCCGCCGCCCGAGAGCGAGGCGACGGACTACTGCTGGGGGGGCTGCCCGGGCGCCATCGAGGAGGCCATCGAGATCCTGCGGCTCTTCGACGCGGACCTCGACACGAAGATGCCCCGCCTGCACGTGGTCTTCGGCGCGTACCAGGGCCCCCTGGACGTAAAGCCCGGCGAGCGGGTGTTGTTCATCGGCGACTGCGCGACCTGGGAGGGCAAGGTCAACAACGAACTGGTCCAGATCCGCAGCCTTTACAAGGACCGCTCGACCAAGGACCCGCACCACGCGCGGCACGTGGACATCTACGCCAAGATGGCGTCGGTCATGGCGAAGGTCCAGACCCACAAGGGCAGCCAGGTCCTTCGCTTCGAGGGCTGTCCGGTCTCCGTCGCCGAACAGGTGCTGTTCCTGTGCTTCCTCAGCGGGGCCAAGAACCCCTTCCTGGACGCCCGGGAGAGCGTGGCCTTCAACAAAGCGTACCTCCAGTGGCGTGGGGTCACCGCCATGCGTCGGCTTCAAGGGATCCC
>FSWI01000555.1_pt1 | contig 10607 bp, 8 predicted proteins | sample 1637911 | NCBI WGS metagenome assembly FSWI01 (sample SAMEA3914789, study PRJEB12502) | metagenome | biome: forest; material: soil | place: Canada | collected 2011-07-03 | depth 0.3 m
GAGCGCGCTCTTGGCCGTGCCCGGCGGGCCGATGAGGGCGATGTGCTCGCCCGCCAGCACCGAGAGCACCATCAACCGTACGGTCTCCTGTTTACCGAGGAACTGGGATTCAAGCGCGCGGGCCAGCGCGCGGAGTCTCTGGACGAGGGGCTGCGTCACGGACGGACCTCCAGCAATCCGGCGGTCACCAGGAGAGGCGCCGACGGCGGGTCTTTGGGCACGGGGCGGGACGTATCGATCGGAAGCACCCGGGCCAGGAGGTCCGGGGAGAGCCCCGTGAGGGCCCCCGCGCGCTCGGCCCCGAGCCGGGCGTAGGCGTCCATGGCCAGGGGCTGCGCGACGGCCGACTGACCGCTGCGGGCGGAAAGGGCATCCATCGCCAGCATCTCGACGTGGAAGCGCGCGAGGGCGAGCGCGGCCGTCGGTGGGAGGGTCCGCGCGCGGATGGACTCCAGCGTGGCGGTTTCGACGGCCCGTACCGCAGGGGTCCCCCGCGCCAGGATCGACCGCTGCGCCGCGCCCCGGAGGCACGGGTCCGCCACGGCGTTCACGGTGGAGGGAGTCCACCCGAAGGTCAACGGCGCGGGGCGCTCGGCGAGGGAGAGGTCTGTCAAGGGAGACGCCGCGAGGGCGGCGCGCACGACGGCGTGCAGATCAATGTCGGCCTCGTCGGGCGACGCGGGCTCCAGGCCCTTCAACAGGTCGTAGAAGCCCACGCGGGACTTCTCTTCGCGCACGCGGCGCAGCCGGGGCAGGGCGACCAGGGTCCTCGGCGGGGCCACGCCGAGAAAGTCTGCGTAGCCAGCCCAGAACGCCACGTGGGTGTCCACCCGACCCACGTCTGCCAGGCGGCACAGGAGCCCGTGCCGCAGGGCCACCTCGGCGCGGGTCTGCGGCGCGCCCGCCCACGCGAGGAAGGTGTCGCACCAGGTGCGTACACGCCGGCGCAGACCGCTGCGGCCGCGCGCCTCGGGGTGGGTCATGGCCAGGACGTTGTGCCACACGGCGGCGAGGGCGAGGAAGTCCTCGGGCAGCCGGTCTGCGGAGCCCACGGAGCCTAGCTTTGCCAGGCGGTCGTGCATCACCCGGGTGATCTTTGCGATCAGGGTGCCGTCGAGGGAGGCATCCCGCTGCCAGGACTGCAAGATCCCCGGGCCGAGAAGTCCCTGGACCTGGACCCTGCCCCCCATCACCAGCGGGCCGACGAAGGTCTCGACGAAACGGTTGAGCGCCGAGGTGCTAGCCACCGGAGCCGTCGCTCCCCTTGTCGCCATCGCCCGCGGGGAGGGCCGCGCGGGTCACGGTGACCTCGCCGCGGGCGCCCGGAGAGATCAAGCCCGCGAGCAGGCCCGGGGCCGTGGGCCAGACGTTCGGCAGTTCGATGTCGGCGTCCAACGGCGGGGCGATGAGGGACTCTTCGACCACGGGCACGTCGGCGATGAGCACCCGCGTGGCCGACACGAACGCCCCCTGGGGGATGGCGGTCAGGGGGCGGGAGCCACCCGTGACGAAGAGCCGTACGTCCGCGGGCGTGCGGGAGAGCTGCCGGAGGACATCCGGGGGAATGGGCGGGGACAGCGCCCACCCGAGGGGTACAAGCACGCCCTCGCCGAGCTCTTCGTAGAGGGTCCCGAGGGGCACCACGTGGGCGGCGTCCGGGCCGTACAGGTAGATCGACGTCTCGGTGAAGGCCACGGTGATCTTGTTGAGGGTGGCGGGCGGGAGCACGGACAGGATCCTCCCGAGGGTGTCCTGCTCCCCGAGGGGGATCACCGCGGCGGCGACGCGGCGGGGCGGCGCGCCCGTGGGCACCAGTTTCAGGGGGAGGGCGAAGGTCCCGGTGACCCCGACGGGGCGTACGTTCTCGGCCGGCGCGGGGGACTCGGCGACGAGCGAGGTGACGGTCTGTACGTCGACGAAGGGCGGTCGGGCGCTCAACGTGATCGCCCCGTCGCCCGCGGCGCGGAACATCACCATCTCGTCGGAGCCGAAGAGCGGCGCGCACGCGGACAGTGGGATGGGGTGCCGGTGGCCCATTTCCACCACGGCCCGCTCGCCGTCCGGGACGAACAATCGCACCCCGGGGAGGGACTTGAGCAGCGAGACGAACCTCGGCGCGGCCTGGGTGAGTTGCAGAAGGTAGGCGCGCTCGACCACGTCGCTGGTGCCGCCGCGCGGCCATTCGACCAGGGCGACCCGGGCGGCGACGGACCACCGCGCGAGGTAGCCCACCACGCTGTCTCCGAGGCCGGTGTTCACCAGGGCGTAGAGCATCCGCGGGACCTCGGCGCGGGTCCGGGGCACGGCCACGGGTGCGAGGCGAAGCAGCAGGTCGCGCAGGGCGATGGTCTTGTCGGCGCGGTACGCCTGGCGAAACCTGTCGTGGTACAGGGCCATGTCGCCCGGGTCGGCGACCAGTTCGGCGATGTCGTACCCGAAGGGCGCCTGGGCGTCGCGGTACTTCACGAAGTGCCTGCCCGAGCCTGTGAACACCATCCCCCCGACGAGCCGGGCGATCGCCGCGAGGCGGTCCATCCGGTGCGACGAGTTGGCCTGGACCTCCACCACGAGCTCCCGGGTGCGCAACGGGGAGATCACCTGGACGATCCGCAGGGAGTCCAGGAGTTCGTCCAGGGCGCCCTCCTCGCCCGCGGCCCGGAGAAAAGCCACAAGCCGCTCGATGCTCGGCAGCAGCACCACCCCGAGGGGCCCGAGCGCCACGCCCCGGGTGTCCGGCGTGAGGCCCGGCGTCCGGAACCGGCTCTGGTGTTGCGCGACGCGCTCGATCACGGGGCCTGGACCATATGGCTCCGGGGCGCGGTTTTCAATTGATCCCGCGCGCCGCGGGTTGACGCTGTGCCCGGCCGGGGGGCAAATGTCCCACCGATGCGCAGTACCCCCCGCGCCGCCCTGCTGGCGACCGCCCTCACGGCCGTCGTACTCCCCACGGTCGCGCGCGCACAGACGCCCCGACGGCCCACGCCCCACGAGGCGATCACCCGGGCGCTGGCCCCTGTCGAAGCCGCCCTGGCGGACCTTCACGTCACCGAGAACGAACGAGCCTCCGTGGCAGACCTCCTGGCCCGCGGGGAGTCATGGGCCGCGGACGTGGTGGAGGCAGGTCAGCACGGCGACCGGGACGTGGTGCGTGCGCGCACCCGGGCGCTGGCCCTCCTGGCCCGGCTTGCCCGTGGCAGGGTCGAGGCCCTGCGCGCCGAAGGCTCCGCGGCGGAGGCCGAGCGCGCGGCCGTGGCAGCCGTCGAACGCAGGGTGGATGCCCGCGCCGCGCTGGAGCGGGTGGTCGAGCGCCGGGTGGCCCTCGACCGCGCCGACCCGGTGGACACCCGCACGCTGCCAGCGCCGGAGCCCGAGGCAGCGCACTCCGCGGCGCCCACGGCGGCGCCCGATCAGGGCGCACCGGGCGCACCGGGCGCACAGGCGACGCCCGCACCGCAGGGCGGGAGGACGCCATGAGGGTCACCGGGCGGTTGCTGGCGGCCCTGGTGCTGGCGGCGGGATGCGGCGGCGCGGCGCAGCGACCCGTGGGGCACACGGCGGTGGAGCGGGAGATGGCCTCGCCCGCGGCGCAGGAGGTGGCCCGGGACGCGCCCGAGGCGTACGCCGAGGTGGTGCGCACCGCGGCGGCGGTGGAGGCAGGGCGGGCGGCGCCCGAGGAGGCCACGCTGACCTTCGCGTGGGCGTTGACCCAGGCGCGGACGGCGCAGGCGCGGGCGCGGGCGACGGAGGCCGAGCGGCGGCGGGCGGAGGCCGAGACCGACACCACGCGGATGGAGCAGGAGGCCCAGCGGCTGGACGCCGAGGTGACACGGCTCACGGAAGCGCGTCGGGTGGCCGAGCGCGCGCGGACGGCCGCGGCGGCGCCGGCATCGGTGCCCCGGGTCGAGCGCATGGCGGTGGCGGCGGACCTCTTTCAGCAAGCGGGGCTGATGGTGGCCGCGGCGCAGTTGCTCGGGGCTGCGCCCGAGGCGCGTCGGACCGCGGAGGCGCGGGTGTCCGCGGCGGCGGCGGCCCTGCGGGGGACCGACGCCAACGCGGCGTTCAACAGTGCGGGTGCGGCGTACACCGCGGCCGAGGCGCTCTTGCGCACGGCCCGCGCGGGCGCGACGGCGACGGCGCATCCCACGGACCCTACGGCGCTGCAGCAGGAGCTTTCCGGCGCCGGGGGGATGGAGCCGCACAGGGACGAGCGCGGGGTGATCGCGGTGTTCCGCGGGTTGTTCACCGGGGCGCAGATGGCGGTGACGGCGCGGTCGCGGGTGGAGACCCTGGCGCGGGTGATCCAGGGCCACCCCGACGCGCAGGTGCAGCTCGTGGTGTTTGCCGGCGGCCCTGCGCGTCCTGCCGCGGAGACCAGGGCGCGCGCGCAGGCCGCGGCGTTGTCGGCCGCGCTGGAGCACGCGGGCGTTCCGCACGACCGGCTGCACGCCGAGGGGCTGTACCGCGCACCGGGGGGCGCCCACACCGACGACAGGGTGGAGGTCGTGCTGGTGCTCCCGACGGAGCCGTAGATCACTCCGCGCGCAGGTCGGCTCCGACGGCGGGCAGCACCCGGCGCACCGCGCCCTCGATGGCCAGGTCCACCAGGGCGTGCTGCGCGGGGATCCGCCCTTCCGCGTCACGCTCGACCACGGTGACCGGCAGGTCGAAGCGCTCGGGATTGCGGGTGAGGGACACCGACCGTACGAGCCGGCCGTCCTCCAGCAGCAGCCGGGTGCCCGGCGGGTGCTTCCCCAGGACGTTCACCAGCACCTGCGTCAGGAGCGGGTCGTAGCGCGTGCCCGCGCCCGCGGCGATCTGTCCGACGGCCTCCGGGGGCGCCACCCGCGCCTGCCCCCCGAGGTGCGTCATGGTGTCGTAGTCCTCCACCAGCCGCAGGATCCTGCCGAAGAGGGACGGCCGCCCGCGCGGGTCGGCGTAGTCCCTGTGGTGCTCCAGCACGGCGAGCACCCGGCGGACCTTGGCTTCGTGAAAGCCCCGCTGCCGTAGGAGCAACCGCGCGCCGGCGGCGGGATGCCGCGCGAACGGCGGCGCGTAGCCCGGATGGCCCGGGTCGCCGTCCCGCGCCGCGACCGCGCCCTCGCGCGCCGCGTACCCCACGTCGTGGAACATCGCTGCGAGCCCCAGGTCCTGGAGCAGGGCGTCGGGCAGCCCGGCCTCCGCCCCGACCCGCAGCGCGAGCTGAGTCACCCGCATCACGTGGGCCGTATACGACGTTCCCGCGCCGCCGGACTCCAACCGCGCGTCGGCCCGACCCAGCTCCAGGAGCTCCGTCACGATCCGGCGGAGGGGCAGCGGGTTCGGCAGGCGGTTGGCCGCCATGTTGTCCCAGGTCTCTTCAAGCAGCTCGGCCGCCTGCGAGGTGACCGTCTCGACGGGCCGGATGCTTGCCCGCTGGTCCTCGCCGGTGACCCGGAAACGGTAGATCCCCGCGACGTCGATCATTTCCAGCCCGTGGGACCGCAGGGCCTCCCGGAGGGCGGTGCGCGGGGTCACGGGGTCGGGCGGCGCGCCGAGGCAGGCCACCAGGTCACGCACCCCCTGCACGTCCGGCGCGGCGTGAAACGACAGCCCGCCCACCCCCAGCCGCCGGAGCATCGCGCCGATCTCCGCGCCGAGCCCCGCGCGCTCGTCCAGCCGCACCCGGATGTCGTTCACGTAGACCTGGTCCTCCACCGCCAGCACGTGGATCAGTCCCAGCAGGTCCAGCAGGCGCGCGAGCACCGCCTGCATCTCGGACACCGGCGCGTCGAAGGCATGGTTGCTCAACGGCAGGATCCGGGTCATCCGCAGCGCGCCGTACAACAACCGCACCAGGTGCTCGCCGTCGTCCCGCACCCTCGCGGTGAGCTCCCGGTCTTCCCCAGCACGTGCGCGGTCGAGGGCCTTGCCGAGCCGCTCCTGCGCTTCGTCCAGGTCATCCATGGCTAGTTCCCCGGCTCCTCATCCGCCAGCACGATGTCCTCCAGCGCGACCTCCTCCACTTCCTCCGCCTCTTCCACCTTCTCCACCGCGGGCGCCGGCACCGAGAGCACTTCCACCACGAAGGCCTCTACCAGGGCAGCCGACGGCAGCGCCAAGGGCACCACGGGCGGCGAGACCCAGGGCATCGCCGGAACCGAGGCTCTGCGCGGCGGCGGCTGCGACGCGACCGGGACGGCCGGCTGCGAGGGCCTCGCGGGTGGCGGCTGCGACGTCACCGACGTCACCGCCACGGCCGGCTGCGAGGGCCTCGCGGGCGGCGGCTGCGACGTCACCGACGTCACCGCCATGGCCGGCTGCGAGGGCCTCGCGGGTGGCGGCTGCGAGGCCGCGGAGCCCTCCACGGCGCGGCGCCTGCGGGCAAGCGCGGCGACGGCGTGGCGGCGGAGGTCCTCGTCGCTCCTGGCCATCACGTCGCGTAGCAGCGCCTCGGCGTGCTCACCCGGGAGAAGCTCCAGCCCCGCCACCGCGGCCCAGGAGAGGGTCCGCTGGCCGGACCGCGCCACCCACCGGGAGAGCACCCCTCCCGGGCGCACCCATTTCTCCAGCACCTCCGCGGCGTGGGCGGGCGACAGCCGCGCGAGCGCCCTGCCGAAGGCCGCGGCCTCTTCGGGCGACACCTCCCGCCCGCCGCCCTCCAGCCGCTTCACGATGGCGTCGAAGCCCGTCTGCTCCCTCCGTCGGGCGAGCACCCCGGCGGCCTCGATCCGCACATCCTCCAGGGGCGAGGCCAGCAGCCCCACGAGCGCGCGGGTCACCTCGATCCGCCGCGGGGCCCGCTCGAGGACATCCAGCACCTCGCGGGCGAGGTCGCCGTCTTCCACCCGGGCGAGGTCCATGGCTGCGTCCACGGCCTCGTCCGGCAGCGCCTCGGAGCACGCTCGCAGGAGGTCCCGCGCCACGGCCGGGTCCGCCTTGCGCAGCCGCCCGAGGACGTAGCTCGCACGCCGCGGGGTGTACCGCGCGATGAGCTGCCGCGCCGCGCTCCGGGCACCGTCACCGCGCTCCTCGCTCAGCAGGTCGATCAGGTGCGTGAGATGGTCCGCCGGGATCTGGTCGAGGAGGTCCACCAGCTCTGCGGGCGCCGAGGTGACCCCGTGCGGTACCGAGTGCAGGATGTGGCCCAGGGCGGCCCGGTCGGCGAAGCCAGCCAGGACGGTGTCCAGCTGCGTGGGGTCCTCCACCACGGCCGACCGCAGGGCCCGCACCAGGTCCACCAGCAGCGGTAGCTGGCCCTCGGCCAGGAGAAAGCCACGGGCTTCACCCAGAAACGGCAGCAGGTCGGCCAGGGTCGTGGGGTCCGTGGGATCCGCGATCACGGACAGCATCTCGGTCACCACCCGCACCACATCGCGCCCGAGCGCCCGCGACGAGTCCTCCTCGCGGAGGGCATCCAGCGCCTCGGGGGGGAGGTCCGCCCAGGCCGTCGCCACGGGATCCAACGGCGCGGGCAGGGGCTGGTCCCGGTCCCGGGGGAACGCCACGCGGTTTCCGTACCGCTTCGTCGCCGCTGCGAGGCCGCCCGATTCGCCGTCCATCCCTGGCTCGGGCATCTCCTCGTCGGGGACGAAGCCCTCCACGGCCTCCACCTCGATGTGCTGGAAGCCGGCCTTCCACAGCAGGGTGACGATGTCGTCCTCCTGCTGCCGCACCCCTGTGTACCGGATGGACAGCACCTCCAACAGTTTCAGTACCTCTTCCCACTCCACCGCGGGGTGCAGCGAGAGTCCCCGGACGCCGTCCCGGAACATCCGGAACGCCAGCGAGCGTTCGCGATCCCGCTCCAGGTACACCACCTCGCCCGTCCCCTTGAGCGTCAGCTCGAACGGCCGCACCTCCAGGGCCATCGGTCCGTGCGCCAGCGCCCCCTGCATCCGCGCCTGCAGGTCCTCCAGGAACGACCGCACCGCCGCGTTCCGCGGGTCGTACAGAAGAAAGCTCCGGGCCGCGCGGGACAGGGCCACGAGGGCGGCGTTGACGTCCGCCGCGAGGGGCGTCGCGCCCACGCGCGCCTCCGCCACCAGCTCGGGGGCGATGTCCTGTGTGTCGTCGGGTGTCGTTGTCACGGCGACGGGCATTCCCGAAGGCCGCGCGCTGGGCACCGGCGGCCGCGCGCTGGGCACCGGCGGCCGCGCGCTGGGCACCGGCGGCCTGGCCGTGGGCATCGGGGAGCGAGCGCTCGCTTCCTGCGCCGAGGCGTTCTCGTTGTGGTCGTCCTCGACTGGCACCAGAGGGAGCCTCCTCGCCTCTGCGAGGGTACTCCCGCCCACGCCGCCGGGGATATGACCTCGCCTAGTGTTCGTCGCGCAGGTCGTCCACCCGCCAGATCCCGTCCTCGCGGCGCAATACCACGAACCGCCCATCCGGCAGCCGCAGGGTCACCTGATCAGGAACCATCGTGTGCTCCAGGGACGCCGGGTCCGCCGTGGCGTCCGCCAGGGCGGCCAGCTCGGCCTCCATGCTCCCCCGCGCTCGCGCCGAAAGGGCCTCCAGCACCCCTCCAAGGCTCCGCCGGGTGAGCGCCTGGTGCAGCGCCCGTACGGCATCGTCGGGCGTCGTCGCCACCGCGGGCCCGATGCCAGCCCGCGCCACGCTCCATCCGTCCGGGTCGTCCTGGGCCGCCACGGCATCCCCGCCCGAGAGCCCCACGTCCACCTGCGGGGACCTGTGCGCCAGCGTCCGGGTCACCCGTTCGGCCAGCGTCACCAGCTCTCCGTGGTCCGCCGTCACCCTCGTCCGGAACGCTTCAAACGGCTCCGCCCGCCGTGCCGCCTCGGGGAGCAGTGCATAGAGGGCCGCCGCGTCCCCCGCCCTCGCGGCCACGGACACCTCGGCCAGGACGCCCCGGGGGCTTGTGCCCCGCGCCGTGGCGCCGCACCCCGCGGCGGTCCACCCGCTCAACGCCAGCGCGGCCATGCCCACCGTCCTGTTCGCGCGCCAGCGTCCCACCGGGTGGTCGGGGACTCTACCGCGCCCGTCGGTACGGTCAACGCCGCGTTCACGGCGCGGGTGTCAACCGCTGTTCACGGCTGGCCCCACCGCCCGGTCGACCCCCCCGACGGTCCCGCGAGAGCTTCTTCGGGCGCGCGCCCTCACGACGGGCAAATCACCAGCGGTCACCCCGGGGTCATCCCGCGCCGTACGTCCTTCGGGGGACGTGGCACGGTTCTGTCATACTGGTCGGCGCCAGGATCGATCGGAGGCGTATGGGTATGGTCACGGGTAGCTTCTCCAGCGTGTTGCTCGCGGCAGTCATGGCCGCCGCGCTCGCCGCGACCGCGTCGGGTTGTTCGAGCGACGACTACTACTGCGACAACAGCGGTTGCTACTACTGTGATGGGGTCGGGTGCCGGGCCGTGGCCGCGCCCACGCGGGTGCCCTGCCAGGGCGACTACATGTGCCCCGCCAGCCAGGTCTGCACCGACCTCGGGTGCACGTCTTCGTGCGCTGCCGACACCGATTGCGCCCGCGGCTGGGTCTGCCGCGGCGCCTCGGGCTCCACCCGCGGCTCGTGCGTGGCTCCCACCGAGCACACGCCCGTCCCGCACCCCGGGTCGTGCACCTCCAACGCCGACTGCTCTGGCGGGACCGTCTGCGACGCCTCGGGCCGGTGCTCGCCGCCCAGCGACGTATGCCAGTTCAACTCGCAGTGCGGCGCCGGGCGGGTGTGCATCAACCAGTCGTGCGCCGCGGCCTGCAGCGCCACCGCGCCCTGCCCCACGGGCCAGGCCTGCAACAACGGCGTGTGCGTGAACCACCCCGCGGGCCAGTGCACCGCGGACGCCCAGTGCGCCGCGGGCCAGCGCTGCCTGAACTCCACGTGCTTCAACGTCTGCACCACCAGCGCGCAGTGCGGCACGGGGCTCTACTGCGGCGACCAGGGGCTCTGCGTGCCGGACACCCGCAGGCAGCCCTTCTGCACCTCGGACGCGCAGTGCACCGCGCCCAGCCAGTGCCTCGACGGCGTGTGCCGCCGGCCGTGCAGCACCTCGGACGAGTGCCTGCGCACCGACGTGAGCTACCACAACTGCGTGCCCATCGCGTACCTGCACACCACGCAGCGGTACTGCCTCACCGACCACGAGTACCGCCCCACCTGCGCCCGCGCCGCGGACTGCACCGCGGGACAGTCCTGCGTGGACGGGGTCTGCCGGTCCAACTGACGGGCTGAAGCCTCCGTCACCCTCGCGGGTCTTCACCTTCTCACGGTACCCACCGCCCACGGCCCTCTCCCGGGACCGTGGGCGGTGGTGTTTCCGGGGTCTGCGGCACCGCTCGCACACGGCGGACAAACCCGCTATCCTCCGCCGCCCTCTTCCCGTGACCGGAGAAAGTCCTCGATGGTAGAGACCGTTGATTCCACCGGCGTCCGCCGCGCGCTCGATCTCGCGCGCGGGCAGCGCACGCAGATCACCCGCGGCGCGCCCCTCCCGATCGACACCGCCCACGTCGTGGGCGCGTGCCCCAACTGCGGTACGCTCGGGTTCACGATCCTCGGGTTCCCGGACCCGCCGTACGCCGGACCGCAGGGGCAGCCGCGGTACCGCAACGCCCGGGAGCTGGGCCGCTTCCTGGAGGAGATCGTCCGCAACCCCCCGCCGTTGCCC
>FSWI01000403.1_pt1 | contig 10589 bp, 8 predicted proteins | sample 1637911 | NCBI WGS metagenome assembly FSWI01 (sample SAMEA3914789, study PRJEB12502) | metagenome | biome: forest; material: soil | place: Canada | collected 2011-07-03 | depth 0.3 m
AGCCGGGGGTGGGCTCGACCTTCGTGGTGGAGCTACCCCGCGTGGCCGGGGATCACCCGAGCTGACGGGTGCCGACGTAGTTCAGGTTCCGCCGCCCTGAGAACCGGGTGAACCGGGTGGCGCGAAGGGGTTGAAGTCCGGCGGTGCTGCGGGTGCAGGGGGTGCAGGGGGTGCCGCGCCGGTGCTACCGGGCAGCGCGAAGGGGTTGAATCCGGGATCCGGGATGCCGCCCCCACCCGGAGCACCCGCGGGCGGCGGCGCTGCCTGGGGTGCAAAGGGGTTGAACCCGGGGTCCGGGATGTTCCCTCCAGGGCTGGCCTGTGGCGCAGCTCCCGAGGGGGCGCCCTGCGGCGCGAACGGATTGAACGACGGGTCGGGGGCGCCCTGACCCGGTGGGTTCGCAGGCGGAGGCGCGAAGGGATTGCCGCCGGGAGCGGGTCCACCCGGGGAGAACGGCGCGAAGCCACCCGCGGGCGGCGGTGCGGCCTGTGGAGGCGCGAACGGGTTCGCCGCGGGAGCCCCCTGAGGGGCGCCGGACGAATCTGGCGGCACGGGGATGGCGAAGCTGGGCGGAGCACCCGGGACCCAGGCCCCGAAGCCACCGGGCGCAGGGACCGCGGGCGGTGCGGGCTGCGCGGGCGCGCCGGGGTTGAAGCCACCCGGTTGGGTCGGCACCGGAGGCGGCTGCATCGCCGGCGGAGCGTAGGGAGGCGGTTGCGGTGCGTAGGGAGCAGGCTGCGCGTAGGGAGGCGGTTGCGGTGCGTAGGGAGGCGGTTGCTGCGCGTAGGGAGGCGGTTGCGGTGCGGTACCTGGGGCGAAGGGGTTGAACCCCGCCGGGGGCGCGGGCGGTCCACCCTGGGGTGCTGCGCCGGGGACGAAGGGTGCGAAGCCACCGCCCTGCGGGGGAGCCTGCGGCGGAGCGTTGGGTGCCTGGGGCGCGCCGTGGCCGAAGGGGTTCAGGCTGCCGAGGATGCCTCCGAGGAAGCCCGCAGCGCCCTGCGCCGCCGCCGCGATGGGATTGCCCTGGGGCGCGCCGCCCTGTGGGGCACCGGGCATTCCCGCGTATCCCGCCTGCGGAGGCGGCGCGCCGAAGCCCTGTCCCGGAGGTGGCGCGCCGAAGCCCTGTCCCGGAGGCGGCGCGCCGAAGCCTGCGCCCATTGGTTGAGGGCCGAAGCCTGCGCCAGGGACCGGCGGCGCGGCGGGCGGGGGCGCCATCCCGGGCACGCACGGAGCGCCAGGGGCAGGGGCATTCGGGCTGACACGGACGTTCATGGCGCTGATCCACGCCTCGCGTCCGTCGTCGAATCGCACCTTCACCAGGCCGGACATGGGGTTCACCTCGACCGCTGTGCCAGGGGCGAAGCCGCCCCCCAGCCACGAGGCCAACACCCGCGCTCCCGGAGCCAGACCACCGCTCATTCGACGCCTCCTGCCGCGGGGCGTGTGGCGTCTCGCGCCCCCGGGCGGCAGGGATCCTACACCGGATTGCCGGTCCGGCCAGGGCCGGGCGACGGACACCCGCGGCGGCGCGGCCCACCCTCCGCGGCCGAGCCCGCGGCGGAGCTGTTGTCGGTATCTTGACCCGGCCCGCCGCGATGGGTGATCGCCGTGAGGAATGGACGCCATCCCACTCCGGGTGCTGGTGCTGGCGGCCGGTCTGGTGGCGCTGCTGCTGGTGGCCCTCGGGGCCTGGCTGGCACGCTGGTGGTCGGGTGTCCGGAGCGGCGCACGCAACCGCGTGGCCCGGGCCGGCGAGGCCGAGGCCGAAAAGATCCTGGCGGACCACGGGTATGAAGTCGTAGGCCGTCAGGTGTCCGCCCGATGGTGCATCGAGGTCGACGGCGAGCGGGTGGAGGTCGGCGTCCGGGCGGACCTCGTGGTGGCCCGCCAGGGGCGTCGGTATGTGGCCGAGGTGAAGACCGGCGACCGGGCGCCCGACCCGCGCCTCCCGGCCACCCGGCGGCAGCTTCTGGAGTACAGCTTCGTGTTCGGCGCGGCCCAGGTGCTGCTGGTGGACGTGGCTGCGCGGTCCGTCCTGTGTGTGCGCTTCCCCGCGACCCGCGGCGGCTAGACCCCACCCGGCGCGCGGGCGGCGGTACGTGGTTCAGCACACGCTGGCAGCGGCCGGCGCCTCGCCAGGAGAGGCGAGCACGGGGGAGGCGCGCGGGCCGGGGCGCGCTTCGATCTGGGGCGACAGTTCGAGGGTGACGCCAAGGCCGTAGTGGTCCGAGGCGAACATCCGACCACGGCCGCCGTCCAGGGGCTCGTCGAGGGGCTCGGCGAGGACCAGTCGCGGGGCGGCGCGCTCGGTCCAGCGCAGGGCGTCGCTGCCCAGGGAGAGGACGTAGTCCAGCCGGGCGGGGACCTCCGTCGGGCCCACCGCGCGCAGCAGGTCGTTGGTCACCGGGTCGAAGGTCACGAGCGGGAGCCCTGCGCCGTGGTCACGCAGGCCCGCGCGGTCCAGGGCGGGTGCCACCGTCGCGGCGTACTCGTCGGAGCCGTAGGGTACGTTCAGGTCCCCTGCCAGCACCGTGGGCACCCGAGGGTCCAGCGCGGCCAGCAGGGCTTCGAACTGCGCGGCGCGGACCGCGCGGGCGTCGCCCACGCCGAACACCGGGTCGTCGGCCTGGAGGTGGGTGTTCACCACGCGGTACCGACCGCCGGGGGAGTCGAACTCCGCGACGGCGAAGCCCTTGCACGCGTAGGCGTCGAAGCCGTGGGAGCGCCCCTCGAACGTGGTGAAGGTCACCGACCGGGGGGCCCGCCTGGACAGGATCGCAAGCCCGCCGCCAAAGACCGAGCGCTCGGCGATGCCCGGGAGGTCACGGTCGTACCAGAGCCGCATCCGGGCCTCGTGGGCGACCTCTTCCAGTGCCGTGGTCACAAACGGCAGAAAGTTCTCCTGCACGCACACCACGTCGAAGGCCGCCAGCGCGCGGGGCAGGGCGGGGCTCACCAGCCGTTCGGGGAACCGCGGCCGGGCCAGGAGAAGCCCCTGGAGCGAGGTGATCGAGCCAAAGCAGTTCCATGTGGCGATGCGTACTCGCGGGGCCATGACGGTCATCGTGGGACCCGCCCGGCCGCCCGGCAACCGCCGACGTTGCACCGGGACGACCCGCGTCGCCCGAGGCACCCCACCCTGCGCTGGACACCGCAACGGATCCCGATGGGGACTATTCTCTCCGCACCCGATGCTCGACCTCGCGCTCTGCCGCGCCCGCGCCGCGCTCCCCTCCGACGCCCTCCGCGAGCGACGGCGGATGGGTGCACGGGTGTTGTCCGCGCTGCGGGCGCTGGCCCACGCCGTCGAGGGGCTGCTCCCCGAGTTCGGCTCGCTCGCGCGGTTCGCCAGCCGTCCCGACGCCGCGACCCTGTCCGTCGGGTGGCGCCCGGCGGGCACCCGGCGCGCCGACGCCCCCCGCCTCGCGATCACCGCGCGGGCCGACCGGCTGGACGTCTCCTGGGGCTATGGCCCCCCTGTCGCAGCCCGTGGCGAGGCCACGGCGCACTCCGGGCGCGATCGCTGGCTGGCCCTGTCCGCCCGCGCCCGGAGAGAGCTTGGTGACACCCTCGCGATCCGCCTCGCGGCCCTTCGCTCCGCCGGGGCCGAGCTCCACGGCGCGCACCGAGACACCACGCCCGTCTCCGAAGACGACTGGGTGCGCGCCGCCGCCGGGGCCGTGGTGTTCTCCCTCCCCGACCCGCCCGAGGGCGCCCTGCTGGTCCATCTGGTGGCCGATCGGCTGGCGCGGCTGGGCTGGCTGGCCGTGCGACTGGGAGGGGCCGACCTCGCCCCGAGGGTCGAGCCCGCCCGCGCGCTCCCCGAGGCGCTTGCCTCGCTGCGGTCCCTGCGCTGGGACGAACGCTCCCTCGGCGCGGGCGCCGCCCCCGTGGACCTGGTGCCGACGGGGCGGGTGTTCGCCTACGACCCTGCCACCGGGTGGTTCGCGCCGGAGGTCATCGCGGGCGCGCGGGGGATGTCCGCGTCGCGGCTGAGGCTGGCCACCGAGGCCGCGCCGGGTCCGGGCAGCCACAGTGGCCTTGCCGGTGCGATCGCCTCGATCGCCCCCGCGGCGCCCGTCGAGCGCGGCCTCCACGCCCGTCTGGCACGCTGGCAGGCCGCGCGGGGGGTGCGCGCCGTGGGTGCCGACGCAGGGGGCGCCGAGGTGCGGGTGCTCGGGGCGATGCCCGCGCCGGGCGAGGTCCCCGCGCTGGAGGTCCTCGTGGCGCGGGTGCTGGAAGACCCCTCGGGCGACGCCGCGGCCGCCATCGCGGGGCTGCTCGCTGGGGCGCCGTGGAGCTACGCCGATCCCCTGGATCCCGCGGCCGTGGCCGCGCGGGTGCCACCGCGGTTCGCCGCGTCGGCCGCGCGGGGGGTGGCTACCCTGGCCGAGCGCGGTCTCCTGGTCCGCGGGGTCACCGGGAGCCTGGAGTCCGTGGGTGACTGCCTCGCAGACCCCGCGGTGCGGCCCGTGCTGGCCGGCGCCGTCGCGCGCGCCCTCGGGCACCTGGACGTATTCCCGCCGGGCGCCCGCGAGCGGTCCGAGGCGGGCTTCGTGCGGGCGTGGGAGCTGGGCGCCTCCGGGGCGCGCGCGGCCACGCTGGAGTCTGTCTCACGGCGGTTCTGTCGGTACGCCCGCGCCGCGGGGATCACCCTGGACATTGACCTCGTGCGGGCGTTTTCGGTCGGGCTGCGGGCCAAGCCCTTCGCGGTCCTGGCTGGGGTCTCGGGCACGGGCAAGACCCGGCTTGCCCAGTTGTTCGCCCGCTTCATGACCGAGGCCCTCCCCGGCGGCGCCGCGGGGGATCACCAGGGAGCGCGCGTGGCGATCGTCCCGGTGCGGCCCGACTGGCTCGATTCGCGTGCGCTGCTGGGGTACTTCAACGTGCTGCACGGGGGCACCGTCGGGGCGGGCGCGTACGAAGACACCGCGGCGCTGCGGGTGATCCTCCGGGCTGCGCGCCACCCCGACGAGCCTCACTTCCTGGTCCTGGACGAAATGAACCTCGCCCGGGTGGAGCACTACCTCGCCGAGGTGCTGTCGGCGATGGAGAGCGGCGAGGCGATCCCGCTGCACGGCCGTCCTGGCGGCGCGGCCACGGTGGACGGCGCGCGGACGATCCCGCCGTCGGTCCCGATGCCCGTCAACCTGTTCGTCGTCGGTACGGTGAACGTGGACGAGACCACCCACGCGTTCAGCGCCAAGGTGCTCGACCGGGCGTGGACGTGGGAGTTTCCGACCCGCCCGCCGACGGCATTGCTTCGCGACTGGCTGGGCGAGCGGCGCACCGCGGAGCCCGCCACGGACGACGAACGCCGCGCCCTTCTGGGCGCAGGCGCCCCGGAGGACCCGGTGCGCCCGCTGGTCCTGGCGATGGGCCGCGACGGCGTGGGCGCGCGGATCGACCGGATCTTCGAGGCCATGTCCGCGGCGCGGAGGCCCTTCGGGTTCAGGGTGGCCACCGAGGTGCTGCGCTTCGTGTACCTCTGCGAGCGCGAAGGCATCGAGGCGCCGCCCGCGTGGTGGCTCGACCACGCGATCCTCGGCAAGGTGCTCCCGCGGGTCGCGGGCACCCGGCGCGAGATCGAGGGCCTCCTGCGAGCCCTGCTGCTCGCGTGTGCCCCGGCGCCGCGGGGCTTCTCGGGGACCTCGGGCGTGGCCGACCGCGCCGGGGCCGCGCCCGCGGAGGACCTCGTCGCCACGGCGACCAAGCTCCGCGAGATGCTATCCCGGCTGGACACCGAGGCCTTCGTCACCTTCGCGCGGTGAGCGCAGGCGGAAGGGGTGAGATGGTCCCGTCAAGCCGCGCGCGGCGGCGCACCGCGCCCCAGAGGACCGCGGCGGCGAGGGTGGGCGCGAGGCACGCGACGGTGACCACCAGGGCGTCGGCGGGTCGGTGGAGGCGGGGGAGGTTCCAGACCAGCGCTTCGATCACGGTGAGGGCGCTGTCCGCGGTGACCGCTGCCGCGAGTGCGACCCCCAGGGACCGCCGCCAGCGCGCCGCGAGACCGAACAGGGCCGCGGCGGCGGCGACGTCGAACAGCACCCACCCCGCCCGCAGCCACGGAGACGGGAACCACCGGGAGGGCGCCAGCGCCAGGACCGCGGTCCAGGGGACCAGCAGCGCGGCGAGCACCCGCACCACGACGGCGGGGCCGCGGAGCAGGGTCTCGACGCCGAAGCGGGTGAAGCTTCCGCGCGCAAAGGCCGCGAGGACGTCGTAGAGGGCGACGGTGCCCGCGAGACCGGGCGGGTGCACCAGGTAGACAGGGTCCCACCCGCCGGGCCGCAACCGGGACTTGAACGCGTGGACTCCGCGGAAGTCGTAGAGGGCCGCCGCGCGGTCTCGGACGGCGCGCAGCCAGCGGCCGACGGAGCCCGAGAGCGGTGCGAGGCCCAGGGTCACGTACCTGCTCCCCTCGGCCGCGGCACAGCGCATCCCGGCGTCGACCAGCAGTTCGGCCGTGCCGTTGGGCGCCTCGGCGTCGCGCAGCAGGTCTTCGAAGAACCACCCCTGTCGGCCGTAGACCGGCACCGCCGCGAGGAAGCCCACCACCCGCCCCGCGCGCTCGGCCACGTAGTACCGCCGCTCGGCCGGGTACTGGAACACCTGCACGTCCACCAGGAAGCCCATCGGGGCCATGGACCGCGCCGCCAGCCAGCGCGCGACCAGGTCCTCGACGGCGCGGCGCACCGGGGCGCCAGGGTCCCCCAGCGTGTCGGCGCCGACGGAGCGCACCGTGACCCCCTTGGCGCGCGCGCGGCGCAACTGCTCGCGGAGGCTCTTTGAACCGCGCAGGGTGGTCTCCCAGTCCGTGGGATCCCACACCGGCTGCTCGCCCACGGGCATCGCCGTGAAGCCCCGGGTGTCCGCGAAGCGGCCCTCCGCGCCGAAGAAGCATGCCCGTCGACCCCGCGCCGCAGCGGCTGACACGAACCGATGGCCGACCTCGGCGATCCTGTCGGGCGAGGCGATCGGCGCCCCGGCGGCCACCCACGCGCGCCCGGTGTCCACGAATGCCACACAGGCCTCGGGCCCATCCCACCAGTAGTGGAACCCTGCCTCCAGCACCTGGAACGATGTGGCATTCCACCCCCTGGCCCGAAGGAGTTCGAGCACCTTCGCCCGGGGATCGTCGGTCACCGTGTGATCCGTAGGGCCAGGGGCTTGCCAGGGCAACCGACCGCGCGCAGAACCCCCGACCGCGCGGCCACCCTGGATGTCGCCTCCGCCGCGCCCGAGGTGATGCGTGACGGATCAGCAAGGGTCCCTGCATGAACAAATGGCAGGGTCTTCGACCACGGAGGGGCTGCCGGTCGCGCCGGCCCTCTCGTCTGCCCTCCACGCCGCGAGTGTCCATCCGCGGACCACCAGCGCGGTGGACCGACGGACGGTCTGGTTGAGCGCGCTCGCCGTCGGGGTCGCCCTGGTCACCGCCGTGGTCGCCCAGTGCCTCCTGCAACTGATCGCGTTGATCACCCACGTCGCCTACTACGGCCAATGGTCGGTCGCGCCGGTGTCTCCCGCGGGCAACCACCTCGGTCCCTGGGCCGCCGCGATCCCCGTCGCCGGGGCCGTGATCGTCGGGCTGATGGCCCGCTTCGGCTCCGCGGCCATCCGCGGCCACGGGATCCCCGAGGCCATGGAGCGGGTGCTCCAGCACCAGAGCCGCATTCCCCCACGGCTGACCTTTCTCAAGCCCCTGTCCGCCGCGGTGTCCATCGGCACGGGCGGTCCCTTCGGCGCCGAGGGGCCCATCATCGCCACGGGCGGGGCCTTCGGCTCCCTCCTCGGGCAACTGCTTCATATGTCCGCCCGCGAGCGCAAGACCCTCCTCGCCGCGGGCGCCGCCGCGGGCATGGCCGCCACCTTCGGCAGCCCCGTGTCCGCCGTGCTCCTCGCCGTGGAGCTTCTTCTCTTCGAGTTCGCCCCGCGGACCCTGGTGCCGGTGACCGTCGCCGCGGCCACGGCGGCCGGGGTGCGCGCGGTCATCGCGGGCTCCGGGGCGGTGTTCCCGATGGCCCACGTCGCCGCGCCCTCCGCGGCGGCCCTGGCTACGTACGTCGCCCTCGGGGCAGCGATGGGCGTCGCCTCCGTTGGCGTGACCCGCGCGGTATACGCCGTGGAGGACGCCTTCGAGAAGCTCCCCGTCCACTGGATGTGGTGGCCCGCCCTCGGCGCCGTGGCCGTGGGCCTCGTGGGCCTCGTCGAGCCCAGGACCCTGGGCGTCGGGTACGACAACATCCAGGCCGTGGTCGCCGGCGCGCTCACCGCGCGGGCCTTCCTGGCGCTGGGCGGGCTGAAGTTCATCTCGTGGGTGATCTCCCTGGGCAGCGGGACCTCCGGCGGGACGCTCGCGCCCTTGTTCACCGTGGGCGGCGCGCTGGGCGCCGCGTCGGGCGTGGCGCTCGCCGCGGCCCTGCCCTCCCTCGGGGTCGATCCCCGGGTCGCGGGCCTCGTCGGGATGGCGGCGCTCTTCGCCGGGGCCTCCAGGGCCCTGCTGACCTCCGTGGTCTTCGCGTTCGAGACCACCCGGCAGCCCGCCGGGCTTTTGCCCCTGCTCGGCGGCTGCGCGGCGGCGTACCTGGTCTCGTGTCTGTTGATGCAGCACTCCATCATGACCACCCGGATCGCCCGCCGCGGGGTCAAGGTCCCCGATGAGTACATCCCGGACGCGTTCGACCAGATCCCCGCGGGCCAGTGCACCGCCCGGGACGTGGTCGCGCTGCGCGCCGACGCGTCGCTCGCCGAGGTGCGCGCGGGCCTGGGTGCCGGCGACCCCGACGCGCACCACCAGGGCTTCCCGGTGCTCGACGCCCGGGGCGCGCTGGTGGGCGTGGTCACCCGCCGCGACGTGTTCGAGGGAGAGCACCCCGACGGCGCCCTCCTCGGGACCCTGGTGGGCCGCGCCCCGGTGGTGGTCTCCGAGGACGCGCCCCTCGGCGAGGCGGTCGCCCGGATGGCCGACGCCGACGTGGGACGACTGCCGGTGATGTCCCGGCAGGCAGCGGGCACGGTCGTCGGGATGCTCACCCGGCGCGACGTGCTGGCCGCCCTCCGTCGGTGGAACGACGCCGAGGACCGGCACGAGACCCACCTCCGGCTGCCCGGCATGGGCGCCGCGGGCTTGCGGTCGAAGCCCGTTCGCACAATACCTCCGGGCGGTGTCCCGCGGAGGGACCCGTAGAGGGACCGACGATGCCGACCGCCAGTGAAGCCGACCTGAAGCTCCTGTTCCTGGATGCGCACACCCACAACGGGTGGCTGGACAAGCCCGTGGAGGACGATCTCCTGCGCCGGCTGTACGAGGTGGCCCGGATGGGCCCGACAAGCGCCAACGGCCAGCCGATGCGGGTGCTCTTCGTGAAGAGCCGCGAGGCCAGGGAGAGACTGAAGCCCGCCCTGAGCCCCGGCAACGTGGACAAGACCATGTCCGCGCCGGTCACGGCCATCGTGGCCTACGACCTGGAGTTCTACGAGAAGATGCCGAAGCTGTTCCCGGGGCGGGACATGCGCACGGCCTTCGCGGCGATGCCTCCCGAGAAGCGCGAGCGGATGGCCATCGTGAACGGCACGCTACAGGGGGGATACCTCGTCCTCGCGGCCCGGGCGCTGGGCCTGGACTGCGGCCCGATGGGAGGCTTTGACAACGCCGCGGTCGACGCGACGTTCTTCCCCGACGGAACGTGGAAGTCCATCTTCCTCTTGAACCTGGGCTACGGCGATCCCGCGAAGGTCTGGCCGCGCAACCCCCGGCTGGACTTCGACGAAGCCTGCCGGATCGAGTAGCGGGCTACCGCCGCGCGTGCCAGGTCACCGCCGTCTGGGCGCCCAGCAGCGCGCGGACGGCGTCCTGCACCACGCCCCGCCCGCGGGCATCGGGCGTCCTCGCCGAGGTCAGCGTCACGGAGTCCGCGGCCTCCTCGGTCACCTCGGCGCCACGGACCAGTTCGGCGGCCGCACCGTCGCCGGCTCCCTCCAGGTACTGGGCCAGCGCTTCGGCGAGGTCGATCCGGCCCTCCCGCGGGGACGTGCCACGGTACGGATCCGCGCTCCCGTCGTTCAGGCCGTTCCACTCCAGAGCCAGCGCCGCGAGGGTCTCGCCGGGCACCGTCCCCAGGGCATGGGCGAAGGCCGCGTGGAGCGCGTCCGCCACCGCGGGCGCCGCGCGCACGGTCCCCAGGGAGCGGGCGTCCAGCCGCAGGCGTACCTGCCGGCCGTGCATCGGCCCGGTGCTGGCCGTCCAGTCCCGGCCGGTGGGCTCCAGCACGACGTCGGCGCCGGCGACCAGCTCGGTGGCGTGGGGCGGGTCGTGAGGGCCCAGCGCGTCGAGGGCGAGGGCCCGCAGCGTCGCGCCATCCATCGACGCTCAGCGGGGAGTGTTCAGGGTGGCGGAGAAGGGCACCACGGCGGCGGGTGCGGCCTGCGTGGCGAGGCCCTGCGAACCGACGGCTCCCTGGGCTCCCGCGGCCGGAAGGTTCTCCACCCGGACGCCCGTGCGGTCGTCGGACATCGCCGCGGCGGCTGCGAGGCCCCGGTGGTCGTCGAAGGGCTTGGCCAGGTCGAAGATCACCTTGCTGGTGCCC
>FSWI01000418.1_pt1 | contig 10511 bp, 8 predicted proteins | sample 1637911 | NCBI WGS metagenome assembly FSWI01 (sample SAMEA3914789, study PRJEB12502) | metagenome | biome: forest; material: soil | place: Canada | collected 2011-07-03 | depth 0.3 m
CCCCTCCCACAGTCCCCTCCGCGCGTGGGCGCCCGTCGTGGGCGCCCTCGCAGCGTGCGCCTCGGCACCGGCTCCCGCCCCGCAGCACCCCCTCCCACGCTACGTCGCCACGGAGGCCACCCCGGCTCCTTCTCCGGACGCGTCTCCGGGCGCGTCTCCGGGTGCCGGGTCCGACGCCGCCGTCGCATCCGCGGTGCCTTCGGTGCCTTCGGTGCCCGGGATGTCCGCGGTGGACACGGTGCGTGCTGCCCTGGCGACGCTGCCGGTGGTGCCGGCCGCCGAGGCCGCGTGGCTGCCCGCGCGGCTTCTGGGGGTGATCGTCGAGGCGACGGGCGACCTGCCGGCGCCTACGCCGCCGAGGTTTCAGGGCGACGCCGTGACCTGGGGGCTGCTGGCGGTCCCCGGGGCCGACGCCGCGCGGATGGCGAGGGCGTGCGCGGCGGTGACCGCGGCCGAGCCGCGGGTGGCCTGTGCCACGGACACCACGGAGTGGTCCGGCGCCGAGCGCATGCGTCTGGCGCTTGGCTGGCGCGCGGCGACGGGTCGGACGGAGGTGACCCTTGCCCAGCCCCTGCGGGCGATCGGACGGCTTGGCCCTCCGGGAGCCTGCGTGGCCTCGGCGCAGCGCACGTTGCGCACGCTGGACGTGACCGTGAGGGTCCCCACGGAGGAGGCGCTCGGACGCTTGCTGGCCGTGGCCACCACGGCGCCGGCGCTGTCCGACCTGATCCTGGTGCGGACAGAGCCCCGTGGGGGAATGGTCGAGGCGCTGCTCTCCTGGCCGCTGGACCGCGCGGATCCTGCGCGGGCGGACATGGGGGACGATCCGTGGCCGGCGCGCTGCGATGGCGCGCAGACGGTGGGTCAGGACGCGCCGCCGCACACGGTGCCGGTGCCCAGGATGTGGGTGACCGGGACCCGCGCGCACGGGGCGGTGATGGCCGCGGCGCACCGGGACTGGGTGGTGACCGCGGGGGACACGGTCGCGGGCGTGGTGCTGGTGGACGCGGACGCCCGGGGCGCGACCGTGCGGCTGCCGCCGCGGACCCGGGCGGTCCGGCTGCCCTGGGTGAACATACCGTAGGGCAGGGCGGCTTGACCCGCCGCGCGGTGCCGGGGTAGGTCCCTCGGCCATCATGGACAAGGTGCGTGTTCGCTTCGCCCCGTCGCCCACGGGGTATCTGCACATCGGCGGCGCCCGCACGGCGCTGTTCAACTGGCTGTGGGCCCGCAAGACCGGGGGGACCTTCATCCTTCGGATCGAGGACACGGACCAGGAGCGCAGCACGCCCGAGTCCGTACAGATCATCCTGGATGGGATGAAGTGGATGGGGCTCACCTGGGACGAGGGGCCCGAGGTCGGCGGCGCGCACGGGCCGTACTTCCAGATGCAGCGGTTGGAGATCTACAAGCGCCACGCCGAGGAGCTCATCCGGGCGGGTTCCGCGTACCGGTGCTACTGCACCCCGGCGGAGCTCGAAGCGCTGCGCGACGCGCTGCCCGAGAAGAAGCGGATGCAGTGGCAGTACCCTGGCACCTGCCGCGACCGGAGAGACCAGCCGGATCGACCCTTCGTGGTGCGGCAGAAGGCTCCGCGCGAGGGGACGGTGAGCTACGACGACCTGGTGTGCGGGGCCATCAGCACGCCCTGCAACGCGCTGCAGGACCAGGTGCTGGTGCGAACCAACGGCATCCCGCTGTACAACTTCGGCGCCGTGGTGGACGACGTGACCATGGGGGTCAACCTGGTGGCGCGCGGCAAGGACCACCTTGTGAACACCCCGCCGCAGATCCTGTTGTACCGGGCGCTGGGCGCCGAGGTCCCGCGGTTCGCCCACCTGCCGATGATGCTGACCCCCGACGGGAAGAAGATGTCGAAGCGGCTGGCGGACCAGCAGGGGATCGACGTCCCGGTGGAGGCCTACCGTGACAAGGGCTGGCTGCCCGAGGCCTTGCTCAACTACATCGCCCGCTTCGGCTGGTCCCACGGCGACCAGGAGATCTTCACCCGCGCGGAGCTCATCGAGAACTTCGACTGGGCGCACGTCGGCAACACCGACGGGCGCTACGACAAGAAGAAGGCGCTGTGGGTAAGCTCGGAGCACATCCGCCGGACGCCCCTGGCGGAGATCACCCTGGCCGTCGTGCCCTTCCTGGCCAGGCGCGGTCTGACGGTGGACCCCTCGGACGTGCGGTTGGAGCCCGCGGTGAAGACCGTGCACCAGCGCGCGGGCACCCTGATGGAGATGGCCGAGGGGCTGGACTTCTACTTCCGTGATCCCCCCGCGCAGGACGCCAGGGCGGTGGCGAAGTTCCTCGTGCCCTCGGCGGCGGCGCAGCTCACGGGGCTCGCGGACGTGGTGGCTGCCGTGGAGACCTGGGAGGAGGCCTCGCTGGGCGCCGCGGTGGAGGCCTGGCTCGCCGCGCAGGGGCTGGAGATCAAGACGGTGGCGCAGCCCGCGCGGGTCGCCCTCACGGGGCGCAGCGTGTCGCCGGGGCTCTACGAGACCCTGGCGGTCCTCGGCCGCGCCCGGTCGGTGGCGCGGCTGAGAGCGGGCGCCCGGACGGCCGAGGAGAACACCGCGTCGGGGGGAGCCCCGGCGTGAGGATCGTCCTGCTTGCCGCGCTGGCGTACGTGGCGGTGGTCGCGGTGCTGGCGCGGCGGCGGCTTCATGAACTGCACCCGCGGCGGTTCTTCCTGGAGACCTGGCGGGAGGTCGACCGGGAGGCCGCGGCCACGCGCGCCCTGCGTGAACTACGGGGGGAGGGTTACGACTGGCGCCCCGTCGTGGCCTTTGTCACCGCGGCCGTGGTGCTCACCCTGCAAGAGTACTTCGGCGACCGGATGACCTTCGCCCAGCTTGTCTCCCGTGGCTGGCTCATCGAATGGGGCGGCGGGCCCAACCACCCGCCCACGCACCACCTCCATCTCCTGGACCCGCAGGTGTGGGCGCGGTCCCCGCGGTACGAGGAACTGTACTCCCTGGGCTACTGGTCCCTCACCCGCTCGGCGGGGTACTTCCTGGTGCCCGCGGCCGTGATCGTGCTGTCCTGGCGGCGCGAGAAGCTCCGGGACTTCGGGCTGCGGACCCGGGGCTTCCTCGACCACGCGTGGATCTACGCCCTCTTCTTCGGGATCGTGCTCTGCGCCGTGGTCCTGGTGGCGCAGACGTCCGAGTTTGCCAACTACTACCCCTTCTACAAAGACGCCTCGCGGAGCTGGTACGACTTCTTCCTCTGGGAGTGCCTGTACGCCACGCAGTTCTTCACCCTGGAGTTCTTCTTCCGGGGCTTCCTGGTGTTCTCCGGACGCGCCGCGATGGGCTCGGGGGTGATCATGGCGATGGTCACGCCCTACTGCATGATCCATTTTGGCAAGCCCTGGGCCGAGGCGCTCGCGGCGATCCTCGCGGGCACCGTGCTCGGCACCCTGTCCCTCAAGACCCGATCCATCTGGTCGGGATTTCTCATCCACGTCACCGTCGCCGTGAGCATGGACCTCGCGGCGATGCTCCAGACCCGGGGCCTCCCCGGCGGGATCCATCTCCCGCCGTCCTGGGGCTGGTGACCCGCGGGGCACGACCAGGTACCCGGTACCGGGCGGAGCGCCCCTCAGGCGTACGGCCGGTGCAGGGTCCAGAAGAGCCAGTTGCCCGCCGCAACGCAGCTCGCCACGCCCCAGCCCTCGGCGCCTAGCTGGTTCAGCAGCGCCACGACCTCGTTGTAGGTCCCCTGCTGCTTGAACTCCCGGTTGCCCGAGAGGTTGATACGGATCTTGCCCTGGTCCCACATCCACTCGATCGTGCCGTACTCGAACCTGGTTCCCTGCGGGTTCATCGGTTGCTCCATGGGTGTGTCCTCTCGTCTCGGTCAGAGCAGAAAGTACACCCGGCCGGCGATCTGGACCGTCCAGTCGCCCACGTCCACGGTGTCCTGCCCTGCGGTGTAGAACCGGCCGAAATCAAAGCGCATCACCGCCTCGACCAGCGTCCTGCGCGAGGTGAACCCCGTGGCGAACCGTGCAACCACCCCGAGGGGCACGTTGGCCCTGTCCAAGCGCAGGTCCGGCAGGGTGACGCCCGTGTGCAGCCCGACGCCGACGTTCTCCGAGAGCTGGTGTTCGTAGAAGATCGGGACATCGAGGGTGGGACCGGGGTCGGTTAGCACCACCGCGGGGATCACGTCGAAGCGCCCCACGTCGCCCACCCGAATCAACATCGGTACGCCGAGCCCGAGGCCGCTGGGGCCAGCCACCGGGTCCCGCGAGGCCACGAAGAACGCGAGGGCCATCTCCACGCCTCCACGGAGGAAGCGGTAGCGGCTCTCGAAGGACACGTCGGTGTTCTGGAACGCGGGGGATACCTCGATGCTGAACAGGGTGACCGAGACCTCCAGGTCGTCGGTGAGACCGTAGCCGGCTCCGAGGCCCAGGCGCTGGATGTCTCGCGGCGCCAGGGTCCCCAGGGCCGAGGTGTACCCCTGAACGTGGTCATCGACCCCGTTGCCCACCAGCGTCAGGGTCATGTGCGGCAGGGTCAACGGCCGCAGGACGTACTGCACCGGCAGCGGCGGGTCGGCGTGCGCCCTCGTCCCCCCCGCGAGCGTCGCGGCGAGCAGCCCGCTGGTCATCCAGGTCCTACGCCCCACCCGCCGTGCCCCTCCCGTGCAGCCCATGGGGTCACACCCCGCGAGGGCCCGTCAACCGCTCCCGGACCTTTGCGCGCAACCTCCGTCCCGGTCCCCGCGATGACCCGGGCATGCGCACCCTCCTCGCCTCCCTGGTCGCTCTGGTGGTGTTCGTCCTGGTCGCCGGCTGCCTTGACCTGCCCTCCTCGCCGGATCTACCGCCTCCCCTGCGCGTGGTGTCCGTGACCTCCCCCGCGGGCGCCCTGGACATGCTGGGCCGGCTGCCGGTGCTGCGGGTGCGGTTCGACCACCCCCTCCCGCCGCCGTCCGCCGACGCGGTGCTGCTGGTGACGGGCGATCCGTCGGACACCCTGCGCGCGGACGCCGCCCGCGCCAGCCTCCCGCCGACACTGGGGGCCCGGCGGGTACCGGCGGAGCTCACCCGCGATCCCGAGGACCCCACCGTCCTGGTGCTCCGCGCGACGGCGGCGCTGCTGCCCGACACCTCCCTGGTGCTGCTGGTCACGCCGCGGGTGCACGGCCCGGAGTCCACCTGGCTCAGCGACGGTGACGGCGGGACCCGGGCGGAACAGTGGGTGCTACAGGTCGCCCCGGCCCGGCGCTGCGGCCCTCTCGCGGTTGCGACGGTGCCCGAGGGGGTCGCGGGGAGTCCAGGGCGGTTCTCCGTGCGCTTCGACCGGCCGGTGCACATCCTACGTCCCGGGACGGCGGGCGCGGTGACCCTTGCGGTCGACGGCAGCACCGTCGGCGTACGCTGGTCGCTGGACTGCGTGGATCCCGACGGCCTCGCCCGCTGCGCCTGGATCCTCCCCGAGGAACCCCCACGGGAGGGCGCCCGCGGGATGCTCCACCTGGGGGCCCTGGCCGACCGCGACGGCCTGCCCGTCGAGAACACCCCGGTCGTGGTCTTCACCCGCCGGAGGCTCTCGTCGCCGGACCTGGGTACCGCGCCGGTGTGTGCGATGGACGAGACCGTCCTCGGCCGGTGCTGCCTCCGTGTGGGCGACGGCTGGATCGAGCTCCGCGCGACGACCCCGGTGCCTGCGGTGATCCGCGCGACCGTCGTGGCCTCCGAGGGCGCCACTGTCCACCGGTCGGCGCTGTCCGACCCCGGCGCTTTGCAGTCCGTGCGGGTGACAGGGCTGCGGCCTGCGACACCGTACGTGGTCTCCGTCGCCGTCGTCGGCGCGGACGGGGCGCTCGCGCCGAGGACCGAGGGCTGGACCACCACCCGGCCCGCGCTGCCGTCCGTGCGGATCACCGAGGTGCTGGCCCGGCCGCGGGGCGCACACACCCAGGCCTACGTCGAACTGGCCAACGACGGCGACACGGAGGTGTCCGTCGGCGGGTGGACGCTGCACTTTGGCCCCAAGGACGTCGCCCTGCCCGACGGCGCGATGGTGCCCGCCCGGGGGAGGGCGGTGGTCGTGGGCGCCGAGTACGACCCGAGGGGAATTCCCGCAGCGGGCGATCCATCGTTGACCCCTGGGACGCCCGTGATCGCCGTGCCCGGGACACTGTCGGCCCACGGGCTGCGGTCCACGGGGGCGGACGTGGCGCTGCGGGACCCCACGGGGACGCTGGCTTCCTTCGTGCCCGGGGCCGACCCGCGACGGGCGCCGCGGCCGGGGGTGGGCCTGGTGCGCGCCGAACTGGACCTGCCCGACGCCGACCCCGCGGCGTGGAGCTGGGACGCCCGGGGAGGGTGCACCCCCGGGGCGCCCGATCGCCTTCGGTGACCCTGCGCCTCTTCGGTGACCCTGCGCCCGTGTGACAGTCTATGGCCGGGTACGTCTCGGGGGCGATACGGGATACTGGCCAGGGGAGGACGGTTGCGGCCATAACGTCTGGGGTATGCGGGCACCCGTCCAGGAGAGGCTGCCGGGGGAGGGTGCCCGGGGATCGACGGAGGCCCCGGGACCTGCCGCGACGGTGACCGTGCGCGGGGTGGTGCGGACGGTGACGTACCGCACGGAGGACCAGGCGTTCTCCGTGGTGAAGGTCACGGCGGTGGACGGCGAGGATCTCACCGTGGTGGGTCCCCTGGGGGCCCTCGCCGCGGGGGAGCCCGTGCGGATCACCGGGCGCTGGGAGACCAGTCCCTCCCACGGGAAACAGCTTCGGGCGCTGGCGGTGGTGCCCGAGCTGCCGGGGACGCCCGAGGGGATCCAGCGCCTTCTGGGTTCGGGCTTCGTGGAGGACATCGGGCCAAAGCTGGCGCAGCGGATTGTCGAGCGCTTCGGCTCGTCCACGCTGGACGTGATCGCGGACCTGCCCGAGCGGCTGCGGGAGGTCGAGGGCATCGGCAGGGCGCGGGCGGTGAAGATCCAGGAGGCGTTCAGGGCGAGGCGGGCCGAGGTGGAGGCCAAGGCCTTCATGCAGGCGCTGAACATCGGTCCTGCGCTGGCCCGGCGGGTGTGGGAGCGCTTCGGCGCGGAGACCACCCGGGTGTTGCGGGAGAATCCCTACCGGCTCGCGGAGGAGGTCACCGGGATCGGGTTTCTCACGGCGGACAAGGTCGGGCGCGAGGTGGGCATCGCCGACGACGACCCCCGGCGCGCAGCGGGCGGGGCGCTGTTCTTGTTGTTGGAGGCCGTGGAGAACGGGCACTCGGCCATGCCCCCTGAAGAGCTGGCCGTCCTGGCGGACCGGTTCGGGATTGCCAGGGTGTCCGTGCTGGAGGCCATCGCCCGGCTGGCCGAGCGCAAGATGGTGGTTCTTGACCGTGACCTGGTCTATCCCCCGCCCCTCCATGAAGCCGAGGTGACCATCGCCCGAAGGCTCGCAGCCCTGTTGCGCCGGGGTGTCGAGCCCGTGGACCCCAGGGTGCTGGGCGCGCCGACCGTGGTCGAGGCCCTGGCGCCGTTGTCGGGCAGACAGCGCGAGGCGGTGGCCGCCACGCTCGACGCCCCGGTGATGGTGCTCACCGGCGGTCCGGGGACCGGCAAGACCACCACGGTGCGGGCCCTGGTGGCTTTGCACAGGGCGGCGGGCGCGCGGGTGCTGCTGGCCGCGCCGACGGGCCGCGCCGCCAAGCGCTTGAGCGAGGCGACGAAGCACCCCGCCGCGACCCTGCACCGTGTGCTTGAATGGACTCCGCGGTTGCAGCGGTTCTCGCGGAACCACGCCTCACCCCTGGACGCCGACCTGGTGCTGGTGGACGAGGCCTCGATGCTGGACGTCCAGCTCGGGTCGGCGCTGGTGCAGGCGTTGCGGCCGGGCGCGCGGCTGGTGTTCGTGGGCGACGCCGACCAGTTGCCGCCCGTGGGGCCGGGCACGGTGCTGGCAGACCTGCTGGCGACGCCCGCGGTGCGCTCGGTGCGACTGACCGAGGTGTTTCGCCAGGCGACGGCGAGCGCGATCGTACGGGGCGCCTACGCCATACTCCGGGGCGACCTGCCGGCGTCGTCGCCCGCGCGGGCGCAGGGCGCGGCCCCGGCGCCCCCCGCGGGGGAGCTGTACTTCTTGAAGGTGGACGACGCGCAGAAGGCCGCGGACCTGCTGGTGGAGACCGTGGCGCGGAGACTGCCGAGGGCCTTCGGGCTGGACCCGGTGCGGGACGTCCAGGTGCTGGTACCGACCCACCGGGGGCCTCTCGGGGCGCAGGCGCTCAACGAGGCCCTGCAGGCGGCGCTCAACCCCGGGGCGGAGCGCGGTCGCAAGGGCTTTGCCCGGGGCGACAAGGTGATGCAGCACCGTAACGACTACGACCTCGACGTGTGGAACGGCGACGTGGGCACGGTGCTCCAGGCGGACGAGCAGGGCCTTGTGGTGGAGATCGACGGTCGGCCGGTGACCTACGTCGGCGCCGCGGCGGACAACCTGTCCCTGGCATACGCGGCGACGGTGCACAAAGCGCAGGGCAGCGAGTACGACGCCGTGGTGGTGGGGCTGCACACCTCGCACTTCGTACTGTTGAACCGCGCGCTGCTGTACACCGCGGTCACGCGGGCGCGGCGGCTGGTGGTGCTGGTGGGCAGCGAGCGGGCCGCGCGGCTGGCCGTGGGCACCGCCCGCGATGCCGAGCGCCACGGCGCGCTGCGAGAGCGACTGCGAGACGCCCTCGCGGCGACGGCGTAGAAACGGCGATCACCCGCCGCGGGGAAGGTGCAGCTCGACGGGTCCCGGGCCGCGGTTCATGTCCAGGATGACCCCGTGGTTCGAGGTGATGGACACCGCCCACAGGCCGGTCCCCTGGGGCGTGGTGGTGCCGCGGCCGACCACCCGCAGGGCGTCGCCGGGGTGTACGTCTTCCAGCATTCCGGCGACGGAGGGGGCCACGGAGACCTCGGCGCCGTTGTCCAGCACGAAGCCCGTGGGGACGCCGTACTGGGTGTGGGTGACCATGGAGACCCGGCCCTGGGTGTTCACCCGCGCGAGGCCCGAGGCGTCGTCGATGACGCTGTACGGCACGGCCTCGCGGGGGACCGTGGGGACCGCGGGGTTGAAGGGTGCGACGATCTGGGGACCGCCGCCGCGGGCGGTGGGGATGGGAAGCTGCGGGCTGACGTCGGCCGGGGTGACCCCGACGGGGGTGTTCGCGTTGCCCAGGTCGACGAAGCGCGCGGTGCGCTGCAGGGCGAGCAGGGCCTCGCCCGTGGGTCCGTAGGTCACCCGCACGCTGTCTCCCGGGTGGATCGAGCTGGCGAGCACGGCGGTGGCCGCGGGGGACGCGGGGATCTCGGTCCCATCGCCCAGCAGCAGGCCCGCGACCCGTCCGTGCGGATCGATCCGGAACCGTTGGAACCCCGCGTCGGCGCGGGCAACCACCGGGGCTGCCAGCAGCGCTGCAACGGTGACCGCGCGCGCGCATCGGAAAAGGTCTGCCATGGTCTTTGCCTCCACCGGTGGATGGAGCATCCGCCGTGCCCGAGGACCGGGCGGGCACGACGCGCACGGTTGACACCGTGGGCGATCCGGGATTGTTCCCTGTACGGATGAAGCGCCGCGTGGCCGTGCTGGGGACCGTGGCGGCGCTGGTCCTGGCGGGCGGACGGGCTCGCGGGCAGGCTCCGGCGGCGGTGTGCAGGGCGGCGACCGAGCTGGTGCCCGGTGTGCGGGTCCGGGGGAGCACCTCGGGCGGATCCGACGTGTTCCACGCCTCGTGTGCGCGCGAGGCGCTGTCGCACGACCGGGTGTACGTGCTGCGCCTGCCGCGGGCGGCGCGGGTGTCCCTCCGTCTGGCGGCGGACTTCGACGCGGTGCTGTACGTACGCTCCCGCTGCGACGACCCGGTGACCGAGCTGGCCTGCAACGACGACGCGGAGGACGACCAGCACGCCGCGCTGGACCTGGACCTCCCCGCGGGGACCTACTGGGTCTTCGTCGACGGGTACGACACGGACAGTGACGGAGACTACGTGCTGGGGGTGACCACGGGCTGGGTGACACCCGCCGGGCCCGCCCGGCCGGGGCGCGGGAGGTGAAGGGGCCCTGTCCATCGGGGACGGGCGCGGGTACCATCCCCGGCCATGCTTCGTGCGCGTGCGACACTCTCGGTGGCGGTCGCCCTGGCAGCGGGGTGTTCCGCGGGGAACGGAGACATCGTGGAGCGTCCTGGCGCGCAGGACGCCGGCGGGGGAGCACCGCGGGACGCGGGCGCGACGGATGTCCCCACGGGGACCCGCCCCGACACGGGCGCTCCGCGGGACACGGGGACGGCCCCGGCGGACGTGCCGCGTACAGACACCGGGGTGGCGCCAGGGACCGACGCGGGGACCGTCGTCGGGATGGACTCCGGCACCGTCGTCGGGATGGACTCTGGCACCGCCGTCGGGATGGACGTGGCGCCGCCGCTGCCGGACGTACCGTGGACGCCGCCGGACGTCCCACCGTTGGACGTGGCGGGCGCGACCCTCGACGCG
>FSWI01000168.1_pt1 | contig 10363 bp, 6 predicted proteins | sample 1637911 | NCBI WGS metagenome assembly FSWI01 (sample SAMEA3914789, study PRJEB12502) | metagenome | biome: forest; material: soil | place: Canada | collected 2011-07-03 | depth 0.3 m
CCGGGGCGTGGTGACCGTGCAACCGGGCTGGACGCTGGACGTACGTCCGGGGGCCTCGGTGGACCTGGCCCGGATGCGGGTGGGCGAGGCGACGGTTGCCGTGAACGAAGGCACGGTCGCGCTGCGGCCCGACGGATCCGCCGCGCAGGATGCCCGGGTGGACCTCCGTGCGGGGCACTGGACGATCGCTTCGTCCGGGCCGGTGACGGCGCAGGTGACCACGGGGATCGTGCGCGTCGTGGTGCTGGGCAGCAGCGTGTCGGTGCAGCGCGACGACGCGGCGGCGGTGCGGTTCTCGGGGCCGGTGGTGCTCGACCTGCCGGACGTGGGGACCGAGGCGCGGGTGGCGAACCAGCCCGCGCGGGATCCCGACGCGCTGGACCTGTCGATGCTGTCCGGGGCAGGGCGGCTGTGGACCCTGCCGTTGATCGACCCCGCGGCGACGCTGTCCGTGGCAGGCCACGGGGCGCTGCCCTCGGGCCTGGAGGCCCTGCGGCTGGACGCGCCGGTGACGGTGCGGGCGCGTCTGGGCCAGATGCTGATGACCCTGGAGGTCGGCAGCGGCCGGCCGATGGAGTGGATCCGCGCGCCGCGCGCGGTGGCGTCGGCACTGCCGGGAGCCAACCACGCGGTGCAGCCCGCCCCGACCGCGATCCCGGTCGCCGTGCCTGCGGCGCCGCCGTCGACGGCGATGCGGGCCATCGAAGCGCAGGTCAGGGCGCGGGTCAGCCACTGCTTCGTGACGTGCCGCGAACGGAACATGTGCCCGGGAGAGCTGCACGGTCAGGTCGTCCTGACCCTGACCGACCAGGGTCGGGTCTCCGCGGTCACCGTCGATCCGTCTGCCCGCGGTGCGGAGACCTGCGTGCGCAACGAAGCGCAGAGCGTCTACATCCCCGGCGGCCTGGACGAGTTCCGCCTCCCCATCCACTGAGCGGCGCGACCGGTGGGCACCTTCGGACGCACCCTCGATCGACGGGCCCGGTCCGTCCGTCTACGGTGCCGGCCGCATGTCGTACGGAAACAGCCCCGCGCGCACCGGCACCGGCGCCGTGGTGATCTCCGTCCCATCGAGCCCGTAGACCCGCACGCCGGCCCCGGCGTGTCGTTGGTCTCCCGGATCGCCCACGTACACCCGGGCGCCCACCACGACGGGCGCAGCCGGGTTCCACAGCGTCCACGCCTTCCAGTCGTGCGCGCGGCGGGTCGTGAGGTCGAACTCCACCAGCCGCGTCGGCAGCGTGATCGTGGGCTCGCTGGACTCGATGCCCGCGACCTTCACCAGCACCCGGTGGCTGTCCAGCACGGCGAGGCCGTCCACGTTGCCGCCGACGTCCTGCTCGCTCACGATCAACCGCGCGTGACCGTCGGGCGTCACCTGCACCACGCCCCCGTCGCCCATACGGTGGTAGTCCCCGGGCGCCGCCACCACGACGCCGTTGCCGTCGGGCGCGGGGAGCATCGCGCCCACAGGGTTCGGCACACCGAGGTCGATCGTCCCGAGGACGGCGTCCCGCGCGGGGTCGATGCGCACCACGAGACCAGACTGCGTGGGGTAGAGTACGTTGGGATCCAGGCGCTCGAGCGTGACCCAGACCTCGCTGCCCACCCGGGCCAGCGCGTCGGGGTACGGGAGCACCGCCGTCCCGCGGTACGGCGCCAGATCGATCGTCTGCGTGACCACCCCGGAGCGGGTGGACAGCACGGCCAGCGAGGCGAGCTGCCAGCGGGCGACGTACGCCCGCGCGCCGTCCACCACCAGCAGGTCGTGGGCGTTGACGGGGGGCCTCGCGCCGGGCGTCGCAGCAGCCTCCGCGGGGGTCAACAGCCCCACCTGGGCGAGCCGCGCGGGGGGAGACTGACGCAGGTCGAAGAAGGTCGCGTTGTCGCCCGTGTCCTGCGCGCGGTCGAGCAGCACCAGCGTGCGCCCCGCCACCCGCGCCACGGTGTCGCCCGAGATCCGCGCGGTCGCCCCCGTCGCGTTGAACACCGGGAAGGCCAGGGGTGCCAGGGTGGCGAGGTCCAGCGCCGACGCCACGCCCGAGACGTAGTCCGTCGAGAGCACCACCAGCCGCGTGGGAGGCACGGCGTCCACCATGTCGGCCCCGGCGAGCGCGCCGCCCTGGGGCGCCGTGGGCGCGCCGTCGCTGCAGGCGACCGTGCCAAGGGCGAACACGACGGCGGGGCGGAGCTTCATCAGGGGGCCTCGGTGCGGGCGGTGAGTGCGATGAAGATAGCGCGCCCGGGGAGGGGGTAGCCGAAGAAGTCCTGGATGGGCGCCGTCACGGGGATGCCCACGGGCACGGGCACCTGCGCCGTGCGCGCGTCGAGCAGGTTGGTGATCGTCGCGCTGACGGTGAACCCCCGTGCGAAGGGCGGCACCACGGCCGCGCTCAGACCGACCAGCAACCGCGCGGGGATCGCCGCGAGGTTCACCTTGTCGAGGAAGGCTTCGGACACATACGACGCGTCGACGCTCAGGGTGACGGGCCCCAGCGTGCCCGAGACCGCGCCGTAGAGGTCGTGAAGCGGAACCCCAGGGACCCGTGCGTTCGTCCCGTCCGGCAACGGTGTCCGCGCGTCGGTGTACGCGTACGCCGCGGAGGCGCGTACGTAGCGCCCCCAGGTGAAGCGCAGCGCGAACTCCGCGCCGGCCACCGAGGCGCTGTCCAGGTTGGCCGGGGTAAAGGTCGAGCGGCTGGTCTGGACCAGGACGATCATGTCCCGCACCCGCCGGGCGTACGCCGAGGCCTCCGCGCGCAGCAGGACATTCCTTCGGGTGAGGGTCAGCACGGCGCCTCCGTCCGCGTGGTCGGCAATCTCGGGCCGTAGACCCGGAGCGCCGACGATCACCCCCCGGTCGCCGTACAGCTCTGGGAGCGTGGGCGCCCGCTCGGCGTGGCCGCCGCTCGCGCGGAGCTCCATCCAGGGGGCGATCTGGAGCCTCGCGCCGACCCTGGGCGATGCGAGCGCCCTGGCGCCGGCGCCCTCGCCCCCGCCCCCGCCACCGCGGTCGGCGAGGGCCTCCACGGACGCGGCGGGAGCGAGGGTGAGAGCACCCAGCGCGAGGGAGGTCTCGACGCCTGCGAGGACACCCTGGCGGCTGGCGTCGGCACCTGCGTCTGCGCCGTGGGGTACGTAGCGCTCGGCCCGCCCCCGGGCGACCGCGCGCACGGTCAGCGCTCGCGCATGGAACTCCCCGGTCGCACCGGCCTCCACCGACCACGTCGTGGAACGGGCGTCCGTCACGGCGGTGCCCGCGAGGGCGGGCCGACCCGGATCCGTGGCGCTGCGGTTGGCGAAGTGATCGTCGCGCAGGATCGCCGCGGTGAACACCTCGAACTGGCCCGCGCCGCGACGGTGGGTGACCCCCGCGCGGGCCAGCAGCCGGCCCTGCTCGGCGTAGGGCGCCCCCGTGAGGCCGAAGTCGTTGGGCCCTGCGATCTGCCGCGAGCGCCAACCGCCGACCAGCAGGGCGCACGCCGTGGTCTCGGTGGACACCGCGTAGCACGCGCGGTCGAGGGCGTCGGCGGCCTCGGCGGCGTTGTTCTGCCGGGCGCTCGTGGTGCCCTGGCCGCTGAGCGGGAGACCACCGACGTCGTAGTAGGCAAAGTCCCCGCGGGTGCCTCGGTACCCCACGGCCGAGAGCGCGCTCCAGCGCCCGTACCGCCCCCCCGTGAGGGCGCTGGCCCGCACCGCGCCGAAGGACCCCGCCCCCAGCGAGACCCACGCCAGAGGCCGCGTCGGGAGCCGCCGGGTGGTCAATTCCACCGCGCCCCCGAGGCCGCTGACCCCCAGACGCAACGGCGCGCTGCCGCGGTAGACGTCCACCCGCTCGACCAGGGCCGGCGGGACCAGTGACAGGTCCACCCCGTCGCTGGCGGCGTCGTTGAGCACCACGCCGTCGAGGGCCACCGTCACCTGCGCGGCGGGCGCTCCGCGGAGGGTGACGGACTGCGGCGCGAAGCCGTCGCCCTGGCGGCGGACATGGAGCCCCGGGGCCTCGCCGAGGAGGTCCGCGAGGCTCTCTGCGGTGGGTCCCCGGTCGCGGGTGTCAATGCTGGTGGCGAAGCTCGTTCCCCCCTCGACCCGTGCGGCATCCCGCGCAGGCCCGTCCGTACGGATGACGGCGGTGCCCTCGGGGGGATCGTCGGCGAGGGCACCCGCGCCGCGGGCGGCGAGGGCGCTGGCGACGGCCAGGGCGAGGGCGCCACGGCGACGCGCCCCGTGGGCGGTTGCAGGCACCTGTGGGTTCTAGTCAACCCGGGTGCGGCTCGTCAATCGACGAGGACCCTGCGCGGGAACCTTGCGCCCGACCCTGCGGCGAAGTTGCCTTCCCCCCGGGAGCTGCCCATCTTCATGGATATGTCCCTGGGTTCCCGCCTTCCCGGCAAGGAGCTCCGCCCCGCCCTCCACGCCCGCTGCCTGCTGGTCCGCTGCGGCGACCCCGAGCCCTCCGTGGCCCGGGAGCACGGCTGCTTCGCTGCATGGTTCCGCCGGGTGATCGATCCGCGGGTCGAGCTGGACGTGGTCGACATCCGCACCGAGCCCTTTGTCCCTTCCCGGCTCGACGGGGTGGGCGCCGTGATGGTCACGGGCTCTCCCCACTCCGTGTACGACCCCCACCCCTGGCTGGCCTCCCTCGACGCCCTGGTGCGCGAGGCCGTGCTTGTCCGGGCGATTCCGTACCTCGGGGTGTGCTTCGGTCACCAGGCCCTGGCCCAGGCCTGCGGCGGCGAGGTGGCGAAGAACCCGCGCGGGCGTGAGATGGGCACCATCCCCGTCGCGCTGAACCCCATGGGCCGGCAGAGCCCGCTCTTCGACGGACTCACGGACGTGTTCGACGCCCAGGCGACCCACTGCGACACCGTGGTGCGGCCTCCGCCCGGGGCGCGGGTGCTCGCAGCGAGCGCCAAGGACGACTGCCAGGCGTTCACCCTGGGCACCGCGTGGGGGGTGCAGTTTCACCCCGAGGTCACCGCCGAGGTCCTCCGAGGCTACGTCCGCGCCCGTGCCGAACGGCTGCGCACCGAGGGGATCGACCCGGACACCCTCCACGACGCGATCCGGGACACCGCGGCCGGCCGCCGGATCGTCGACAATTTCCTCTCCATGGCCTTCGGGCTGACCCCAGAGGCAGACCGCCCGGCCGTGGAGCAATCGACGTTGCAGACCGCCGGGCCGATGGGCAATGCTCCCATGGAATGCGGCGGGTCCTGATCGTCGACGACAGCCCGGCCCTGCGCAACATCGTGGCAGGGTATCTCCAGGCCCGGGGCTGGCAGGTCGAGACCGCCGAGGACGGGGAGCAGGGCGCCATCGCCGCGCTGGCGTCGCCGCCCGACGTCGTGGTCTCCGACCTCTGGATGCCCGGTCTCTCGGGCGTACAGCTATGCCAGTTGCTCCGTGGTGACCGCGCGACGGCCGCGGTCCCTGTCGTCCTGGTCACCGCCACGGGGGACCGTCGCTCGCGCTTCTGGGGCCAGCGTGCGGGGGCCCATGCGTTTCTCGACCGGGCCGACCTGGGCGAACTGGCCCGAGTGCTGGACCAGTTACAGCCCCCCGACGCGCCCCACCGGGAGGTCCCCGACGGGAGCGTGGACATCCGTCGCAGTTCGATCCCCAGGCGGCTCTCGACCCTGCTCGACCGGGCGCTCTTCGACGCCGTGGTTGCCGGTGAGCTCCGCGCGCTGGCGTCCGCGGGCAGCGACGTCGAGGCCCTCTTCGCGGGTCTTACCCGGCTGCTGTCGGACCTCGTGGACTACGGCTGGCTCGCCCTCGCGCTGCGCCGTGGAGACCGTCACCGGGTCTATGTGCACCAGCACGCGGACGCAGGCGAGGCGCCGGCGCCCGGGGTGCTCGCCGCGCTTGGGCTGTCCCCGGGGCGTACGGTCGAGGCCAGGGTGGTCACTGACACCCTGCCCTCGTCCGCGGCTTCCACGGGCCAGGCCGTGGTGCACCCCATCGCGTTGTCCGGCGGAGACCTGGGCACCCTCGCGCTGGCGCCCGCGCGAAGGGCCTTCAGCCGTGACGAAGAGCAGGTGATCGCTCTGGCCGCCCGCGAGGTGGCGCTCCCGGTCCATGCCGTGGCCCTGCTGGAGGAGAGCCGTCGGCTCGCGGCGACGGATCCATTGACGGGCCTTGCGAACCGTCGACAGGGCACCGAGACCCTCGCGCGCGAGGTCTTGCGGTATGACAGGTACCAGAACACCCTGGTGGTCGCCCTGCTCGACGTCGACCACTTCAAGCAGGTGAACGACGCGCACGGACATGCCGCAGGGGACAGGGCGCTGTGCCACGTGGCGGATGTCCTCCGCGCGGGTCTCCGGACGTGCGACCTCGTGGCGCGTTGGGGCGGCGAGGAGTTCCTGGTGGTGCTGCCCGACACCTCGCGGGTGGGCGCGCGGGTCGCGGCAGAACGGCTGCGCGCCGCGGTGGCGCGCGCGAGCTTCACCGTGGACGGCGTCGGCGCGGTGCGGCTCACGGTGTCCGTGGGCCTCGCGGCGTGCGCGGGGCAGGGGATGGACCGGCTGCTGGACGAGGCGGACCGGGCGCTCTACCGGGCCAAGGCCCGAGGGCGCAACCGGGTCGAGTTCGAGGGGGCCGAGACGTAAAGCACGGTCGGCCTACATAAACTCCTGGCGGGGTCTGCCGTTCCGCGGTCACGGATGAAAAGAAAGACCGCCCTGATCCTGGGCCTCGCGGGCGCCATCGCGGCGACCGGTGCCGAGGCCAACTCCGACCAGCACACCGACAACGGCGCGCCGGTCCGGTGGCACCTCACGGTGCTTCCCTTCGTTGTCGATCCCAGTGTCTACGACCCTGCCACGCTGCCCGACCCCGCCGCCCTGGTGGGCCGCGCGACCACGGCGTGGCAGTCCATGCCGGACATCCCTCGGTTCGACGTCCGCGCGGGTGAGCTTGGCCCTCCGGGCTACGACCCCGCCCGCGCCGAGAACAACGTGAGCGGCGTGGCCGTGTACCACCATGACTTCCCGAACCGGCTCGGCCGCCCGGTCCTGGCGTACACCCTGTTGACCCGCAACGCGACCACGGGCGAGATCCTCGACGCCGACGTATTGATGGACGCCGAGCACAACGTCTTCGCCGAGCTGCCGCCCATGGGCATGCTCGGGATGGCCACCGCGCCCAATGACTACCAGAACGTGCTGACCCACGAGCTGGGCCACGTGCTGGGACTCACCGAGGACCCTGGCAGCCCGGCCGCCACGATGTTCCCATCGTCCCGCCTCGGCGAGGTCACCAAGCGCAGCCTTCACGACCCCGACGAGACCTCGATCCGCACGGTGTACGCCGGGCCGGTGCCTCCGAGCGGGGTGTACTATCCCAACATGGGCGGCTGCGGTGGTGCCCACGTCGCCCCGGTGCGGTTCGGCTCCCACGGCGAGCTGGTGCTGGTGGCCCTGTGCCTCCTGGGCCTCGCGGCTTCGCGGAAGCGGTGGGCGCGGACGCCCGTGGTGTTCGTCGGCGCGGTGCTGCTGGCCGTCGGCGCGCCCCAGCCGCGCCCCGCGGTCCGCGAGGGGGTGGTGCGCTCGGCCTCCGCGCGCTTCGAGGGAGGGATGATCGTGACGCGCGCGGTGATCGAAGCCGGGGGAGTGTCCAGCGAGGTGAGCGTCCCGGGTGGACGCGTCGGGGACATCGAGCAGCAGGTGTTCCACGCCCCGTCGGCGCGGGCGCTGCGACCTGGCGCGCGGGTCGACCCGACGGACTACGGCTTGCGCTGACCTGCGCCCGCGTCCGTTGCCTGGAGCGTGAAGCAGAACTGCCGCGCGCCGGCGTCGGGCGTGGTGATGGTCAGCGTGGCGGACGCGGGCGCGGGCGGAACGTCCAGCCGCCAGGGGGTCACCCCCCTGCGGTTGGGCGCGACCACGTCGGTCGACACGACAGGGCGGCCCTCGGCGCGGTACTCCACCCGCATGGTGACGGCCGCTCCCGTGGGGAAGAAGCCCGCGTCGTCGATGCCGACGGCGCCCACCAGGGCCCTCGCAGACGGGATCCCGGTGAGCTCGATGACCAGCCGCCCGTCGGCCTGGGGATGGCCGAACACGCACGAGAGCTCCACGCCGGCAAAGTGGTGCGGCTCGACCCGCACGTGGTTCCACGGTGGTCCGTGGCACCGGAGCGCTCCGCCGTCGGGCGGGCACGGCCCCGCGTCGAGGCCGCCGTCGCGGTGCGCCCCCACGCGGGTGCCGACCTCCGCGGTCGCGTCGAAGACCACCCGCGCGGTGCCGTCGAGGTCCCAGGCCATCGCCGAGGCACCGCGGGGTCGACCGGGTCCCAACCGCGCGAGGTACGGCGCCAGCGCGGGTTCGGTGGGTGCGAGGACGTACAGCTTGCGAATTCCCGAGAGGTCCTGGAGGGCGACCACCCCCCACAGGGCGGCGAGGGGTGCGGCTTCGGTGACCAGCTCGGGGGCCTCGTCGGTGATGATCAACAGGTCATGGGCACCCGCCTCGCGGCGAAACTGCCGGACGAGCGCGCCCCGGGGATCCGCCGCGCGACGGGCGGCGCCGAGGCCCCACCAGGCCAGACCCAGGGCGAGCGCCGAGCTCGCCAGGGCAAGGAACTCTCCCCGGGTGGGGGCGGTCAGGCGGCCCCGAGCCATCGTGACCGCCAGTGCTCCAGGACGAGCAGGGCATACAGGGGCTTACGGTGGTCGGCGCGGCCGGCGAGGTGGGCGGTGACCAGGGGGGTCACGGCGTCGGGATTGATCCAGCCGCCACGCCGCAGCCGCGCGGGGCTCAGGGTGTCACCCAGGAAGTCACGGAGGGGGCCGCGGAGCCACTGGCCGACGGGTGCGCCAAAACCCTTCTTCGGACGATCGACGATGGCGCGGGGGACCAGCGGGCGAAGGGCCTCGCGCATCAGCCATTTGGTTGTTGTGCCGCGCAGGCGGTACTCCGGTGCCAGCGCGAGGCAGAACTCCACCACGTCGGTGTCCAGCAGCGGGGCGCGGGCCTCCAGGGAGACCCGCATGGTGGCCCGGTCGACCTTCTGGAGCACGCCCTCGGCCAGGTACGCCCGGAGGTAGAACGCCGTCGCGGCGTCGAAGTCGCTGGCGGTCCCCTCGGCCGCGGCGTGGACCGCGTCGAGGGCGCTGGAGGCGCCGTGGCGCAGGGCGGGGCCCAGCACCCGCCCGAGGGCGCCGGGGTCAAACGCCGAGAGCCAGCGGGCATGGCGCTCGGCGCCGTGGTACCCGGCGCCCAGGGCGGCCTGGCGGAGCTTGAAGCCCAGGGAGAAGTTGGCGTCGGAGCGCGGCGCGAGGTCGGCGGCGAGGCCCGCGGCGGCGGCGAGCGCCCGTCGGGTGGAGTCTCCGGGCAGCCAGGCGAGGGCGCGGTCGACGACGAAGGTGGGGTAGCCCGCGAGGATCTCGTCGCCGCCGTCGCCGCCGAGGGCGACCACCACGTCGCGCCGAGCCAGCCGCGCCAGGAGGGTGGTGGGCAGGATCGAGGTGTCGGCGTGGGGCTCGTCCAGCCAGTCCAGGGTGGAGGGGAGAAGGTCGAGCATCGCGGCGGAGGACAGCACCTCGGTGTGGTGCACGGTGCCGAGGTGTTCAGCCACGCGGGCGGCGTGGTGGCTCTCGTCGAAGGACGAGTCATCGAAGCCGATGGCGAAGGTCTGGACCCTGGGATGGCTGCGCACGGCGCACGCGGCGATGAAGCTGGAGTCGAGCCCGCCGGAGAGGAAGATCCCGACGGGGACATCGGCGACGAGCCGCCGGGTGACGGCGCGCTCGACGCGGCGGGTGAGCTCCGCGGCGAGCTCCCTGGGATCACCGTGCAGCCGGGTGCCGAAGTGGGGTTGGTAGTAGCGCTCGACCCGGAGTCCGGTGCGCTGGTCCCAGGAGAGGGTCTCGCCGGGTCCAAGCTTTCGCACGTTGGCGAGGATGGACCGGGGCTGCGGGACGCACTCGTGGACGAGGTACTGCGCCACGGCGGCGGGGTCGACCGCGCGCTCGGCGTGCACCCAGGGGTGGGCGAGCAGGGCCCGGAGCTCGCTGGCGAAGACCACCCCGTCGCGGCCGAGGGAGTCACCCAGGGGGGCGTAGTACAAGGGCTTCTTGCCGAACCGGTCGCGGGCGAGGAGAAGGGACCGCGCGGTGGTGTCCCAGTAGCCGAAGGCGAACATGCCGTGGAGGCGCCCGAGGGCCGACGGGCCCCAATGGCGCAGGGCCAGGAGCAGCACTTCGGTGTCCGAGCGGGAGGTGAAGGTCTCGCCGAGGGACTCCAGGGCGGCGCGGACGTCGGCGAAGTTGTAGATCTCGCCGTTGAAGGTCACGGCGGCGCGGCCGTCCGGGGTGACCATCGGCTGGGCGCCTGCGGGGGACAGGTCGAGGATGGCG
>FSWI01000258.1_pt1 | contig 10348 bp, 6 predicted proteins | sample 1637911 | NCBI WGS metagenome assembly FSWI01 (sample SAMEA3914789, study PRJEB12502) | metagenome | biome: forest; material: soil | place: Canada | collected 2011-07-03 | depth 0.3 m
ACTCCACCACGGGCTCGGGGATCCCGGCCTCCCGGAGGATTCGTACTCCCTGGACCACGTGCACCATGATCGCGTCGGCCGAGACGTCCGGGTCCAGGTCCTCGTGGGGCGAGCGCTCGTCCGGGCGAAGGTTCTCCACGAAGTACTTGGGCTGAACGGTCTTTCCGAGGTCGTGGTAGTACGCCCCCACCCGGGTGAGCAACGCGTCGGCGCCCACCGCCGCACTGGCCGCCTCGGCCAGGTTCGCCATCGCCCGGGAGTGCTCCCAGCTCCCCGGGGCTTCGACCGCCATCTTTCGTAGTACCGGGTTGTCCAGGTCGGCCAGGTCCAGCAACCGGGCGCGGGACACCACCCCCAGGACACGCCCCACGGCGCCCTGGAGCGTCCACCCCAGCAAGCCTGCTGCAACCCCTCCGCCCACGCAGCCCAGGAGGGCCCTCGCGCCGTCGTCCATCACCACGTCGCGGCCTGCGAACAGCCCGCCGGCGAACACCGCCAGCATGGCGAGGTACATCACCGCGGCCGAGCCGCCGGCCAGCACGCCGGACAGCAGGATGGTGCGCGTCCGCCGGCGGTCCCGGAGAAAGAGTATCGCGCCCGCGGAGGAGGCCAGCAGGACGCCCACCAGGGTGGGGTCGAAGCTCACGAGGGAGCCCACCACGAAGGCCAGCACCGGGCTGAACACAAACGCCGTGCGCCGGTCCATGTGGATCGCGGCCCAGATCGCCACCGCGGCGACAGGCACGGCGAACGGCGGCAACGGGGTGAACAGCAGCATGGCCTTGGTGCCGGCCGCCAGCCCGACCACCAGCACCAGGAACCCGATCTGGGTCCGGAGAAAGGCCCCGCGCGGCGGGCCGAAGCGCCGCACATAGGCAAACAGCAGCATCCCGGCGAGGAAGTACACGAACAGCAGCCCTGCGAAGTACCCCGGCCGCAGGGCCATGCGCCCGGCCTCCAGCGCCTCGGACTGGGCCACCGTCTCCGCGTCGGGCCGCGCGCCCCGCGGTACCCGGGTGGGCGGCCGCCAGAGGTATCCCCCGCCGGGAGCGGGCGCCAGCCGGCCGGGCAGGTGGATCGTCACCGCGGTGGGGACACCCGCCCGCGGGTGCCACGCGGGCACCAGGGCGTCCACGCTGTGGATCAGTACCAGGGCGAGCGCGAGCGCCACCGCAAGCACGATCCCGGCCAGTCGACCTGCAATGACGCGTGTGCGGAGCATCTTCGGCGCCGCCGCGGTACGGTCGCCCCGGGCGGCGCCGAGGCGTCGTCGGGGCGCCGGCCGGAGAAGCGGCGCTCGGGCCGAAGCTAAGAGAGGTTGGGGGGCGTTGGCAAGCGCCGCCCTGACCGTCCCCTCCCGCGAGGGTCCGATACGTCCCTCGGACGTGTCCGACACCTCCCGCGACGTGTCCGATACGTCCCGCGACCCGATTTCACGTCCCTCGGACGTGTCCGATGGGCCGCTCGACCTGAAGGGAGTGCTCGTCGACCCGAAGCGGGTGGGTGCGCGCTTTACGTCGCGGTCAGTGTACGGGCGCGCGGTCGTCGGCCAGCGGGCCCGGCGTCACCACCGCGTCGGTGCCCGCATGCGCTGGATCGGTGTACACGATCACGGTGTCTCCGGGGCTGACCGGCGCGCGGCGGTCGCGGTGGTTGATCCGCGCGAGCCGACCGGGCGTGGTGGCGTAGCGGTCGGCCAGGGACGCCAGGGTGTCACCGTCACGGGCCGTCACCCGGATGCGCACGAGGCCCGTCGCGGCCACCGCGTGGTCGTGGAAGAACTCCGAGCCGCGGCGCACCAGTTCGACGTCGGCCTCGCGCCACACCCGCGCCGCGCCCGAGGGATCGCCGGGTACCCAGGCCTGTAGCCACATCCCGGGTTGCAGCCGCGCGGCCGGGTCGAGCGCGTTCCACCCGGCGAGGTCCGTCCGAGAGACACCCAGCGCGTGCGCGGGCGCGCCGAGGTCGTCCTGGCGCAGCACCCGGACAAACACCCGGGTGCGCCCCGCGGGCACCGTCCCGGGCGTGTCCATGGGTACCACGGGCAGGGCCGTGGGCGCGGGCTCCACCGGGTCCCGGTCGGGCGTCAGGAACACCACGCCAGGGGCCGCCGCGCGGTCGTCCGAGAGGCCCGACATCGCGAGCAAGGCCCGTGCCCGGAGGCCATACCGCGCCGCGACCTCGTCCACCGTCTCGCCGTAGCGCAGCGCGTACGCCCGCGCGGGGGCCGAGTGCAGTCTCGACAGCGCGGCCACCACGGCGTCGCGCCGCCCCGCGGGGACGTGCAGGGTGAACACCGTGCCGCCCGGGTCCGTCCCCGGGGTGCGCGACCGCAGCAGGGCGGGGTTCAGCGCGCGGAGGGCCGCCTCGTCGACACCGGCCTCCCTCGCCACGTCGGCGAGAAACACCGACCCGGGGACCGCGACGTCGTCCCAGGTCTCTACCGGGTCGCGCGGCACCGTCCCGAGGTCAAAGACTCCGGGGTTGTGCGCCGCGACCGCCGCCGCGAGGATCCGCGGGACGTAGTGCACGGTCTCCCACGGGAGCCCGGCCTCCAGGTCCGCCAACGCCTCGAAGTCGTTGGTGTTGTACTTCCGCATCGAGCGCAGCAGGGCGTTGTAGCCCATGTTGTACGCCGCGAGGGCGAGCTCCCAGGTCCCGAACCGCCCGTAGAGATCCCGGAGGTACCGCGCCGCGGCCCGCGTGGACTTCTCCGGGTCCCGCCGCTCGTCCACCCAGGTGTCCACCCGCAGCCCGTACGTCCGCGCGGCCTCGGGCATCAACTGCCACGCTCCGCCCGCTCCGGGTCCCGACTCTGCCCGCGGCTCGAACCCGCTCTCGGCCGCGGCCACCCACACCAGATCCGCCGGCACCCCCTCGGCCAGGAGCACGGTCTCCATCCGCCCCTGGTACCTGCTGGCGTGTCGCACCCACTGGCTCAGCACCCGACGGGCTCGGACATCGTCGCGGTAGAGTCCCAGCGCGCGCACCAGCCGCGGAGACATCCGTACGGGGATCGTCGGTAGCTGCACCCTCGCCGCGAAGGCCGGGTCGATGCCCCCCGTCCCGCCGAGCGCAGTGCCCGACCGCGCCGCCGCTTCCGCCACGGTGGAGCCCGGTCTCCCGACCGGGTCCGCGGCGTGCTCGGCCTCACGCAGTGACGCAAGCGCCGCGGTCTCGGCACCGCCCGGTAGCACTTCCCCCGGGAGAACTCCCCCCGGAAGCGCTCCACCCGGGACACCCTGTGCCCACGCGGGGCCGGCACAGCACGCCGCCGCCAGCACGAACCCGCAGAGCCTGCCCGACCGCCCCATCTCGCCCCCACGGATACCAGGGAAGCGCCAGGGTCACGAAGTTCCTGCCGTGGGCGCTGGGGCGCGTGGCTCCATCGCCCGGGGGGATCCCGGCGTTTCAGCGCTTGTCCGGGTCCTTGCGGGGCAGGTTGCCGATGAAGCTCACCTGGGTGTTGTGCGCCCACGAGGTGAGCCTCCGACGCTCTTCCCGGGAAGAGCCCGCGGCGCCGAGCATGGCCTCCTGGACGAGGTCCACGTCGGGCAGCGCGCTCAGGGCGGCGGCGTCTACGAGGCCCGCGTCCGCGAGGAGCCGTCGCAGGGTGCGGGCGCGGTCGAGCCTTCGGGTGATGGCCTCCCGATCCCCAGCGTCCAGGGCGTCCCAGGCCGAGCGCACCTCGGTTGCGGTGCGCTGTACCAGGAACTCGTGGGCGATCCGCCGCCGGGCCTCGTCCGCCCCGACGCCCTCGGGGAGGATGAGGCTCTGCCGCGGGCTCTCGACCGTCCCGTCGGAGCCGTCCTCCGAGGTGTCCCGGGCGCCGAGGGCGTAGCCCGCCGCGGTCCCCGTCCCGGTGTCAGCCCGGCCGCCGTCCGCGCGGCGGCCCTGGGCCACGGCCACGCCCAGGAGCGAGTCGCCATCGCCCGGCGAGACCCCGACGGAGACAAGGACCACCCGGGCCTGGTCCCAGGACACCGCGCCGAGGCGGACCTCCAGCGCGCGGCCCTCGGGGCGGCAGGGATACCGGTGCAGCACCTCGGCGCGCTCGACCCGGGAGGACAGCGCCAGGAGCACGGAGACGTCCCGGGCGGCCAGCCGCTTGAAGCCCTCGACCTCGCTGGCAACAACGTCCCCCAGCGGGCCCTCGTCACGGACATAATGGAACCTGCCCTCGCCCGCAGCGGCCAGCGCGGCGCACAGCCGCTCGTCGATCCCGTCGCCGATGCCCACGACGCTGGTCTCGACACCTCGCCCGTGGCCCTCGGCCACCCGCTGGCGCAGGGCCTCGGGCGCGAGCTCTCCGCGGGAGGGATACCCGTCGGTCAACAGCAGTACCCGCCGTACGGCGCCCGGGACCATCACCCGGAGCACGGCGTCGGCGGCCTCGCGCCAGCCCGCGCCAAGGTTGGTCCCGACGCCGGTGCCCAGGCGGTCCAGCGCGCGGCGGGCGTGGTCGGCCCCCTCGGCGTCCAGGGCCACGGGGCCGAGCACCACCCGCGCGCTGCGGTCGAAGGTCACGACGGCCAGCCGGTCCTGCGGGCCGAGGGAGTCCACGACGTTGCGCGTGGCCTGGAGCGCCAGGGCGAAGCGCGCGCCCCGCATCGAGCTGGAGGCGTCGATGGCCAGGGCGATGCACAACGGCGGGCGGGCATCCGAGACGGCGCCCCCGCGGTACGGCGCGGGACTGACGTCCCCGAGGGCCGGAGCCCCCCGCCGCCCGGACACCTCCATCAGGACGAACGCGTCGCGGTCGCCGCCGTCCAGCTCTGGCAGCCGCGCGGCACAGGTGTCCAGGGCGATGGGCATGCGCGGGGTTCAGCTCCCGGCGATCGTCATCCGCGCCACCCGGAGGGTCGGCGAGGCGATCCCCGATTTCAGGTCCAGGTCATTGCCGACCGCGTCGATCGAACCAAAGAGGTCGTGGAAGTTCAACGAGATCGTGACCTCGCTCACGGGATACGCCAGCGCGCCGTCCTCGATCCAGTAGCCCGTGGCGCCCCGGGAGAAGTCCCCGGTGACCGCGTTGAACCCGAACCCCATCATCCCCGTGACGTACAGCCCCCGGCGGGTGGACTTCAAGATCTCGTCCCTGGACACCGTGCCGGGCTGCAGAAAGAGGTTCGACGTGCCCGCCCCGGTGCCCGTCGCGCTGGCGGCGCTCCCCGTGCTCTTCATCCCGAGCTTGCGCGCGGCGTAGGTGTCCAGGAGGTACGTCTGGAGCACGCCCTTCTCGACCACGGTGTTCCGCCGCGAGGGCAGCCCGTCCCCGTCGAAGGGCCGCGAGCCCGGCCCGTTCGGGATCAACGGGTCATCCACGATGGTCACCAGCTCGCTCGCGACCCGCTGACCCAGCTTGTCCAGCAGGTAGCTTCCGCGGCGGTAGATCGAGTCTCCCATCACGCACCCCGCGAACGCCCCGAGGAGCGCCCGCGCGGCGTCCGGGTCGAACACCACGGGGGCCTCCTGGGTGGGCACCTTCCTCGCCCCGAGGAGGGCCACGGTCCGCCGCGCGGCCTCGCGGCCGACTGCCACTTCGTCTTCCAGCTTCGAGAGGGTCCTGCGGGCCGACCAGTAGCTCGCCGTGCGGTTCTTCCCGCCCTCGTCCGCGGCCACGGGGGACACGGACACCGAGGCGTAGCTACCGATGTAGCCACCTCGGAAGCCCCCGGAGGTCGCCATCGCAAAGCCCCCGGCCGTGCGCCCGAAATTCGCCCCCTCGGAGTTGGTGATCCGCGGGTCGTAGTCCCGCGCGGCCTGCTCGACCCGCCGCGCGCGCCCCACCGCATCCGCCGCCCGGACACTTCCGCAGGCAGGGTCGAAGAGCCCCAGGTCGGGCCAGTCCTTCGCCAGGTCCGCGGGATCCGGGAGGCCCGCGTGGGGGTCCTCCTGGGACAGGTCGCACAGCTCCAGGGCGTCCGAGACCACCCGCCGGATGCCGGCCTCCGTGAGGTCGTTTGAAGAACTCGTCGCCACGCGCCGGCCCTTGAACGCCCGCACGGACAGCGACTGCGTGCCGGCCTCCTCCACCAGCTCCACCTCGCCGAGCCGCACCCGCACCGACAGGTCCTGCCCTGCCCGCGCGACCACCTTGGCGTCCGAAGCGCCGCCCTTCAACAAACGCCCGAGGACGTCTTCCACCAGGGACTTGAGCCGTTCGTCCTTCACGCTTCCGGCCTCCGCGCCTGCACCGCCGTGCCACCCACCGTCATCCCCGCGATCTTGATCGTCGGGCAGCCGACGCCCACGGGCACGCTCTGGCCGTCCTTGCCGCACGTCCAGATCCCGTCGCTCACCCGCAGGTCGTTGCCCAGCATCGTCACCTTTCCCAGCGCGTCGGGCCCGTTCCCGATGAGATTCACGTCCTTCAACGGCGCCGTCAGCCTGCCGTCCTCGATGAGGTACGCCTCGGACAGCGAGAACACGAAGTCCCCCGACGCGATGTCCACCTGGCCTCCGCCGAACTTCGTCGCGTAGATCCCGTTCTTCACCGACCGCACGATCTCTTCCGGGTCGTGGGGCCCTGGCATCAGCAACGTGTTGGTCATCCGGGGCATCGGCGTGCACCGGAAGCTCTCGCGCCGGCCGTTGCCCGTAGGTGCCAGGCCGAAGTGCCGGGACGACAGCGCGTCGTGCAGGTACCCCCGCAGCACCCCGTCCTCGATGAGGGTGGTGGTGTGCGCCACGTTGCCCTCGTCATCCACGTTGATGGACCCGCGGCCGTTGGTGATGTCGGCCTTGTCCACCACGGTGCACAGCGACGAGGCCACCGGGGTCCCGATCCGCCCGGAGTAATTGCTCACGCCCTTGCGGTTGAAATCGGCCTCCAGCCCGTGCCCCACGGCCTCGTGCAGCAGGATCCCGGCGTCGCCCGGGCCCAGCACCACGTCCAGGGTCCCCGCGGGGGCCTCCCGGGCGTCCAGCATCGCCACCGCGATCCGTACGGCCTCCCGACCGTGGTCCTCGGGGCTCTTGCCCGCCAGGTCGAAGTACTCCATCCCGTACCGTCCGCCGCCGCCCGAGCTCCCCGCCTGCCGCCGCCCGTGGGCCTCGGCGATCACCCGCACGCCGAAGCGCACCATCGGCTGCAGGTCCCGTAGAAACTTCCCCCCCGACGTGGCCACCAGCACCTCGCGGTACGACTCCGCCAGCGAGGCCTCCACCCGTGTGACCCTGGCGTCCGCCGCCCGCGCGGCGCGGTCCGCGGCCAGCAGCATGTCCCGTTTACCTTCGCCCGCAGCCAGGATCGACGGCGAAGCGACCAGGTACCGCTCCGGCCGCGCGCCCTCGGCCACGTCCGCCACGGCGCTCGCCTCGCCCTCCGCGATCTGCGCCGCGGTCTCCGCGCAGCGCACCAGGGCCTCCCACTCCAGGTCCTCGGTGTACGCGTACCCCGCGGCGTAGCCCCGTTGAACCCGCACCCCGACCCCGAGGGACACCCCCCGGCTGGCCGTCTTGACGATCCCCTCCTCCAGCACCAGCGACGACCCGACGCTGTACTCCGCGAACACGTCCGCGGCGTCGCCTCCCCGCCGCAGCGCGATCTCCAGCAATTTCCGCGCGCGCTCGCGGTCGATCTCGTAGGGTCCTCCGGGCGCAAACGGCGCGCGCAGCGAAGCTGCCGGGGTCCCTGGGACACCCGGGGCGGTCTGTTGGTTCGTCATCGATCCTGCACCTCTTGTAAGACTCCAACCTGCGTCCCCGCCGGCCGATCGCAAGCGCCGCCCGAGCGATCCCACTGAAACACCATAGCCCCACCGTGGGGGCCGTGCCCATGCGTCAGGTCCCGCGCTCCCGTTCCAGGATGCCCAGGTGGGCCCGGGTCATGGCCGCCGCCAGATCCAGCGCGACCTCAAGGGCCAGGGCCGCCTTGACCGCCATCCCCCGGGCCATCCCCCGGGCCATCCCCCGGGTGATCCCCCGGGTGATCCCGCCCGAGCGGGCGTGCGCTTCTCGCAACCGGGCCCCCGTCACCCCCGCGAGGGACACCAGCGCCCTGGGACGCCCGGTCAGCGAGGCCACCGCCAGCTTGTCCTCGCCGGGGCTGTACCGCCGCACCACGTACGATCGCCCGTCGTCACCCTGCTCCGCCAGGGGCGGATGGTCCAACGGTCCCAGCAGGGCCAGGGAGGCCTCGGTCACCCGCTCCGCCTCGGTCCTGCCCTTTTCTCCCGAGGCCGTCCACGGCCGGCCCAGGCCCGCTGCGACCACCGCGCTGGCGCGCATCTCCTTTGCCTCCAGCAGCACCTCGCCGCGGCTCCCTCGGACCAGCACCGCGAACCGGTGTACCCCCAGGCTCCCGGTGCCCTGCACCCGGAAGGCCGCGTCCAGGAGCTCTGCCGAGGCGTCGAGGCCCGCACCGGGCGAGCGCGCGCAATACGCCCCGACCAGGGCCGCCAGTGTCCGGCGTTCAGCCAGGCGCAACGGCAGGTACCGCTGCCCCAGCACGAACCGCCGACGGCCCTTCACCACCGGCGCCCTCTCGTCCAGCAGGGTGCGTCGGGTGCGTGAGCGGGCGAGCGCCAGGACCAGGCGCAGGGCCTTGGGGGGCTTCGGCTCCCCCCCGTCGGTGTAGCCAGCCAGCAGGGCGCGGGCCGCGGCGAGGGCCGTCTGCGGGGGCATCCCGAGGTCCCCCGCGGCCACCACGCACGCCGCGGTCGCCCGGAGCAGGTCCCACCCGGGCGGCGCCACCGCGGCTTCGTCCAGGTCGTTGAAGTCGTACCGAAGCGCCCCATCGGGGCCCACGACCACCCCGAGGTTCTCCAGGTGCACGTCGCCCACGATCCACCGCGGAGTCTGGTGCTGGCACAGGGACCGGGCGCCAGGGTGCTCCGCGGCCAGGGCGTAGAACAGCGCGGGCGACCCGCGGAAGAGCCCGCCCGCCGAGGCCGCGAGGCGCTCCCGGCGGTGGGCCCGGAGGACGGGGCGGGCGTAGGTCCGGGCGGCCTCCTGCGCGTCGAGCAGGGTGCGGAGCGCCGCGCCGAAGGGGATGGGAGCGACCATGGTCGGTGCCCGCCACGGTCTGCCGGGCCGTACCCGGGTGTCAACCCGCTCGGTGCCCGTCGGATCCGACACCGGAATTCGTCTATACCCATCGACCCGGGCGGGGTTTATGCTCATCCAGGACTCCACCCGAGGGCGACGATCATGCACGAGCAAGACAAGGCCATCCTGAAGTCTCTTGTGGCGGTGGCCTGGGCCGACGGTCGCTTCGCGGCCGAGGAGCGAGAGCACCTTGAAGCCCTCATCAGTGCGTTCGGCGCAAGCGACGCCGATGCCGCCGAGATCCGGGAGTACTCCACCCAGCCCCGGGAGCTCGGGGACATCCCCCTCACGGATCTCTCGGCCGACGACCGCCGCACCCTGCTGAACCACGCCGTGGTGCTCACCCACGTTGACGGCACCCAGGACGCCGCCGAGAAGCAGCTCATCAAGGACCTGGCCACGCACCTTCGCATCCCCGACGCCGAGGCCGGGCGGATCATCGAGGCCGCCGAGGCCCGGGTGAAGCGCTTGCTGGAGCTCTCGTCCCCGTCCGCCGCCTCGCCGTAGCCCCCCGTCAGGGTGCGAGCACCCGTTTCCCGACCACGGCCCCGAGGCCCGCGCCCGCCAGCACCGGCAGCCCGTGGGCCATCAGCACGTGCCCCGCGCCGGCCGCGCCGTGGAGCCCCAGCGCAGCGGCCCCCACCATCCCCGCGGCCACCCCGGCGCATACACCACTCGCCATGGGCGCCACCGGCACCGTGCGCCGCGCGCCCCCCGCGGGCGCCGCGCCCGCCAGCAGCGTCAGGACCAGGCCATAGCTCGCGCAGCCACCGGCCCCCTGGGGGACCTCGCCCACTCCACCGCCCTGCCCGGTGTCTTCCGTGTGGACGCCCGCGACCGCCGCGCTGCCCGCCGCGCCGTGCTGTGTCTCATGGCGTCGGGTCACGGCCCCGGGCCAGGCGTCGGCGCGGCCCATCCCCGGCGCGGCGAGGGCCACCAGGGCAAAGATCCCGAGGGCCACCAGGGGGTATACCGTGCGCAGCCACGGGGCAGGGCCCAGACCGTCCCGCCCGCGGTGGTACACCAGCACCACGCCCGCGGCTGCGACCAGTGTCAGGAGCCCGGCCCCGAGCCATCCACCGGTGTCTCCGCGGAGGGGGGTGAGCAGCGCGGTGGCGGCGAGGGAGACCGCGATCACCAGGGCCGGCGCGACCGCGCGGCGCAGGGGCGTGCGAAGGGCGACGGGACCGTGGTCGGCCGCGAGGGCAGCGCGCAGGGCGGTGGAAGGGTGGATGGGTGCCTTCTCACGGCGGGGGGGCGGGGGGGCGGGGGGCCCCCGCGGCCGGGAGGGGGGGGG
>FSWI01000076.1_pt1 | contig 10347 bp, 8 predicted proteins | sample 1637911 | NCBI WGS metagenome assembly FSWI01 (sample SAMEA3914789, study PRJEB12502) | metagenome | biome: forest; material: soil | place: Canada | collected 2011-07-03 | depth 0.3 m
CACCTCGGTCACCACCCTGCGTAGTGCACCGGGGTGCTCCCGCATCCGACCGCGGAGCCAGAGGAGGGTGGCCAGGGCGTTCGCGTCGCCGCGGTCGTCCCCGCCGCGGTCGCGCCCCAGGATGATCGCCGCGCTGGCGGTGAACACGGCAGGGTCGCCGTCGCGTGCAAGCCGCGAGGGCTCGCGGGGGTCCCGGTCGACCGTGACGCGGGTGACACCCGCCACGGCGCGCGCGAGGTCGTGCGCGAGGTGCTCATCGTGGGTGGTGCCCACCACCCGCACCGTGGAGCCCGCGGGCAGCAGGTGATCCAGCTCGCGCACCAGGTGGGGCAGCGTCCGGTTGACCCCGAGGAGGACAAAGGTCTGCGGCAGCGCGCACGCGACCGGTCCGCAGGGCGGGACCTCGGGCGGCGGGGGCAGCGTGCCGCGCAGGCTGTACATCCCGGGAGCCTTCGCCAGGACGACCATGCGGTCCCCGCGCGCCAGCGGCCGCGATGCGCCCGGGGTGGGGGCCAGCACCGGGGGCTCACCGCCAGCGCGGTAACCCAGCAGCACCGCGCCCTCGACCGCGGCGCAGGCTTCGTCGAAGGTCATCCCGACCAGCGCCTCGGGGACGGGATCCAGGTAGATCTCGCAGCCGTTGAAAGCCAGGAGCTGGCGCAGCGCGAAGTACACCCCCTCCTGGCGCGCGGCCTGCGCGAGCACCCGGGCGATGCGGTCGTCCGAGACCACCACCTGGGTCGCCAGGGCCGAGGGGCCCGCCACGCCGGGCTCCGCGGCGAGCAGCAGCAGGGACTCGGCCTCCGTGTGCCGGGCCTCCACGATCACCTGGCCGACGAAGGTGTCTTCCACGGCGCGACGGATCGCGAGCAGGGCGGAGAAGGTCCAGTCCACGGCGGCGTCGTCCGAGAGGGCCGCGGGCGGCACGGCGATCACGGCGCGGGCGCGGTCCGCGGCGACGCGGCGGAGGGCGTGCTCGCTGCGGGGGTCGCCCGTGCGTACGACAAGGTGCATCCGCGCGCCGTCGGCCTGGCGCGCGGGGCGCAGCGCCACCTCGACGCGGGCCTTCTCCTCCTCGGACAGGATCACCAGGGTGCATGCCTGACGAGACCGGGCGAGCTCTCGGGCGACCAGGGCGACCTTGGCGTCGAAGCCCAGGACCAGCAGGTGGCCGCGCTCGACCACCGGGCTGAGCCCCGAGCGCAGGTCGTGGATGCGCTCGCCCATCTTGCTGGCAAACGCTGCCGTCAACAGGGAGACCAGGAGCACGCCGGAGACCGTCGCGCCGAGGGCGGGCAGGCGCAGCACGCCCTGGTCGCCGGCCATGGTGCCGCCGTCGAAGAAATGGGCGAGCGACCACCAGAGGGCGTCGCTCCCGGAGGCGATCTTGGCGTTGCCCCCGGCCATCCGGAACGCCGCGGCCCACACGCCCACGACGAGGGAGGTCAACAGCACCAGCAGGGCGACCTGCACCGCGGGCGGGTACGCGAGGAGCGTGTCGAGGCGGTAGATCAGCCGCGCGCGGGCGCGGCGAGTGGCGTGGCGGAGGCCGTCGAGGGCCATGGCGCGAAGGTGCTACGTCCCGCGACCGTGCTCAGGGCGTGCGGGTGCGCAGGGTGTCCACGGCGTGCACAGGCGCGTCGTCGCCCTTCATCAGGTGGGCGATGGACTGGTAGACCATCCGTTGGCTCTCCAGCATGGATCTGCCAGCGAACGCGGCCGAGGTGACGGTGATGGTGTAGTGCCCGCCGCCGCCGGCGACCTCGGCGCTGGCGCCGGGCAGTGCGTTCTCGATGGCCGTACGGACGGCGTCGGGGACAGAACCCTGAAAGCTGGTGGGGTGGTTGGACATCCGCTGGACTCTAATAGCGCGGGACGCCGGGGTCGACCGACAGAGACCAGGCGTCGATGCCGCCCTGGAGGTTGTACACCGTGCGGAAGCCCTCGCGGGCGTAGTGCTCGGCCGCGGCCATGCTTCGCACGCCGTGGTGACAATGGAAGACTACGGGGGTCGCCCGGTCGAGGCCCTGGAGGTACGTCTCGCCCTCCCGGTCCAGGTGCCGCGCGCCTGCGATCACGGCGATCTTGCGCTCGGCGTCCGTGCGTACGTCGAAGAGTTCGAACTTCTCGCCCCGGTCCTTCATCGCCTTGAGCTCCGTGGTCGAGAGCCCACGGACGGGAGTCACCGAGGCCGTCGAGGGGTTGCTGATCTTGAAGCCCCCCTCGCCGTTGGCTCCGCGGACGAAGTCAATGGTCAGCCCGTCGGCCCGCCGGGCGCTCGCCGGATCGAGGTGAAAGACCACGCCCCGGGACTCGGTGCGCACGGCCCCCTCGGTCGCGGGGCCGAAGTACAGGTCGTACTCGCCGCGGGCGCCGACCTCCAGGTGCAGCACGTCCCCGGCGGCGTCCTTTGCGGCGTCGAGGAAGGCCGTCGCCGCGGCCTCGGAGACCGTCACCGTCGGGGCCTGCGAAGCCGTGACCCCCAGGAGCTTGTGCAGCTCGCCCGAGCCGTGGAGGTCCCGCACGATGTCCGCGCCGCCGATGAACTGCCCGTCGATGTACAACTGCGGGATCGTGGGCCAGCTCGAGAATTCCTTGATCCCGTCGCGCAGGGCCGCGTCGGCGAGCACGTTCACGGTCTCGTACTCGGGCAGCAGGGTGTCGAGCGTGCCCACCACGCTGGCTGAGAAGCCGCACCCGGGGGCGTGACGTTCGCCTTTCATGAAAAGCACCACGCGGTGCTTCTGGATCACGGTGGTGAGCTGATCGCGGAGCGCGTCACTGATGGCCATCTGGGTCGAGACCTCGGCGTTGGGGGACGAAGGGGTTGCGCCGCACGGTAGCACCCGGACGCAAAGTCCGGTCGTACGGTCTGCGGCTTCGTGCATAGTGCGCTCTCCCCGATGAGCAAGTCCCTGAACATCCCCACGGTCGACCTGGGCGACCTTTCGTCCTCGGACCCTGTACTCCGCCGCGCAGCCTGCCACGGTGTGCTGGAGGGCTTCGGTAGCTACGGCCTGGTCTACGTCCGCGGTCACGGCGTGGACCCGGCCCGGCTCGATGCCTTCTACGACAACTTCGCGGCGTTCACCGCCCGCCCGGACGAGGCCAAGCGCCCGCTCGGCCGCCCTGACCTGTGGTTCCAGCGCGGCTGGACTCCACCGAACACCGAGCGCGCCGTCGCCTCGGGGGGCGATGCCGACTTCAAGGAATGCTACTTCGCCGCGCCCGTCGAGACCGACCCCGAGGCCGCCGTGGCCTACCCCGAGGTCTTCGCCAGGAACCTCTGGCCCGAGGACCTGCCGGCCTTTCACGACGATTACCTCGCCCTCGGCCGCTCGCTGCACCACGCGGCCCTCCGCCTCCTGCGCGGCTGCGCCGAGGCCCTGGACCTCCCCGCGCAGACCTTCACCGCAGCGGCCGAGGGAGGCGCACACCTCACCCGCGCCCTGCGGTACCTCCCGCTGACGGCCAGCCAGGTCGACGCCGGCGTGCTCTGGGGCGAAGAGCACACCGACTTCAACCTCCTGACCCTCCTCCCCGGCGGCCGTTTCCGCGACCCGCAGGGTCGGCGCTGCCCGGCCCCGGACACCGAGAGCGGGCTGTACCTCCGTACCCGCCCGACGACCGATGCCCCCGCGGGTCACCGCGTCCGGGGATCCGCGCCGCCCGGCTGCCTCGTCGCCCAGGTGGGCCAGCAGTTGGAGATCCTCACGGGCGGCACCTTCCTCGCGACCCCGCACGTGGTCACCGCCCCGCGCACCGCGGGCTACGAGCGGTACTCCTGCGCCCACTTCGTCCATCTGCACCCCCACCAGGTGCTGTCCCCCATCGCCCGGTTCGTCACCCCGGAGGTCCTCCGGGCGTACAGCCCGCCCGTCCTGGCCGGCACCTACGCCCTCAAGACCCTGGTGGACATCCGCCTCGCCCCCCCGGGCGCCCTGGACCTCCTGGGATACCGCCACTACGACCGACTGAGCCGACAGCGCGCGGCCGACTGACCCAGGACATTTCCTCCGCACCTGGACACGCAACCCGCACCCGGCGTATCACCTCCAGAACCTGGAGGATCCGATGGCAACTGGACTGCTCGGGTGGCTGAAGATCACGGCGGGTGTCCTGGCCGTGCCGATCTTCGGGTTCGCGGTCCTGGCCGCGGTCGGTCAGCGGGTGGCCGAGGCCGAGGGGGGCAACGTCACGCTCGCCTCGCCCGAGGAGGTCCGTGCGCGGATCCGATCGGGGCGTGCGGCCTTCCGCGCGCTGACTCCGGCGCAGCATCTGTCCGCGGCGCGGTCGGCGCTGGCGCAGGGCTACGACCCCGCGCGGGGCACCGGCGGGGACTTCTTCCAGGCGCTGCGTCACCTCTGCGCGATCCCCGAGGGTACGCCCGAGGCCGTGGCCGTCGCGGACCTGCGCGCCGAGGTCGGCGCCAGGCGGGCGCGGGCTGTCCCCCTCGTGGCGCCCGCGCTCGCCGCCCGTCTCGCATCGCCCGCGCCTCCGGGAGAGTCCCCTGCGTGCCGTCGGCGGGACATCGCCTGCGCGCTGGGCCATGTCCCGATCGACGGGACGTTCACCGCCGACGGCGCCGACGCCGAGGTGCTCCGGCTACGCGCGCCGGAGTGTGGCACCGCGCTGCTCGACGCGACCGTGCCGCCGTCGCAGCGCCCCGCGCTGGGCGCCATGGGCTTCCGTCGGGTAGAGTGCGTCGGCCCGGCCTCCACCGTGGGCGCAGACCTGTAACCAACCCGGGACGTCAGCTTGGCGCGGCGCCCGCGGCCCGCGGGAACAGCTTGCGGAAGCCCAGGGCCACCAGGGCGCCGTCCTCGCGAGCCACCAGGGCGCCGTACCGGCACTTCTCCAGGAGAAGCCCCCTGGCCACGGTGCCGTCCGGGTCCTGCCAGGCAACCCGGTCGCCCTCTTCCATCGCGGCGAACACCCGCGCGTCCGCGGCGATGGCCGCAAGGCTGCCGTAGCCGTCTCCCGGGTACGGCCGCACGCGGTCAGGGCGGGTACGGCGCACCATCCCTTCGTCGATCCACACGTCGATCTCCGTGTCCGACACGAACAGCACGACGCCGGTCACGGACTCACCCTCGACGCGGTCAAGAAGCACCATGCGTCCGGCGCCAGGACCCGTGCGGGCACGCCCACCAAGCTGCTGCCGCGCGCGCTCCATCCGCGGGGGGCCGTCGGGCTGCGCTGCCGGGCCGCGGGGCCGCGAGGCTGTACCTCGGGGCTCGGCGTCGGGGGCACGGACATCCGTGATCAAGGGCAGGATGCGCCGTCGGCCGGTTCCCATGGATGGACTGATCCGTAGCACGTCGCCGAGCCGCGGTCAGTCGCCGCGGGGAGTGCGCGGCCACGTGGACGGCTCTATGCTCCCCGGCCATGACCACCCTGACCGTGGACAATCCCTTCACGGGCGAGGCCGCGTGCGCCGTGCCCCTGGCCGACGAGGCCGCCGTGTCGTCCGTGCTTGACCTCGCCCGGAGCGCCGCCCGCGCTGCCCGGGCGATGCCCGTCGCCGACCGCGTGGCCCTCTGCGAGCGCGCCGTCCAGGCGATGGAGTCCCGCGCGGAGGCCATCGCGCTGGACATCACCCGGATGATGGGCAAGCCCCTGGCGCAGGCCCGCGGTGAGCTGGGCGGCATGGCCCTCCGCGCGCGGTACATGGCCTCCATCGCCGAGGCCTCCCTCGCGGACATCACCCTGCCCCCTAAAGAGGGCTTCGAGCGGCGGATCACCAGGGTGCCCCTGGGCGTGGTGTTCGACCTGCCAGCGTGGAACTACCCCCTGCTGACGGCGGTCAACGTGGTGATCCCCGCGGTGCTCGCGGGCAACAGTGTGGTCGTGAAGCACTCGCCCCGGTCCCCGCTGTGCGGCGAGCACTTCGCGCGGGCCTTCACCGACGCGGGAGCACCCCCGGGGCTGGTGCAGGCCCTCCACTGCGACCACCCCACCAGCGAGAAGATCGCGGGTGACTCCCGGGTGGACCACGTGGCGTACACGGGCTCGGTCTACGGCGGCCACCGGATCGCCGCCGCGGCGTCCCTGGGCTTCGCGCACGTGGGCCTGGAGCTTGGCGGCAACGACCCCGCCTACGTCGCCCCCGACGCCGACCTGGAGAAGACCGTCGCCAACCTGGTCGACGGGGCGATGTACAACGCAGGCCAGAGCTGCTGCGCGGTCGAGCGGGTGTACGTCCACCGGTCGCTGTACAAGCGCTTCCTGGAGGCCGCCGACGCGCTGGTGAGGTCGTACGTGATGGACGACCCCCTGGCGGCCGGCACCACCCTCGGCCCCATCGCGCAGCCGCACCACGTGGCCGACCTGGAGGCCCTGGTGGCCGACGCCGTGCGCCAGGGCGCCAGGCTCCTGGCCGGCGGGCGGCCTGTGTCCGTGGGCGGTCGCGGGCGCTTCTTCGAGGCCACGCTGCTGGCCGACACCACACCCGCGATGCGGCTGATGCGGGAGGAGTCGTTTGGACCGCTGCTCCCGGTCGCCCCCGTGGACTCCGACGCCGAGGCCCTGCACCGGATGAACGACGCGCGACTGGGGTTGACCGCGAGCGTCTGGACCGCCGACCCGGACCGGGTCGAGCGCATGGCCCGCGACCTGGAGTACGGCACGGTCTACCAGAACCGCTGCGACTCCCTGGACCCCGCGCTTCCGTGGACGGGCGTCAAGGACTCGGGCCGAGGCGTGACCCTCTCGGCCCTGGGCTTCGACGCCCTCACCCGACCCAAGGCCCTGCACTTTCGCAGGGCGCCGGCGTAGCGTTCTCGACGCTACACCGTCCCGCCGCCGCGAGGCAGGTGCTCGCGGCTGAGGTTTCTGATCACGGCCGCGCCGCCCTCGACCACCACGTCGTCCTCGATGCGAATGCCGCCGAACGGCGCGAGGGCGTCCACCAGGGACCAGTCGATCGCCCCGCCGTGGGGCCCCTCCCGCAGCGGGCGCAACAGCCCGTCGATGAAGTACACCCCCGGCTCGATGGTGAACACCTGCCCCTCGGTGATCACCGAGGTGTTGCGCAGGAAGGGGTTGTCCGGCCGCGGGCGCACGACGGCGCACCCGACATCGTGGCACTGCAGCCCGAGGGAGTGCCCCAGCCCGTGCGGCAGGAAGCACCGGGTGACCCCCGAGCGCACGGCCTCGTCGGGATCCATCCGCACGACGCCCGCCTCCGCGAGGATCCGCCCCACGCGGACGTGCGCCTCGTCGTGAAGGTCTTCGTACGGGCGCCCTACGCGCACCGACGCGCACAGGGCGAGCTGCATCGCCTCGACGGCCGCCACGAGACCCGCGAAGGCATCCGCCGCCGCGCCCGTTCCCCGCACCCACGTGCGGGTGATGTCCGAGCAGTAGCCCTCGCACGTCGCCCCGGCGTCCAGAAGCAGCGACTGGCCTCCCCCCGGCGCGTCCGCGAGGGGACGCTTGCCATAACTCACATGGTGGAGCGTCGCCGCGTTGGCGCCCACCGCCACGATGTTCTTGTACGGCGTCTCGGGGTCGTCCTGCCGGGTGGCCTGGAGAAACGCCAGGTGCAGGTCCAGCTCCGTGGCGGCCCCGCCGCGGAAGGCAGCCAGCACGGCGTCGTGGCCCACGGCCGCGCGGCGGTTGGCCTCGGCCAGGCACGCCACTTCGTACCCGGTCTTGCGCACCCGCAACTGGTCGAGCGCCGCGACCAGGGCCCTCGGGTTGACCGCCTCCGGGGCGATGCCCCAACCCACCGCCCGCGCGCCGTCGTCCCCGAGGAAGGCCACGCGCCCTGGCGGCAGCAACCCCCGCAGGTCCTCCGGGGCGTCGAGCCACGCGTGGTCGAACGCGCCCGCGTAGTGCTCGCGCTCGGGCACGCCGGGCTTCTCCCAGAAGCTGGTGACCCGCACCCGCGCGAGGACCGCGCGCCGCCCCGGGCGGACCACCAGCGCGGCGTCAGGCTCGGCGAGCGGCGCCCAGTGCTGGAAGTGCGGCGTCGCCCGCAGGGGCCAGTACTGATCGTCCGCCTCGGTACGCCTCCGGGCCGAGCCTGCATGCACCACGACGGCGTCCCAGCCCGTCGCGGCGAGGGCGCGGGCGTACCCCGCGGCGACGACCCCGGTGTGCTCCCGGTGCAATGGTTCAAGGTCGATCATTCGCTACGCCTCCAGCGCGGCCCCAGAAGTCATCGCGGTCATCGCGGTCACCGCGGGCGCGGGGCGGGTAAGCGCGCCATCCAGGATCTCCAGGCAGCCCGCGAGCGAGTCGCAGGTCACCAGCCGCTGCCGCAGGGCCGCCGCGCCGGGCATCCCGCGGAGGTAGCCCGACAGGTGCCGCCGGGTGACAGCCACACCGAAGCGCTCGCCCCGCGCCGAGACGTTGGCCACCAGGTGCCGCTTGCACAGGTCCACCCGCTCGGCCGTGGTGGGCGCCTCGGGCTCCACGCCCGTCTCCAGCAGCGCGCGCGCCTCGCGGAAGATCCACGGGTGCTCGATCGCCCGACGGCCGACCATCACGCCCGCGCAATTCGTCTCGTCGAAGGCCCGCCGGGCGTCGCCCGCGCTGCGGATGTCGCCGTTGACCACCACGGGGACGGACACCACCGCGCGCGCCTGCGCCGCCCACGTCCAGTCGGCCGCGCCGTTGTGGCCCATCTGCGCCGTGCGGCAATGGATCGTCAGGGCCGCCACGCCTGCGTCCTCCAGCCGTCGCGCCAGGTCCACGATGGGCATGTGGGACTCGGGCCCCCACCCGATCCGGGTCTTGACCGTCACGGGCACGGACACCCTCGCGACGACCATCTTCGCCATGGCCACCATGGCGTCGGGGTCGCGCAGCCAGCCTGCGCCCGCGCCCCGGCCGGCGATCTTGGGCACCCAGCACCCGCAGTTGATGTCCAGGGCGATGGGCCCGGCGGCCTCGGCCACGGTGGCGGCCTCGGCCAGGCGCTCGGGGTCCGAGCCGTAGATCTGGATCGCCGTCGGCTGGTCGTCCGGCGCCAGGGTGATCTTCCGCTTCGCGTTGCGGCAACCGCGCAGCAGGCCCTCCACGTTGACGAACTCGGTCACGCAGAACTCCGCCCCGAGCTCGCGGCATAGCCTGCGGAAGACCGCGTCGGTGACGTCCTCCATGGGCGCGAGGATCACAGGGCGGCGGGAATAGAGGTCTCGGAGTCTCTGGGCGTTGGTGTCCACGGGGCGTCGGGAGGGATAGCGCATCCCCGGGGGGTTCGTCACGGCCCTGCTACCCCGTCCGTCCCCGGCGGAGCACCCGGAGCAGGGCCGGCAGGGCGAGCACCGCGGCGACCACGCAGGTGATCTCCCCGAGGACCGCGGCCTCGCCGAAGGAGTTCAGCGCCCGGTTGGCGCTCACCAGGAGGGAGCCGTACCCGAAGATGGTGGTGAGCGAACACACCACGATCGCCCCGCCGGTCTCGACCACAGCGCCCCGGAGGGGGTCGTCCGTGCCGCGCGCCTGCTCGTCCGCGTAGCGCCGCATCACGTTCACCGCGTAGTCCACCCCGATGCCAAAAGTGATGGGCAGCGCCACGAAGTTCAGGAAGTTCAGCCGGAGCTTCAGCACGGTGAGCAGCCCGACCATCCACGCCACGCCCGTCAACAGCGACGCCAGGGTGAACATCCGCGGCCGCCACCGTCGGAACGCCAGCGCCACCAGCAGCGCCGTGGCCGCGAACGACGCCAGGACCGCCCTCGGGCCGTCCCGCCAGATCACCGCGACCATGTCCGCGAACACCGGCGCCCGGCCCACCACCAGCGGGCGCGACCCGTCCCGCAACCGCTCCGCGCGCATCGCCCGCGACCAGGCGACCAGGTACCGCCCGTCCCAGGTCGAAGACCCCGGCTGCTCCTCTACGAACAGCAGCCTCCCCCGGGTGCCGTCGCGCTCGGTGTACAACGCCGCGGCGGACTCGGGCAGGTCGGCGTCGCTGACCGGGCGGAGACCCTCCGGGGGCAGGTACGCATCGATGGACCGCAGCGTGGCCGCGTCGGCGTGGGCGCGGGCCTCGAGAAGCAGCCGGCGGAGGTCCGCCAGGACCGGGAGCTTTGCCTCCTGGTCGCCGGGCAGCAGGTCGTCGATGGACCGCACCGGGCCGAAGGGAGCGCGGCCCGTGTCCCGCGCGCGCTCGAGCGCCGCCCGCAACGGCGCCGTGTCCGATCGCCGGGGGACCACCAGCGCCACGGCGTTGCCCGAGCCCGTGCGCCCGACGATCTCCCCGACGATCCCGTTGAGCCGGCTGGCCCGCGCGGTGCCGACGCGCACGGATGTCAACCGTCGGAAGTCGTACTCCAGCGGGTCCCGGGCGACGGCGGCCGTGCCGAGGGCCACGCCGGCCAGGGCCAGCACCCC
>FSWI01000571.1_pt1 | contig 10306 bp, 8 predicted proteins | sample 1637911 | NCBI WGS metagenome assembly FSWI01 (sample SAMEA3914789, study PRJEB12502) | metagenome | biome: forest; material: soil | place: Canada | collected 2011-07-03 | depth 0.3 m
ACCCCCTCGCGGCCAACGCGCCGCGAGACCTCGACGCCCTCTCGCTCCCGCCCGCCCCCGCCGAACTGCTGTCCACGTACTGACCACCCCGACGGGACTCATCCCCCCGCGATCGCCTCGAAGACCGCAGCCAACCGCGCGGCGTTGGCCGCGATGGAGTACCCCCGCGCGACCACCGCCCGTCCGCGGACGCCCATCGCGCGACCCTCTTCGCGGTGGTCGTGGAGGTACCCGAGGCGTTCTGACCAGGACTCGGGCGTCGTCGCGGCGAAGCCCACCGCGTCTTCCGCGAGGACCTCGGCGTTGACCCCGACGGGGGAGACCACCACGGGGAGCCCCGCGGCCATGTACACCAGCATCTTGGCGGCGCACTTGCCGCGGGCCCAGTCCTCGTCGGCCAGGGGCATCAACCCGACGTCCATCTGGTGGACCGCGGCCACCTCGCCGGGTTCGGTCCATTTCACGTACCGCGTCTGTGCGGGCGGCAGGAGGGTCCAGCGGGGCTCGCGGTCGGCGACCACCAGGAACTCCGCGCCGGGGTGTGACCGGAGAAAGTCCGCGAGGCCGGCCTCGATGGCCTGGAGGTACGGGAAGTTCCCCGAGGTGCCCGTCCAGCCCACGACGAAGCGCCCGCCCGAGGCGCTCCGTCGGTCGTCCTCGGGGGGCGCCCAGCGCGCGGGGTCGACGGACGTCGGCACGATCCAGACCTTCTTCGCCACGGGGCGAAAGTGCTCTGCGATGTACGCGTTGCCTGCGATCACGCCCGCGCACTCCCCCGCGATGCGCTCGGCGAAGTCTCCGACGCCGCCCAGCCAGATCGCGTCGTCCACGTCGAACACCCGCCGCCGGGGATCGCCTGCGAGGGACTCCAGCGTGCGGCGACGCCAGACGAACTCGCGCTCAAGCCACACCACGTCGGCCCGGCGGGCCGCCACGAGGCCCGGCACCCGCGACGCGGCCAGCAGAGCGGTCCACAGGGGCTCGGGAAGCACCACGGGGCGGCCCGTATACTTGTGCGGCACCGAGGGGTACTCGGCCACCGTGATCCCCCGCGCGGCCAGGGCGGGGAGGTACTGCCGCACTCGGAACCGCGTCGAGGGCACCATCGCCCCGGAGGTGAACGCCGCGACGTGCATCCCGGCGGGTCGCTAGGCCGTCGCGCCGTCGTGCACGGAGTCGTCTGTCCGGGCGGGGGCGCGGTCGATGAACTCCCGGAACCAGAGCTCCAGGATGAGCAGTGTCCACAGGCCGTAGACGTTTGCGCCGCGGCGGTCGAGGCCGTCCACCAGCGTGGCGACGTAGCCCGGCGCGAACAGCCCGCGCTCCCGCGCCGTGCGGTCGAGCAGCAGGTCGCCCACCATCGGGCGCAGATCATGGCGCATCCAGTACTCCAGCGGGATCCCGAAGCCCATCTTGGGGCGGTTCAGGATCGCCGTGGGGATCAGGTCCTTCATGGCACGGCGCAGCAGGTACTTGCCTCGGAGGCGCATGAGAAGGTGCGACGGCAGCCGCGCGGCGAACTCGACGACGGCGGTGTCGAGGAAGGGGCAGCGGACCTCCAGGGCGTGGGCCATCGCGGCGATGTCCACCTTCACGTTGATGTCGTCCGTGAGGTAGGTCTGGAAGTCCAGGTCGGCCACGCGGCCCATGGGCGACGACGCGGTGCTCTCGCCCAGGATCTGGCGAAAGCGGTCGACCGTGGCGTCCGACCGGGCGTCGTTCATCCGGTCGGCGTACATCTCCAGCTTCTTCTCGCGGGTAAACTGCCCGATGAGGGTGGTGTACCGCGATGCCTCGCCCTCGGCGAGGCGCGACGCGTACCGGCCGAAGGAAGGGTAGAACGTCCGGCCGAAGGCCGTGAGCCCCTTGGCGAACAGCCGTCGCATCCGCGGCGGCATCCGGTCGTGGATGTGCCCGATGCGGGCGATGCCATAGCGTCGGTACCCGGCGAAGTTCTCGTCCCCCGCGTCGCCCGAGAGGGCCACCGTGACGTGCTGCTTGGTCATCTTGGCGAGGTAGTACGTGGCGATGGACGAGCTGTCCGCGAAGGGCTCGCCGTGGTGTCGCACGGTCTCGCCGACCACGTCGACCATGTCCGCAGTGACCACCATCTCGTGGTGGTCCGTCCCGTACCGCTTCGCCACCATCCGCGCGTACTCCACCTCGGTGTACGTCGCCTGGGGGAACCCGATGGAGAACGTCTTGATGGGCTGCGTGCTCATCCCGGCCATCAGCGCCACGACCGCAGAGCTGTCCACGCCCCCCGAGAGGAAGGCCCCGAGCGGCACGTCGGCGACCATCCGGCGCTTCACCGCCTGGGTGAGCAGCGCGCGGAGCTCGTCTGCGAGGTCCTGGGTGGACCCCGTGAGCGGCAGCCCGCGAGGCTTGGACCAGTACCGTCGGATGACCGGCGCCTCGCCCGGGGTGACCACCGCGAGGTGCGCCGCCGAGAGCTTCGCGACGTCTTTGTACGCGCTGCGGGGCGAGGGGACGTACGAGAGCTCCAGGTACTCGTCCACCGCGCCGTAGTCCACCGCGGGAGGCTCGCCGGGGAATGCCCGGATCAACGCGTGGACCTCCGACGCGAAGGCAAGGCCCTTGGCCGTCCGACGGTAGAACAGGGGCTTCTTGCCGGCGCGGTCCCGCGCGAGAAGCAAGCGCCGGGCGCGGCCGTCCCAGAGAGCCAGGGCGAACATCCCGTCGAGCCGCGCGATGCAGTCGACTCCGTGCTCCTCGTACAGGTGCACCACGACCTCGGAGTCCGAGTGCGAGCGGAACGTGTGGCCCCTGGCCACGAGCTCGTCACGGAGCGCGGCGAAGTTGTAGATCTCGCCATTGACCACCACGGCGATGCTGCCGTCCTCGTTGGGCAGCGGCTGGGTCGCCTCGGGCGACAGGTCGATGATGGACAAGCGCCGGTGGCCCAGGGCGCAGGGGCCGTTCTCCCACAGCCCTTCGGCGTCGGGGCCGCGGTGCGCGAGCGCCTTGTTCATCCGTCGCACCGCCGCCACGTCGGGCCGCGCCGTGGGGTCGTTCGCCAGGAAACCGCTGATGCCGCACATGGTCCTAGGATCCCATCCTCTCCGCCGCGCCTAGCAGGCGCTCGTACACCGCCGCGGTCTGCGACACCATCCGTCCCATCGCGAACCGCGCTTCTGCGTGGGCCCTGCCGCGTCGTCCCATCGCCCGACGCTCCCCCTCGCCGAGGGCGAGGTACCGCCGGAGGGCATCGGCGATGCCGTCCACGTCGTGGGTCGGGGCCACGAGGCCCTCCACGCCGTCGGTGACCAGCGCGTCCGCGTTCGCAGCCTGGGAGACCACGGCGGGCACCCCGCAGGCCATCGCCTCGACCACCGCGTTGGGCAGGCCCTCGTACCGCGAGGGCAGCAGCACCCCGTCCGCGGCGCCGACCAGTCTCTCGATGCCGTCCACCACCCCCGCGAACCGTACCCGGCCGTGCACTCCCTCGGCCCGCGCTGCCAGCCGCACGGCGTGGCCGTAGACCGGCAGGGTGTCCCTGCCCGCGAGCACCAGGCGAAAGCCCGTGGGGAGCACCCCCGCCCGCGCTAGCCGTCCGACGGCCCGGACGATCGCAAGCTGGTTCTTCTCCCCCGAGAGCCTGCCTGGGACCACCAGGGTGAACGTACCGTCCATCCCCAGGGTCTTTCGGGCGCCTGCCCGCTCGGGCTCGGACAGCGGGCGAAAGCGTCTGAGATCCACGCCGTTCTCCACCACGGTCACGGCCGCCGAGTCCATCCCCGCGTCGCGCACCAGGGTGTCCCGGATGCCGACGGAGTTCACCACCATGGCACCGGCCATCCGCCAGGTGAGCGCCTCGCCCCAGCGCTCTGTCCTCGGGAGGTGCGGGCAGCGCACGGAGCCCACCACGGCCCGGACGCCCGCCCGCCGGGCCGCCACCCGCCCCGCGATGTTCTCCCAGCCCTTCACGGTATGCAGCACGTCCGGGCGCAGCTCTCGCAGCACACGCACCAGCCGCGCGACCGAGCCCGGCGTCGGGAACACCGGCGCGTCCAGACTTCGCAACGCCGCCACGGGGAGCACAAAACCGAGCTGGTCCTTGCGGGTACAGACCACCAGCGAGGGCTCGTAGCGCCCACGGTCCAACCCCCGGATCAGCTCCGCGAGCTGCCGCTCGGCCCCACCCTGCTCCAGCGAGTTGATGAAGTACGTCACCCGTACCACGTCCGGCACGCCCGTCCCTCTAGCACCCGGCCGTCACACCGGGCAACCGCCGGGACGCCAGCACCCGATCGTAGATCGCGCACGTGCGCTCGACCATACGCCCCAGGGTGTACTCCTCCGCCCGCGCTCGCGCCCGGGTCCCCATGGCCCGACGGGCTACCTCTGGCAGTCCTAGCCACCGCGCAAGCGCCTCTGCCAGCGCGCCGGGCTCGGTCCCGTGCACCTGGATCCCCTCGGTGCCGTCCCGCACCACCCCGTCGCGGTTCGCCGCCGGGGATACCAGGGCGGGCGTCCCGCAGGCGAGGCCCTCCAGCACCACGTTGGGCATCCCCTCGTAGGTCGACGGCAGCAGCACCGCGTCCGCCGCGGCCAGCAGCGACGGCATCTCGTCCACGGGTCCCTCGAAGTGTACCCGGTCCGTCACCCCCGCGGCCTCGACCGCCCGCTTCAACCGCTCGTCGTGGTCGGGGGAGTACACCCGGCCGGCGAAGCACACCGTGACGTCACCCGGCAGCGCGTCGCGTCCCCTGAGGATCCCCAGCGCGCGGATCACCCCGAGGTGGTTCTTCTCGGGCGACATCCGCGCGGGGAGCACCAGCGCCCTTCCCGCAAGGCCCCACCGCGCCCGGGCGGCGTCCCTCGCGCCCGCCTCCATCGGGTGGAACCGCCCGGTGTCCACGCCGTTCTCCACCACGTCGATCCGCGCCGCCGGAATATGCGCGCGCTGCGCCAGCACGTCGCGGATGCCGACGGAGTTCGCCACGATGGCATCCGCGAGCGGCCAGGTGAGCGCCTCGTGGGCCAGGTCCCGCGCGGGCGGACGTCCATTGCGCACCGCGGACACCGCCGCGCCGATCCCGGTCGCCCGCACCGCCAGCCGGCCGTAGATGTTCAGCAACCCGCCAAAGGTGTGCAGCACCGCCGGTCGCTCGGCGCGCAGCGCCGCCACCAGCCGCGCGAAGGTCAACAGCGTCGAGCCCGCGGCCGAGCGCAGGTCGATCACCCCGCCGACCTCCATCGCATAGCCGAACTGGTCCGTCGTGTCGCACAGCGCCAACCGGGGTTCGTACCGCGACCTGTCCAGTCCCCGGATCAGCTCTACCAACTGCCGCTCGGCGCCCCCGTGGTGAAGGGACGAGATGGCATACAGCACCCGCAGGGTCATCCGTCAGCGCTCCACCGTCTCGACCCGAAGCACCCGCCGCGAGCCCTCGGTCAGTGCCGTCGCGCACACCGCACGGGGGACCGCTTCCGTGCGCCCGCCGGCGAGGTATTCCATCCGCCGGGTCCGTGGGTCGTACCCCGCGATCACCTCGGTGCCCGGACCCAGTGCCGCGAGGGTGGTCGCAAGCGCGTTGGTCCCCAGGTTCGGGTCCCGGTAGATCCCCCGGCGAAAGTCCGCGGTGGACTCCACGGGCGCAAAGGTCCCACCCCCCGCCCTGAGCTCCACCCGGGGTAGCACCCGACCGTCGAGCGTCATGGCCACCTGGCCTGCCGGGCACCGGGCGGACCCGGTCAGCGTCTCGCGGTGACCGCGCACCAGGGATACCCCCACCAGCGCCGCGACGAGCAGGGACAGCCCAAGGGCCATGGGCGCCCGCGCGCGGTCGGCATCCACGGCCGCGGTGTCCCGGCGTGTGTCCAGGCCCGCCAGGAGGGTCGCCGCCCAGGCCACCCCCAACGGAAACGCCGCGGCGAACACCCGCTCGCGCCCGTCCATGTAGATCACCGGCACCGAGGCCACCATCCCGAGCGCGCCGGCCACCGGCAGCCACCGTGCGCGGTCGCCAGGGTGCCGTCGCAGCATCCGCACCGTCACGACCGCTGCGCCGCAGGCTGACCCCAGCGCAGCGATCCACTGGAGCGCAGGATGACCCGCGAGGACGCCACCCGAGGCATTGTCCGTGACCGAGTCCACCGCGCACGCGACGTTGCGCCAGAGGCCCAGCGCCAGGTCGGCGGGGTGCTGCCGGATGGCCGCGAGCGCCCTGGTGTACACATACCCGCCGGCCTGCGAGTCGGGCAACCCGCGGAGGGTCGGGAAGTCCGCGAACGCTCGCTCCCAACCGACGCCACCGTGTGCAATGCCGTAGAGGGTGTACGCAAAGTTCGACTGCGCCCCGGACCGCGCGCCGTGGTGCACCCGGAGGACCAGGGCGTTCACCGTGAAGCCGCCGAGGGTCCCGGCGAGCCCCGCGACGAGGCCCCGTCGGTCGAACCGCGGGCGACCGTCGTGCGTGAGGTCCACCGATGCCCAGGCCAGCAGCATCGGCAGCACCCCGAAGGGACCCGAGCGCGCGCTGAGGGCGGAGGTCACCAGCGCGAAGCCTGCGGCCCACCGCGCCCGCGACGGCGCCCGCGCGGAGTGACAGAGCACGGCGAAGCCCAGCGCGCCGAGGGACAGCCCGAGGCACTCGCTCATGGTCGTCGGCGCGAAGATCCCGCCGAACACCAGCACCGCGCCCAGCAGCACGGCGCCCGCTCCCCGTCCCGCCCCCGTCGCGAGCGCCCTCGCGGCAAGCAACGCGCTCGCCCCCAGCAACGCGGCCTGTACCAGCAGGGCGCCCCGAAGCGATCCCGCGGTCAGCGCCAGCCGTACCGCCAGGAGCGTGGCGTTGAGCGGGCGGCGGCTGTTCCACTCGTCCAGCGTGCCGTCGGACAGCAACCGATCGGCGCCGGCGAGGTAGTCCGCCGCGTCGGAGTACGGCAGCAGGCCGCCGATGAGCGCGCCGTGCGTGCGAGCCGCGGCCCACGCCCCCAGCACGGGGACCGCGGCCAGCACCAGGGCCACGGGCAGGCCGACGGCGTCCACCACGGAGGCACCCCACGATGGATGGAGCCTCGGGCGGACACGGACCGCGATCGATGTCAGCACTCCCCCCGCGATCACCAGCGCGGGGAGCGTCAGCGCGAGCGAGGCGCACCCTGCGCGGAGGGACGGCACGCCGGCCAGCACGGCGACGACCGCTGCCGCGGCGAGTGTCTGGACCAGCGGTGCGACGAGGGCGCGCGGCGACACGGCAGGACCTGTCAACGCTTCCGAAGGCGGTCGAGCGCGCGCCGGACAAGGTCACGCTCGTCGGGCTCGAGCCCCAGCGCCACCAGCGTCGCGAGGTACACCGCCGCGGCCACGCCCACCCCTGCGAAGAACCGCGGCGCCAGCCCCGCGGGGGCCCAGGTGAACACCGCGCGGCCGACGCCGAAGCCCGCGAGCGCCGCCGCGGTGACCTTTGCAAGCCCCACGGACAGCCCGTGGACCCGGGTCACCCGCCAGGTGAACACCAGTTGCATCACCTGCGAGACCACGAGGCCCGTGGCCGCGGACAGCGCGGCGCCCGTGAGCCCCCACCGAGGCACCAGCACCGGCAGCAGCAGGCACTGGAGCGCCACGCAGGTGATCCCCGCCGCGGCCGAGTACCGGGCGTTGCCGCTCAGGAACAGCACGTACGCCGGCAGCGCGAGGGAGCTTGCGAGGTATCCGACGGAGAGCACCGCGAGGGCTGGCACCCCCCGGAGAAACCCGTGGCCGAAGATCGCCAGCAGCCCGTCGCCGAAGCCGGCGAACAGCACGCACAGGGGCATCGCCAGCGCGGCCACCCAGCGGGTCTGCCGCTGGATGTACCGGTTGAGACCCACGAGGTCGCCGCGCTCCAGGGCAGGCGGCACCGTCGCGCACACCCCGGGGTAGAACGCGCTGCGCACCTGGCCCAGGCTGACCACGTACAGGATGCATGCGTTGTAGGCGCCCACCTCCGCGCTGCCGCGCCAGACGCCCAGGGCGAGGCCGTCCAGCCGACCTTGCAGCGCCCAGACCATGTTCGTGGCCACCAGCGGCAGGCCCATCTGCACCAGCTTCCAGTCCATCGGCGCCCGCAGGGCCGCGCGCAGGGTGGCGCCGAGCGGCAGCTCGCGGCCGTAGCACCACGCGGCCATCCCCGCGGTGAGGCACATCCCCACGGCCACGGCGATGCACGCGCCCGTCAGACCCGCGCCCGACCGGAGGATCACCGTGGTGAACACCAGCAGGGCGATGGGCTGAAACAGCCCCCGGGTCCAGAAGTCGTACTTCATCACCTGGCGCGCCTGCGTCGCCACGATGAACATGCTGGCGGCGTGGTACGCGATCGGGATCACCACGAGGGTCCGCAGGGGCACCAGCAGGGCGGGCTTGTGCTGGGACGACGCGATCCACGGGGCCGCGCACGCGATGGAGAGCGCCACGACGAGGCCGGAGACAAGCACCACCCGCAGCGCGGTGCCCGTGGCCGCCACGGCGCGGGCGGTGTCTCCCCGGGCGTACGCGACGCTCACCTCGCGGGAGACCGCCACGTCCATGCCCAGCAGGGTCAGTACGGACAGCATGTCTACCAGGGCGTTGGACCAGGTGTACAACCCGTAGCCGTTGTCCCCGAGAAAGCGCGCGAGCTGGACGTGGAACGCCGGCAGAGACGCCTGCGCCAGGAGCGTCAGGAGGTTCACCCCCACGCCGCGGAGGTCCCGCCGGGCGTCGGACACAGGCGCCGCGGCGTTCACGGCGGGCAGGGCCGCGGACGGCGGCGCAGGGCGTAGCGTACCTCGTAGCAGGGGACCAGATGGCAGAGGTTCTCTTCGTAGAACTCCCGGGTGTACGCCCCGCGGTTCACCCACCATCCCCACGTACGCTTGAAGACGTTGCGCCCGGCGAAGGGCGACTTGAACACCAGTTCCACCGCCAGGAGCTCGAGCCCGAAGTCCTTGCCGTACCGCGGCACCCCCCGCGTGAAGAGCGCCCCGTCGGCCAGGTACGAGAAGGTGTACAGCCCGAAGGTCCGCCGGTGGGTGGGGTCTGAGTAGAAGTACGGATTGGAGAAGTGCGGCACCGTCGCGTCGAGCGCGCCGCCGTCCGTCAGCACCCGGGAGACCTCCGCCAGCAGCGCGTCGAGGTCCTCGACGTGCTCCAGGAAGTGCGCCGACGTCACCCTCGCCACGGAGGCATCGGGAAACCGCCGCAGGACCGCGACGGCGTCCCCCACGAGGTCCACCGCCTCGGTGTCCAGCGCGTCGATCCCCAGTGCCCCGAGGATGGACTTCCGCGGGCCGCAGCCAAGCTCCAGCACCACGGGGGCGATCGCCCCGAGGCGCCCGAGCACTCCGCGCTTGTCGATCACCCCGGCGTCCACGCGCTGCCCTACGCCCGCACCGCCGCCGCGTACCGGACCATCGCGTCCTGCAGCGCCTCCCCCACGGGGCGCATCGTGACGCCCAGCGCCGCCAGCCGGGGCGAGGCCAGCACGCAGTTGGACCGGGCCTTCGCCGCGAGGCCCCGCGCGACCAGTTCGTCCTCCCCGATCAGGGTGTACGTGTGCGACGGGTCCACCAGCTCGCGGTACAGGGCCAGCAGGTCCCTGTGGCGCATGGTGCCCGGGTTGGTGACATGAAAGACCCCTCCGGCGCGGCGCTCGACCAGCGCGGCCACGACGGCCACCAGGTCGTCTACCACGGTGACCGAGTTCTCCACGTCGATCACCTCGCGGTACGCGGCGAGCTTGGTGATCAGGTTGCGGTCGCCGGGCACTCCGTCGATGGGCATCCGCAGCCGTGCGATCCCGACGCCGGGCGACCGTGACAGCACCAGGTCCGCCGCGTACTTCGTGCGGGAGTAGTACGCCGTGGGGTTCGCGTGGTCGTCCTCCCGCCAGCCCCCGGGCGCGGGCGAGGGGCCGTAGAAGATGCATCCCGAAGCGAGGTGAAGAAGGTATGTCCCGGACGCGGCGCACGCCTCGGCCACCGTCAGCGGACCCACCACGTTGGCCCGCCAGGTTTCGATCTGGTGGGTCTCGCACCAGTCCACGTTGGGACGACCCGTCTTGCCCGCGGCGTTGATCACCGCGTCGGGCCGGTGGGCCGCCAGGGCGCTCCGTACGGCAGCGGGGTCCGCGATGTTCGCGCCATCCAGCACCGCGCCCGGCAGCGTGGCCGCCAGCCGTGTGCCCAGGAACCCGCGGCCGAAGATCAGCGTACGCATCGTCACCCTCTCTCAGCTCCGGGTCGCCAGCTCGATCTTGCAGTCGTCGCCCACCAGCAGCGACAGCGCGCCAGCGCGCGACGCGCCCGGGTGCACCAC
>FSWI01000500.1_pt1 | contig 10281 bp, 6 predicted proteins | sample 1637911 | NCBI WGS metagenome assembly FSWI01 (sample SAMEA3914789, study PRJEB12502) | metagenome | biome: forest; material: soil | place: Canada | collected 2011-07-03 | depth 0.3 m
CGACCAGGGCACGCCGTACCTCCCTCCCCGGACGGTCATCGACGCGCTGGCCCGCGTGGGCATCCGCCGGCTGCTGGTGGGCCACACGCCCAGCGGAGACACCCCCACGGTGCTCCGCGGCGACGGCTTCGAGCTGGTCCTGGCAGACAACTCCTACGGCCGGGTAGAGCCCGGCTCGCGCGTGGTGCTCCAGGGCGAGACCCTGGAGGTCCAGGGCCGCACCGTGCTGGACACCGGCGTCGAGGTCGACGTGCGCTTCGCCGTGGCCCTGGACGACCGCGACCCCCATCTGGGCCTCCGCGACGAGGCCACCGGGCGGCTGGTGAAGGCCCGGCTGGCCACGGGGGAGTACGCCCTCTTCCGCGCGCTGCCGGAGAACAAGGTCGAGCAGGTGGCCGTGACCGCCGAGGCGCTGGAGGGGCGCCCGTTGGTACCGCCCAGGCGTACGCTCCCGTGACAGTCCTCGTCGGCACGCAGCGTGCTCAGCCCATCCCCTGCGTCGGTCCAACAGGGCCTCGCAGGAGGATTCCATGAGCAACGAAAGCAAGCGTGGCGAGGGCGCGGCCGAGGAGCTGGGCGGCAAGGTCAAGAAGACCGTCGGTGCCGTGATCGGCAACGAACAGATGCAGGCCGAGGGCCGAGCGAAGGAACTGGAAGGCAAGGCCCGTCAGGAAGCCGCCAAGGCGGGCGCGCGGACTGAAGGCAAGATCCAGGAGGTGGCAGGCACGATCAAGAACCGCGTCGGCGCCGTGATCGGCAACGAACAGATGCAGGCCGAGGGTCGCGCGAAAGAGCTGGCCGGCGAAGCTCGCCAGAAGGCCAACAAGTAGTACTCATCCGCCCGCGCGGCTGGTCAGCACCCGTTGTCCACCACGCCGTCGCAGTCGTCGTCCAGCCCGTTGCCGCAGATCTCGGGACGCGGCAGCAGTTCGCCCACGCACGGTGCAAAGACCCCCGCCCTGCACGTCCGCGCGCCCGGGTGGCAGACCCCGACGTCGCGGGTGGCGGGCGGACCTGAGTAACACGCAGCGATCACGCCGTCGTCCACCAGGCCGTTGCAGTCGTTGTCCAGGTCGTCGCAGACCTCGGGGCTGGCGCCGACGACGCCCGCGCACGCGCTCCACGTCGCGGCCCGGCAGGTCTGGCTCCCAGCCAGGCACACCCCGACGAGACGCGCCGTCGAGGGAGTCCAGCGGTAGCCCGTCCCCCCGAGCGCGAGACCCGCGGTGTTGTACCCCACGCCGTCGTAGAGCCCGGTGTCACCCGACCCGAGGCCCAGGGTCGCGCTCGCCCCCGTGGCGCGGTCGCCCTCGCCCTGCATCTGGTGGTAGAGCACGTCGATCACCCCGGTCGCCTCGGTCAGCACCACCTCGAAGGTCAGGTGGGTCAAGGCCGATGGGTTCGGGTAGAAATACGCGTCGGTGGTCTCGGCCACGAACATCCGCGTGGGGGCCTCGCCCACGGTGGCCACGCAGATCCCCGCGCGCATCACCAGGTCGTCCCAGAACGCGAACACCGTGTCGGTCACCGCGGGGTCGGGCAGCGGGACGTTCACATAGGCCGGCGAGCCCGGACCAAAGGACAGCATCCCGTTGGAGCTCAGCGCCACGGCCATCCGCGGCACGCCGTAGTACGGGAACGCGAACGGCAACGGCGTGGCGACCACCTCGTCGTCGATGTTCCCCAGCAGCAGCGCCCTGCCCGGGATCGCGCAGACCTCCTGCCAGGGCAAGGGCGACGCGGTGCGCACATACTCCGCCGCGCCGTCGAAGCACCCGCGGGTGAGGCCCTCGTCCACCGTCCCGTTGCAGTTGTCGTCCAGTCCGTTGCACACCTCGGGCGTGGGCAGCACCGCGCCCGTGCACGGACCCCACAGCCCGTGCGCGCCGCAGGGCTGGGTCCCGGGCCGGCAGACCCCCACGCCCTGGGTCCCGGCGGGTCCCGGGTAGCACGGGCGCAAGGCCCCGGCCGGGCAGACACCGCCTGCGTCGGGGCTCACGCCGGGGGTGCTGTCCACCATCGGGGCCTCCGCGTCGGGAGACTCCAACGGCGGGTCGAGCACCCAGCCGCAGCCCGTGGAGCTGGCGAACAACACCGCGGCGCCGGCCAGCGGCCAGCGGGCTACCATCGCACCGTCACCTCGCCGCGACCTGCGCCTACGCCCACGCCCACGCCCGCGCCCGCCGCGAGCGACCGCGCGGGGTGTGAGTCGTCGGCCAGCAACCCGGACACCACGTCCACTGCGACCACCAGCAGCCCGAGCGCCGCGACCCCCCACGCGATGTTCACGGCCACGGCCCGGTCGTTCAGGGTGGACTGGGTGCTGTCGAACGCGCTCCGGCAGTCTCCCGCCGCGGGGGCGGTCCGGCAGCGGGCGTCGTAGCGCGAGGCCTGTACGCTGCCGTCGATCCACAGTCCCGCGGCGGTGAGCCCCGCGGCCACCGCGACGCTGGCGCCCACCCACGCGCCGGTGCCCCAGACCGCGTGCCCGGGTGCCCCGGGTGCGTGGTCGGGCGGCGCGGCCCCGGCGGTGTCCTCCATGGCGAGGTGCGAGGGATACGCCGCGGGGGCGGGGTCGAGACGGACGGACAGCCGGGCGGTCTCGCCGGGATCCAGGGACAGCTCTTCGCGGTGGGGGAGGCGGCCCTCGGCGGTGAACTCCAGGACGTGGGCGCCAGGGTCCAGGGACAGACGGTCGCCAGGGAACACCCTGGGCCTGCCGTCCACCCGGATCGAGGCCGAGGGAGGGTCCAGGGCGAGGTCCAGGGAGGCCAGCGCCGCGCGGAGGTCGCGGATCTCCTGCTGGACGGCCGCCGCCCGCGCGGTGTCCCCCGCCGTGGCAGGGTCCGCGAGGTACCGCTCGAACGCGTCCACCGCGTCGCGGTAACGGCCGACGCCCCGGTAGGCCAGCGCCAGGTTGAACAGCACCACGGGCACCGGCCGGGCGCGGTACGAAGCCTCCAGGGAGAGCACGGCTTCGGCGTACCGGTCGGCCTCCAGGGCGGCGAGGCCCCGCTCGAACGACGCGCGGGCGGTGGGCGGCGGTGTCTGCGCAGAGACCCCGCCCGCGGCCACGCCCACGACCAGCGCGAGCGCGGGAATGGCCGCCCGGCGGGTCATTCGTCCGGGTACGCCGCCAGGGGACGCAGCAGGATGGGCCGGGGAGACACCGGCCCGGACAGCGTCCGCGGGGCGTGCATCGCGGGGTGCGCTGCGGGGTGCGCCGAGGGTGGCGTTGTGGCGTGCGCTTCGGGGTGCATCGTGGCGTGCGCTGCGGGGTGGGCGGTGCCCGGGTGCCGCGCCCCGTGGCGGACCACGGGCGGGAGGGCCAGGGCCTCGGGCTGGGGGTGCGCCGCGACGGTGACCGCCGGCAGGACCATGGCGGCCTGGAGCACGGGGGTGGGCGCTGCCACGCCGCAGGCCGAGGACCCGGAGGCAAAGGCGAAGAGAGAGGCGGAGGCGGACTCCGTGGTGGAGCTCACGGGCATCCCGGCGTGGATCGCGGCGGAGGCGGCGTGGCGGGAGGCGGTCGGGACGCCCAGGGTGGCGACCAGGAGGGCCGCGGCGGCCAGGGCGGCGAGGGAGAGCACGGAGAACCGTGTGTGGGCCAGGGACACGGGGGAGGGCAGGGCGAGGGTCTCCGCGCGGCCGACGTCGCGGGCCACGGGAGCAAGCTGGAGTTCGTCCCACTGGGCCGCGGGCAGCGCGTGACCGTCGCTGTCGGTGCAGAAGGCCGGGGACTCGACCAGGTCGGCCAGGAGGGCCCGCATCGAGGGGTAGCGCTCGGAGGGATCGGGCTCCAGGGCGCGGTGCACGATCGCCACGAGGTGGGCGGGGACCGAGGGGTTCACGCTGTCGAGGGGGGTGGGGCGCTCGGTCACGATCCGGAGGAGCAGCAGGGTGTGCGTCGGGGCCTCGAACGGGGCCCTGCCGCAGAGCATCTCGTAGAGCACGGCGCCGACCGACCAGACATCGCTGCGACCGTCGAGGGCGGTGTCTCCGCGGGCCTGCTCCGGGGACATGTAGTTCGGCGTCCCCACGGCCGTCCCGATGCTGGTGGTCTTGGGCCCTGGACTGGTGGCGTCGATGATCTTCGAGATGCCAAAGTCGATGAGCTTCGGCAGTACGCGCCCGCCCGATCCGCGGACCAGGAAGATGTTCTCGGGCTTGATGTCCCGGTGGATGATCCCCCGGCGGTGCGCGGCGACCAGGGCGCCCATCACGGGCGTGAGGATCTCGACGGCCTCGCTCGGCGGGAGCACCCCGCGGTGGTCCAGCCAGCACCGGAGGTCGGTCCCGGTGAGCAGCTCCTGGACGATGTACAGCGTGCCGTGGGCGCGGTCCTCGCCCATGTCCAGCACGTCCACGATGTTCGGGTGGTCGATCTGGGTCGCCGCCTGCGCCTCGCGCTTGAAGCGCCGGACGACCTCTCGCTTCGCCGCGAACTCAGGGCGCAGGACCTTGAGGGCCACCCGCCGGCCCGTCCACGAGTTCTCGGCCTCGTAGACCACGCCGACGCCCCCCTCGCCCAGCACCTTGCGGACGCGGTACTTGCCCCCGAGCAGGGCGCCCACCAGCGTGCGTTCGGGCGCTGCGTCGGGGTCCATCGGCGCCTCCAGGGTGCGCGGCACGGGGAGGTTATATCCCAAACGGCCCCACAGTACAGGGGCCGGTCTTTGGCAGTGTCGAAACCACGGCCGGGGCGCTACGTACAAGCCCTGTGACGGCCGCCGCGAACCCCCGACGGCGGCCACCGAGGAGGGACGGAGATGGAACGCAAGGTCCAGAAGACCGATACCGAATGGCGGCAGATGCTCAGCCCGGAGCAGTACAGGGTCACCCGGGAAAAGGGCACCGAGCGGGCCTTCACGGGCGCGTACACGGACACCCGGGACGAGGGCACCTACCGCTGCGTGTGCTGTGACTCGGTGTTGTTCCGCTCGGACGAGAAGTTCGACTCGCACTGCGGCTGGCCGAGCTTCACCGCCCCGGCCGACCCGGCCGGCGTGGAGGAGCACTCCGACCGGTCGTTGTTCATGGTTCGCACCGAGGTGATCTGTAGCACCTGCGGAGCCCACCTGGGCCATGTCTTCGACGACGGCCCCCAACCGACCGGCCAGCGGTACTGCATCAACTCGGCCTCGCTGAAACTGCAACCGAAGGGCTGACCCGGCGGCCGCATGTGCCCGTTCGCCATCCGGGTCGGGCTGGCGTACCCTCCCGGCCATCATGGGTGTCCTCCGTTCTCGCGGGCTCGCGTCGCGCGCCATCTTCCTCGTCATCGGTCTGTTCGCCCTGGCGGGCTGTACGTCCCAGTCCGCCCCGACGGGCCAGTGCCTGTTCGACGCGGACTGTCAGTCACCGCTGGTGTGCGCCGCGCACTACTGCCGGCAGCCCTGCCGGGTGGACACCGACTGCCCGGCGAACAACCGCTGCCGCCCTGGCTCCGAGCCCGGCCAGCGCGTGTGCGTGCCCACCGGCGCCCCGTCTCCGTGCCAGTACGCCTCGGACTGCGACGCCAACCAGGTGTGCACCCGCGACGGGCTGTGCCAGTCCCAGTGCGTCCATGACTACGACTGCCAGGTGATCAACCCGCACCAGAGCTGCCAGGGCGGCGTGTGCCTGCTCCAGTGCGCCGACGGCACGGCGGACTGCGACACCGTGGCCGCCAACGGCTGCGAGGTGGTGATCGTCAGTGACACCCACAACTGCGGCGCCTGCGGGATGCACTGCGACGACCGGCCCCACACGCTGAAAGCATGCGCCTCCGGGCGGTGCCAGTACACCTGTCTCCCGGGCTTCGGTGACTGCGACGGCGACGCCACCAACGGCTGCGAGGCCGACCTCACGCAGCCCTCCCACTGCGGAGCCTGTACCCGGTCGTGCACGGGCTCCACGGGGCTGTGCAGCGTGCACACCGACCCGGCCACCGGGACCAGTACGTACACCTGCGCCGATTCGTGTGACAGCAGCACCACCCGCTGCGGAATGACCTGCGCGGACACCCGCAACGACCCGATGAACTGCGGCGCGTGCGGCACGGTGTGCACCGCGGGGCCCGACTCGACCGCGGCGTGCAACGACGGCCACTGCGGCGTGCGCTGCAACGACCCGGTCCACCAGGCCGACTGCGACGGCAATCCGGCCAACGGCTGCGAGGCCCAGATCCCGACGGACCCGCTGAACTGCGGTGCGTGCGGCGTGGTCTGTGTCGCAGGTCCCCACGGCGCGGCGGCGTGCGCCCTGGGCCACTGCGGGCTCACCTGCGAGACGGGCTACGGCAACTGCGACGACGACCTCACCAACGGCTGCGAGGCCGACCTGCGGTCCACCGTCGGTGCGTGCGGATCATGCGGCCACGGGTGCAGCCCTGCGATGAACGCCACGGGGACGTGCACCACGGGCGCCTGCGGGATCGCCTGCGCGACGGGCTACGGCGACTGCGACGGCGACGTCACCAACGGCTGCGAGGCGGACCTGCGGGTCACGGTCACGGCCTGCGGAGCGTGCGGCCACGCGTGCCCGACGCCGGCCCACGCCGTGGCGACCTGCGCCGCGAGCGCATGCGGGTTCACCTGCGCGGCGGGCTACGCGGACTGTGACGGCGACCCGACCAACGGCTGCGAAGCGGCGCTGGGGACCGACCCCGGCAACTGCGGGCGGTGCGGGATGGCCTGCGCGGCGATCCACGGCACGCCCACGTGCGCCGCGGGCGCCTGCGGGATCGTCTGCGCGGCGGGCTTTGGCGACTGCGACGGCCTGGCCTCCAACGGCTGCGAGATCGACCTGACGTCGAACACCCTGGACTGCGGGATGTGCCGGCACGCATGCGCATTTCCCAGCGCGGGGGCGCGCTGCGCGATGGGGGTGTGCATGCGCTCGGAGTGCGCCCCGGGCCGCGGGGACTGCGACGGCATCGCGTCCAACGGCTGCGAGACGGACATCACCACCAGCGTGGGCAGCTGCGGCGCCTGCGGCAACGCCTGCGCGCCGCCGCACGCCACGCCGGTGTGCACGGCCGGTCACTGCGGCGTCGCGGCCTGCGCCGCGGGCTGGGCGGACTGCAACCACGACCCGGCCGACGGCTGCGAGGTGGACACCACCACGGACCCGGGCCACTGCGGTAGCTGCGCGGGGGCGTGCGGGACGGCGCACGGCACCGCCACCTGCGCGATGTCCCGCTGCGGGATCACCTGCGCCGCGGGCTGGGGCGACTGCGACATGAACCCGGCGGACGGGTGCGAGACCGACCTCACCAGCACGGTGGCAAGCTGCGGCGCCTGCGGCTCGGTGTGCGCGCCGCCCCACGCCACGCCCGCGTGCACGGCCGGCCACTGCGGCATCGGAGCCTGCGCGGCGGGCTTCGCGGACTGCGACCACTCGCCGGGCAACGGCTGCGAGGTGGACGTGACCTCCACGGTGACAAGCTGCGGGGCGTGCGGGCATGCGTGCTCGTTCGCCCACGGCGCGGCGGCGTGCGCCCGCGGGGTGTGCGCGCTCACGGGCTGCGACCTGGGCTTCGGCGACTGCGACGGCAATCCCACCAACGGCTGCGAGACCGACCTTGGCAACAGCACCGCAAGCTGCGGCGCCTGCGGCCGGCTGTGCGCCCCGCCCCACGCGACGCCCCTGTGCTCGGCCGGAGCGTGCCGGGTCGGGACCTGCGCCACGGGCTTTGGCGACTGCGACGGCCTGGCCTCCAACGGCTGCGAGACCGACCTCACGACCACCAACGCAAGCTGCGGGGCCTGCGGGCACGCATGCGCCCCGGGCACGGTGTGCTCCATGGGGGTGTGCAACTCGGTGTGCGCTGCCGGGACGACGTACTGCACCGGTGCCTGCGTGAACACCCTGACCGATGCCTTCAACTGCGGGGCCTGCGGGCATGGGTGCCCCGCCGTGGCCAACGCCGACCCGACGTGCGCCCGAGGCACCTGCGGGTACGCGTGCCGGCCGGGCTTTGGCGACTGCGACGGCCTGGCATCCAACGGCTGCGAGGCCGCGTTCGCCACCTCGGTGCCCAACTGCGGCGGGTGCGGGATGGCCTGCAGCGGCGCCAACGGCACGCCGTCGTGCGCGGGCGGCGCGTGCTCGATCGCCTGCAACCCGGGCTTTGGCAACTGCGACGGCGACGCCCGGAGCAACGGCTGCGAGGCGCCCACCACCGCGCTGCCCAACTGCGGCGCGTGCGGGGTGACCTGCGCCGCGCCCCACGTGCGGATCCCGGTGTGCCAGCGCGGCGCCTTCTGCGGAATCGAGGCCTGCGACCCGGGCTACGCGGACTGCGACGGCGTGGCCTCCAACGGCTGCGAGACGGACATCAACAACAGCAACGCCAGTTGCGGGTCGTGCGGGACGGTGTGCGCCATGCCGGTCGGAGCCCCCGGGGTACCCGTACAGTGCAGCACCGGGGTCTGCCGCCCGGCCAACGACCAGTGCGCCGGGGCCACGACGCTGAACCTGGCCTCGGGCCCGCACCTGGACATCTTCACCTCCACGGTGAACGCCACGCATGACTACCCGGCCACGTGCGGCTCCTCGGCGGCCCTGGACGTGTACTTCACGTTCACCCTCACCCGGCGCGAGATGGTGTACGCCGACACCTTCGGGATGTCCTACGACACGGTGCTCTCGTTTGCCTCGGGGTGCACCGCGCCCGTGGCCGCGGGGACCGCGCCGGGCGACGACCCCTGCAACGACGACGCGACCTCCCTCGGGTGCACCTCGCCCGACCTCCAGTCCCAGGTCGTGGCGGTGCTCAACCCCGGGACCTACTACCTGATCCTGGCGTCCTACGGCACCGCGACGGGCACGGGCACCCTGCACGTCGAGCACTTCCCGATGGGCAACGGGCCGATCACCCAGATCACCTTCCCCGCGACCAGCACGTACTACACCACCACGGGGACCACCTCGGGCACGGGACTCATCCGCGGCACCTGCGGCGGCTCCGGGCCCGAGAACAGCTACTGGCTGCGCACCTGCCCCGAGAACGCCGGCGGTCGCTTCGCGGCCAACACCTGCCCCACCCCGCCGACCATGCCGGTGTTCGACACCGTCCTGTACCTCAACAACGGCAACACCACCCTCGACGCCTGCAACGACGACACCGCGGCGTGCACCGGCACGACCACCCTGTCGTCCGCGATCTCCACCAGCCTCGCGGCGGGCGCCGGGCTCCACGTCGTCACCGTGGACAGCTACTTCTCCCCCGGAAACTACGCCCTCACGGTGCAGTACCCCGTGGTGGTCATCGGCGACCGCGGCCCGCGCCGACGCATCCCCGACGGGCCCTTCTGCATCAACCGCCTCCGCGCGTCACGGTAGCCCGCACGGCCCGCGCCACCCTCCGTACAGGCGACAACAGATGTCCCCAGGGGCCCCAGGGGATGTCCGTAGGACCCCCTACGGACGTCCCCATGGCCCCCTACGGACGTCCCCATGGCCCCCTACGGACGTCCCCATGGCCCCCTACGGATGTCCCTACGGGCGACAAGGGAACGCCTCTGCGCGACAGAGGAAGTGCGTGGTCGCGACAGGGGCATTGCGTGGTCGCGACAGAGGAATTCCCCATGGCCCCCTACGGAATTCCCCATGGCCCCCTACGGAATTCCCCATAGGCCCCCTACGGATGTCCCCATAGGCCCCCTACGGATGTCCCCATGGCCCCCCTACGGATGTCCCCATGGCCCCCTGCGCACATCCCCACGGCCCCCTGCGCACATCCTCTGTCGCGACCACGCACATCCTCTGTCGCGACCACGCACATCCTCTGTCGCGCAGAGGCGTTCCTCTGTCGCCCCTACGGATGGCCGTAGGACCCCCTACGGATGGCCGTAGGACCCCCTACGGATGGCCGTAGGCCCCCCTACGGATGGCCGTGGGGCCCTGGCGACCGCCGTCGTCCGCCCAGAGCCTCGCCGCGAGCCCCAGCGCGGCCGTCGGTAGCGTCGCCCGCGCGGTCGCCGTGACCGCATCGCCCTCGCGCTGCGCCGTGTACGTCAGACCGATGCGCCCGCTGGAGCCCGCCGCGGCGAGGTCCACACCCGCCACCGCGCTGGCAGCGTCCGTGCCCAGGACCGCCGGGGCGACGCCCCCCGCCCGCGCAGCGACCGCCTCCAGCGAGGCCGCGGCGTGACGTCCTGCGACCAGCACCAGCGCCCCCGCCCGCACCGCCACGGCCAGCGAGCGCGGCGGCCCCGGCTGCACCGTTGCCGTTGCAGCGCGCGGCGGCAGCGTGAGCACCAGCACCCCTCCCACGCCCGCCCCCCCGGGTGCCCC
>FSWI01000185.1_pt1 | contig 10201 bp, 5 predicted proteins | sample 1637911 | NCBI WGS metagenome assembly FSWI01 (sample SAMEA3914789, study PRJEB12502) | metagenome | biome: forest; material: soil | place: Canada | collected 2011-07-03 | depth 0.3 m
CCGCCCCCGCCTCGCCCGCCGCCGCGAGCACCCCCAGCAACAACAGGGTCTCGTCCTCCCGCGCACCCGTGCGCTCGACCAGCACCCCGAGCGCCCTGCCCACCGCCATGCGCTCGCCGTCACCCCACAGGGCCTCTTCCTCCCGCCGCGCGGGGAAGCCCCCGTCGTGCACCCCGACCACCGCCACCGCACGGAAGCCACGCCCCACCACCGCCTCCGCCGCCAGCACCTGCACCCCCCCGTGGCCCAGCGCCCCCGTCGCCGCGCCCTCCACCCTCGCCCTCGCCAGGTCCAGCACCACCTCGCCAAACTCCCCCGCGCTCATCCGTCCCGTGCGCCCGGCTGCGCGCGCCGCGGCCGGCAGCTCCCTCACCAGCTCCGCCGCCGCAGCGAGGCCCGCTTCGTCCCGCGCCAGCGCCCGGAGGATCGCCTGCGCCCCCGCGTCGGTCCCCGCGTCCGCGATCACCGCCCGGGACTCCTCCGCGAAGCGCCCGTCCCCGGTCACCCGCTCGATCCAGCGCCCCAGCCGCCCTGCGTGCTCTTCCACCGTGCCGTCCTGCGCGAGGGCCCAGAGATCCCTCGCCAGGTCCTCCACCGCCCGGGTGACCGCCGCGCTCACGCCCCTGCGCCTCGCACGCGCCAGCCGCGCCTCCAGGTCCGTATCGAAGAGACTCTCGACCCCGACGTCCCGCAGCAGCGCAGCCATCCTCCACGGCGGCGCCTCGGCCCCCCGCGGTGCGTTGCCCGTCACAACCGACAGCGTCCGCAGCACCTCTTCCCGCTCGGCCCCGCGCGCGACCGTCCGCGGCAGCGCCAGCAGCGCCCGCGCCAGGGGCGACGACCACAACCGTACTCCCCGGCCGTCCACCCAGGGGATCCCCGCGGCGTCCAGGGCGCGCGCGACGGGCTCCACCGCGGCGTCGTCCGCGCGGCGCAGCACCACGGCCACCTCGTGCGGCGCCATGCCGCAGGCCAGCCAGCGCTCCACCCGCGAGGCCACCCAGCGGGCCTCGTCGTCCGGCCCGTGCGCCTCGGCCAGCGCCACGGGGATCGTCAGCACCCCAGTGTGCACTCCAGCGGGCACCGTGGGATCCAGCACCCGGCCGCCCACCGCGATCGCCGTCAGCCATTGCACCAGCGCCGCGTCCGCCGCGGGAAGCTCACTGTCTCGCAGGCCGTACTGCACCTCCAGCGCGCCGCCCTCCTCGGCCTCGAACGCCCGCAGCGCGCGATCCATCGCCAGGGGCAGGCGCATCCGCCGTGGTTCACACACCACCTGGGCGTCGACACCCCCGCCGTGGGCGCCCAGCCACCGGGCCAGGGCCGTGACCAGGGCGGCTCGCGCGGGTGGCAGCTCGGCCAGGTGCCACAGCCGCACCCTCGACGGCAGGCCCAGGGCGTCCGGGGCCCTGGACTCCGCGGACACGGCCTCGGCCAGCACCCGCTCGGAGTCCGCCGCGGCGACCATCCCCCCGGCAGCCAGGGACGCCCGCTGTACCGCCATCACCTCGCCCAGCAGTTTCAACCGCGCGCGCACCCCGCCGTCCGTCGCGGGCGTGTGCTCCACGGCGGAGAGCACCAACTCGGCGGTCGCGCCGTGGAGTCTCAGCACCTCCAGCGTGCGGGCAAAGGCGTCGACGGTCCCCTGGCGCTCGGTCCACGCCGGGTCGTACACCGGGAGCACCGCGCGCACGGCCGCCGCGAGGCACAACCGCTCGACGTCCGCGGGAGCAACGGCCGTACCGGGCACCAGCGCGCCGAACAGCCGCCCGAGGAGATCCGTCCACGTGAGGGTCGCCGGCGCAAGCGCCGCGGCCTGGGCATGGCCAGGCCCCAGGGCCAGCACCAGCCGGTCCTCCACGTGGCCACGGGTCGCGACGACGTCCACCAGGGCAGACACACCACTCCTTACGGCCGGAATCCAGCGGGGAGTATTGTCACCCCGAAGGTTCTCCAAACCCGACCACGCCGCGTGCGGGCACATCGTGGCGACCCGAACGCCCCCGCGCAATCCGCCAGGGACATTCCCTGACGGGGTTCGCCACGGGAGAGCTCCGACCGTTACCCGTCCGTTACCCGTCCATGGCCCGTCCGTTACCCGTCCATGGCGGGGAGGGGTACCCGCTCCGTGATACCGTCGGGCGGAGGGCCATGCTGGCGTCCACGGTCAAGAACTACCAGGTCTGGGGGCAGCTCTCCCGCGGCGGGATGAGCGACGTATGGCTCGCTCGCCACGCGGACCTTGCCCTCCCGGTGGTCATCAAGACCCTCCACCGGGTGCCTGGCGAGTCGTTCGAGGCGGGCTACGAGCGCCTGCTCGCGGAGGCCCGGATGACCGCGCGGCTGACCTCCCCGCGGGTGGTCCGTGTGATCGACGTGGGCGTCACCACGGACCCGACGGACCCTCTCGCCGAGGGCCATCCCTTCCTGGTCGAAGAGTACGTCGACGGGATCGACCTCGCGGAGTTCGACCGCCGCCGCCGGCAGGCCCTCCACCGGCAGCTACCGTTGTGGGTCGTCGCGGACTACATCGCCCAGGCCGCCGAGGGCCTCCACGCCGCGCACCAGGCGGGCATCGTCCACCGGGACGTGAAACCCAGCAACCTGTTCGGGTACGGCCACGGGGCGTTGAAGCTCGGGGACTTCGGCATCGCGGCGGCCAGCGGCGCCGAAGACGCCCCCCGCGCGGGCACGGCACTGTTCATGGCTCCCGAGCAGTTTGTGGGCGGGCGGACCGACCGACGGACGGACGTCTACGGCCTGGGCGCCACGGCGTACGCCCTGCGCTACGGCACGGCGCCCTACCAGACCATGTCCGAAGTGCTGCGGGCGGGCGCGACCCCGCGGTTTCCGCCCGCGCGCTCGCCCGAAGAGGCCTACTTCCAGCACGTGGTCGCGCGAATGCTCTGCGCCCGGGTGGAGGCACGGGACCCGCACGTGATGGCCGCGCGGCACCAGTTCATGGCGCTGTCCCGCGCGACCGCCCCACGGTCGCCGGTGCTGCGAAGCAACGGGGCGGTGTTCACCCTCGGGGGCGTGCGGGTGGCGTTCGAGACCGGGGACCTCGCGCAGGTGGAGACCGACGCGGTGGTCAACGCCGCGACCACGGGGATGTCCATGCGCGCGGGCGTGGGCGACGCGCTGCGCCGCCGGGGCGGGGATGCGCTGGAGGCCGAGGCCATGGCCCACGGTGAGCGCGCTCTCGGGGACTGCGTGCTCACGGGCGGGGGATCACTGCCCGTCCGGGGGGTGCTGCACGCCGTCGCGGCGTGGAACCAGGTGTCGTGCATCGCCCGCGCGACGCACCGGGCCCTGCTGCTGGCCGAGGAGCAGGGCTTCCGGCGGCTGGCGTTCCCCGCGCTGGGGACGGGCCAGGGGAGGGTGGCCCTGGAGGCATGCACCGACGCCATGGTGGGCGCCCTGCGGCTGCACCTGCTGATGGGCGGCTCGCAGTTGGAGGAGGTGCGCTTCGTATTCTACACGGCAGAGCACCTGGCGCGGGCGCTGGAGGTCGGCGCCTCGACCCTCCAGGGCGGGGAGGACGGGTCGCCGGGCGCCCAGGACGACGTCGTGGCCATGAGCGTCGAGGCGATCGGGCACAACGCCACGGTGCTGGTCCCGCGCAGCCCGACGGAGCACCTCGGGGACTGACCGCGGGTCAGTGGTACGTGGCGGAGAACAGCAGCCCGAAGCCCAGGGTGGTGATGTCGTAGCTGGTCGACCCGGTGTGGTCCGAGTTCGACTGGAAGCTGAACTGCCCGGACACCCCGAGGCCCCAGTCGCCGCCGACGTTCCATTGCTTGCCGACGATCACGTTGAGGGCGAAGCCGGCCTGGGTCTGCGACGTCGTGGTGGTGCCGCCGCGGGAGTACGACGCGCTCAGGGTGCCCACGCCCAGCGACGCGCTGAGGTACGAGTCCGCCGGGGTGATGAAGTACGTCGCGCCGATGCCCACCGCCGCCTGCGAGAGGCTGGCGTCCGAGGTCGTGACGCTGAGGCTCCCGGCCGACACCGAGGGGTTGAACGCGACGTTCTGCCAGAAGGTGCCGTGCAGGGCGAATCCCGGGACGATGTACCCTCCGAGGGCGACGTGGTCGGTGATCGCGGGGCCCGAGACCGAGACGTCACCGACGACCGTGCTCTCCGATGCGTTGAGGTATCCGATCCCGAGCCCGAGGCGGGCCATGAAGCCGTGGTGGCCGATGGGCTCCGCGCCCACGATCGACGGCGAGGCCAGCGCCACCCCGGCGAGGGCGATGGCGATGGCAATGGATGCAGGAACACGCATGGGTCTCGGTTCTCCAGGGCGCAGAGGTACACCGCACCGTGGCGCGACGTCCACCAGGTGCAATTCGAGTCGGACCGACTGCTCTTCGTGTCCGATCGACTGCTCTTCGTGTCGGACCGACTGCTCTTTGAGTCCGATCGACTGCTCTTCGTGTCCGATCGACTGCTCTTCGTGTCCGATCGACTGCTTTTCGTGTCCGATCGACTGTTTTTCGTGTCCGATCGACTGCTTTTCGTGTCCGACCGACTGTTTTTCGTGTCCGATCGACTGCTCTTCGTGTCCGATCGACTGCTCTTCGACTTGGACCATGCGATGCGCGGGTTGGACGACGAGTCAAACCAGGGCGCGCAGCCGTTGTGCGGCTTCTTCCAGCACGGCGTCGTCCTTGGCGAAGCAGAACCGCACCAGGGTCTCGCCCACCAGGTCGCGGTAGAAGCTGGCGCCCGAGACCGAGGCGATCCCCGTGCGGGCGAGGAGGTCCATGGCCGCGGCGCGAGCCGTGGGGTGCCCGAGGCGGGTGACGTCGGCCAGGACGTAGTACGCCCCCGCGGGGACGTACGGCCGCAGCCCCGCGTCGGTGAGCGCGCTGCACAGGATGTCTCGCTTGTGCTGGTAGGCGCCCGCGAGGTCGGTGAAGTACCCCACGGGCATCGCGAGGCCCGCGGCGCAGGCGTGCTGCAGGGGCGTCGGGGCGCAGACGTAGAGAAGATCGTGGGCGACCGCGATCCGCCGGGCGGCGTCGGGCGGCGCCAGGAGGTAGCCCACGCGCCAGCCCGTGACCGCGAAGGTCTTGGAGCAGCCCGAGATGGTCACCGTCCGCGCCCGCGCGCCGCGGCGGGTGGCGAGGGGCACGTGGGGGACGCCGTCGTAGACAATGTGTTCGTAGATCTCGTCGGTCAGGGCGATGAGGTCGTGGGCTTCACAGAAGTCCGCCAGGAGGTCGAGCTCGCCCGCGGACCAGACCTTGCCGCTGGGGTTGCCCGGGGTGCACACCACGACGGCGCGGGTACGGGGTGTCACCGCGGACTCCAGGGCGGCGCGGTCCACCGTCCAGGCGGGTGGGCGCATGGGCACCAGGACCGGGCGCATGCCCAGGGCGAGCACGGTGTTCAGGTGGTAGCCGTAGTACGGCTCGAACAGGATCACCTCGTCGCCGGGATCGAGGAGGGCGAGGACGGAGGCCGCGAAGCCGCCCGTGGCGCCCGAGGTCACCACCACCTCGGTGGCGGGGTCCACGTCGAGGCCGTGCTCCCGGAGGACCTTGGCGGCGACGGCCTCGCGCAGGGGGCGGATCCCGTCGGGCGGGGCGTAGATGGCCTGGTGGGCACGGATCGCGGCCACCGCGGCGTCGGCGACGGGGGCCGGGGTGGGCAGGTCGCAGACCCCCTGGCCAAGATTGATCCCGCCGACGGCGTCGCAGGCGCGGGTCATGGCGCGGATGTCCGAGATGGCGAGGTCGGCGAGGCGCGTGCCGATGCGCATTCCGCGGAGTCTATCGCCTACGGCGTCGCGGGGGCGAGCCCCGAGGTGCCCGGCGCGCGGTAGACCGTGGCGCACACGAAGCCCCCGGAGCCGAGGTCGGGACGGCAGGTGCCGCCGGCGTTGCACTGGGCGGCGAAGCAGAGGTTGGAGAGGGCGACGGGCAGGCCGTAGACCTTGCCGTCGACGAAGTCGGTCTCGGCGAGGGCGGTGAGGCGCACGTCCGCGCCGCGCTTGCCGCGGACTTCGACGTGAAGCCGGGCGTCGCTGGCGTGGGCGTCCTGGATGCCCAGGCGAAGCTGCGCGCCGTCGGCGAGGGACACCCGCGGGAGGTCCGGGTCGCCGGGGACCATGCACTCGGCGCGGACGAACACCTGGCCGTACGTGATGGCGTCGGAGCCCACGCGGGAGACCTGGACCTCGATCCGGTCGACGGTCGAGCAGTCGATGTCCGTGGTGACGATCAGCATCACCTCGCGCAGGGGGGGCGCGCACCCGCCCGGGACCACGAGGGCCAGGGGGATCAGGACGCGCGCCAGGGTGCGAGGGGTCATCGACGGGGACTATAGACGAATCAGCCGGCCGCGGTGGGACCCGGCGGGGGAACAGGCACGGACGTACCGGGGACGACGGGGACGGCGGGGACGGTTGACGGAGCGCCGCGCGCCAGCCGGTCGCGGAGCCTGGCGCGGAGGGCGGCGATCTCGGGCCGGTGGGCGCGGGCGAGCAGCGCGAGGCACCCGAGCCAGAGGAAAAGCAGCGGGATGAGGGACCATGCGGTGGCGTAGATCACGACGGGGCGAAAGGGCCGCTGGCGGGTGACCAGCTCGCGGGTGACCGTGATCGCGCGGGCATAGCCCGGGAGGGTGAGCGCGACGGGGGTGACGCCCTGGAGCACGCCGCCTTCGGCGTTCTGGGCGAGCCAGTTGCCGGTCTGGCCGTTGACCGGGCCCCCCGGGCCGGCGTGGTGGGTCCCGGACCCGCCCTGGTCTTCGAGGCCGGCGGCGACGGCCGGGGACGCGGGCGGAGCCTCGGAGGTGGCCGTGGAGGTCACGGTCTGTTCGCGGTAGGCCGCGGAGGAGGGCGTGGCCGCGCGCTCGGTGGAGAACGCGCCGACGACGGCGATGGCGATGACGGCCGCGAGGCCCCCGCCGGCCAGGGCGATCCCCCGCGCGGCGGTGCGGGCCGAGCCGTGAAAGAGCCGGCCGAGGAGCCACCAGGCGCCCGCGACGGCGAGGGTCCCGAGGGCGGCGGTGTACAGCGCGGGCGAGACGAACCAGAGCCCTCCCAGGAAGACCGCACCGAGGGCCCTGCGGGCGCGGGTGCGCAGCGCCAGGAACGCCGCGGCGAAGCCCAGGGCCACGGCGACGGCGTCGCCTGCGGAGAACGCGAACCAGTCTTCGTCGCCGCCCACGACGGCGATGGGGACGACGAACGACGGGAGGCCGACGGTCACGGTCACCCGGCTGGCCGTGAGGGGGTACGTGGGCGAGGGCAGGTCGAGGGCCCCGCCCAGCATCCCGATGGTGGCGCGGGACTGGGCCTGGACGCGGGCCTGGTGGCTGCCGGTCTGGAGGGGGACGAGGATCTCGGCGGCGTCGCGGTCGCGGTGCATGATCCGCTGCGAGGTGCCGTCCGTGGCGAGGAAGATGGCAGGGCCCTGGGGGGCGTACAGAAGGTAGTCGATGCCGTTGTTCTCGTAGGCGACGGTGTCGTCGCTCACGAGGTCGCCGCGGCGGGTGAGCACCACGGTGCGGTCATGGCGGTGGACCACGGCGGCGAGGGCGTCGACCCCGGCGAGGGTCTGGACGGCGACGTTCACGGTGTGGCCGCGTTGGACGAGGTACAACCGGGCCGAGGGCTGTGTCCTGGGGATGGGTGACTCGGCCGAGTCCATCTGCCGGGCGTCGCCGGTGATGGACACCCGGTGCTCGGCGTCGGATTCCAGCAGCCACCATTCGTACTCGGACCGGGGGTCGGGGCTGAAGGAGGTCACCGACCCGAGGGTGCCCGTGACGGTGATCTCCGCGGAGCGCCCCGCGGTGGGGAGCAGGAGATCGGTGCCGTCCACCCGCCAGCCGGTGGAGCCCGTGACGTCGAGCACCCGTTCGCCGAAGCGCAGGGGGAGGCGTACGACACCGAGGTCGGTGCCGGACTGCAGGGCGAGGCGCCAGGTGAACCCGATCTCGCGGCCGAAGCGCACGGCGTGGGAGAGCTGGAAGACCGTGGGCCCGGCGGCGGCGGGCTCGGCGGCCCCGCGGTCGAAATGGATGGTGGCGTCGGCGAGGCCCGCGAGGCGAGTGCCCTCGACCACCCGGGCGCCCGTGAGCTCGGCCTCCAGGGTGTTGAGCGGACCGGGGATCGCCAGGGCGAGGTCGTCCTGGAGGGCGAGGGAGCCGTGGAGGACAAACCGGCGGGAGGACGTGACGACGTAGTAGTGCCCGTCGGCGAAGCTCACGGCGGCGGGGTGGCCGTTCTCGGTGACGTTTTCGAGCCGGACGTGGCCGGGCGGGCCGAAGAGTGGGACGGCGACGGGGCCCTCGGCCAGGACGGCGCCCTCCAGGTCAAAGGTCAACGGCCCGGGATCGATCGAGCCCGAGAGCCTCAGGCGGTCGAGGGCGAAACAGTGCTCGGTGCAGGCCTGGGGACCCCGGTGCTGTTCGACCCAGCGCACGAGGTTGTCGAGCTGCCCCGCCCACGAGGCCGGATCGGGCGGGGACCCCTGGGGCGGAGTCTGTGCCCCTGCTGGCAGGGCCAGGGAGAGCAACACGAAGACGAACAACCACGGGACGGACAGACGCCGATACGCGTTGGCCACGGTGCAACCCTCCACGGAGGCAGACGTTTGCCGCCTTGGGGAGAATACCCGGAACGGCTCCAGCGGCTTGGCAACGTCGGCCACGTCGGCTGTATTGCAGGGCCTCCACCTCGTAGAGAACACCCGGCCGAGGGTCGGGCGCTTGTCCGCGGGGGTGGGGCGCGATAGGGTTCGACGGAAATGCCCGGGGCCCGGTACGAGATCATCCGACAGATCGCCTGCGGCGGGATGGCGGAGGTCCTCCTGGCACGGCAGATCCCCGAGGAGGGCCCGGAGCAGCTTGTGGTGCTCAAGCGGGTGCTGCCGCACCTGAGCTCCGAGGACGCGTTCCTGCGGATGTTCGCGGCGGAGGCCCGGATCGCGTCACAGTTGCAGCACCCGAACATCGTGGAGGTGCTGGAGGTCGGGGAGATGGACGCCCTGCCCTTCATCGCGATGGAACGGCTGGACGGCGCCGACCTCCTGAGGCTGTTGCAACAGTGCGTGGTCCGGCGGCAGAGCCTCGGGCCCGCGGTGGCCATGGCCGTGGTAGCCGGCGCCGCCCGGGGCCTGGGCTACGCCCACCGGGCGCGGTCCCGGGACGGCAGGGCGCTCAAGATCATCCACCGCGACGTGTCCCCCCATAACATCTTCGTGACCCGCGACGGGGGGGTGAAGCTTCTGGACTTCGGCATCGCCAAGAGCGCCACGGCCGTGGGCCACACCATGACCGGCCAGGTGAAGGGCAAGGTTTCGTACATGTCCCCGGAGCAGATCCGGGCGGCCCCGATGGACCTCCGGTCCGACCTCTGGTCCCTGGGGGTGGTCCTGTGGGAGGCCATGGCGGGCGAAAAGCTCTTCACCCGGGACAACGACGGCGCGACCCTCCACGCCATCCTCCACGACCCGATCCCGGCGCTCCAGTGCCCCGAGGCGCCCGGGATCAACGACCTGGTCTCCTCGGTGCTGGAGCGCGACCCCTCCCAGCGCATCGGCACGGCCGAAGAGATCGCCACCCGGCTTGAGTCCCTGCTCGCCGGCATGGGGCTCTCTTCGCCCACCCGGGTCGTGGCCACGCGGGTGTCGTCCCTGGTGCCCGCCCTCAACCCCGCGCTGGACGTCAAGCCCGCGACCCGGCGCACCAGCCAGAAGGTGGTGACCTTCGCCGTCGGCGGCGACCGGGCCTCCATGCCCTCGCCCGAACCCTCGCCCGTTCCCTCGCCATCGCCCTCGCCCGTTCCCTCACCCTCACCCTCACCCTCACCCTCACCCTCGCCCGCGCCCCGTGCGCCCGTGGCCGCGGCCCCGCGGCGGTCGCCCGAGCCTGCGCGGCGGATCGCCACGGCACCTGCGCCCTCCGCCCGCGCGGCCTCCGTGGCGGACGATGTCCCCACCCGGATGCTCGCCCTCGCCGCCATGTCCCTCACGGAGGACGACGAGGACTCCACGGTCGTCCAGCGCTTTCCGACCGACGATGCGTCGGACGATGCGTCGGACGATCCGACGATCGACGGGCCACTGGTGTCCACCGCCGGCGACGACGCGGGCGCCCGCACGGTCCAGACCCACGCGCCGCCGCCGGAGGGCATCGACCTCTTCGACCCCTTCGACTCCGACGATGCCGTGGACATCGACCC
>FSWI01000458.1_pt1 | contig 10167 bp, 9 predicted proteins | sample 1637911 | NCBI WGS metagenome assembly FSWI01 (sample SAMEA3914789, study PRJEB12502) | metagenome | biome: forest; material: soil | place: Canada | collected 2011-07-03 | depth 0.3 m
GAAGCGAACCCCGTCACCTTGTTGGAACGGTAGAGCCCCACGAACTCGAGCGCATCGTCGATGTCAAACGCCATGTCCATCCTCCTTGCAATCATCCATCACTGGACCGCGGCGCGAGCGCCCTTGGCACTGCGCGCCGTCCCATGGTCTTCCATCGCCCCGCCGAGCTTCTCGGCCAGGGCCACCATTCCGCCTCCGGCGACCGCGCTCTTGAACACCGCCCGCGCCGCGCTCACCAGCACCATCCGCGCGACCCGCGGGGGCACCCCGTTCGCCAGGATCCACCCCAGGCCTAGTGCCATGGCCACCGCGGCGTGAGGCTTCTCCTGCGCAAACTTCCGCTCGTCCTCGGCCATCCCCTCGACCCGCTTCGTGACCTCCTCCTGCATCCTGTCCATACCCTCCTGCGGCCCCATGGCTAGAACCACCGTCGCAGGGCACGCCCCGCGAGGTAGCCCACGCCCAGGGCCAACCCCAGCGCAACGATCGGCCGCTCGCGCACCATCGCCACGAGCGCCTCGTCCGCCCTGCGAATCACCGCGGGCAGGTCTCGGGTCAGCGCCGCAAGGTCCGGGCCCCCACCTTCGCTCCGACTCCGCGCGCGCGCCTCCGGGGTCGCCATGTACCCCTCCGGCGCAACCCCGTTCTGATACCCCTGCTGCACATCCCCGTGTTCCACCATGGGATCCACTCCTCGCCCGCGCTGCCACGCGTCACGGCGAGACCGTTCGCAACGCCCGTGCCCGCCCGGCGCGCGGTCCCGGTGCACAGACCGCAGGTCCCACAGCCCCGCCACCGTACACCCGCTGCGCACCCCGTCGGGTAGCCCCCCCTACGGCCCCGCCCGACCCGGTCGACTGCGCGCCGGGTGTGCCCACCCGCGGATGCCTCCGCCTCAGGCGGTCACTCGCCGGGTCCCTTGCGCCCCCGCGGCGGTCCCGCGAGGGGGTGTGCGGCGTCGTACACCTTCATCAGATGGTCCATCGACACGTGGGTGTACCGCTGCGTGGTCGACAGGCTGGCATGCCCCAGGAGCTCCTGGATCACCCGGAGGTCCGCGCCGCCGTCCAGAAGGTGCGTGGCGCAACTGTGCCGCAGGGCGTGCGGGTGCAGCCCCGGGGACCCCGTGGCCAGCTCTCCATACGCCGCCACGAGGTACTGCACCTGCCGCACGGGCAGCCGCCGCCCGCGCAGACCGAGAAACACCGCGGCGGGGTCCTGCTCGCCCGTGCGTGGGTGCCGCGCCTGCGGGCGCACGACCAGCCAGGCCTGCAGCGCCTCGGCCGAAACACCCCCCAGCGGGACCACCCGCTCTTTGTTTCCCTTGCCGCGGATACGGGCGGTGCGGGTGCCGAGGGACAGGTCGACAAGGTCCAGGCCCACCAGTTCGCTCACCCGCAGCCCGCTGCCGTACAACAGCTCCAACATTGCCCGGTCGCGCACCGTGCCAATGTGCACAAGCGCAGGGTCGACCTTGCGCTTCCGGGCCTCGGGCGGCGCCGCACCCGGGGCGTCCATCACCCGCCCGGCGTCCGGGATCGACAGTGTCTTGGGCAGCTTTCGCCGGATCTTCGGGGCCCGCAGCGTGGCCGCGGGATCCTCCCGCAGGACGCCCGTCTTCCGCGCATGGCGGAAGAAAGCCCGCACGGCCGACACGTTGCGCGCCAGCGTCGCCGCCGAGCGCTTGCGCGACCGCTCGGCCAGCCACCCCCGGAGCACGGCGAGGTTCACGTCCGCCGCACTGGCTGTCTCTCCCGCGACCTTTCGCAGGTACACCGCGAGGGTCTGCAGGTCCCGGAGATAGTGCTCGACCGTCCGCGGCGAAGCCCTGCGCTGGTGCGTCAGGTACTCCGAGAACACCTCAAGCTGCCGACCAAAGTCCCTGGCGGTAGACACCACCCCACCCTACCCTCTGCCCTACGGTGGCCGCAAACGCCCGGCATCCCGGCGCCTGCCACTGCATCGGGTGATGCGGAATGTGCGGAAGGTCACTTCTCAAAGCCTCGGCCGTGGCTATCAGTACCCTCCGCGGTCGTCCCCTTCGTCCTACCCACGCGACCGCACCCGAGGTGCGAGACAATGAAGAAGATCCTGACGGCGGTGACGGTCGGTGGTGTGTTCCTGGCGCTCGCGGTGCCTGCCCATGCGCAGGGCCGCGGTGGACACGTCAGCAAGGTGGACATCGAGCTCCACGGAGTGTTCGGGTACGGCTGGCGCGCGGCGGATCAGGGCGAGAACTTCGGCCTGGGCGTGCGCGTCGGGATCCCGCTGATCCCCAACGGCCCGATCCGGTCGATCAACAACAGTCTCGTGCTGGGCCTCGGCGCCGACGTGGTGTTCTGGAGCGGGTACAACGGCCGCGCCTTCTTCGACACCTCCACCGTGATCATTCCCGCCGTGATCCAGTGGAACTTCTACATCGCGCCGATCTTCTCGATCTTCCCCGAAGTCGGCGTGGCCTTCGCCACGGGCGGCTGTTACGGCTGCGGCTTCGGCGCGTGGCCCGGCATCGCCCTGGGCGGCCGGATCCATTTCAACAACGACGCGGGTTATCCCGCGTTCACGTTTCGCCTCGGATTCCCGACGGGGCTCACCCTCGGCGTGAGCTTCTGAACCCGTTCCGTCCGGCTGTCGCCCCTGGGAGCCGCTCCGCTCCCGGCGTCGGCGCGCCGCTGTCTGCGGGCGGAGCGCCGCTGTCTGCGGGCGGAGCGCCGGCTGTTGCGGGCGGAGCGTCACCTCCGGGTGAACCTGGGAGGGTGTTTCCCTACATGGGCCTCGCCGGGGGTTTCGCCCGGGGGGTTCGCGCTGGGGTTCGCGCTGCGGCGCCCGTCGTGGCACCGTTGGGGTCCTATGCTGGTCCGTTGCGAGAACTGTGGTGCCCCGCTGGAAGTTGCCGACGCGCAACCCTTCGTGACGTGCACGTACTGCCACCGATCGAACCAGGTGCGGTCCCCACGGATGATCGCCCCGGAGAACCCGTACGCCCCCGTGCGACGGAAGCCCCCGGCGAAGTACACCCCGCCGCCGGAACCCGTGGCACCGAGGGGCAGCCGCGGCCTCGGGTGGCTCATCGTCGCGACCGTGATGGTGGTGGTCGTGGTGGGCTCCCTCGCGGCGTTTGGCCTCCAGGGCGGATCGACCGCGGCGCTGCTCGGCGGCGTCGACCCCGCGGCGCCGCCCACCTTCGGCGTGGCGACGTTGTCCCCGACGACGGGGCGGACGATGGCCGCCCACGCAGGGACCACCGAGGGCTCGCACGCAGCCAGCGTGTTCGGTACGGGCTGCCGGGGTTACGTGCCCTCGGCACCGCACCTCGCGCTGCGGGTGACCGGGTACCAGTACGTGTCGCTCACCACGGCGTCGTCTGCCGACCTGACGATGGTCCTGCGAGACCCCTCGGGCCATGTGCGCTGCGACGACGACTCGGGCGAGGGACTCAACCCGCGGATCAGCACGGCGCTGGAGCCCGGTACCTGGACGGTGTGGGTGGGGTCGTTCAACGAGGACACCCGGGCGCCCTTCACCCTGCTGATCGACGCCCAGGGGCTTGATGCCCGACCCGACCCCACGGGGCTCGCCCCGGACGCGACGCCCTCGGTCGCCGCCGTGGACCTCGACCGCACTCCGGCCGGGACCACCATCGCGGACACGGTCTCGGGCATCGTGGACGGGCGGCTTCTCAGAGCAGACTGCCACGGATGGTTTCCGCCGGCGCCGCAGGTGACCCTGACCACCGCGCGCGGGTTGGTGGTGGACCTCGCGACCACCAGCCAGGACACCACGGTGGTCGCAGTGCGCGGCCCCACGGGGGTGGTGCAGTGCGGCTCGCCGGGCTCCGGCGGGCGGATGACCGTGGCCCTGGCCGCGGGCCGCAGCGCGGTCTGGGTGGGCTCGACGGAGGAGGGCCACGGCGCGTCCTTCTCGCTCGCGGTGCTGCCCCTGGAGAGCGCCGTGGAGGGGAACCCGTCGGGTCGCCGGGAGCCTCCGGGCGCGGTCCCGATGCTCGCCATGAACGCCCCGCCCACCCTGGGGGTGATCAACCTCGACACGGCCGCCGCCGGGTCCGTGACGGGCATGGTCACCGGACGCCAGGCGCTCGGCTCGCTGGGCCACGGATGCGTGGGCTACGCCGACACCGCGCCGACCGCGGTGATCCAGACCGCGACCGCGCGCCCGATACGGATCCGTGCCACGTCGCCCGAGGACACCGTGATGCTCATCCGCGGCGCCGGGGGCGAGACCTTCTGCAACGACGACGCGGACGGGACGCACGACCCGCGGCTGGACCTCACGGTCCCGCCAGGGAGACACATGGTGTGGATCGGCACGTACCAGTCCGAGGCCACCGCCCGGTTCACCCTGTCCGCGACGGTGCTCGAAGCCGTTCGCGGGACGACCCGACGCGGCGGCAAGTGATCACCGCAGGCGCAGCCGCGCCACGAGCGGGAGGTGGTCGCTGGAGGTCCCGGCCTCGCGGCCGACGCGCACCTCGTCCACGGTGAGGTCCGCGCTGGCAAACAGGTAGTCCAGCTTCCGGTTGGGCGCATGCGAAGGGAAGGTGAACCACGCGGGCTCGTCGCGGAGGTACGCCTCCGGGGAGACCGTGTCGACGAGGCCCGGCAGCGACCGGAACAGGGCCGCGGCGGCGTCGTCCCGGTGGTCCGTCGCGGGCTCGTCGGGGTACCCCGCGCGCACCCTGGCCTCAGGCGGCGGAGAGTTCACGTCGCCGCCGAAGATCACGGCGCCGCCCGTGTCCGCCCGCAGGATGTCTGCCACCCGCGCGGCCTGGAGGGCGCGCGCCGCGCCGTCGGGGGTCTCAAGATGGACGTTGTACACCCGGACGCTCTCGCCCCCGCCCAGGGCGATGCGGCACCGGATCACATACCGGAACAGGTAGAACAGTCGGTAGATCCTGGGTTGCGCCGCGGGCTTGGACAACAGCTCCACGGAGGCCTCGGTGATCGGGAACCGGCTGAGCACCGCGCCGCCTGACCGCAGCCGCCCGAAGTGCCGCGACGGCGGCCAGTACGGGAAGGGCAGGTAGTTCACCGACCAGCTTTCCGCGGGCGCGTAGTACGCAAGCCCCGCGGCGCGGGAGAGCACCTCGCCCTGGTCGATCCCGTGGCTGCGCCGCGCGCCGGTGTCGACCTCTTGAAGAAGCACCACGTCCGCGCCGACGGCGCGCAGCCAGCGCCCCATCGCCTGGAGGCTGTCCTCGATCTCGGCCTGGGACTTCTTCCGGGTGCCCGTGCCCTCGCTTCCCCAGCCGTAGGCCCAGGCGATGTTCCAGGTGACCACCGTGAGCGTCGCGGGCGCGGCCCCCACGGGGGGAGGCTCGCCCACCGTGCGCGGCACCACGGCGCGGGGCCCGGGCGCGCGCATGCCCCCTGCCATCCACAGCACGGTCGACGCCAGCACGATCACCAGGAGCAACATCGGGGCGCACGGAGACTACACCCCGGGCGGTCACACTTGCAGGGTCCCGATCCAGGCCACCAGGACATCCGCCAGCCGCTGGTTGAACTCCCCCGTTCCCCGCGCCGCGAACGAAGCCGCCTGCGTCGGATGCCGCAGGAACCAGTGGTCCGTCCCCTCTACCACGGCGAAGCGCCCGTGGCCTGGATGGTACCGGTCCACCACCGCGGCGATCTCCTCGTGCTCGGTGCGGTACGACAGCCAGTCGGCCTCGCCCCACGCCGCCAGCAGGGCCACGGGCAGGTCACGCAGCGGTGCGACGCAGGGCGCGGCGTACACCGCCTGCCAGTACCCGTGATGGCGTCCCAGCACCCGGGTCTCCGACGTGATCCCGAGCGCGGCGATCCCGCGCAGCGCGGGGTGGCGCGCGAGCACCTCGGGCAGCCCCCGCGCGCCGACCAGCATCTCCGCGGACAGCACCTGCTGCCCCCGCACGGCGGTCTCCACCGCGGCGGGGTCTGCGCCCGCCAGCGCCAACTGGTGACGGACGTTCGCGTCGAGGTACTCGGTCCAGGTCCTTACGCCCGCGCCGTAGACCACCACGCCGTCCACGCCGCCGCGCGCGGCGAGCACCGGCGCGTGCAAGCCCCCCAGCGAGTGACCGAACACCACCACGGACGACACCCACGGCAGGGCCGCAGCCGCCGCGAGGCCCGCCGCGAAATGCGCCTGCTCCGTGGCCAGCGAGACGTCCTCCGCAGGTCCGCCCTCGCTGTCCCCGACGCCTTGCTTCTCCAACCGATAGACCCCCACCCCCGAGACCAGCAGCGCCCGCACGAGGGCCCGCAGCGGATCCGTCTCCTCGCCGCCCCGCTCCACGCTCGCGCAGTCGTAGCCCTGCAGGTACACCACGCACGGGCAGCGCGCCGCGCCCCGCGGCCGTGCAGCGATCGAGCGCAGCCGCACGCCGCCGTCCTCCACTGTGCCGTACACCACCTCGGCGTCGGGATGGGTCTCCCAGGGCCGCGGGCCGGGGACCACCGACAGGTCCACGGCGCGTCCGTCACGCACGACCGTCAGCCGCACCGTGACCCCCGCGCGCCAGGGTCCGAGGGAGGCGGTGTCCGGCACGGGGCTGCCATCGGCGTGGGTGATCCTGTCGCCCACGGTGACCCCCGCGCGCGCCGCGGCGAGGCCCGGGACCACCGCCGCCACGACCAGCCCCTCGCCCTCCACCCGCACGCAGCGGAGTCCGAGCACGCCACGGCGGCCGAGTGACCCTTCAAGGGTGACACCGGGAGGGATCTCCATGGAGCGAAGGTACCCCACGCGCTGGACGCCCCGGGCCTGCGAAGGCACCCTTCGGCCATGGACGACCGCGCCCCTGTCGCTGGGACCCCGGACCCGATCACCGCGGCCATCGCCGCGATGGGCCCCTCTGCCCTCACCGAGGCCGCGCTGGTCGAACACATCCATCCGCTCTTCTCCCGCGTCCTCGTGCGGGGCGAGATCTACCTGGCCAACCACTCGCTGGGCCGACCCCCCGACGCGATGGCCGACGCCGTGCGAGAGGGCACCGAGGCCTGGTACACCAGCCTCGACGCCGCGTGGGGTCCCTGGCTCGCGGAGATGGCGCGCTTCCGCGAGGCCGTGGCAGGGCTGATCGGTTGCGCGCGGGCGGACTCCGTGGTGCCGAAGGCGTCCGCGGGCCAGGGGCTGCGCGCGGTGCTCGGTGCGCTGCGACCGCGGGCGGGCGACGGACCGCTGCGGGTGGTGGCCACCACGGGCGAGTTCGACTCGCTGGACTTCATCCTCCGCGCATGGAGCGACCGCGGGCGTGTGCAGGTGCGCTGGGTGCCGCCGGACGGCGAGGGAATCTTTCACGCAGGCGCACTCGCCGCGGCCCTGGACCCGGCGACGGACCTCGTCGTGGCGAGCCACGTGGTGTTCTCGACCGGGCAGGTGATCGATGGGCTGGAGGACCTCGTGGCAGCGGCCCACCGCCACGGCGCGCGGGTCCTGGTGGACCTGTACCACTCCGCGGGCGTGCTGCCCCTGCGCTTCGACGCGCTGGGCGCCGACTTCGCCGTGGGCGGGTCGTACAAGTATCTCCGCGGGGGCCCTGGCGCGTCGTGGCTTTGCCTCGGCGCGGGTGTCGCGGACGACGAGGCCCTCAAGCCCGTGGACACGGGCTGGTTCGGCAAGCGCGGGACCTTTACGTACGCGCGCGGCGAGGCGGCGTTCAAACCGGGCGGCGACGGCTGGCTCGAGTCCACCCTCGCGGTGCTGCCGTTCTATCAGGCCCGGGCGGGGCTGTCGTTCGTGCACGGGATGGGGGTCGAGCGGCTGCGGGCGTACTCTCTCGGTCAGCAGGCTGCGCTGCTGGGCGAGCTGGAACGCCGCGGGGTGCCCTCCCGCGCGATCACGCCACGGGGCGCGTTCGTGCTGGTCCCCACGGACGACCACGTCGCCCTGCTGGCACGGATGAAGTCCGCGGGCCTCAACGCCGACGGACGCCCGGCCCCCGACGGCAGGTGCTACATCCGGCTATGCCCGGACGCACTCAACACCGGCGCAGAGCTCGCCCGGGCCGCGGAGATCCTCGCGCGGGTGTACCGTTGACGGCCGCGGAGGGACTACTCCTCGGCGCAGGTGGCAGCGACCGCGGGTCCGGGTAGCGCATCGCGCACGGTCACGGCGTGGTCTTCGCGGCCCACGATGGCCCCGGGAAGCCAGGCATCCAAGGCATCCAGCGCCCGCTGTGCCATGGCTTCGTACCGGTCGTGCTTGGTCTGGCGTTTCACCCGCACCTCCAGCGGCGGGACCATCGCCCAGGTGACGTTGGACGGCTGGAAGCCCTCGCGCGGCGTCGCGAGGTGTTCCAACAGCCCCCCCAGCGCGGTCACGGGAGGGGGAGGCGTGGCCGGGTACCCGCGCAGCCGCTGGGCCAGCAGCACGCCGCACGCGAAGCCGCAGGCCGCGCTCTCGACGTAGCCCTCGACCCCGGTGACCTGCCCTGCCAGATAGACCCCCGGCGCCGCGTGAAGCTCCAGGGCGCGGGTGAGTAGGCGCGGCGCGTCGATGAAGGTGTTGCGGTGTACAGAACCCCAGCGCAGGAACTCGGCGTTCTCCAGGCCCGGGATCATCCGGAAGACCGCCGCCTGCGCGGGGTAGGTCATCCGTGTCTGGAAGCCCACGAGGTTGTACGCCGTCGCCGCGTGGTCTTCCTGCCGAAGCTGGATCACCGCGTACGGCTGCCGCCCCGTGCGCGGATCACACAGGCCCACGGGCTTCATGGGACCGTGCGCCAGGGTCTCGATCCCCCGCGAGGCCATCACCTCGACGGGGAGGCAGCCCTCGAAGTACCGCGCCTCCTCGAACTCACGCGGCTTGACCTTCTCCGCGGCGAGAAGGGCCTGGACAAAGGCGTGGTACTCCGCCTGGTCCATCGGGCAGTTGATGTACGCGTCGTCGCCGCCCTTGTCGTACCGGGACTGCCGGAACACCCTGGCGGGGTCGATGCTGTCCGCGGCCACGATGGGCGCGATGGCGTCGTAGTACGCGAGGTGTTCGCGGCCCACGATCCGGGCGAGGTCCTCGGCCAGGGCCTCGCCGGTCAAGGGTCCCGTGGCAAGGATCACCGGGCGGTCCGCGGGGATGGCCTTGACCTCGGCGCACACCCTGCGGATCCGGGGGTGGGTATCCATCGCGGCGGTGATCGTCGCGCTGAAGCGTTCACGATCGACCGCCAGCGCCCCGCCCGCGGGCACCCGGGTGAGGTCCGCGGCGGTGAGCACCAGGGAGCCCGCGCGGCGCAGCTCTTCCTTCAGCAACCCGACGGCGTTGGCCAGCGCCGCGCCGCGGAGGGAGTTCGAGCACACGAGCTCGGCGAGACCGTCGCCCGTCTGCGCGGGCGTGCGACGCGCGGGCTTTTGCTCCAGGAGGGTGACGTCGATTCCGCGGAGGGCGAGCTGCCAGGCGGCTTCGCAGCCCGCGAGGCCGCCGCCGACGATGGTGACAGAGGGATTCATGGGTCTTCGGTGGGGAGTAGGTACGCGGGGCGGAGGCTACGCGCGGGCCTGGTCGGTGTCGGACTTGCGGGGCTTGCCCTTGCCTCGGGGGGTCTTCGGCCCCTCGTCGCCGCCCTCCTCGGAGCCCTCGTCCGTGTCCGGCGGCGCGGCTGCTCGCTCGTATCCGCAGCCTTCCTTCACGCACTTGAGCACCGGGCGGGTCTTGCCGCCGGCCTGGATGAGGAATCCCGCGCCGCACTGCGGGCAGGGCTCGCGCACCGGCGGCTGGAACAGCCGGAAGTCGCACTTCGTGGTGCTGTAGTTAGCGCAGCCCCAGAAGGGACGCCGGCCCTTCGCCGCGCCGATCTTCACCACGTCGCCGTCGCACTTGGGGCAATGGATCCCCGTGGGCATCGGCGCCGTGAAATCGCAGTCAGGGTCCTTCTTCTTCCACCCCGAGCAGCTGAGAAACTCCTCGTTGGCACCGCGGCGGACCTTGATCAAGAGGTCCCGCCCGCACTTGGGGCACTTGCGGCCCTCGTACACCCGCGGGGGCGCGGCCGGGTTCTCGTCGACGATGTTCTTGCACTTGGGGTAGGCCGTGCACGCGAAGTAGTCGCTGTTCGGGCCCCAGCGCCGGACCATGGGCGAGCCGCACTTGTCGCAGACCCGGTCCGAGGCCGCCGGCTGGGGCCATCCCTCGCCCGGCTCCTTGGACTTCATCTCGGCCTCGACCTCCTTC
>FSWI01000334.1_pt1 | contig 10039 bp, 9 predicted proteins | sample 1637911 | NCBI WGS metagenome assembly FSWI01 (sample SAMEA3914789, study PRJEB12502) | metagenome | biome: forest; material: soil | place: Canada | collected 2011-07-03 | depth 0.3 m
GGGGACCTGGGCGCGCAGTCCGTGGCGGAGATCGCCCGCGAGGCCATCGCGGCGCGCGGAGTATTCTCCGTCGCGCTGACGGGTGGCGAAGGCCCCAGGCCCTTGTACAACGCCCTGGCGACCCGGGCGGGGATCGAGTGGCGGCGCTGGGAGGTGTTTCTCGGCGACGAGCGGGCGGTGTCCACGGAGGACCCGCTGAGCAACTACCACCACGCCGACGAGATTCTCTTGTCCCGGGTGGGCATCCGGGCCGAGCACGTGCACCCGATGTTTGCCCTGGGCCAGGACCTCGACGAGGCCGCGGCGGACTACGAACGCATCCTCCGCGAGCTTCTGGGCGATCCCCCGGTGTTCGACCTTGTCCTCCTGGGGATCGGGACCAACGGGCACACCCTCTCGCTGTACCCCGGCTGCCCTGCGATCGACGAGACCCGCCGGTCCGTGGTCGCCCTCCACGACCCGCCGATGGACCCCGCGGTCAGCCGTGTGACCTTCACCCCCCCCGTGGTCTGGAACGCCCGCCACGTCCTGGTGGTCGCCCACGGAGCGTCCAAGGCAGTCCCCGTGGCCGACGCCCTCGACGGCCCCGAGCACCGCGACCGCACCCCCGCCCAGATCGTGCGGGAAGCCCGCGGCGAGGTGACCTTTCTCCTGGACAAGCCCGCGGCGTCCCGGGTGCAGCCCCGCCCCTGACCTTCTGCCACGAAACTGTTCTAGGGTTGCGTGATGGAGTCCCCGTTCGCCGCGCTGGCGCGGAAGTACCGCGCGATGGCGGACCTCCGCCGCGCCCACGCCGCGGGGGGAGGCACGGCCACGCCCGCGGTCCTCCGCGCGCTGGCCGCGGAGTTTCCCGGTGCCCTGCGCGAACTGGACGCCCTGACCCTGGAGACCCTCGACCGCCGCGCCGAGGCCCTCACGGCCGCGGCCGACGGCACCACCCCCGCGGAGCCCTGGATGACCTGGCTCCAGGGTTACCACGGCCTCCTGCGCGCGGCGCTGCGGGTGAAGCGCCGGGTCGCCCGCGCCCCGGTGATCCCCGACGCCCGCGCGGACGCCCTCGCGCGGGAGGCGACCGAGGCCGCGGGGATCCCGCTCGACGCGGCCTTCGTACGGGCCGTCGCCCACCCTCCGGGCGGGAGGATCAACGGGGTGGTGTTCGCCCGGCTGGGCGAGCACCTGGGCGTCGCGCCCGAGGCCGTGTGGGACGCGCTGTTCCCGACGCGGCGCCCCGACCGCTTTCGCCCGATGCCTACGGCAGAGCCGGCAACGGAGGCCGGGACAGCGCAGGCACCGAGGCCACCAGACGGCGGAGTGCCCAGCGGATGAGCGAGCTGGCCGCGAAGGTCGCGACGGAGACCAGCACGTTGCGCCCGATCTGGACGACGGCGGGCCGCTCGGTGTGACCCGCGATGCGCTCGGGGTGGCGCCAGATCTCGCCCAGCGCCTGGACCCGCGCGCGGCCGGGGTGGGCCTCGCGCCGGGTGACGGCCTTCACGGCCGCGGCGACCAGGATCCCAGCGACCAGGGCCGCGCCGCTGACAAACAGGGCCATGGGGGCCACGGTCCGCCGGACGTGGAACTCCAGGTCCATCACGTCGTGCCCGCGCCGGTCGAGCGCGCCCAGGGTGTTCGCCAGACGCTCCCGCGCGACCTCGGCACGGCGCTCCAGCGCGCTGCGATCGATCGTGGGCGTCACGTGGTCCGCTCCTTCAGCATGTACACGTCGGCCTCCAACCGCTTGCGGGTCTCGTCCAGGGGCTTCATCGGCAGGGACCGGTACCCCGCGACCGCGCTGAGTCCCCCGCCTGCCAGGAAGAACACGCCGATCGCCAGTACCGACGCCCACCCGAGGTGGATCGCCAGCGCGAGGGCCACGCACAGCATGGTGAGCCCGATCATCGCCGCGACCGCCGCGGCGCCCAGCATCACGGCCGCGCTGCGGGCGCGGGCCACATCGCGGCGAAGCTCGTCGCGGGCCAGGTCGATCTCGGCGCGCAGCAGGGACCGGGCCTCGTCGATCGCGTCGCGTACCAGCGTGCCGACCGGCAGGTCGTCCTCCGGGGGATGGTTGATCATCGGCGCCTCCGTCAAGGTCCACCCGTACGGTGCATCCCGCGGACCAGCCACGGGACCGCTGTCCTCCGTGGCCCTCCGTGCCCTCCGTGCGCACCGGGACGGTTGCCCGGGGGGCACCGGGCGATTACGGTCGGCCCCGATGGCCGGCCGCGCAGATCCGTTTGCCCTGGATGACGTATCCGGGGGCCATGACACCCTCGCGGCCCTTCCCCCGGGGGCCACCGAGGCGCTGTCCGCCCGGGTGCTGTACGGAATCGCGCCGCTGTGTGCCGCCGCGGAGCTCGCCCGCCGTGGCGACCGGCGGTACGCCCGCGCCCTCGTCGGGGCCGCGGCCTTCCTCGACGCCGAGGACGTCCTGGTCCTGGCGACCCTCCCCGGCGGGCCCGACGCCCTGGCGGGCCTGCTCCTGGCCCCCGGGCTGCAAGCGCCGTTGCGGGTGGCCGCGGCGGGGGCGCTGACCCACGCGCAGCCCACGCCCGCGGCGCTGGCGGCCCTGGCCGAGACCGCGGACGGCCCCCGGAGGGTCCAGGGCGCCGGCTCCGCGCTGACCGAGCTGTCCCTCCGGGCGGGCGCGGCGCTCCAGGAGGAGGCCGAGCGGTTGCGCACCGTGGGGCGCCACGTGCGCGACCGGGTCCGCGGCACCCTCCGGCGGCAGGAACTGCAACGCGCCGTGGCCAGCGCGAGCCTGCACCCGGCGGTGGCCTGGCTGGCGGGCGACGTGGACTTTCTGGCCGGGCTGCTGCCCCCCGTGGCCGACGCGGCGCGCGAGCCCCTGGTCCCCCACCTCCTGGCGGCGGCCCGCGGCGGCGACGACGCCCTGCGCGCCCGGGTGGCCGGGCTGCTGCACCGCCGGTGGCGCGACGTCGCGGGGACTGCGCTGGCCTGCATCGCCCGCACGCCGTTGAAGGGCCGGGACGCCGCCCTGGGACCGTGGATGGTGGCCGCCCTGGGGACCATGGGCGCGGTCGAGGACCTCGTGGCCGTCGCAGGGGCCGCTTCGGGTGTGGTACGCGCCGCGGCGGTCACCGAGCTGGCCAGGGTGCCCGGGAGGCAGCGGGCCGAGCTGGACCCTGCCGTCCTGGCCGCGGCCCTGGCGCGCGCCTCGGCCGACCCGGACCCGGGGGTGGCCGTCGCCCTCGCGGCGCTCGCCGCGCGGGGCGGCACCGGGGTATAACCCGCCCACGATGGTGACCGAGGTGAGGTTGCATGCGCGCACGGACGTAGGCCGCACGCGCGATCACAACGAGGACAACTTCCTCTGTGACCGCGCGCTGGGGCTGTTCATCGTGGCCGACGGGATGGGCGGTCACGCGGCGGGCGAGGTGGCCTCGCAGATCGCGGTCCATGCCCTGGCCGACGCCGTCCGGCGGGACTGGGACTTCGTCGAGGACTTCGCCCGGGGGGACGGCTCGGTCCGCCCCGAGGACGTGAAGAACCTCCTCGGCGCCGCGGTGGGCGCGGCCAACGCCGCGGTGTTCGCCGACGCGCAGGTCAACACGGCCCGCCGGGGCATGGGCACCACGGTGTCGGTGCTTCTCCTGGCGGGCGCGCGGGCGTTCATCGCCCACGTCGGGGACTCACGGATCTATCTGGCCCGCGGCGGCGAGGTGCGGCAGCTCACCGAGGACCACTCGGTGATCAACGAACTCCGCCGCAGGGGCCGGCTGCGGCCGGAGATCCTGGAGAAGATCCAGGCCAAGAACGCAGTCACCCGCGCCGTGGGGGTGTTCGAGACCGTGGAGGTGGACTCGTCCAGCTTCCTGGTGGCGCCCGGCGACCGGTTCGTCCTGTGCTCCGACGGGCTGCACAGGTACCTGCCCGACGAGGCCTCGCTGGCGCCCTTGCTGGACGGCGTGGCGGACGAGGCCGCGACCCGGAGGATGATCGACTGGGCCAACGAGCGCGGCGGCGAGGACAACATCACCGCGGTGTCCGTGACCCTCCCCGACGAGGACCGCCGCGAGGCCGTGGTCGAGGCCCTGCGGCACAGCTACCAGACCCTGTCCGCCCTGCCGTTCTTTCGCAACCTCGAGCCCCGGGAGCTGTTGCAGGTCCAGGCGATCGCGCGGGTGCGGGACGAACCCGACGGGGCCGTGGTGGTCACCGAAGGCGCCGCGGGCGACGCGATGTTCGTGCTGATGGCGGGCTCGTGCGAGGTGCGCAAGGGCGAGCTCACGATCGCCCGGATCGAGCCGGGAGAGCACTTCGGCGAGATGGCCCTCGTCGAGAGCGCCCCGCGGTCGGCCAGCGTGGTGGCCGACGGCGGCGCGCGCCTGCTGGAGATCGCCCGCGGGGATCTCTTCCGCCTGCTCAGGGAGTCCAAGGACACCGGGATGAAGCTTCTGTGGAACATCGTCGCGGTGCTGGCCCAGCGCCTGCGCGAGACGTCGTCACAGCTCGGCGAGGCCCGCGAGGCCCTGCGCGCGCCGGACCTCACCCACGAGCTCTTCGCCGACGACTACCCCGCGGTGCTCCCGTCCGCGGCGGGCTCCACCGCGCCGCCCACTGCCGCCCCCGCCACCGCCACAGCCACCGCCACCGACGGCGACCGGGACACCCTCCCCAGCGGCCCGTCGGAGACCTCCGTCGTGCCGCCCATCCCCCGCGCGCCCGCGCTGCCGGCCATCGAAGAGTGACACCCGTGCGCGCGCGCTGGCTCCCGGCGCTGTGGTGTCTCGCCGCGGCCGTGGCGTGCCGCGACCGACGCCGCCCTCCCACGGACACGGCCCCTGCCCGGGACGCCCCGGTCGCGCGGCCGTACGCCACCCGGGACGGTGGTGTCTCCGACACGATGGTCCCCGCGCCCGGGTCCGTCGCTCCCCGCGCGTGGCTGCGGGTCGAGCGGGTGACGGGCGCGGTCACCCTGGACAGCACCCTGCGGCTTCGGGTGGACGGTCCCGACGGGGTCACCACGCGCCCCGGCGGCGGCGCACCCGCGCGGGGTGCTACGGACACGGGCGCGGGGATGTACCCGGGTGACGTGCTGGCCACGGGACCCGACGGGGGCGCGACGGTGCGGGTCACCGCCGGGGCCGTGCCCGGCGCCGTGGCCCTCGGCCCGGAGGCCACCGTGGAGGTCCCTGGCTACGGCGGCGCGGTCACCGTGCTCACCCGCGGGGTCGCGGACGTGAGCGCCCCGGCGGACCCCGTGCGGGTGGACACCCCCGCGGGCCGGGTGATCGTCGCCGGTGGGACGGCCACGGTGGGCGTCGCCCTCGACGGCTCCGTGGCCGTCCATGCCGAGTCCGGGGTGGTGACCCTGTGGCCGTCTCCCCCGGCGCCGGCGGCGCGGTCCACCCGGTTGACCCGCGCGGAGATCGCCCGGCGCCGCGCGGTGGACCCCAGCCACCCGGTGCTCCTGGACGTGGACCTCCCCGAGCTGGCGGCGATGGCCGTGCGGCCCGTGGCCTCCCACGCGCTGCCGGCGGGCGACACGGCAGCGTGGGACCCGCTGGGTGACACCCACGGGCGCCCGCCGCCGGCCCACGCGCCGCGCGCTGCCCTCGTCCGCTGGGTGGCCGCGGTCAACGCCGCGGTGGCCTCGCCGGGCGCCCACCTGGTCGCGATCGCGCGGGTGGGCAGGGCGGGCGCCGGGGACCTGGCCGACGCGCGCGCGGCGACCGCGAGGCTGCGCGCGGCGGGGTCCACCCTGGCACCGCGGGACCGGGGCGAGCTCGCGAGCGCGCTGTCCCTGGCCCTCGGTCGGGCGACGGCGCGCGCTCGGCGGGGCAGGGAGCTCGCGGCGCGCGGGGGGGACGTGACGGCGCTCGTACAGCTTGCGCCCACCGAGGACCTCTGCGCCGCCGCGCGCCCCGTGCTGCCGATGGAGCCGTAGACTCCCGTATGGGTCTCCGTGGCTTGACAGTGCCGACGGCGAACCACTACCGTGGCCCCGGGTTTCGCGCACGCGCATGGGAAGAAGCACTCACCGAACCCGCCTGACGACCGATGCCCTGGCGGTTGCGCTGGCCCTGGCCCTCGCGGCGTCCCTGGGGCCCACCACGGCCCGCGCGCAGACGGCTCCGACCGACCCGCTGCCGGCCTCCGGGCCGATCCCGATGCTGGCCGAGCCCGCGAGCATCGTGGACGTGGTGGACGCGTTCGACGTCGCCGCGGCGTGGAGCTTCCGCCTCACGGCGGGCTACCAGTACGAGTCCCACACGGCCACGATCCAGCGGGAGAACGGCGCCGTGGCCGACGGGGGCCTCGGGGTGCCGGGCCTCAACCGCATCGGGAGCTACCACGAGACCACGCACACCCTCCTGGCCAACGCGGAACTGGGGCTGTACCACGACCTCGCGCTGACCTTCGGCGTGCCGGTGATACTTTCCAACACCCGCGAGATCCGCCAGCTTGGGGACCAGGGTGCCTCCGAGGGCAACGCGGCCCTGGGCGACGGCTGGAGCGAGAACGGCCACGCCACCAGTCTCTTCACCATCCCCTCGGGGGGCGTGTGGCGCGCTCCCGAGCGCTCGGGGATCGACCAGCTTCGCCTGGGCATCGCCTGGGCCATCTTGAACCAGCAGCGTGACCGGACCAAGCCCACCTGGCTGGTGCGCTTCGAGTGGCGCCCGCCCGTCGGGTCCGTGATGCATGCATGCCAGGCCACGGACGCGGGCTCCCAGGTGTGCCCCGCGGCGTCGAGCGTGCCGTCGATCCCCGCGGGCGGGTCGACCAACGCCACGATGCCCGCGGTACGGCCCGGGAGCTCCGACGGCCCGGGGATCTCCCGCGGGGTCCACGGGATCTACTTCCAGACCGCGCTCGCCCGGCGGATGGGGTACATCGAACCGTACGCCGGGATGGACGTCCTCGCGGAGTTCCCGCTGCGGTCCACGCCCTTCAACTACTTCGACACCCCGTACGGCCAGCTACTGAGCTTTCCGCCGATCCAGGCCTCGCTCACCGTGGGCGCCGAGATCATCCCCTGGGAGAACCGCGAGACCTGGCAGCGGGCCGTGATCGACCTCCGCATCCACGGCACGTACGTCTCGCAGGGCCGTGACTACAGCCCCCTCTACGACGCCCTCGGAAGCTCCAACAGCCGCGCGTTGCTTCAGCCCGGGTGCCCCTCCAACGTCCGCAACGCCGACGGTAGCTGCCAGCCCGGGCGCGACGTGTACTTCGACGGGCTCACCGCCGTGGCCTCCCACGCGATCCTCGGCGGCAACCTCACGGTGTCCATCCAGCCCTCGCGGTTCCTTCGGTTCAACCTCGGCGCGGGGCTCTCGTTCGCGACCTCGCATGTCATCACCAACACCGACGCCTGCAGCCAGAACACCACGGTCCCCGCGAGCAACCCCGAATGGCAGGGCGGCTGCGTCGGCAACCGCGCCCCCGACCCCCTGCACCGCGCGGTGATCGACAGCCCCGGCCAGCGCTTCGTCACCACCGACGAGATGTACTTCGACCTGTACGCCTCGATCGCGCTGACCCCGCGCTTCTAGTACCCGCCGCGCGCCGAGTGACCCGCAGGCACCCGCCCATGCGCCTTGGGATCTTCACCGCGGCCCTGTCCACCGCCCTCGCCGCGGCCACCGTCCGGGCCCAGACGCCCACGCCTACGCCCGCGCCCGCGCCCACGGTGGCACCGGTGGACGGCGGCGAGGCCCTGGCGCCGCCGCTGGCCAGCGTGGACGACGGCAGCTCGCACACGTCCCGCCATGCCGCCGTGACCTTCAGCGGGTACGTCGAGGCGTTCTACTCGTTCAATTTCAACCTCCCGGCCAATGACATCACCGCGTACCGGGGGTTCGACAACCGGCACAACACGTTCAGCATCGCCAACGCGGTGCTGGACGCCGCGTGGGCGCTGGGACCCGTCAGCGGCCGGATCGGACTTCAGATCGGCACGACGCCCGAGACGTACTACCTGGCCGAGCCCGTCCGCGGCGCCACCGCCGGCGTCGGGGCCAGCGGGCCGAACGTGTGGAAGTACCTCCAGCAGGCCAACGTGGCCTGGCGCGCCCCCGCCGGCCGCCGCGGGATCCTCCTGGAGGCCGGGTTGTTTCTCTCGCCCATCGGCCCCGAGGGCATGGCCGTCAAAGACCAGTGGAACTGGTCGCGGTCCAACCTGTTCTACGGCCTGCCGTTCTACCACACCGGCCTCCGGGCCACGGTCGCCCTCTCCGACCGGTGGTCCGCCACGGCGGCGGTGTACAACGGCTGGAACAACGTCACGGACAACAACGACGAGAAGGCCGTCTCCGCGCAGTTCACCTACGCCCTCGCCGACCGGCTGACGGTGAACCTGTTGTACTTCGGCGGGGTCGAGCGCCCGCCCGGCGCCCCCGAGGGCCGCGCGTGGCGCCACCTCCTCGACGCCTACGCGGTCTGGTACCCCACCGCCGCGCTGTCCCTCCTGGTCCACGCCGACGCGGGGGTCGAGCCCAACGACCTGGGCACGGCGTACTGGGCCGCCGGAGCCCTCTACGCCCGGCTGCGCACCACCGCGTGGCTGTACCTCGCCGCGCGCGGGGACTTCTTCTATGAAGTCCGTCCGCCCGGGGGCACCGTGATCTTCTGGCCGGGCGGCTCCGACGGCCTGGGGTGGGTCTCGTCCGGGACCTTCACCCTCGACGCACGCCCCCATGACAACGTCTCGATCCAGTTGGAGTACCGCCACGACCAGGGCGCGGTGCCCATGTTCTTCTCCCGCACCGCCGTCCCGGACGGGATGGGTGGCCTCGCCGCGACGGCCCGCGCCCAGGACACGGCCACCCTCGGCATCACCACCTGGTTCTGACGGTCTACCGCCCGGCCGGCGCCCCCCCGACCGGCGCCCCCCCGGTCGGGGCGCCTTCGAACGCCGACCACGCCGGGCCGCCCTGGTCGAACGGGCAGCCCACAGCGGCCAGCCGCGCGGCGTGGGCGCCCCGGGCGCGGTCCGCGCGAAAGTCCTCCAGCGCCCGCTCGGGGTGGTTGTCCAGCCCGCCGCGCCGGTGCACCACGGGCGTCGAGATGATCACCGCCCGCCGCAGGCCGCGCTGCCCGATCAGGGCCGTCGCGTAGCTGGCGTTCTGCACCGTGCTCATGGACCGCGGTTCAAAGATCATCCGCGCGAGGACGGTGGGTTGCAGCGCCGGGTCGTACCAGGCCAGCACCGCGGCGCAGAGATAGTCCGCCTCGGTGAGCTCCGCGGTGCCCTGGGCCGCCAGGGTGGCCTGGTCCCGGGCGATGATCTTTCGCAGGGACCGAGGGAGCCCGCGGAATGCTGTCTCCTGGGCAAACCGCTCGCCGGCACAGGTGCGCTCGCCGGGGTCCACCGCGCGGACGGGCTCCACCGGGCCATGGCCGGAGAGCAACAGCCAGGGCTCGCGCCCCAGGGCCTCGAAGATCTGGTGCGTGGCGTACGCCCGCTGGACGGTCGAGCATCCGGGCACACCCGGGCCGAGGATCCCGCCCCCGAGGGTGACCAGGACGTCGGGGCGCCAACGCCGGATCGCTTCTACAATGGGCGCCGGGCAGGTCAACAGATGGTGGGTGGACGGCGTGCCCAGGTGCCGGGAGGGACACACCACCGGCGGCCGGCCAGGCTCCTCGGGGACGGGCACCGGGGGCGCCGTGGCCAGCACCACGGAGGTCACGTAGGCCCCCGCGTCGGGGTCCACCGTGACGATCTGGACGACCGGCGCGCGCGGCGGAGGACTGCGCGCGGGCGCCCGGCAGCCCGGGACCACGGAGGCCAGGGCCACGGAGACCAGGACGGAGAGCACGGACGATGCCCTGGGGCGGTGGGCGCGCATGGGCAGGGGTGGAGTGTAGCCCAGCGGGGCGCCGTGCCTGTCGTCGACAGCGTCGCATGGCAGGGCACCGGCGCGCGCCGCCCGGCCGCTGAAGCGGCAGAGCTAAAAGTACGAAACCTCTGAAGCGAGGGGGTCCATCGGCGCCGCGCGGCCGGTACATGGCGCGGCGCCGATGGCGTGGGAGGGATGTGACTACCGGCCGGGTGCCGGGCCCTGCA
>FSWI01000086.1_pt1 | contig 10016 bp, 10 predicted proteins | sample 1637911 | NCBI WGS metagenome assembly FSWI01 (sample SAMEA3914789, study PRJEB12502) | metagenome | biome: forest; material: soil | place: Canada | collected 2011-07-03 | depth 0.3 m
CCCCAGGTCCACCCCGACGGCGAGCTGGACTGCGACGGATTGTACCCGGTCGGGCAGCAGGACGAACTGCGGTGTCTCGGGGCGCAGGATCCGCCCGCGGACGATGACGTTGGTGGGGGTGAAGAACCCGAAGCCCACGCCCACGCGGTCGCGGAGGATCCCCCCGAAGGGTACCGGGAGGGTCAGGCCGATGACGGTGGCGCTGCCCACGTCGGCGGGAAAATGTCTGCCGTCCGTGGTGAGGTCGAACGCCGTGGCCGCGAAGCCGAGGGTCAGCCCGCGCTCGCGGGCGCGGGAGAGCCCCGCGGGGTTGCCGTGGACGGCGGCGTAGTCGTCGAGGAAGGTGGCGCCGGTGCCCCCCATGGCGCTCGCCCGGCCGCCGTAGGCGAAGAGGTCCTGCGGTGAGGCAGCGGAGGCCGCGGGGAAGACGGCCAGGGCGAGGGCGGCGACGAGGGGGCGCATCCGGGCGTCCGCGGAGGGTACACCAGGGCGGACGTCCTGCGGAGCGGGCAGAGGTCGGGCGGTGCTTCCGTGGCTTGCGGGCCTCGGGGCCGGTCGGATACGGTGCGCGGGCCATGGCGCGCCGGGTCCTGATCATCACGCCCACGTACAACGAGCGGGAGAACCTTGAGACCTTCGCGGGGCAGGTGTTCGCCGTCGCGCCGGAGGTGAACCTCCTGGTGGTGGACGACGCCTCGCCCGATGGCACAGGCCAGATCGCGGACTCCATGGCGGCTGGTGACCCGCGGGTGAACGTGATGCACCGGCCGGGGAAGCTCGGTCTCGGAAGCGCCTACCTCCAGGGCTTCGCCTGGGCGCTGGGGCGGGACTACGACGTGGTGTTCGAGATGGACACCGACCTTTCGCACGACCCGAAGTACATCCCGGACTTTCTTCGGGCGATCGAGGCCGGCGCGGACGTGGTGATCGGGTCGCGGAACATCCCCGGCGGCGGGGTCGAGGGCTGGGGCGTCGGGCGGCACCTGATCTCGAAGGGTGGGAGCTTGTACTCCCGGACGATCCTGGGTCTCGGGGTGCGGGACCTCACCTCGGGCTTCAAGGCATTCACCCGGCGCGCGCTCGAACGCATCGATCTCGGGTCGGTGCGCAGCAACGGGTATTCCTTTCAGATCGAGCTCACGTACCGGGCGATGCTGCGCGGGATCAAGGTCGCCGAGGTGCCGATCCTGTTCGTGGACCGCCGGGCGGGGCGCTCCAAGATGTCTCGGAAGATCTTTGCCGAGGCCGTGGCGATGGTCTGGAAGCTGCGCTTCGACGCGGTCGTCGGGCGGATGTAGCTACAGCCCGACGTGCAGGGTGGCGCCTACGTCCAGGGAGACGGGCGAGGTCTCGGGCAGCACCCAGAGGGTGGGCGACAGGACGTCGACCTCCAGCCGTACCCGGTGCGACAACTGGAAGGCCAGGCCCGCGGTCACCCGGAACACCGGGCCGTTGTTGGGCAGGTAGCCCACCTCGGCGCGTAGCGGGATGAAGATATGCGCCGACGGGACGAGGTCCACGGAGGTCTCGACGCCGGCCGTGGTGAGAAGGTTCGAGGTGCGACCCTGGCGCCCGCGGAGGTTCGCGTAGGCGGCGGTTAGGGTGACGCCGAAGCGGTCTTCGGGGAAGAAGCCCAGGCGAAGCGCGACGAGGGCGTTGACGAACGAGTCCTGGCCGGGCCCGAAGGCCATGTCCAGCCCGCCGCCGATTTCCCAGCGCCGCGGGTGCGCGCGGTACCGCCGCCGGCGGGCCAGCGGCGCGACGGGCGTGGGCTCGGGCGCGGGTTGCTCCACCGCGGCCCCGGTGCTCTGCGGCGGGACGAGGAGGGCGGGGAGCGCCTCGCGGAGGGCCTCGCCGAGCTGCCACTGGTTTGCCGAGACCTCGCGCACTCGCTCCATGGGCTCGACGGCGACGCGCACCCGCACGCGGACCACGTAGAGCCTGTGGGCCGCGCGGACCTCCGCGGTCACCGCGACGGGCGCCTGGAGCGCGCGCTCCAGCAGGAACACCCCGTCGGCCGGGACGGGGAACGGCAGCGCCAGCCGCCGCGCGGCGGCGTAGAGCTCGCTCGTGGGGATCACCGCGAACCCGAGCTGCGCCACCGTGGACCGGAGGGTCTCCGTCACGAACGTCGCCGCCGCGGGGTCCACGCCGAGCGGCGCCGCGTCGATCACCACCGTCCGAGGGCCCTGGGCCTCGGGCGCCTGACCAGTCGTCGCCGTCGCGGCGGCGGGCGCCTCGCCGGGCGGGGGCGGCACCGGCACTGCCGGGGGCACCGAAGCGGGCGCGGGCACGGCCGTCGGCACGGGTGCAGGAACAGGTGCGGGCACGGGTGCGGGCGCGGGCACGGCCGTCGGCACGGGTACGGCCGTCGGCACGGGTGCAGGCACGGGTGCGGGCTGCGCGACGGCGGTCGTCGCGGCGGCGGTCAGTGCCAGCGCGCAGGCGAGCGTGGCGAGGCGGTTCATCAGGACGGGAGCGTATCCTGAACGACGTCGCGGCGCACGGGTGGGCGGCGACGGGCGTCGGTGCTGGCGCGGCCGTGGCCGAGGCGGTAGATCCGGGGGCCATGCTCGTTGCCGGCGCTCGCAAGCCCCTCATCGGTGTGATCCATCTGCCCGCCCTGCCGGGGGCTCCGCGGTATGGCGGGGACTTCTCGCGGGTGGTCGAGTCCGCGGTGCGGGACGCCGGGACCCTCGCCGAGGCGGGCTTCGACGCGGTGCTGGTCGAGAACTTCGGCGACGCGCCCTTCTTCCGGGGGAGGGTGCCGACGGAGACCGTGGCGACGATGGCCGTCGTCGCGGATGCCGTCCGGCGGGCCTCGGGGCTTCCCCTCGGGGTCAACGTCCTGCGCAACGACGGCGAGGCGGCGCTGGCCGTGGCCGTGGCCGCGGGTGCGCGGTTCGTCCGGGTCAACGTGCTGGTCGGCGCCCGGGTGACCGACCAGGGCGTGATCGAAGGCGCCGCGGCGGAGCTCCTGCGGACCCGCGCGCGCCTCGCCGCCGGGGGGATCCTCCTGGTGGCCGACGTGGACGTGAAGCACTCGGCCCCGCTGGGGGCTTCGGACGTCGCGGAAGAGGCCCTGGAGGCCGTGGAGCGCGCCCTCGCGGACGTCCTGGTGGTGACAGGTGCGCGCACGGGCTCCGAGGCCGACCACGCCACCCTGGCGGCCGTCCGGGCCGCCGTGCCGGGCACCCCCGTCTGGCTGGGCAGCGGCGCGCGGACGGACACCCTCGCGGCATGGCTGGCACAGGTCGACGGGGTGATCGTGGGCAGTGCGCTGCGGATTGATGGAAGGGCGGGCGGACCGGTGGATCCCGCGCGGGCCATGGAGTTCGCCACGGCGCGGGGATAGACCGCCCGCGGCGGTTCTCTCGCGCGGGGTGTCCGGCGGGTGCATGCTGGGTGGCGTGAAGGCCAGGCGGCACAAGAACTACGAGTCCATCGGGACGGCGCACATCGGGACGCTGCTCGCCGAGGCCATCCGGGATCCCCGGCGGGTCCGCGAGGCGCTCGGGGTCTGGCCGGCGTGGGAAGAGGCCGTGGGACCGCAGATCGCCGCCGCCACCCGGCCAGTGTCCATGCGGGACGGCGTGCTCACCGTCCATGTGAAGCACGCCGTCTGGCTGCAAGAGCTCCACCAGATGCGCCAGGGACTGCTGCGCCGCGTGCGCCGCGTGGCCGCCGGCGGCGTGGTGCGCGACCTGCGCTTCAAGGTCGGAAAGCTCCCTTTGCCCTCGGAGCTGTCCCCGCCCAGCAAGCGCCCGCCGATCCCCGTGGCGCCCATCCCCTACGAGGTCGCCCGCGCGATCCGCGGGGTGCAGTCCCCGGGCCTCCGCGGCGCGATGATCCGCGTGGCGGCGCGGTGGGCCGGGCTCCTGCGTCAGCGCGAGGGCGGCTGAACGGCTGGTACCCTCCGGGGTGCCGCTACCCCAGCGCTTCGTCCATCAACGCCAGCACCCGCGCGCCGTGTCCCCCCGGCGGCGCCAGCCTCGCCCGCAGCACCGCGCCGTCTTCCCGCGCCGCCCTGCGCCGCGCCGGGGTGAGCGCGGACTCCACCGCCCGGGCCACGGCATCGGGCGTGACCTCGGACTGCAACAGCTCGGGCAGCGCGGGTCGGCCCAGCAGCACGTTGGGCAGGGCGATCCACGGCGTGTGAAGTACCCACCGGGCGACGGCCGCGGTGACCGGGTCCGTGCGGTACACCACCACCGTGGGGACGCCCGCGAGCGCGCACTCGAGGGTCACCGTGCCGCTGCACGCCACGGCCACGGAGGCCGTCGCCAGGGCGTCGCGCGCGGCGTCGAGGCCCGTGACCGCCGTGGTTCCCCGCAGCGCGGGGTCGCCCGCCCGCTCGGGGGGCACCGCGGTGAGCACCCGGTCCAGCAGCCCGCGGGCGGTGAGCCTCGCCGCGGCCTCGCGGAGCACGGGAAGCATCCGTGCGACCTCGCGCGCACGGGAGCCCGGCAACACCGCCAGGGTCGTGGTGTCACCGGGCTCGCCCTGGGGGACCTCCTCGGCGGCGGGGTGGCCGACGAAGCGCACGGTGGCCTGCCTCACGCCCAGGGCCCGCAGGAGGGGCGGCTCGAAGTCCAGCAGGCAGCCCACGGAGCGCGCGCAGGCGTCCAGGGTGCGGGCGCGTTCGGGGCGCCAGGCCCACACCTGCGGGGCGGACAACAGCACGACGGGCATCCCCCGCGCGCGGAGGGCGCGACCCAGGGGCAGGGTGAATCCGTGCAAGTCGACCAGCAGCGCGGCGTCCCAGCGGGCGCGGGCGTCCAGCAGTTGCCGTGCGAGGGCCCGGAGGCGCAAGGCGCCGGGGAGCACGTCGATCAGCCCCATGGCCCCGGCGGGCGCCGTGCCGAAGGGGATCACCCCCGCGGCGGTTCCAGCGGGTCCCACTGCGCCTTCGAACACCCAGGGCGCACCGTGGATCCCCGCGGTGTGCACGGCGCGGGCCGCGAGCCGGTCGCCCGAGGGCTCGCCCGCCACCACGAGCCAGCGGGCCGGACGCACGGGCGCTACCCCACCGCCCGCAGGGTGTCCACCAGGGCGGCGCCGTACCGCGCCCGTCGCGCCGGCCCGAGGCCATCGACCTCTGCCAGCGCGTCCTCGTCCAACGCGCCGCGCACGGCCAGCGCCGACAGCGCGTGGCCCGGGAGCACCACCTGCGGGTCCACCCCGCGCAGCGCGGCCTCCGCAGCCCGCCATGCAGACAGCGCCACCTCGCGGACCTTGCGCTTCGACAGGTCCGCGGACGAGCGCTCGACCGCCAGCCAGTGGCGCTCGTCCTCGGGGAGGTCCCCGGCGGCCTCGCCGCGGGCGATGGCATCCGCCAGTTCGGGCGCCAGGCCGTCCATCCGGGCGCCTGCGCCAGCAAGCCGTCGGACCTCGTCCGCGGTCCGAGGCCGTGACGACGCCATCGCCAGGAGGGACGCGCCCGGGACCACCCGGCCGGGCGGCAGGTCCTGGCGCTCGGCCCAGCGCTCGCGGACCGCGGACAGCTCGCGCAGCGCCGCGCGACCGACGGGTGACAGCCCCCGCGCGCCCTTGACCCGCGCCCACGCCGGGGCAACACGCTCCGAGGCGCTCGCCAGTGCCTGGGCCATGCTCCAATCGGTCTCCTCGGCGACCTCCGCGGCGATGTCCAGGGTGGCCACCTCGGACTCCAGCTCCGCGGCCAGCCTGCCAAGCTGGGCGACGTCCCCGGCGAGGTAGGCCAGCGCCCGCGCATCCAGCGGCCGGCGGGCCCAGTCGTGCTGCTGCATGGCCTTGGACACCGTCATCCCGAAGCGAGCGCCCAGCAGCGACGCGAGGCCGGTCTCCCGCAGGCCCAGCAAGCGCGCGTGGAGGGCGGTGTCCACCACCCGGCCCAGCGCGACGCCCTCGGTGGCCAGCAGCCGGGCGTCGTAGCCCACGTCGTGGAAGATCTTTTCGGGCCCGTCGGGTCCCAGCACGGCTCCCAGCGGGCGCAGATCGCCCACGGCCAGGGCGTCGACGAGGTAGGTCTCTTCGGCCGGGCGGTCGGGCAGCGCCACGGCAAGCTGCACCACGCACAGGCGTCCCTGGTAGGCGTGCATCGAGTTTCCCTCGGTGTCCGCCGCCACCCGCGGGACCTGCATCAGCCGCGCGATGGCCTCGGCCAAGGCTTCTTTCGTAGTGACCAGGACAGGTTGCACGCACCGAGGGTGTTCCACGAAGACGCGGGTCTCCGCAAGGTCTACGCCTCCGTCGTGCCGGCGGTGGCTACCTCAGTCCGGCCGCGGGCGTCAGGTCCCGCACGAAGGTGTCCACGTCCAGCACCACCCGTACGCGGGCCTCGTGGACGATTCCCGTCACGGTCACCACCACCCGAACCGCACTGCCCAGCCCGCGCGGCACCGTGGCGAACCGCGCCGTCGCCGTCGTGGGCGGCGCGGCGGTGTCCAGCATCGCTCCGTCCAGCATCGCTCCCGCTCCACCGGGCAGCAGCACCCGGGCCTCCGCGGGGAGGTCGACCCCGGGTCGAGTGCCCGCCAGCAGGATCCGTACGCCGGGGACGGGGCGGTCGTCGGCCGTGGCAAGCGCCGAGGGCCATCCGCGGGTCGAGTCCACAAGCCACAGGGCCCCGTCGTCCCCCAGCAGGGCGCCGCGCGCGCAGGTGTGGAGTGCGTACTCCAGCGGTACCGACGCGTCGCCCGCTTCGGTGACCACCAGCGCGCCCACGGAGCCCTCGCGCAGCGCCTCGGTGCGCAACGGCGGGAGCACCCGCGAGAGCGCGGCGAGGTCGCGCGTACACGCAGGACGGATCAATGGGTCGAGGCCGTCGCACGCCCGGGGGTTGGCCGCGGCCAGGGCGAGACAACGGCCCTGGTCGGTCACGTTCGCCGCGACGCACAGGCGCGGAGCGCGGGCGGCGATGGCCACGCAGGTGGGGTCGTGGCCTCGGAGCCCCAGGGCTGCGGGGCAGAGGTCCGGGCGGGCCGTGGCCATCGCGGCGCGGGCGGCGCACACGGCGCGCAACGGGCCGAGGGACACCGTGTCGCAGAGGCCGGGCGCGCGGGCGGACACTGCGAGTTCGAGGCGACAGGCGTCGGTGAGCAGGGTGTCGTCGTCCATGGCGCCGAGGGCTGCGGAGAGCTCTGGAGCGAGGGTGCTCCCGAGCCGGGCCGCGCAGGCCGTGACCCGGGCGGTGAGCTCGGGCGCGATCTCGGACGTCCCTGTGGAGACCGCGGCGGCATCCGTCGGGTCCGTGGACACCGTGGGAACACCGTGGGAGCGGGCGCGCTGGTGCGGTGGGGGGGCCGGGCAGCCCTGGGCAAGCGCCGCCAGTGCAAGGAAGCCCGCGGGAAAGCCCGAAGGGAAACCCGTGGGGAAACCCGCGGAGAGGCGACCGGGGCGGCGAGGGGTGGCGGTCATCGGGGCGTGCGCGAGGGGAGACTATTCCATATCGGGCGGGGGGCACTCTGGCTTTGACCCTGCGGAAGGCGGGGCCGTACACTGGTGGACGCCATGACGGCGGATCCACTGTTCGCGCGGTTCGGGCGCGAGTTTCCTGCGGGGGAGCTGCTTTTCCGCGAGGGCGACGTGGGGGCCGTGATGTACGTGATCCAGGCGGGTCGCGTGCGGATCAGCCGGATGTTCCCGACGGGCGAGCGGACACTCGCGGTGCTGGGCGCCGGGGAGTTCTTCGGGGAGATGGCGATCTTGAACGCCAAGGCCGGGACCGCCACGGCCACGGCGGTGGACCCGCTCAAGGCCCTGGTGATCGACGCACGGACTTTTGAAGCCATGGTGCTGGGCAACACCGAGATCGCCGTGCGGCTGATCAAGAAGCTCGCCCGGCGGCTGGACAGCGCCAATGCCTTCATCGAGATCCTGCTGCAGCAGGACCCGCGGATCCGGGTGATCCTCGGGGTGGTCCGGGTGGCCGACGAGTTCGGCCAGCGCCGCGAGGACGGGGTGCTGGTGCCCGTGACCGCCGCGGAGCTCGCCCACGAGATCGGTCTGACCGAGGGCGAGGTGTCCGAGGTGATGGCCCGTCTGACCCGGGTGGGGATACTCACCCCGACCCCCGAGGGTGCGTGGCTGGTGAGGGACATCGCGCGCCTCCATGAATTCCTTGAGTTTCTCTCGGGCCGCGAGCGCGCGGGCAACGCCTAGCGATGCGCCTGCGCGTGCTCGGGTGCCACGGCGGGGAGTCTCCGCGCCACAAGACCTCGGCCTTCGTGCTGGACGGCGCGCTGGGCATCGACGCAGGCGCCACGGCGGGAGCGCTTGCCCTGGACGAACAGATGGCCCTCCAGGCCGTGGTGATCTCCCACGCCCACATGGACCACGTGCGAGACCTGGCCACCCTGGCAGACAACCGCTGTCAGGGCGCGACGGAGACCCTGGTGGTCGCGGGCACGGCGTTCACCCTCCGGGCGCTGCGGGAGCACTTCTTCAACAACGTGCTCTGGCCGGACTTCACCACGATCCCGCTGGTGGAGGGTGGCGCCCCCACGCTGGAGTTCGTGGAGCTCCTTCCCGAGACGGACCACCGGCTCGGGGAGTACACCGTCCGGCCGGTGATGGTCAGCCATACCATCGAGAGCGCGGGCTTCGTGATCTCCCACGGAGGTACCGCCGTGGCGTACTCCGGGGACACCGGGCCCACGGAGCGGTTCTGGGAGGTGCTTCGAGACCGCCCCGACGTGACGGCCCTCCTCCAGGAGGTGTCGTTTCCGAACGAGCTGGACTGGCTGGCCATGCGGTCGGGTCACCACACCCCGGCGACGGTCTCCCGGGACCTCGCCAAGCTGGGGCGCAGCGCGCTGCCGGTGCTGGTCTACCATGTCAAGCCGTGCTTCCAGGCCCAGGTGGAGCGCGAACTCGCGGCGCTCGGGCGGGAGGGCCTCCAGGTCCTCGCGCTGGGCGACGAGTTCCTGCTGTAGGGCACCGGGGGCCGTCCGGGGTATCGTCGGGGGGCGATGGGGATCGACCGGCTGATCGAATGGGTCGCGCCCTCGGTGGCGCCAGAGTTCGCGCCGCCGTTGTTTGACGAGGCCGCGGGCAGGGCGACCCTCGCCGCCGCGGGGCGCAGCGCGGACGACCACGCCCGGGTGCTGCACCGTTGGAACGGCGCGTACGCCCTGCGCGGGAGCCTGCATCTCTTCGGCGCGCGGACCGAGCCGCCCAACCAGTCGCTCGATGCGTGGAACGCCCCGGGCGGGTGGCGCCAGGGCTTCGGCGCGACGCTCGACGGCGTGACCCTGTTCGCCGAGACGGCCTTCGGCGACCAGTTCGGGTACCGCGACGGCAAGGTCGTGTGGTTCCACGCGATGGAGGCCCGGGTCGAGCGCATGGCTTCGGGCTTCAGCGAATGGCTTGAGTGCGTGTTCATCGAGCCCGGTCGATACCTCTCCATCGAGCTGTTCGACGCCTGCGTGGCGGCCCATGGCCCGCTGCCGTACGGCGGGCACTTCGCGCCGCGGACGCCCTGGCGTGGCGATGCCCTCACGGCCGGCACGGTGGAGGTCGTACCTTCGCGCGACTCGATGGAGCGCAAGGCCGCGGCGTCCATGACCGGCGTGCGCGCCCGGGTGCCGTAGCGGTCACCAGGGTCTCGGGGCGCTGATTTCCTCGGACGGGTGTGGTAGTCCCGTCGGCCGTGATGAGCTGGTTCTCCCGGACCAAACCCGGCCTCGACGCCGACCAGAAGCGCTCCGTCGGCGCCGGGGTGTTCCGCCGGTGCGACGGCTGCGGCGAGACCCTGCTGGCCGAGGCCTTCGAGCACAACCTGGAGATCTGCCCGCGCTGCGGCCACGCCTACCGGATGTCCGCCGAGCGCTGGCTCCAGGTGCTGCTCGACCCCGGGAGCTTCGAGCCCGCGGCGGAAGACCTGACCCCGGGCGATCCGCTGCAGTTCTCCGACGGCAAGCGGTACCCTGATCGGGTCGCCGCCGCGCAGAAGGCCACGGGCGCGACCGAAGCTGCGATCTGCGGGCGCGCGTCGATCGACGACCGCCGGGTGGCCATCGGGGCCTTCGTGTTCC
>FSWI01000489.1_pt1 | contig 9829 bp, 6 predicted proteins | sample 1637911 | NCBI WGS metagenome assembly FSWI01 (sample SAMEA3914789, study PRJEB12502) | metagenome | biome: forest; material: soil | place: Canada | collected 2011-07-03 | depth 0.3 m
CCAGCATCCAGGAAGACCTGTTCACCCTGGGGGCAGAGCTGGCCACGGTGCCCGGGAAGGAAGCCGGGTTGAAGCTCCGGCTGCTGGACGCCGACGACATCACCCGGCTGGAGCGGGCGATCGACGGCAGCGAGGCCGCGCTGGAGCCCTTGAAGACCTTCATCCTCCCTGGCGGGACCCCCGTGGCGGCGTCGCTGCACCACGCCCGCACGGTGTGCCGCAGGGCCGAGCGCGACCTGGTGGGCCTCGCCGGTCACGAGCCCGTGCGCGAGGCCCTGGTGATCTATCTCAACCGACTGAGCGACCTGCTGTTTTCCCTGGCCCGCGCGGCGAACCGCGCCGGCGGCCACGACGACGTGCCGTGGACGCCCCGGTGACCGCAAGCGCCACGGCGAACGCACCGAGACCGTAGCCGTAGCCGTAGCCCTCGGGTCCCGCGCGGCCCGGGACATCGCACCCGCACCCGCTGTCGGCGCTGGATCCCGGGGTCCCGCCGTCGGGGCCCGCGGAGCCGTCGCCGTCGTCGCCGTCGCTCACCGTCCCCGCGTCGGGGGTATACGGCGCGGGGAGACCGTTGCCGTGCACATGGACGTGGATCCGCGGGGTGGACGGGTCGTTGGTAAGAAGCACGGCGTCGGACTTGACGGGGCCGGGGCTCACGGGCGCAAAGGTGGCGACCAGGGCGACCGAGGTGCTGTCCGGGATCGGCGCGGGGTGGCTGGCGACGGAGAAGGGCCCGGAGATCTCGGTGCCCAGGAACGCTCCGGGCTCTTCGCCGTGGTTGGCGAGGTACAGGGGTCGGACGGCGGTGGCCCCGACGGTCACGTCGCCGAAATCGATGTCCGTGGTGGTGGCCTCGAACGCGGGCAGCGGGAGGTGCGCGTGGGAGGGGTCAAACCGGATCGGACGGTTGAAGGGACCGATGGGGATCGGGATGTCCACGATGTCGATCATCCAGCGGTGGCCGGCGAGGGAGACGTACAGCCCGGGGTGGATGTGCAGGGAGCCCAGGTAATCAAGCTGGCCTTCGAGCTGCGGGGAGTATTCGACGAAGGACCCGGCGGTGAACATCCCCTGGACGCGGGGCATCGCGGCGGTGATCGGGTCCGCCGCGAGGCCGAAGAGAATGTCGGTGGAGTGGTAGTCGGCGTCGAGGGCGCCGCTGGCGTCGAACGTGAGCCCGCCGGAGATCCCCGGGATATGAATGATGGCGTCGGTGAGCGGGATGTCGGCGATGTGCACCCGCGCGGTCATGGCCTGGACATGGACGGGGTCCCAGGCCCACGGGTCGAAGGTCTGCGTGGCCATCGCGCGGAAATCAATGGTGGGCACGTACGGGATGCCACCCTCCCAGTCGATGTGCCCGATGCCGTCGGGCAGGTGCAGCCGTACGCGGGCTTCAAACTGCACGCCGTAGTCCACCGCGAGGGATCCCCCGCCGGGTGTTCCCGCGGCCGTGAGGGCCATGGGCACGGGCCACGCGGCCTGGAGCCTCCCTGCGAGGTCGACCTGGGTGTGGCCCTGGAGGGCAGCGTGGAAGCGCACCTGGACGGGCGAGCCACCGGGCTGCCAGCCGGTGTCGAAATCGAACTCCACGGGCAGCCCTTCGCGGAAGTGGTACGCGATGGGCGCGCTGGAGCAGCCCGCGGCGCCGCCGGGACACCCGTCCTGGGCGTACACCGTGCACGGACGGGTGAGCATCCCCGCGGCGAGGGACAGTCCGAAGGCGACCGTGGCGGGAGAGATCCCGGCGAGCCGGACCGGGTGGGAGCGAAGCATCGGGCGGCGATGCTATCGCACACCGTTGCAGGGCGGGAGTGCGGCGGTGCTACCGCGGGTCGCGCAGCCAGGCCGCCCAGCGCGCGGAGGTCATGGGGACGTGGCCGGTGACCGGCTCGACGGTGGTCTGGGCGACCCGCTGGCCCGTGGTGGCGTCCAGCACGACGTAGTTCGCGATCCGCAGGACGCCGTAGGCATGCAGCAGGTCGGTGTGATGGTCGAACGCGGGGCCGACGTTCACTCGCACGCGCTCGTAGCGTTCGGCCAGGACGTCCGATGCGGGGCGCTGGGCCTCCAGGTCGGTCATCGCGCGGCAGTCCGGGCACCACGGGGCGATGAACTCCAACAGGACCTTGCGGCCCGAGGCCTGCGCGCGCTGCCGTGCGTCGGCGATCTGCTGGTGGAGTACATCATCCGGGGGATCCGCCCAGGGGTCCGTGGGGACCATCTGGGCGGTCTGTTCGGTGGTCTGGGCGGGGCTGCCGGCGTGACGGCACGCCCCGAGGGCGACCAGGACCCCGAGGGCCAGCGCGGCGAGGGTGTGGTGCTGGTTGTGGTGCTGGTTGTGGTGCATCGGGGGGTAGAGACTGTCTCCGGGGAGCATAGCACCGTAGGTCGGACGTCGGCGGTTGACCCGGCGGAGGCAGTGCTCCTATGCCTGCGCGATGCGATTCTTTGCCACGGCGGCCAAGGGGACCGAGGGGGTCTTGCGGGACGAGCTCCGCGCGCTGCGGTTGCCGAGGGTGAAGGCCGACCGCGGGGGGGTGCACTTCGAGGGCGAGCTTCCCCATGCGATGCGGGCGTGTCTCGGCGCCAGGGTGGCCGTGCGGGTGCTGGTCGAACTCACGGCTTTCGACGCAGGCAGCGAGAAGGCCCTCTACGACGGCGTGCGGGCGCTCGACTGGGGGCCGTACATCACGCCGCGGCACACCCTGGCGGTGAACGCCACCTGCAAGAACTCTGCGTTGACGCACTCGCACTACATCGCGCTCAAGACCAAGGACGCGATCGTGGACCAGATCCGCGACGCCCTGGGCAAGCGCCCGGACGTGTCTCCCGAGGACCCCGACGTGGACGTGGTGGTGCGGCTGGTGAAAGACCGCGCCACGGTGTACCTGGACCTCGCGGGCCAGGCGCTCCACCGCCGCGGGTACCGCACGGCGACCACGGAGGCCGTGATGAAGGAAACCCTCGCAGCGGCCGTGGTACTGCTGTCCGGGTGGGACCGGGTCTCTCCCTTCGCCGACCCCCTCTGCGGCGCGGGCACCCTGGCGATCGAGGCCGCGCTCCTGGCGCGCAACGTCGCCCCGGGGATCGCCCGACGCTTCGGCTTCGAGCGCTGGCCGTTGTTCGACGCCGCGCTGCGCAGGGCCTGGGACGACCTCCGGGGTGAAGCCAGGGCGCGGGCTCTCCCCCGGGCGCCGGGGCCCATCGTGGCCCGCGACGCGGACAGCTCTGCGGTGGAGGCCACCCTGCGCAACGCCTCCATGGCCGGCGTGGCCTCGGACGTAACGGTCCAGCGGGCCGACGCGCGGGACCTCACGGCCCTCGCAGCCCTCGAGGGCGCGCCCGGGGTGATCGCCACGGACCCGCCGTACGGCGATCGCCTGGCGTCCAAACCGTTGCAACTCGGCGGGTTCTTCCGGCAGTTCGGCGAGGCCTTCGCGGCGCTGCCGGGTTGGACGGTGGTGGTGCTGTCAGGCAACCCCCTCCTGGAGCGCAGCGTGGCCCAGCGGCCCGACTGGGAGCACACCCTCTTCAACGGCGCGATCGAGTGCCGGCTGCTGGGGTATCGCCCGTGACCGTTCTACACTCTCGCGTCGTGGATCCCCGCGTGCGTCTCCCCGCCCTGGTCCTCGGTGCGCCCACCCTTGCCCTGGCAGGGCTGCTCGCCGGCTGCGGCGGTGACGGCGCGTCCGGCGGTGGCGGTGGTGCGCCCACGTGTCAGCCCGTCAACGTGTGCACGTGCGCAGACGACGGCCCGCCGGACTTCTCCCACGAGACCGACGGGGTGCCCGCGGTGGGGGCGACGGACCTCCAGCGGGCCGCCCTGGTGCGGGCGAACCACTGGCGCACGGCCGCGGGTCTACCCCCGATCAACGGCAACGCGATGCTGGCCGACGCGGCCAAGGCCCACACGCTGTTCATGGCAGGCAATCCCTCGACGTGCTGGCCGGGCGCGCACTTCGAGACCATGGGCTGCGGGGGCTTCACGGGGACCTCGCCCGGCGCGCGGGTCCAGGCGGCGGGCTACCACTTCGCGTCCGTGGGCGAGGTGATCAACTGGGAAGACACGCCCGCGGCGGCGATCGACGGGTGGATCTGGACCGTCTACCACCGCGAGCCGTTCACGGACATCGGGTACGTGGAGGCCGGCTTCGATGAAGAGGTGGGGCCGCTCAACGGCCGCCCGAACGCCCACCATAACACCATGGACCTCGGGCGCTCCCTGGGGGTCGCGGTGCCCGCCCAGACCGGCGTCGCGGTGTTTCCGCCGGCGGGGACCACGGGCGTCCCGCCGGCGTTTCAGGGCAACCTGGAGGGCCCCACGCCGCCGTTGCCCGCCTCGGGCCGCTGGCCCAGTGGCTCGGTGATCTCCCTGGACTTCCCGTCGAGTAATTTCACCGTGGCCTCGCACCAGATCTACAACAGCTTCTGCGAGCCGGTGCCGCACACGTACTTCACGACGGCCAACGACCCGAACAACCACAACGCCCGGTTCGTGTACTTCTACGCCAACCAGCCGTTGAACCACGCCGAGACCTACACCGTGGAGGTCCACGCCACGGTGGACGGCGCGGACTGGTCCCGTACGTGGAAGTTCCACACGCAGTAGTCGCCCGCGAGGCAGCACCGCGCGCGGGGCTGCGAGAGGGAAGACAGACGGCTACCGCTCGGCGACGCAGGGCAGCGGGACGGCGACCGCGCGCGGCCGTGGCTGCGCGGTGGCGTACCCCACCCAGGTCTCGGTCGCGCACGGAGTGATACGCACCCGCGTGGCGCCGGGCGCCGCGAGGGTCGCGGCCATGGGCTCCGTGGCCGTGGGTTCGTACACCTGGAGGTCCAGTACGCCGCCCTCGGACACCACGGCGAGGGTCGCGCCGTCGATCCGGGTGGCCAGGTCCATCGCCCGCCCGTGGGCCGCGAGGGTGCGGGCCACGGGCTCGCCGGTCGCTCCGGGCGGAAAGGTCACCAGGGTCACGGCTCCCTCGGCGTCGGGCGCCGCGGAGGTCACCAGGAAGCGCCGTCCCGCGCCGTAGGGCACTGCCGTCAGCGCGTCGCCCGCCACGACAAGCTCACCCGAACGCTGGACCGCCGCCGGAGGGATCACCCGCAGGGTCGCCCCCGCGCCCGCGTCGCCCGACGCGCCGCCGTCTCCCGTGGCGTTGAGGGAGGCCAGCACCGGGAGGGCCACCACGGGGACGGTGACCGCGCGGAGGCCGTGACCCCGGGCGTCACGGCTGCCCACCAGCAGCACCGCGGGGTCGCCTGCCACGGCGGACAGCACCTCGCCGTCGGTGACCTTGTACACCTGCGCGGGTGTCTCACCGGGGCGATCCCCGGGGTGGTGATCCAGGGGGTGCTCGGACCAGTCCAGGCGGATGACGGTGACCACGGGCCCGGCGGGTGTCTCCAGGGTGCTTGCCAGCGCGGCCTCCGTGGACCCGGTGTACAGAAGAAAGGCCCCGCGAAACGCTGCGGTCTCCCACCCGGGGAGGCTCACCCGCGCGACCTGGACCGTGCGGCCCAGCCGCGCCAGGCCGAAGGGCACCGTGCCCTCGGCGCGCCACGCCACCCATTCGCCCTCGGGCCCCGACAGGGCGGTGCCCAGCTCACGCACGCCGTCGGCGATGAGGGTGGGACCCCAGGTCATGGCGCCGCCGCGGGCGTTCTGTCGGGCGCCTGCCAGCGCGACGTGGCCCACCCGGGTGACAAACAAGAGGCCCAACCCGTTGCTGGCGCACAGGGTGTCGAACTGGTCGGCGGCGCCGGTCAGGTCCATTCCCGTGGGGGCGGTCACGGGCTCGGCCCCGCAGGCGGCGCCCGCCCGCGCGCGGTGGGTCACGGTCGTGGCCGTGGACGGGGGGTGCTCGCCCGCGTGACGGAGGGTCACGGCCGCGGCGCCCGCGAGGGCCACGGCGAGGAGGCCCCCCAGGGCGATGGCCACCGTCCGCCGGGGAAACTCCCGCGGCGCGTCGGGCGGGGCCACGAAGGCCGAGAGGCCGGGCGGCGCCGCGGGAGTGACCGCCTCGGGAGCCGACGGAGGGACGGCAGGGTCGGACGGGGGATGGATCACCGCGAACTGCAGCGGTCCCACGGGCGGTGCCACGGGTGGTGCCACGGGTGGTGCCACGGGTGGTGCCACGGGTGGTGCAACGGGCGGTCCGTCGGGTGGTGTGAAGGGCGGTGTGATGGGCGGTGTGACGGACGGTGTGACGGGCGGGCGACGCGGCGGGGCGTCGGGCGGGAGGAGTTCACGGAGGTGCGCGGCGAGTGCGCGGCCCGAGGCGAACGCGGGGTGGTCGCCGCCGCGGGCGCAGTTGCAGAGCACCATCCAGCGGGCGAGGGCCAGGCCGTCGGGCTCGGTGCGGGTTTGTTGAAAGGCTTCCTGGAGGGTGACCACGAGGCCCACGAGGTCGTGGCGGGGGGTGGGGCGCGGGCGTGAGGTACCCGCGCGGGCAGCGGGTTCGATGCCGAGACCCGAGAGCAGCACGCGGGTGTCCCGGCCGTCGGCCGCGGCGCGGAGGTTCGCGAGGGTCACCGCGCCGTGGACCGCGCGGGCGGCGTGGGCGGCGTGGAGGTCCTCGGCCAGGCCAGCGAACCACCCCACGAGGGTCTTGCGCGCCCCGGGGACGCCCTGGGGACCCGCGGAGAGGCCTGGGAGGCGCGGCGCGAGGGCTTCGTGGATGGGACCGAGGAACACCGCGGTGGGCAGGCCGCTGGTGGTGGACAGCACGGCATCGGGCTTGAGGAAGCCCGGACGATCGGGGACGGCGGCGACCTCCTGGCGGACGGCTTCGATGCCCTCGGGGGTCGTGGGCACGGAATGGAGAAACTGCGCGGTGGCCACGGTCCCCTGCGGGTCCCTGACTTCGATGAACGCCCCGATGTGAACGGTGGCGATGGGGTGGATGACGAAGTACCGCCCCCCCAGTCTCTCCCCGACGCCGACGGAAGCCATGCTCTGGGTGTTTCAGCGCATCGGGTGCAGGCACGCCAGCGGGAGCGCGGCCACGCCGGGCTCCGGCGCGGTGGCGTCGAACACCATCCACGGGTCTGTACCGCAAAGGGCGAGGCGGGCGTGGGGTGATCCCAACGCGACCAGGGCCGCCCGCTGCGGTTCGGCCGTGATGGACGTCAGGCTGGCCGTGGTGTGCACCGTGGCCGGAGCGCCCGAGGGAGTGGCCAGGACGTACACCGCCTGGAGACCTTCACCGCCGGTGCCGACGAGGTCCTCGGCCCAGGCGTTGCGGGAGAGCTCGCGGGCCACGGGGGAGCCCTGCGGGGGAAAGGACACCAGGGTGACCGCGCCTGCGCCGACGCAGCGGCCCGGGGTGGGGCAGGGCTCGGAGGTCCGGGCGGCGCCCACGGTGACCAGGAAGCTACGGCCGGGGAGTGCACCATGGGGGACCGGTGCGAGGGCCTCGCCGTTGATGGTGAGGGTGGCCGAGCGCTCCACGGCGTTGTCGGGCGGATTCGCGCCGCGGACGCTGGCGGGCTCCGCGGGCGACCGCGCGGAGACCAGGAGCCCGAGGCGGACGGTGAGGGCGGAGAGTTCATGGTGGCCGTTGCCCCGGAGGTGCAGGAGCAGCGTGGGGGTGTCGCCCGGGATCGCGGCGTTGACCACGCCCGACCCGAGGTACCAGGTAGTCACGGGAGGCCGGCCGTTGGTGGGCGCCAGGGCGACGTCCAGGAGGACCGGGTGCGCGCCGCCCTCGGATTCGACGTTGGTGACCAGGAAGACATCCCGCGCGGTGGCATGCAGGATGATCGCGCCGCGGAGGGGTACGGCGTCCCAGCCGGGGAGGCCGACTTCGACGGGCAGGGCGCCGTGGCCGTCGATCCGGGCGAGGCCCACGGGGACCCCGACGCCGTTGCGCCAGGAGACCCAGTCGGCGTCGGGGAGGGCGAGCGCGCTGCCAAGCTCCACGGCGCCGTGGCCGAGGACCGCGGGCGCGCTGAAGTGCTGCCCGCGGCGGGCGGGGCGGGTCGCGGCCATCACGGTGGTGCCCGTGCGGGCCACGACGGTCATCCGCGGCGCGCCGTTGCCGTCGGAGCACACGCCGTCGTACTCCTGGGCGCCCCCCTCGGGGTGCAGGGCTTCCAACGGGAGGGTGGTCTCGCCAGGGCAGTCGAGGGCGTTGTTGTCCACCGCGCGGTGGGGCCTCGGGACGGGCGTGGCGGTCTGGCCGCTGCGAGCTTCCTGCGCGGTGCGCCAGAGGACGTAGCCCACGCCGCCCGCGACGGCGACGATGGCGGCGATGCCGACGCCGACGATCACCGGGGAGAACCGCGGTGCCGTGGGGGGCGCAGGGCGCTCGGTCGGGCGGTTGCTGCGCCCGCCGGGCTGGGTGGCGCTGCGGCCGGCGGGCTGGGTGGTGCTGCGGCCGGTCTGGCGCGAGGGGGGCGGGGCCATGGTGGCCATGCGCCCCGTGGCGCGGCCGGCGGTGGGCTTTGCGTCGGCGTCGTCGGGGAGCGAGGCGATTTCGTTGAGGGCGGCGGCCAGGGCGGTGCCCGAGGCCAGGGCCGGGTGCTCGCCGTGCATGGCAGAGTGTCGCAGCAGGGTCCATTTGGCCGCGGCGCTGCCTTCGGGCTGGACGCCGGCGACCAGGAACAGGTCGTGGAGGGCGCCCAGGAGGTCGGTGAGGTCCCTGCGCTTCGTGGGCTCGGTGCCGGGGGCCCCGGGGCTGACCCGGTTGGCGAAGGCGCCGATGCCGAAGCCCGCGAGGAGGCATGCCTCGGCGTCGGAGCGGGGGTTGCTGACCAGGACCCGGGAGGTGATCCCGCCGTGGATGGCGTTGGCCTGGTGGGCGACGGAGAGGTCGCCCGCGACGGCGGCGATCCAGCGCAGGAGGCTTTCGACGAAGGGGCGCTTGCCCTGGGAAACGGCGAGGACGGCCACGCGGCTGCGAAGGAGGACGATCCCCGGGCGGTCGAGGATGGCCACCGGGAGCGAGCGGGCGGAGAGCACCAGTTCGCGCGGGCGGACGAGGGTGGGGAGGGCCGGCACGGCGCTGAGTTCGGCGCGGACCTCGGCGACCTGGGCCGGGGTCACGGGCACCTCGGACAGGAGCTGTCCCAGCACGACGGCGGACGATCGGTCGACGACCTCGAACAGGGCCCCCGTGCGGCTCTCCTCGGGCGCGGTGGACACCGCGTAACGGGTACCGAGGGATTCTCCGGCTGCGATCAACGTGGGTTCGCTCCTTCTCGCCGGGCATTGAACATGATCCGGGCTGTGGCGGGAAGGGCTGTTCATCGGGGCCGGTTCGGGTGTACCCACAAGGTCGACGATGGACGGCCGGACGCTGGCGCCAGCCATGGGGGCGCTGATCCTCGCCCTGGGGACCTTCGCGCTGCCCGCCCGCCGTGGCGAGCCCGCGGTCACGGCGGGTGAAACCGGGAGTCCAGGGAGTCGCCCCGCGGGGGTGATCCCGCCGGGCCGTCACGTCCGGGTCGGGCTGGTCTTCGACGTGGGGGGCCGCGGGGACAAGAGCTTCAACGACGGAGCCTACGCGGGGCTCGTTCGTGCGCGGGCAGAGCTTGGCGCAGAGGTGGAGTACGTCGAGCCGTCGGACAGCGACGACCGGGAGGCCGCGCTGCGGTTGTTCGCCGCGCGCGGCTTCGACCGTGTGATCGGTATCGGGTACATCTTCTCGCGGGACGTGGACACCGTGGCGCGGGACTACCCCGCGGTGCAGTTCGCGTGCGTGGACTACGCGCCGCCGGACGGAGGCGGGATCCCGGCCAACGTGGTGGGGCTGAAGTTTCGCGAGGACGAGGGGTCGTTCCTGGTGGGGGCGGTGGCGGGGTTGTTCTCGCACACGGG
>FSWI01000609.1_pt1 | contig 9783 bp, 8 predicted proteins | sample 1637911 | NCBI WGS metagenome assembly FSWI01 (sample SAMEA3914789, study PRJEB12502) | metagenome | biome: forest; material: soil | place: Canada | collected 2011-07-03 | depth 0.3 m
CCCACGTCCCGGCCATGGCCCCCGGAGGCTCCGAGCCGGACTCCAGGCCGTCCGTGGAGCTACAATGGGACGGCTCCGAGGTGCACGTGGACCCGGGCGACGAAGATCCCCATGGCAGTTCCTAGCAGGTACGTCCACGTCGCCGAGGCCCGCGCGCGCTTCGGCGACCGGGTCGAGCGCTTCGGCCGGTTCTTCACCGTGGGCGATCCCCTGGCGGACGCCGCGGCCGAGGCCCTGGCCGCGATCCCCAGGCACCAGCGCGAGGCCCTGGTCGACCAGGCACTCACCCACGGGGTCGACGCCGCGCCCGAGGCCCCCGAGGCCATGGTCTGTCTCTTCCACCATGTGGAATCCGTGCCGTTCTGGGTGGACACCGTCCGGTCGGACCGGGGCGGCGCGGTGTTCCTCCGCGCGGGGCTCCTGGGAGGGCTTGTCCTCGGGTGCTACTCCCTCGCGGCGGCGTACTGTTCACCCGCGGGCAACAAGCCCCTGGTGTTCTCCGGGAGGCTTACGGAAGAAGCCCCGCGGCGCCTCGCCGAGACCGGGCGCTTCGTCCAGACCGTGGCCCTCCCCGGCGGGCTCCGCCGCGGCGCCGACGGGTGGAAGGCATCCGTCCGTGTGAGACTCATCCACGCCTCGGTCCGGCGGATGGTCGCCCGCTCGCCCCGGTGGGACACCGCCGCGTGGGGGGTGCCCATCAACCAGGCCGACATGGCCGGCACCGTGCTTCTCTTCTCCCTGGTGGTCCTCGACGGCCTCGCGAAGCTCGGGTATCCCGCCACGCCGGACGAGCGCGAGGACTTCCTCCATCTCTGGCGCTACGCGGGGCACCTCCAGGGCGTGGATCCCGAGCTCCTGGGCGCCACCGAGGCCGAGGCCCGCACGGTCTGGGACCTCCTGTCGTCGACACAGGCGCCCCCCGACCAGGACTCCCGTGACCTCGCCCGCGCCCTGCTGGAGAGCGGCGTGACGGCGGCACGGACGCCCGAGGGCATCGCCCGGGCGAAGCGCATGGCAGGCTTCGGGTACGCCGTCTCGCGGTACCTCCTGGGAGAAGACTACGCCGACGCGCTGGGCTATCCGCGGACCGCGTGGCGCTTCGCCGTGCCCGCCCTGCGCGCCGTGGCAGGGCGCGTGGGGATGCTCGCCCGGGTGCTCCCCCGGGGCCAGGCCCTGGCCCTGGACGCCGGGCTGAGGTACTGGCAACGCACGGTGGAGCAGGGCCTCCGCGGCCAGGGCGCGGTCTTCCCGATGCCCGACGCCGTCCGCCACGGGTGAGCCCACGACCGGGGTGCCGGGGCACTCCGTAGCCTTCCCCGCGGGCATCGTCCGGGAGGGTCCGTCGCGGGTACACTCCGGCCGTGCGCTCCATCGTCTTCGCGTTGCTGCTCGCGCCGTGCTCCTCCAGCATGGACGGGTCTCCCCCCGCCACGCCCCCTCCGACGGACAGCGGGACGGACGGCGGGACGGACGGCGGGATGGACGGCGGGACAGGGATTCCCCCGTACAACGGTCCCGCGCAGTTTGTCCTGTCGTCTCCGCAGGCGCGGGTGACCCTGCGGACGTCTCCCTTCGGGATGCAGGTGGCCGACGCCACGGGCCGCGTGGTGCTGGACACCCAGGACGGTGATCCACCGGGCGGTCCCGTGGCGGGCGACGACGTGCATGCGTACGGCGCGCTCGGGGGCACCCACACCGACGCGGTGATCCGTCCGCCGATCATCGAGGGCTGGGACCATGTGCGCTTCACCGACGGGACGTGGCGCCACGGCACGGCGGTCACCCACGCGGACGCCACGGGCACCACGGCGTCCGTGGACCTCGCGGACCCCGCGGACCCGGCCAGTACGTTCCACGTGGATGTGACCCTGGACGCGGACGAGGTGCGGGTCACCGCGCAGGTCACGGGCGGGCAGGTCACGGGCGGCGCGGATCTCAACCGCATGGGCCTGTCGTTCGTACTCCCCGCCGACGAGCACTTCTTCGGCCTGGGCGAGCGGTACGTCACCGTGGACCACCGCGGGCAGCACTTCGAGTGCTGGACCGAGGAGGGTGGTCTCGGCCTGGGCGAGCACGTCACGCCCGGCCCCAACGACCCCGCCCCCAACGGCATCGGGATGACCCACATCCCGATCCCCTTCGTGCTGTCCACCCGGGGCTACGGCCTGTGGATGGAGACCACGTACCGCACGGGCTTTGTCATGGGCGCCGACGACCCGCGGGTATGGCGGATCTACGCCGCGGAGCCCGCGCTGCGGTACCGGGTCCTGGTGCACGGTGATCCCCGGGACACCCTCGCTCACTTCACCCGGTTGACCGGCCGCGCCCACGCGCCGGCGCCCTGGGTGTTCGCCCCGCGACGGCGGGTCGACCACGGGACCCTGGTGGCGGGCGTGCCCGAAGAGCAGGCGCTCCGCGACCAGCACGTCCCCACCACCATGATCGACGACACCACGCACTTCCTCCCCGGGGCGGGCGAGGTCGGTCGCGAGAACGATCTCCGGGCCTGGAACACACGGCTCCACGCGATGGGGTACAAATCCATCGCGTACTTCAACCCGTACGTGTCGGCCGTGCGCCCCGAGGCCGCCGCCCTGCTGGCCGACGGCCGTGCGCAGGGGCTGTTCGTCCGCCGGGCCGATGGCACCGAGTTCGACACCACCCTGGTCTCCGCCGGAGCGATGAGCGTGGCGACCCTGGACCTCACGTACGCCCCCGCGGTCACGTGGTTCCAGGCCCGGATGCAGAACGCGCTGGACCTCGGGTACGACGGCTGGATGCTGGATTTTGGCGAGTACCTCCCGCCCGACGCCGTGATGCACGACGGGCGCACGGGCTGGGAGGCCCACAACGCCTTCCCGGTGCTGCTCCAGCACGCGGCGTACGACTACCTGCGCCGGGTGCGGGGCGACGACTTCATGTTCTTCGCCCGCAGCGGGTACACCGGCACGCAGGCCGCCGTACCGATGCTCTGGTCCGGGGATCCGAGCTCAAGCTTCGAAGAAGCCCGGGGGCTGCCCGCCAACGTGCGCGCGGGGATCAACGCCGGGCTCTCGGGGCTGCCGTACTGGGGCAGCGACATCTCGGGCTACACCTGCGTCAACGATCCCCCTGCGAACAAGGAAGTCTACCTCCGGTGGGCGGAGTTCGGCGCGGTCTCACCCGACATGCACGACGAGAACGCCTGCGCGGGCGCCCCCGCGGGCGCGCCGGCCAAATGGACCCTCTGGTCCGACGCGGAGACCACCCTGGTCTACGGCCGGTACGCCCGGCTGCACACCCGCCTCGTGCCGTACATCCTGGCCGCCGCGAAGGAGGCCGAGTCCACCGGGATGCCCATCATGCGGCACCCGATGCTCATGCACCCGACCGAGCCCGCGGCCCTCGGGGTGACCGAGGAGTACTACTTCGGCCCTGCCCTCTACGCCGCCCCGGTGGTGCACCGCGGGGACCTCACCCGGACCCTCTGGCTGCCGCCCGGTCGCTGGGTCGACTGGTGGACCCTCGCGTACAGCACCGGCGGGCAGACCGTCACCCGCGACGCGCCGCTGGACACCCTCCCGCTGTACCTCCGCTCGGGGGCGCTGGTACCGATGCTGGACCCCACGGTGGACACCCTGGTGCCGGCCACGACGCCCGGTGTGGTCAGCGCCGCAGACATGGCCGACGTGCTGGACGTCCGCGGTGCCGTGGACCCGGTGACCAGCGCCGCCCGAGCCATCCTCGCCGACGGGACCGTGCTGGAGGCCACGCTCGGCACCTCGGTGCCCGCGGTGCCCGCGGGGTATGGCACCGCGGCGGGAGACGCCGACCTCGCCACGTGTACCCGCTGCGCGCGGGTGGACCCGCTGCCGGGTGGGGGGTTCCGGGTGCGGGTAACCACGGGGCGCGTGGCGGACGAGCGGGTCACGGCCGGGGGAGTCACCCTGCACCATACGGCCGCGGCGACGCCCGGGGTGCTGCGCGCGCGGTGGGATCTGGTGGTGCTGCCGCCGGCATAGCGTGGCTCGGGTGGGCAGGGGAGTGAGCGGGAACGTCCGACCCCGGATTGACGGCGGGGGAGGATGTTGGTTACCCAGTGGACCCTATGGCGAAGACGTTGACGCTACCCGGGGACTGGCAGGAAGCACTCGCGGGCGAGTTCGAGAAGCCCTACTTCAAAACGCTGATGGACTTCGTCGCGAAAGAGCGCGCGGAGCAGCAGGTGTTTCCGCCCGAGGAGGACGTCTTCGCGGCCTTCGCGGCGACGTCGTACAGGGACGTGAAGGTGGTGGTCCTGGGACAGGACCCGTACCACGACGATGGCCAGGCCCACGGGATGTGCTTCTCCGTGCGCCCGGGGGTCCGCCCGCCGCCGTCCCTGGTCAACATCTTCAAGGAGATCAAGACCGACGTCGGGGGCAAGGTGCCCAACAACGGCTTCCTTATGCCCTGGGCAAAGCAGGGCATCCTGCTGTTGAACGCCGTGCTCACCGTGCGCGCACACACCCCGGCGTCCCATGCGAACCAGGGGTGGGAGACCTTCACCGACGCCGTGATCCGGGCGGTGAGCGCCAAGACCGACCCCGTGGTGTTCGTGCTGTGGGGCGCCTACGCCAGGAAGAAGGCAAAGCTCATCGACGCCAGCCGCCACACCATCGTGGAGGGCGCGCACCCGTCGCCTCTGTCCGCGAAGCTGTTCTTCGGCAGCAAGCCGTTCTCGGCGATCAACACGGCGCTGACGGGCCACGGCAAGGCGCCGATCGACTGGCAGTTGCCGGATCTGTGACCGGGTGACCCCGCGGGACCCGCGGACGTGCCCTACAACGACCCCATGACTCCCAGCACCCACAGGCCGCTCTGGGTGCTCACGAACGCGCGGGCGTAGGTCTCCGAGCGGGTTCCGCGGCGGGGTGACAGCAACTGCATGAAGCCGCTGGTGAGCACCTGCGCCCCGGCCATCAGCGCCAGGTTGCACACGCCCGCACAATCACCTCCCAGGGGCCCGGCGGACAGGGAGAGGTCGCTGCGGTACACGTACCCCCCACCGTTGGGGTCAAAGGGGCTGTGGGAGATGCCGCCGTGGAGGATCACGGCGGCGCTGAGGCTCGCGGTGCCCAGACCCACGACGGCCCAGGACCAGGGCCGCGGGCCGGACACGCGGAAATACTCCCGGAGGGTATGGTGGGCCCACAGATCGGTGCGCTCCCAGGACGAGTGCCGGGCGGTGTCCGTCGCGCCGGGGCTCTGGACCCGGGGGTGGGGCCCCTGGGGCAACCGTTCGTGACGCCGCGAGGGGTTGAACCCGTTGGAGACCGTGGACACCGAGGCCAGGGCGGGCCGGAGCAACCGTCCCGGCATCTGCTGTGCACGCGCCGACCGGGCCGCAGTGGCGGCGAACAGGATGCTGGCGAGGGTGGAGGTGTGGGTGCGCACGGGACCACCCGATGGAACCCCCAGCGGACCCTCCCGTCAACCCACCCAGGGCCGCTTCGAACCTCTACCCGAGGATCCCAGGGCTGGGGTAGCGTCCACTGCGCTGTGGGAAGAAGGGTAGATACGGTGCTGGACTGGGCCGCCACGGGGCTGGCCGCCGGGGGCGTCTTCGCCGCGCTCGGGGTGTATGACGTACTCCAGCGGATCGCGATCCGCAGGAGCCCGGAGGCGCACCAGTGGGCGGTCAGCGGGATGGCCCGGGCGATCAACCGGGCGACGATGCTGTCGGGCGCCCGCTTCCGGGTGGAGGGCCTGGAACACGTGGTCCGCGGGCAGAACTACATCCTGGTGGCCAACCACCAGAGCCTGCTGGATATCTCGATGGCCTCGGACTTCCTCGAACACCTGCACCCCCGGTACATCTCCAAGCGGGAGAACGCCCAGGGGATCCCCGGGGTGGCGTACAATCTCATCCACGGTGGCTCGGCCATCATCGACCGGAAGGACCCAGCCCGCGCGGTCGAGGCCATCGCCGCGCTCGGCCGGCGGATCGCGACGGACCACTGGTCCGTGGTGATCTACCCCGAGGGCACGCGGTCCCGGACGGGGACACCCAGGCCGTTCCGTGAAGCGGGGCTCAAGGCACTGGTACGCGCAGCGCCAGGGGTCCCGGTGCTACCTGTCACGGGGTGGGGAGGCTCGAAGCTGTTTCGCCACGGGCTGCGGCCCATCGTGCGCAACGTGGAAATGGGCTTCAAGGTGCACCCCGCGGTCACGGCCCCGGACCCCGACGACGACGCGGCATTCACGGCGTGGGTGCAGGGACTCCGGCAGTTGATCATTGCTTCGCTGCCACCCGAGGACCTCGCGGGGAGCTGGTAGCAGCATCTGCGCAAAGCGCCCCCCGGGCGAAGCATGGCCCGGCGCTCCGGTACGCCCCTGCCGACGGCAACGACGTGCGCCTCCGATGCGCGCCCCCGATGTGTGACCGCCCTACCTGCAGGCTGCGTCCACGCAGTGCTGCCCCGTCGCGCAGTCCGTGGCGAGGGCGCAGCCCGGGTGCAGCTCTGCCGCCGCGGCGCACAGGCGCGCGGGGCCGCACGACCCGAAGGCCGCGTCGATCCGCGCGCACTCGGTGTCCGTCCCGCCAGGGCATGCCGCGCGGCAGACGCCCAGCCTGCACACGCTGCCCGTGGCGCACTGGTCGTCCCGCTGGCAGAACGGTTGCCACCGGGTATCCACCTGGCAGTACCCTTGGTCGCACACCTGCCCCGTCCCGCACGCAGCGCCCGGCCCGCACGCCGCCACGCACCGACCGTCCAGGCATCCGTCGCCCGTCGGGCAGTCGCGCGCGACGGCGCACTCGGAGCCCGCCGTCACGGGCGGCGCGCACCAACCGCCCTGGCACACGGTCCCCACGCCGCACGGCCCCGCCGAGGTCCCGCACGCCGCGAGGCACCGGCCGTCCACGCAGTCCCTTCCCCCGCCGCACTGGAACCCGAACTGGCACACCCCGCTCGTCGGCACGCACGCGCCCGCGATGCACGCCTCGTCCCGCGCGCACGCCGCCGCCGTGGTGCACCGCCCCGGGGCCACGCATGCCCCCGAGGCCGGGTCGCACACCAGGCCCGCCCCCATCGCGTCGCAGTCCGCGCTCGTGTGGCAGCCCGCGTCGGTCACGGCCACCGCGTCGGTCACGGCCACCGCGTCGGTCACGGCCGCCGCGTCCCGCGCGACGGCCCCATCCGCGCCAGGGACCCCCTCGGTCCCGTCGCCCGTACCAGGCTCTCCCCGGTTCTCGATGTCCTCGCACGCGGCCGGACCCTCCGGGTGATGGTCGCTCCCCCGCGGACCGGCACAGCGCTCGTCCCGGCCGTGGCAGCCGCCCGTCACCAGCATCGCCATGGCCATCCCCACGAACCTTTGCATCGTACCGTCGCCTCCTGAGCGGGGCGACGTCCGCCCCACCGCGCAGCGACATCGCCCCCAGGGTCAGTGGACCTTCACGCCCCCTGCGCACGATTCTCCATGTACGATTCCCGTGAAGGTCCCCCTCCCCTCGCAGCGACTCCAGTGGGAAAGAGCCTCGTCCCTGGCCATGACACCTCGCCCCCACGCCCTCCCCGCGCTGCTGCTGCTCGCCACCACGTGGACGGCCGCGGCGCGCGCACAGGACGCCCCGCCGTGCGCCGCGCGGATCGACGTCGCCGCCGAGACGCCAGCGCGGGTCGCGGCACGCCTCCGCGCGCTCGCCCGCGCCCTGCCCGTTGGAGATGCCGACGGCTGCCGCGCGCCCCACGTCCACGTGACCTGGAGCCCCCAGAGGCTCACCGTGGAGGTGGCCCTGGAGGACGGCCGGATCGCGAACCGCACCCTTCGCTCGGTCGAAGACGTCCTGCCCACCCTCCTCGCGGTGCTCTCCGCCCCACCCGAGGCGCCCGCCCTGCCCGAGGCCCCTGCCCCCGATGTCGCAGACCTGCCGCCGCCCCAGCAGCCCGACCCCGAAGAGCCTCCGTTCGCCATGGAGCCTGCAGTACGGCTCCACCCTGTAGATCCCCCGCCGGAACTTCACCGCTGGCACCTTGCCGTGGACGCCAGCGCGGGCCTGACCACCCCCGTGGTGGCAGGCAGCGCGCTGCGGGTGTTCACCGCCGAGGCGGGGATGGCTTCTCCACGGCTACGGCTGGTCCTCCGAGGGTCGTTTGGCTTCCACGACGCCGGCGGCCATGACCTGCTGGACGACCATGGGTCCACCAGCGCCGGGAGCACGCAGGCCACACAGCTTCCGCGGTACTACATCGACCTGAAACAATTCGTCGCCAGCGCAGCGGCCCGCTACCGCGCGCCCCTGGGGAGGTTCTTCCTGGAGGCCGGCGGGTCCGTCGGCGTCGCGTGGAGCCATGCCTACTCGCCCACGGACCTCTCCGTCGACGCCTTCTTCGCGCTGCGCCTGGGCCTTGAGGCCGCCGTGGTGCTCCCCCTCCCCTGGGGGACCGAGGTCTTCGTCCGTGGGGAGTTCTACACCGACCTCACGCCGCACAGCCCGCCCGCGACGCTCGAGACCGCCACGCTCGCCGCGTCGATGTCCCTCGGCCTGGGCTGGGGCGCGCCGCGATGACCCCCCCCGCCGCGCCCCCTGCCCGGGTCTCCGTTGTTCCCACGGACGGCGCCGCGCTGATGGCCCGCACCGCCGCGGGGGACGCCTCGGCGCTGGGCGTGCTCTTCGACCGGTACCACGCCGACGTCTACCGGGTCCTCGCCCGCCTCCGGGGCTCCACCGTCGACATCGACGACCTCGTCCAGACGACCTTCATCGCCCTGCCCTCCGCCGCGCGAAACTACGACCCCGCGCACTCGCCCCTGGGCTTCATCCTCGGTGTCGCCATCTTCCACGCCCGTCGCGAGCGCCGCCGGGTCTTCCGCCGGTTGAGCCTCTGGCGCGCCAACGCCCACGCCCTGGAGCCCGACGCCCCCGCCGTGGATCCCGAGCGACTCGCGAGCGCCCGCGAAGACCTCGCGGCCTTCTCCCACGCCCTGCGGAGACTTCCCCCGGCCCAGCGCGAGGCGGTCATCCTGGTGGAGATCGAAGGCCTCCCGGGCGACGACGCCGCCCGCTCCCTGGGCATCCCCGTGAACACCCTCTGGACCCGGCTGCACTACGCCCGCGCGGCGCTCCGCGAGGCCCTCGCGGCCCGGAGGGACCGATGATCCGCCCGTCCCCCACCGGCTGCCCCCGCGGCCCGGAGCTCGACGCCGCGCTCGACGGGCGGCTTGACCGGGCTGCCACCGACGCCGCGCTGCGCCACGCCGCGGGCTGCGCGCGCTGCCGCGAGGCCCGCCAGTCCCACGCCACCCTCCGCGCCCTTGCCCACGCGCTGCCGGGCATCGCCCCGGACCCGCTGGCCGTCCACCGGGTCCGCGCCGCGGTGATGTCCGCCGCCCTCGTCGACCGCCCCCCTCGCCGGGTACTGTCCCCCGTGCTGGTCGCCGCCGCGGTGCTCCTCGCGGTGCTCACGCCCCTGGCCCTCCACCGCCGTCGTCCCGCGGGGAACCACGGCGCGGCACTCCCGGGGGCCGTCGCCCTCGCGGGGTCGGGCACCATGGAACCCGCCCCCGGCGCGGTGGTCTCCGTCCGCAGGGCGGGGCATGACACCCGGATCGAGCTCACCGCGGGCGACGTGGCCTTCGCCGTCGAGCACCGCCACCCCGGCGAGCGCTTCATCGTGGCGACCACGGACGCGGAGGTCGAGGTCCGCGGCACGCGCTTCCGCCTCACCGCCCGCGATGGTCACCTCCAGCGGGTCCAGGTGACCGCGGGCCTCGTCGCCGTGCGCCGCGCGGGCGACCCCGAGCGCTTCGTCCCCGCGG
>FSWI01000120.1_pt1 | contig 9659 bp, 3 predicted proteins | sample 1637911 | NCBI WGS metagenome assembly FSWI01 (sample SAMEA3914789, study PRJEB12502) | metagenome | biome: forest; material: soil | place: Canada | collected 2011-07-03 | depth 0.3 m
GCGATCGCGATGTCCACCGCGAGGGACACCCCAGACAGCGCGGGAGAGGTCGTCGCCGCGAGGCCCGGGTGCATCGTGGTGATGGTGGTGTGCACGATCCCGGTCTCGCAGCCCCCGCCCGCGCCGTAGCCCCCGGGCGTCACCGCGACGTCCGTGAGCTGCGCAAGCTGGTGCAGCACCACGACCCCGCCGCCCTGCGAGACCGGCAGCGGAAGCATCCGCCATGCGACGTCGGGCTCCGAGGTGGTGGTCCCGCCCCCGGCGCGCGGGGCGAAGGCGGCCGGCGGGGTCATCCGCGCCGTGACCGTCCCGTCGGCGTCGACCTGGAGAAGTTCGGCGCTGCGGAACCGGGTCACCAGCAGCAGTCCGCCGGGCGTCACCGCGACGTCCCGGAGGTCCGGGTCCAGGTGCAGCGTGCGGGTGGGGTCTCCGCCTGCCGCGGGCAGGGTCACCAGCTCGCCGCCCGCGCAGGCGACCACCACGGCGTCCGCCGCGGCGTCGTAGGCCACACCGCGCGGGGACGGACACACCGCGCGACGCGCCACCACGGACTGCGTGGCCAGGTCGATGGTCACCAACGCGCCACCGCGGCGCAGGGCGACGTGCACCCGCCCCGCGGCGTCTTCGACCAGCCGCCCGGGTTCGTCACCGGGGTTGAGCACCACCTCGTTGCGCATCGCCTGGGTGTCCAGGTCCACCACGTAGACCCGGTCGCGGTCGGGGTCCGCGGCCACCGCCGTGTGCCCGTCGCGAGCGATGATCAGCGTGCCGCCGCTGATGGGCGGCGGGGGGGTGTCCGCGGTCACGGTAGGTCCGAGACGGGGCTGGTTCCCCGAGACGCCCCCGTTGGGGGAGGGCAGACCCGGCGGCCTGGAGGGCACGCCGGCGTCCTCGGGCGGGCGCGGGCCCACGCCCGGATTCCATGACGCCCCCTCGGAACCCGGCACCGGGCCCGCGCACCCGGCCAGGCCCAGGGCCGCTGCCACCGCCATCGAACCGCCGAGAGCCCTGACGTTCCGTGCGTTCATGTCCACCCTCCGTGACCCTGCCGGTGCCCTGCCGGTGCCCTGCCGGTGCCCTGCCGGTACCCTGCCGGTGCCCTGCCAGCACCCTGCCGGGCGATGATCCGACGCGGTCCCGAGGATGGCCACGCGCAGCCGGGTCTTGCAAGTCCCCGGGTGCCGGTCTGACAGATCCGATTCGTCCGACGGGGGGTTGAACCGGGGCAAAGCGCGCCGCGCCGACGTACACTGGGACAGTGATCCCATGAGAAACGTCGGGCTCATCGGGCCGTCCCAGGGAATCGCCCAGGGAATCGCCCAGGGAATCCTACGCGGGATGGCACCCTGGATGGCGCTGGTGCTGGTCGGCGCCCTCGGGTGCGTGGACTTCGCGGCCGGGACCCACGCCCCGGCGAACCCCCTGGACGGCGGGCCCACGGGCTACACGGACGCGGCGGCGCGACCCGATGTCCCGTTGGTCTGCCCGTCGCCGACCGGCCTGTGCGGCGGGCGCTGCGTCGACCTCCGCTCGGATCTCGACAACTGCGGCCGGTGTGCCTTCTCCTGCGGAACTCTGGGGGTGTGCTACCTCGGTCGGTGCGTGCCCTTCTGTGACGCTGGCGCGATGCAGTGCAACGGTCGGTGCATCAACGTGCAGTCCGACCCTGTCAACTGCGGCGGCTGCGGCACCACGTGTGGCACCAGCACGACGTGCACGGCGGGCGTGTGCACCCACACCCTCAGTCAACGGCAGCCCCTGTTCCGGATCAGCGCGCTGACCGCCACGGGCTGCGCCACCACGGCGCACGGAGCGGTGACCGGCACGGACCACGGCGGCCTGGTCGTGGGCGCCGACGGGGCGTACTACACGGGTGACCGGGCCACCGGGGTGTTCGCGCTGGGGGGCCTCACGGTGGTGCGCACCCTGCCGCCCATGGCGGCCCTGGTGTCCAACATCCACGACGGCACGGTGTACACCCTGGCCAACGGCACGGAGCCCGTGGGCGACGGTGGAGGCACGGTCACCGCGCTGGTCACCGTCTCGCCCTCCCGCACGGGCCCGCTGCTGGGCGCGGTGCTGCCCCTGTCCCGCACGCTGCTCCTGGGACCCGGGACGGGGATCTTTTCGGGCTGGGACATCGTCGTGCTGCACACGGGCACCGAGGTCTACGCGATTGATCTCGCCACCGGGCAGGTGTCTGACCTCGGCGCGATGCCCGCGCCCGCGCACCAGTCCTGCGGCGCGTGGGCGTACTGGGGCCTCGCGGAGTTCTACGACAACGCCCTGGTGCTGGACTACGTCCGCGACCGCACCACCATCGCCCGCCTGCGGCTGTCCGACGGGGCGACGCAGGCCCTGGCGACGTTCACGGACCTCGGGGACCTGTGCGGCATCGGGCTCTCCGCGGACGCGCGGCAGTGGTACTGGCACACCCACGCGGCCTCGCAGTTTGGCCCCGCGGGCGAGACCCTCGGGCGCTGCCCCGCGACCTGGGATTCGCCCTCGGAGACCGACCGGTACACCCGCGAGGATTCATCCACGCCCGGCGCGGACTGGGTGGACGCATGCGCCGCGCCCGGACATGAGACCGTGCTCCCGAACGTCGACGACGGATCGATCCTGCGGCCGTTGCCGTTCGCGTTCAGGTACTGGGACGTGAGCCGGCCCGCGGGCGCCCCGGTGAACATCTCGTCGAACGGCTGGCTGGGCCTGGACGGGGTATCCAACGTCGCCCTCACGGGCCACATCCCGATCGGGGCGCCGAGCCCGCGCTCCGTGGTGGCCCTCCACTGGGGGGACCTGGTGACCCGCACGCAGGGGGTGTGCGTGGCCACGGTGGGCGACGCCCCCGCGCGGCGCTGGGTGGCCGAGTGGGCCGATGCGTTCTACTGCTGCGGCGACAACCGCGACGAGCACCTGACCTTCGAAGCCATCGTGGAAGAGTCCACCGGGGCGATCGAGCTGGTCTACCAGACCCTCACCAACGGCCGACCGATGACCGTGGGGATCGAGAACGGGGACAACACCGACTGGGTCGGGGTGTGCAACTCAGGGTCCCCCTGCGGGGTCACCGCGGGCACGGCGATACGGTTCCACCGTTGACCCGTCCGCGGGTGACCCTCACGCCTCGGCGGGCACCACGGGCAGGGTCACCACGAACACCGCACCGCCGCCCTCGGCGGCCCGCACGGCGACGTCGCCGCCGTGGGACCGCGCGATGTGCTTCACCAGTGCGAGCCCGATGCCCGAGCCCCGCGCCACGCCCGACCGCGCGGCCTTGCCACGGTAGAACCGTTCGAACACCCGCCGGGCGTCTTCGGGGTCGATCCCCGGGCCGTGGTCTTCGACCTCCAGGGTGAGCGCCCGGGCGCTGCCCCGGACCCGCACCCGCACCACGTCCGAGTCCGGCGCGTACTTCATCGCGTTGTCCAACAGGTTGAACAGCAGCAGTTGCAGCGCCCGCTCGTCCAGCTTCGTGTGGGGCAGGTCGTCTGCGATGTCGGCCACCAGCTCCGGGCGCTCGCGGTCGACCCGGTAGCGGAACATGTCGATGCCGCGCGCGGTGACCTCCCCGAGGTCTCCCTCGGCGAACTCGTAGGACGCCCGGCCGCGCTCGACCCGCGCGAAGTCCAGCACGTTCTCGATGAGGGCCGTCAGGCGTTCGCTCTCGCGCACGATGATGTCCAGGTACTGCCTGCGCTTCTCGGGCGTGGGCACCCGCTCGGTCGCCAGCATCTCGCCGAACATCCGGATGAGGGACAGCGGGGTCTTGAGTTCGTGTGACACCGTGGCGATGAAGTCACTCTTGAGACTGTTGAGCCGTTCTTCTTTTCGGGCGGCGAACGCGAGGAACACCACCCCGGCGAGGATCACCACCAGCGAGAGCACCACGTACCCGCCCTCGAAGAGCCTCCGGTGCCGCGCGCGGGCTTCAAGCTCCGGTGCCGCGCGCGGTGCCACGGCGAGGCGCCATTTGTAGAACGTCGTCGGGAACCGCGCGGACACCAGGAAGTCCCCCGCCCCGGACAGTGACTTGCCGTACACCAGCCGGTTCGACTCGTCCGTGACGTTGAACCTCTGCCGCGCGACGGGGTCGTCGAACAGCGTCGGGAACACCTCGCGCCGGACGTAGTCCAGGTCGGCCTCCAGCACGACGAAGTACCGCCGCCCTGCGGTCTCCCGCGCGAAGTACGACACCATCACCGGCGCGCCGTTGACCAGGCCGTGCCAGTGCCGGTGGCCCTCCACCGGGACCTGGTCCAGCCGCAGCTCGCCCCGCAGCCTCTCGTCGAACAGCGCGAGAAAGCGCGCGGCCTCGGCCGGCGGCGCCCTGGACACGTTCCGCACGATCCGCTGGTCGCCGTCCAGCAGCAGCACCGAGCGCACCGTGGGCGAGATCCGGTCGGCGATGGGCGGCCAGCGGGTCGCGAGGTCGTCCAGGTCGTCCGGGTCCACCAGATGGATCACCGCGTTGTCCCCGGAGATCACCAGCTGCTCGACCCGGTCGATCTTCTCCCGCACCAGCAGCACCGTCGACTCGATCACCGAGCGCTCGCCCAGGCGCTCCAGCGCCGCGGTCGCGCCGTAGGTCCACCACGCCAGGAAGCCCGCCGCCACCATGATCGTGGTGAGCAAGGCCCAGCGCACCATGTACCTCTCAAGCCGCACGGCGCGCGCGAGTGTACCCCAACGAATCCGTGATCACCCGTGGCAGCGCGGGATGAACCCGCAGCCCAGCGCCTCGCACGCGTACCGCGCCCTCCCCTCCCAGCGCCCCTCGGCGCGCGCCCGGTGGATCCCCCGCACGACCTCACCCACCCGCTCGGCCATCCCGGGCTCCCGCGGTGACCGCACCCACTCGATCCCCCCGCGCTCGCCCAGGGACAGCACCGCCGCGTGCACCTCCACCGCCTCGCCCGCCTCCGCGAGCCTGCGCGCGAGCGCGTGCCGGGCCAGTTCCAGCTCCACCTCGGCGTCCGGCGCCGCGTACGCACGGTCGTCCCGCGCGGGGGGCAGCCCGTAGCGCAGCACCACCACGCCCCGCATTCCCAGGGCCTCGCCGCGCAGCACCAGGTCCACGCGCCCCGTGACCACCGCCTCGGCGTCCCCGTCCGCCAGCGCCACGGCGTAGGCCAGCCCCCGCGCCATCACCACCGTCGGGTCCGCCGCCACCGCGGCCCCCACGGCGCTGTCCGCGAAGCGCCGGACGGCGAGCGCCGCCGCGTCCGCCGAGGCCCCCAGCGCCCGCGCCCCGGCCGCTGCGCACGCCCGGGCAAAGGCCGCTTCGGGCTCGCGCGCCAGCGCGGCGAGGTCCACCACGGCCAGCACCCGACGCACGATCTCCGCGCCCGCCAGCGCCTCGCTCGCTGCCGCGCCGTGCTCCCGCAGCCCCAGCTCGTGCCGCGCGTGAAACCGCCGCGGACACCAGCCGAAGTCCTGGAGCGCCTCGCCCGCCAGCGCCAGCCTACGCCGCGGGCGCACGGCCTCGGACACTCCCCCAGGTCCCACCGCGGCTGCCACCACGGGTTCCACCGCGGCTTCCACCTCGGCGATCGGGATCGCGGGGCCCAGGGCCTCGGCCCGCGCTCGCACGGGCACGGGCGGCAGGACATCCCCCGGCGCGGCCACCCGCACCCGCGACGGAGCCTCGCGGCGGAGAGCATCCCGCAGCAACGGCCACTCGCCCTCGCCGTCTTCCTCGGGGCCGGTGACCACCAGCAGGTCCCGCGCGCGGGTCAGCGCCACGTACAGCAAGCGCCGCGCGTCGTCGTCCTCGGCCGCGTGGGCGCCCTTTCGCAGCGCGCGGAACGCGTCGGGAGCGTCGACCCCGCCCGGCAGCACCACCAGCCTCCGGTCGGCGTCCAGCAGCACCCGGTCCGCACGCGCCACGGGCCTGCGAGCGGTCTGGGCGACGAACACCACGGGCCACTCGAGCCCCTTGGCTGCATGGATGGACATCACCTGCACCGACCCCGTCGCGGCCTCCTCCAGGTCGGCCTCGCTCTCGCGCTGCGCGGCCTCGCGCATCCGGTCGACGTACTGCACGAAGCCCCCGAGGTCGGCCTCGTCGCCGCCGCGCTGTTCAGCCGCCGCGGCGATGCCCAGCAGCTTGTCCACGTTGGCCACCCGCTGCGCGCCGAAGGGCATCCCCGCCAGCACCGCCGCGAAGGCCCGCTCGGCCAGCGCCTGGCGCAGCACCCCGCACGGCCCCAGGGACGGACCGAAGCGCACCAGACGGCGCAGCGCGGGCCGGGCCTCGTCAAGCCGAGCCCTGTCCTCCGCGCACAGGGCAGCCCGCAGGCCCGCGGGCGGGTCCAACAGGTCTTCAAGCCCCGCGGAGCGCGCGAACAGGTGCCCGAGCCCCGCGTCCGTCAGTCCCACCAGCGGTCCGCGCAGCACCGCGGCGAGGCTCAACCGGTCGCTCGGGTCGGCCACGAAGCGCAGCAGCACCACCAGGTCGTCGACCTCGCGGCGGTCCCAGAAGCCAGGCCCCCCGCGGAGGGCGTACGGGATCCCCCGGGCCTTGAGCGCCCGCTTGATGGGTTCAAGATGCGACCACGAAGGCACCAGGATGGCGATCTCGTCCATCCTCGGCGCGCGCCACGCCAGATCACCCGCCCCCGTTGCCGTTGCCGTCCCGGGGGCGGGGGCGAGGGCGGGCTCCACCGCCAGCTCGGTGATCCGCCGCGCGATCGCCTCGGCCTCGGCCCGACGGCGTGTGTCCGCGCGCCCGTCGGTCACCAGCAACAGCTCGGCCCGCACCCGGCCGTCCCCCGTGGCCACCGCCGTCAGCGCGTCCCGCGCACGGTCGTACAGCCCCTCGGCGGTCACCCCCCCCAGGAGGGCCTCGGTCACGGGGTTCACCGCGGCCACCAGGGTGTCCACCGCGCGGAAGCTGTCCGTCAGCTCCAACCGCTCGCCCCCCGCCGCGGACAGCTCCCGCTCCGTCGCCAGGAACACCGCCACCTCGGCCCCGCGGAACGCATAGATCGACTGCTTCGCGTCGCCCACCACCAGCAAGCCCGTGGGCTCCAGCTCCCCGGCCGTGAGGGTCTGCCCGGGTGCCAACGGCCGCTCGACGTCCCTGCGCTCCCGCAGGAGGTACAACAGATCCCGCTGCACCCGGTTGGTGTCCTGAAACTCGTCTACCAGCACCGCGTCGAAGCGTGCCTTCCACTCCCGCCGCAGGCTCGTCCGGTCGCGCAGCCCGTCCCGCAACCGCCGCATCAGGTCCGCGAAGTCCAGCGCCGCCCGCTGGGACTTCGCCCGCTCGTACCGCCGCTGGGTGTCCGCCACCACCCCCCGCGCCACCTCCGCCAGCCGCGCGGAGACCACCGCCACGGCGTCCTGCAGCAAGGCCCTGACGGCTTCCCGGGCCTCCTCCGCGAGGGGCTCCAGCTTCCGGGTCCGGTGCCGCCCCGGCAGGGTGCCGTCAAGCCCCCGCAGCGTGCGCATCCGTTCCAACGCCCGCTCGGGCGAGTCCAGCGCAGGGAAGTCCTCGACCACCCGCGCAAGCTCTCCCACCCGCCCCGCCGTGCCGTCCGCCCGCAACGGCGCCACGGTCTCGCACGCCTCCGCGAACCGCGACAACACCTCCGACGCCGCCCACGTCCGTGTGTCCGAGGGCTCTACCGCCGCGCGCACCTGCAACCCGTCCGCCCGCAGTCCGTCCTCGTCCAGGGTCCGTACGAGGCCCGCGATCACCGTCACCAGCCCCCGCTCCGCGCGCTCGCCAATACCCCCCGCGGCGGCCATGAGCTCCACCACGGCCGCCACGTCGTGCTGCGCCGCGGCTGCAAGAGCCCCCAGCGCCGCGCCGCGCAGCAACCGCTCGGCGTCCTCGTGCTCGATCACCGTGAACGCCGGGTCCACCCCGAGGTCCCCCGCGGCCCGCCGGAGGACACCCGCCGCGAACCCGTGAAAAGTCCCGATCCGCGCCCCGCCCAGGCTCCACGCGATCCGCTGCCACACCTCGGGGCCCGGCAACGGCCGCCCGTGCCGCACCGCGCTGTCCGCAAGGGAGGTCACCCGGGCCACCACCGCCGCGGACAGCCCGCGCTGCCCGCCCCAGCGCACGGCCGCCCTGCGCCGTTCACCGTCGTCCAGGGATTCAAGCTCCCGGGGCAGCCGGTCGGCGGCCAGCAGGTCCACCGCCTCCGCGATGCGCTCACGCATCTCCCGCGCGGCCTTCTCCGTGAAGGTCAGCGCCACGATCCGCTCGGGGGGTACACCGCCGCGGGGCCACACCGCGGGCGACCCGAGTCCCCCCACGAGGTGCAGGTACACCGTGGCCAGCGCCTCGGTCTTGCCCGTCCCCGCGCCCGCGCGCACCACCGCGTTGCGCTCAAACGCAAACAGTCTCGGCCGGGTCGCCTCCGTGGGATCCCCGGCCGTCACTCCCCGTCCTCCGGCGGCTCGTCGTGCGCCTCGACCCTGCACACCGAGCGGTACTGGCAGAAGTCACAGTCCCTCGGCCGCGGCTCGAACACCCCCAGCCGCAGGGGTCCCACGACCTTGCGCACGGCGTCTCCCAGCGGCCCCTCGCCCTGCGCCCCGAGGGTCACCAGGGCCTCCACGTCCATGGGTACGACCTTGCGCCGGGCCTTGCCCAGGGTGTCCCGCAGCCCGTGCTCGGTCAGGTCGCGGAAGCCTACGTACACCCCGTCCACCGCCGCCCCCGCGGGCGCCCGCGGGACCGCCCCTGCCTGCCGCGCCCGCTCCAGCGCCGCCGCGTACACCACAAGCTGAAACTGCGTGTCCAGCGCCCCCTCCTGCAACCTCCGGCGAAACCCGTCCCCGCGCCCGGATTTGAACTCCACCACCCGCAGCGCGTCGCCCAGCCTCTCGACCCCGTCGATCCGGCCGATGATCACCACGGGCTCGCCCACGGGCATCCTGACCTCCAGCGCGGGCCAGCGCTTGCGCGGACCGAAGGCCACCTCGGTCTCCAGCATCTCCCAGTCCGCGTCGTCTCCCAGCCGACGACCCAGCCAGGCCTCCACCTGCCGCCGCACCGAGCGCAGGTCGGCCTCCAGCAAGCTCGGGTTCACCCGCGACTCGTCCAGGGTGAACTCCGCGCCTGCCTCGTCCAGCGCCGCGCGGATCGCCTCCCAGCGCGCGGGCACGGCCGCGCCGCGGGCTTCGTGCGCCGCCTCCTGGCCGGCCTCCAACAGCTTGTGCAGCAGGTGCCCTCGCTGCTTCTCGTCGATGGTCTCCGCGGTGTCCTGCCGTTCTTCCAACCGCAGCACCTCCAGCGCAAACGCCTTGAACCCGCAGCGCGCCGCCCGCTCCAGCGTGGTCACCCCCAGGGGTCTCCGAGGCCCTGCCCAGTCTGCCAGCCCCAGGGACTGCACCAGCGCCACGTCATGGTCGATCCGCCCGCTGTACGGCCCCCCGGGCGCGCCCGGCGTCGCGAAGAACTCCTGCCGCCCACGCTCTACCGCCGCCCGCGCCGCGACCGACCGCAGGGTCTCCGCCCACTGCGCCGGCACGGCCTCCGCGCCCTCCGTCTGCGCCCACCGCCGCAGCAACCGCTCGGCCCCCCGCGCAGGCACCCGCTCGGACCGCGCCAGGGGATCGCTGCCCACCCGCTCGGCGACCACCCCCGCCGCCCGTTGCATGTCCGCAAAGAACGGCGAGGCCCCCCCCCCCCCCCC
>FSWI01000287.1_pt1 | contig 9526 bp, 6 predicted proteins | sample 1637911 | NCBI WGS metagenome assembly FSWI01 (sample SAMEA3914789, study PRJEB12502) | metagenome | biome: forest; material: soil | place: Canada | collected 2011-07-03 | depth 0.3 m
GCAGGACCGTGGCCACGGCGACGCTCACCCCGAGGGCCCGCTGGGTGGGCGACGGGGACGCGGTCGCGCCGTGGACGGGACCGGTCACGGGGGCGGCGCGCACCGACGGGCGGCTGGCGGTGTGCTCCAGGGCGTCGGCGAGCTCCACGGCGGACTGGAAGCGCGCGTCGGGGTCCTTGGCGAGGCAGCGCATCACCACGGCGTCGAGCTCCACGGGGATGTTCGCGTCCGGGGCGCGGGTGCGGGGCGACGCCGGGGTGTCGACAAGCTGGCGGGCGAGAAGCTCGACCATCGTGGCGCCCTCGAACATCCCTCGGCCCGTGGCGCATTCGTAGAGCACCGCGCCCAGGGCGTAGACATCCGTGCGGGCGTCCACGGCGGTGCCCCGGGCCTGCTCCGGGGCCATGTACGCGGGCGAACCGAAGATCTCGCCCGCGCGGGTGGCATGGACGTCCGCGCCGCCCAGGATCTCCGCGTTGGTGGTCTTGGCCACGCCGAAGTCCAGCACCTTGACCCCGCCGTCGCGGGTGATGAATACGTTCTCGGGCTTGATGTCCCGGTGCACCACGCCCACGGCGTGCGCCGCGGCGAGGCCCCGGGCGATGGCCGCGCCGATCCGCGCGCACTCGCCCGCGGAAAGCCGCCGTGACCGCACGAGGCTCTCTCGGAGGGACTCGCCCAGCAGCCGCTCCATGGCATAGAACAAGCGGCCGTCCTCGGTGCTCCCGAGGTCGTACACCTGCACCAGGTTCGGGTGCGAGAGCGACGCGATCGCCCGGGCCTCCAGCCGGAACCTCTGGACCACTCCCGGGTCGTTGGACCGGTCGGCGTACAGGATCTTGAGGGCCACGGTGCGCCCGAGATCCACGTGCTCCGCGGCGAAGACCTCGCCCATGGCCCCGGCGCCCAGCCGAGCACCAATGCGGTACCTCGTCCCACGGATCACGTTGGCGTCGGACGTGGGCAGCGGCTCGGTGTGCGCCTGGCGCGCGGTGGAAGACGGCGCAGATACCGTCGCGCCGGGGCGGATGTCCCGCGCGGCGCCCGCGAGCCTGCGCACCCGCTCGGCCTCGGCCTCGCGCTCACCCGGAAACGACCGCTCCAGCACGTCGGCGACGGCGTCGCGCTCGATCCGCAGACCGTGGGCGTGCGCCAGGTCGGTGAGCGCCCGCCGCGCCGTGGCCGCGTCCGGGAACCTCTCTTCCGGGCGAAACGCCGACATCTGGGCAAACCACCGGTCCAGCTCCCGGGGGACGTCCGCGCGGATGCGGGTGAGGGGATCCAGGGAGAGCCTCCCCGCGGCGAGTGCTTCCATATGGGCGGCCCCGTCGGCGGCGGCGAAGTCCCGGTCGGCGACCAGCTCCCAGCCCACGATCCCGATGGCGTACAGGTCACTCCGGGCGTCCACGTGTTCGCCCCGCGCCTGCTCCGGGGACATGTACCCGGGCTTGCCGAAGACCAGCCCGTGGGCGGTCTGGGTGCTGCGCCCCGCGGCGTGCGCGGTGCCAAAGTCCAGCACCTTCACGTCGCCGTCCCAGGACACCCGTACGTTCTGCGGTGAGAGATCCCGGTGCACCAGGTCCAGGGCCGTGCCGTCGAGGGACCGGGCGCGGTGCGCAAACGCCATCCCGTCGAGCACCCCGGCGAGGGTCGTGAGGGCGAACTCCACGGGCAGCGCCCTGGCGGCCGCCCGGGAGGCGTACACCATGGCGTCCAGGTCCACGCCTGCCACGTACTCCATCGCCACGAAGGGCGTCGCGCCCTCGACGCCCACCTCCAGGATCTGCGCGATGTTCGGGTGGTTGAGCGCGCAGAGCATCCGGCCCTCGTCAAGGAACCGGTCCGTGAAGTCCCGCTCGCCCGCGTACTCGGTACGCACGGTCTTGACCACGCACAAGCGCCGCGCGTCCGAGAGGGTGCCGGTGAGGGCCAGGCACACGTCCCCCATGCCCCCCTGGGCCAGGGGCGCCAGGAGCACGTACCGACCGAACTCCCGGGGCCACACGGCCTCGGCCCGTGGCGCCGGCGGGGGATCGGTCGTGCGACCGTCGCGGGCAGCGCTCGCCTGACTCGGTGGGGCCGTGCCCATTGCGTCCCGAACCTATTCCATCTGCCGTCGGGCCGTGAAGAAACCCGGGACGGCGGTCACCGACTGCGCGGCCGGAGCGCCAGCGACGTACGGACCATCCCGTGGAGCGTGGTGGGCCTCGGCGGCGGCGCCATGGCCACCACCCGCACGGCCTCCGCCGCCGGCAGCGCCGCAGGCTCGAAGGCCTCGGGGCGCGCTGGCACCGGCACGGGCGTCGGTGCACGGACGGGCGTCGGTGCACGGACGGGCGTCGGCGCTACCGGTTTCGCAGGTACCGGGGTGGGCGCCCGCGCCTCGGCCGGGTGCTCGGCGACGGGTTCACGAACGGCGGTCGGCGACGGCGACTGCTCGGGGATCGACGCCGTCAGGTCGGGCGGCAACCGCTGCGTGGGGGGCATCCGCAGCGCCTCGGCCAGGGCCACGGCCGGGGGCGCCATCGTCGGCACGTCGGACGCCACCATCACCGGCGCCGAGGAGGGCATCGACACGGGCGCCGTCGGGGACACCGCGGGCTGGCCGTGCGCGGCAGGGCGGTTGGTGATCGCCTCGGAGTCCATCGAAGCCGCCGCCACGGACACCGCGGGTGTGACGGGTGTGACGGGAGTAACGGGTGTGACGGGTGTGACGGCGGGCGAGGGCGCGGCGGCCGAGCGCAGATGGGGCGCGTTGCGGCGGGCTTCGATGCGGGAGAGCAGGACCTCCAGGCGGGCGATGGCGGCGCGGCTCACGCGGACGCTCCGGGGCTGAGCTGGTCGAGGACGGCGCCGAGGCCCTGGCCCTGGCGGCCGAGGTCCCGGGCGAGGGCGCAGGTCTCGGCGCTGGCGAGGAGCACCCGGAGGGCGTCGTCCCCGGCGGTGACCACGGCGCCGTGGATGTCGATCCCGGTGAGCTCGCCCACGACCCGGGCGGCGAGGCTCGCGGCGAGGTCTCGGAAGGCCCCACCCCGGCATGGCGGGTCGCGCCAGACGAACACCAGCGCGTCGCCCCAGCGCTCGAACGCCGCGAGGCCGAAGCCCCGGGTGGCAAAGGCCACGGACACGGCGTAGGCCACGTCGTCGGGCGACGGGTCCACGGCCTCGCCGAGCACGACGCGGGCGTCGGTCACCAGGGCGGGGGCGAGGGCCCCGACGAGGTCACCCGCTCCACGGCCCGGGGCGCTGGCGTGTTGTTCGACCAGGGCGTCGAGCAGGTCGGCGGGCAGGGCCACCAGCCGGGTGTCCGAGCGCGCGGAGCCCAGCCGCCCGCGCGGCAGGTCCGCCACGAGGACGTTGGAAAGATCGAGGGGACGGATTGCCACGGCCCGGGACGATGACATAACCCGCTTCCGGGCAGCAAATGGGTCGCGGTGGGAACCGCAGGGCACGTACCGTCGTCCCAGGAACCACCGACACCCCACCCCGGACCTCCCCCGGACCTCCCCTGAACCTCCATCCTCCCACCTTTGCCGTCGTGGTCACTGCCCTGGCGGCGCTCGCCCTGCCGGGGATCGCCCGGGCCCAGCGCGTGGATCCGTTACCCCCGTTGAACACCACGGGCACGGCGGTTCCCCTGGACGGGGTGCGCCCCGCGGTGCTTCCCGGGTCCCTGCGCTCCCTCCGCGCGCCGGTGGCGGTGCACCTGGCCCCGGGGGTGCCTGCCGCGCTGGGCGTCGCCGCACTGGCCACGGCCGAGCGGGCGTGCGACGGCCTGGAGTTCATCCTCCGTCTGCCCCTTCCCCTGTCCGATGGCACCCACGGGGGCGGGTCCGACGTGGATGTGTACATCACCCCTGACGGACCGACCGTGGACACCGTGGTCGACGCCCTGGACGACACCTCGCCCTGGGACTCTGCGAGCGCGTTCGTGCGGGTGCGCGCGGTGGCCGACCCCGTGGCGTTTGCCCGCGCGGTCACCGAAGGGATCGCGCAGGCGGCGGTGCGCGGTGCCAACGCCGACCCGCCCGCCACCGTGGTGCGCGCGCTCGGGGCGTCCATCGCCGGGATGATCACCGGGCTGCCCGAGGACCCCGCGGCCGTCCGGGCGTTCCAGCGGGAACCCTGGAGGGCGATGTTCTCCGACCAGGGCGTGGAGGCCGGACGCGGTGCGGGAATCGTGGTGGACCATATCCTCCGGCGCTGGGACGACGACCGTCACGGGCTGCTGGGCGACCTCGTGTGGGCCTCGGTGCAGCACACCCCGGGGGACTCTCCGCGGCTGTGGGACGAGCCCGACGTGTTCGACGTCGCCCGGAGGTTGTTTCGTACAGAGCCCGGGGGCGTGCCCGGGATGCTGCTGGACACCGCCATCGACCGCGCGCTGGCGGGCACGCCCGCGAGCGAGGACCGCCTGGGCGACCTGGACGACCCCACCCTGGCCGCCGTCCCGATGCGCGCGCTGTCCTGGCGGGACCTCCCCGTCCAGGCCGAGGCCCCGCGTCCGTTGGACGTCCTGGGGATGGCCAGCGTCACCCTGGACCTCGCCGACGCGCCCCTCGGAGCCTCCGTGTCCCTCTGGCTGCACGCCGGGCCGTACAGCCACTGGGTGGCCTCCGTGGTGCGCGTCGGGCGGGACGGGCGGGTCGCAGGACGCGCCGACTCGGGGGTGATCACCGATGGGACCTGGTCGGCCGAGGTGGAGGCCCTCGACGGGGTCACCCGGGTGGTGGTCGTCGCGGTGGACCTTGGCGTCGAGGACTACGAACCCGACGTCCCGACGTACCCCGACGGGTTCCTCGCCGTGCACCTCGCGCCGTCGCACTGAAGACTCCCGCGACCAGGGGACCCAGGGGAAATGTCCCCCACGGTGCTGTCTTGCGGCCCGGGTCCACCGTGCACCCGCCCGCCGTGCCGTAGGCCCCGACCAGCGTCGGGTCGCGGGCCACGCGCACCGTGCGGGGTGCGACGGGGACACCATCGACCAGGGCCTCCAGGGTGACCACGGCCCCGGGCGGGACACCCGCGGCGGTGTACCGCGCCACCTGCCGTCCGCCGCCGATGTCCGTGGGCGGGGTCAGCACCCCGGCGGACGCCCGGAGCACCGCCGCGTGGCGACCGAGCGCCGCGGTGCCGTCCGGGGCCACCAGGCGAAGGGCCACGTCGATGGATGCGCCGGGTGCAACGACGTCCGCGGCCGTGGTGAGCTCCGACGCGGCGGGGTCCACGGGAGACGGCGAGAGGGAGGGGGAGAGCGCAGACCACGAAGCGCGCGCGATCGCCAGGGCGGCGGGCAGGTCGATCGCTCCCCACGCCTCCGCGGGGTTCCATCGGGCGCGGGGTTCCACCGAGGCGCCCCGGGCGCTGCCTGCGAGGGCGGCGAGGAGATCCCGCTGGGTGAGCGCGGGGAGGGCTTGCAGAAGCAGGGCCATGGCGCCGGTCACGTGCGGCGCCGCGGACGAGGTCCCCGCGCCCGCGGCGTGCTCGCCGTCGTCTGCCCAGAGGGATACCTCGGACAGCAGTCCTGCCGTGCCGCGCCCCTGGTGCGAAAGCGCACCGACGACCATTTCGCCCGGCGCCAGGAGGTCCGGGCGCAGCACCCCGAGGCGGTCGGGCCCCCGCGCGGAGAACGTAGCGACAGCCCCCGGGGTGCCGTCGCGGGTGACGGTCTGTCCCCGGCCGTCGACCCAGGTGGGGCGGGTGGTGAGCGCCCCCACGGCCACCACGCCCGTCGTGGTCGCGGGGATCGCCACCGTGGTCTCCGCGGTCGCGTGCGGCGGGGCGAAGCCCGCGCTGCCCAGGAACACCCACGCGTCCACCCGCCCGCTGCCCTGCAACCGCAGGGTCCAGGTGCCGCCATCGCGCGCCCGTCCCGCGTCCGCCCCGGCGGCCAGGAGCACCGTCGCGTCGCGCGAGCCCGTCCCCGGCGAGCGCCCGTCCGTCGCGTTGGCAACGCTCACCACCCCCGCGGAGAGTGTGTACCCCGAGGCTTCCCCCGCGGGGACGAGGGGTGTCTCCGACCCGTCCGGCGCGCGGACCGCCAGCGCGAGGGCGCTGTCCCAGGCCAGGGAGATCCCCACGACGTCGGCGGGACCCGTGGCCGCGCCCGCAGGCACCCTGAAGTCCACCAGAAGATCTTCGCCGGGCAACAGCTCGGCGCGGGCATGGACGGGGCGCCCGCCGTCGTTGCCGGCTGCCACCACCACCGCGCGCCCCGGGGAGGTGCCGCCGGAGACCAGGGCGGTGAGGGCGCGCTCCAACGGGGAGTCTCCGTCGTGGGCGCCGAGGTGGGTGCCTTCGGAGAGGTTCAGCACGGCGGGCATCCCGAGGGAGGCAGCGCGGTCGAAGGCGAACGTGGCGCCGGCGACGAGGGCGGCGTCGGTGATCGCCCCACGCCCCGCGGCCACGGCGCGGACGGCGACCACCGTGGCCTCGGGAGCGATGCCTACGTACCGCCCCGGAGCGAAGCCGTTGCCCGTGGCCCGGCCGTTGCCCGCGGCGAGGGAGGCCACGTAGGTCCCATGGCCCGGAACGTCCCCGGGGGGAGCAATCCCCGCGCGGAGCATCGCGTCGAGGTCCTCGCGGGCGTACACCGCGCCGGCCAGGGCGCCGTCGAGGGGGAGGGCGTAGCGGGACTCCAGGTCGGGGTGGATCCCCGCGGGGGGACGGCTGTAGTCCAACAGCCAGGCGACGCGGGTGGAGCCATCGGGCGCGCGGAGGTCGTCGTGGGTGACGTCCACGCCGGTGTCCACCACGGCGACCACGACCCCGCGGCCCGTGAGCCCGTCGCGGTCGGTGACCTCCGTGGCGCCGATGGCCGCCCGCGACCGGTCGAGCCATGGAACCACCGTGGCGCCGAAGGACATCACCCCGGAGCGCAGGGGCAGGGCGTCGAGGGTGGCCATGGAGACCGACCGCCACGCCGGTGCGCCCTCGGTGAGCACCAGGGCGGGCGCGGGCTCACCGCCGAGAAGCTCGCGACGGAGGCCCGGGGGCAGCGCGCGGGCTGCGGAAGCGAACGTGGGGACCGCGTGGACGGGGGTGGAGGACACCAGCAGCCCGGCAGCGAGACCGAGGGCCCGCCAACGGGCTGCTGGGTACACCCTGGGGTACACCCTGGGGTGGACCCTGGGGTGGTCTTGGGGGGGGTGTCGTGAGCGGCCTGCGGTTGACATCGCGCGCCGGCCAATGCTACGCGCACCAGCCCGCAGCGGTGTGTCCGCCGCGCTGGTACTACAGGATCCGGAGGCTTCCATGGGCAGAGGCGATCGCCGCCACTCGATCAAGAGCATGCAGCGCAAGGGTCAGCGGAAGAAGAAGGCGCGCCTGCGCCGTAAGTCCGAGGAGCGGGCCGCCCGCTTCGCGGCTTCGGGCAAGGGCCTGGAGAAGAAGGCCCGGACCGCCCGGAAGCCTGCGGCCCCCGCGGCGAGCTGATCGCACCGACCACTGCACCCCCTCCCGGGCGCGGTCGCAGGACCGCTGCCCCGGGGATCCCCTGTTCCTATTCAGTCACGTATCTCCGCGGCGCCGCCCCGAAGGGGCCGCCGGGCGTCTCCGCTGATGTGTGGGTGGGGGAACACCCGACGAGGTGCTGCTGCGCAGTAGGAACCCCGGCCGTGGTCGGGTAATACTGCCGGCCATGATGCAAACGCGAAGCGTATCTCGGATGGCCGTGCGCGGGGCGCTCGGCTTCGCGGCCGTCGGCGCTGCGCTCCTTGCTCCATCTGGGGTGCAGGCGCAGGACCGGGTCTACGGGCAGGTGGAGGGTGGTATCTCCACCATGCTCACCACGCCCCAGAGTGACCAGTTCGGACTGGGGTTCTACGGTAGCGCGCGGCTGGGCGTGCGGATCGTCGGGCCCCTGGGGATCCACGTCGGGCTGTCGTATGACAACTGGGCGGGCAAGGCCGGGCAGATCGATACCAACACGGGGCACCAGACCGAGAACGGTTCACTGTGGGTCCTGGGCGGTGGCATCCGGGTCGCGCCAGAGCTCTCCCGGTCCCTCGGCCGGGTGTTCCTGGACCTCGAAGCGGGCTACGGGACCACGGGGGCGGTGACCTTCCACCAGCTTACCCTCGGCGCGGGCGTGGGCTGGCTGATCCCCCTGGGGCGGGCGATCGCCGTCGGGCCCGTGGTGCGCTACGGCCAGGTGATCGCGGACTCCAACCAGGCGGGCGACGCGCGGTACCTCACCGCGGGCATCGCCATTGCGTTCCCGGGTCGTCCCCAGGATGAAACCCCGCCGCCCCCGGCGGACACCGACGGCGACGGGGTGCTCGACCCGCAGGATCTGTGCCCCACGGTGCCCGCGGGCGCGCACCCGGACCCGCAGCGCCCCGGGTGTCCCGCGGGCGACCGCGACCACGACGGGGTCACGGACGACATGGACCAGTGCCCGGACACCCCCGCGGGCGACCACCCCGACCCCGCGCGTGCCGGGTGCCCCATCGGCGATCGCGACCACGACGGGGTCACGGACGACGTGGATCAGTGCCCTGACGTCCCCGCGGGAAACAACCCCGACCCCCAGCGCCCTGGCTGCCCGATCGCCGATCGTGACCACGACGGGGTGATCGACACGGTGGACCAGTGCCCTGACGTCCCCGCCGGGGACCACCCCGACGCCACACGCCCCGGGTGCCCCGCGCCCATCGCGGTGGTCAGCGAGGGCAGCATCACGATCAACCAGCAGGTGTTCTTCGAACTGAACCGCTCGACGATCCAGCCGCGGTCGTTCCCCATCCTGGACGAAGTGGTGCGGGCGATGCGCGAGCACCCCGAGATCCGCCAGATGCGGGTGGAGGGCAACGCAGACGACACGGGCGACGCCGCCCACAACATGACCCTCTCGCAGACCCGCGCCCACTCCGTGATGAGCTACCTCGCCCACCACGGAATCGACCGCCACAGGCTCAGCTCCGTGGGCTACGGCTCCACCCGCCCGGCCGTCCAGGGCGAGACCGAAGAGGCCCACTCCCGCAACCGCCGGGTGGACTTCATCATCGTCGAGGGCCCCGGCGCCTCGGCAGGCGCGGGCACGCCCGCAGGCGCAGGCGCGCCCGTCGTGACCCCGCCCGTGGAGACCGGCGCTCACCACGGCCACGGCGCTCACCACGGCGGCGGCGGCGGCGGTGGTGCTCACCACGGCGGCGGCGCTCACCACGGTGGCGGCGCTCACCACCCGGTTCACTGATCCTCCCGCACCCACCCCGCCCGTAGCCCGCCCGCAGCCCTCTTCTCCCGCACCCCCTCTTCTCCCGCACCCCCTCTTCTCCCGCACCCATCGGTTTCTTCGTACCTCTCCAGCGCCGGCGATCCGCGCGGCGGGTGGTATCGTCGGCGCCGGAGTACGCATGCAGACCATCGCGATGGCCGCCCGGGGGCTCATCCGGCGCTTCGGGCGACGGAGGGTGATCGACGGGTTGGACCTCTCCGTGGCCGAGGGCGAGACCTACGGGTTCCTCGGGCGCAACGGCGCGGGGAAGTCCACGGCGATCCACCTCCTGCTGGGCATCCTGCGGCC
>FSWI01000514.1_pt1 | contig 9521 bp, 7 predicted proteins | sample 1637911 | NCBI WGS metagenome assembly FSWI01 (sample SAMEA3914789, study PRJEB12502) | metagenome | biome: forest; material: soil | place: Canada | collected 2011-07-03 | depth 0.3 m
ACGCCCCGCGCGACGCCGCCGTCCCCGCACCCGAGGGCCTCGCGCCCCCGGTCGACTGCCCCACCGGGTAGCCGTCTGCCATCCGAGGGCCTCGACCACCGACACCCACCGCACCGCGCGGTCGTGCATCCGCCGCCCGTCGGCAACGCCCGCTGGGTTGTGGTATGCGCTGGGGCCCCGTGGGCCCGCCGCTGCGCCGCCTCGTCCTCGTCCCGCTCGCCGCCACCCTGGGCGTCCGGCTGGCCCTGGCGCTGCTGCTCCCCATCACGCCCGCGTGGGACGGCGTACTCTACGCCCGCCTCGCGGCCCACCTCGCCGCGGGCGACGGGTACGTGATCTCCGCCCCCATCGGGCCATCCCTCCCTACGGCGTTCTACCCCGTCGGCTACCCCGCCGCCGTGGCCGCCCTGGTCCCCATCACCCGCTCCGTCCCCGTGGCTGCCCGCGCCGTGAACCTCCTCGCCGCGGCCCTCGCCTGCCTCTCCGCCGTGGCCCTGGGGCGCCACCTCGGCGGACCGCGCGCAGGCCACACCGCAGGCCTCGGCTATGCCCTGTACCCCGGCGCGGTCCTCTGGTCGGCCGCCACCATGACCGAGACCCTCAACGGCGCCCTCCTCGCCGCCGCGTGCGCAGCCGCCCTCGTCCCGCGCGCCCGCCGCAACCCCTGGCTCGGTCCTGTGCTCTCCGCGGTCCTCACCGCCGCCGCGACCCTCGTCCGGCCGCAGTCCCTCCTCGCCGCCCCCCTCGCCGGCGCGCTCGGTGGCCGCGGAGGTCTACGGTCCCGCGCGCTCCGTGCCGCGGCGGTCACCGCCATCGCGCTCGCCCTCGTGGCCCCGTGGACGGCCCGCAACGCCCGCGCCGTCGGCGGCTGTGCCCTCGTCAGCACCAACGGCGGCAGCAACCTCCTCATCGGTACATTTCCCGAGGTCCGCGGTGGCTACCGCCGGCCCACCCGCCGCGACGGCTGCGGCGCCGAGCCCGACGAGTTCCGCCGCGACCGCTGCATGTCCGCCCTCGCCGTCCAACACATCCGCGTACACCCCCTCGCCTGGGTCGAGGGCGGGCTCCAGAAGCTCGCCCGCACCTTCCTCTGGGAGCACGACCCGGTCACGTACCTCCTCCGCGCGCACCCCGGAGTGGGCCGGCCGGTGCCCTTCGGCCTCGCCGTCGCGGTCTGCACCACGACATGGTGGGCGCTGGTGCTCCTCGCAGTCCGCGGCGCGCGTCGGGCGGGCGCCGCCGCCGCGCTGCCCGTGGCCGTCACCCTCGCCGTCGCAGCCACCCACGCGGTGTTCCTCGGCGCCGACCGGTACCACCTCGCCCTGGTCCCGCTGCTGGTCCCGCTGGCCGCCGTCGGGCTGTCCACCCTTTGGGCCCCGCGGCGCACATGACGGACCGCGCGTGACGGACCGCACGTGACCGCCATGACCCCCGCGGACACCCGCGGAGCGTACCGCGACGCCCTCGGCTGGGCGGCCGTCGCCGCGGCTGTACGCATCGCCTGGCTCGCCCGGGTGCCCGCCGTCGCCGCGTGGGACGGGCTGATCTACGCCCGCACGGCCGCCCGCATCGCCCGCGGCATGGGCTTCGTCGACACCTGGAACAACCTCCCGCCGTACCGACCCACGGCGTTCTACCCCGTGGGCTATCCCGCCCTCCTCGGCGCCGCGTACCTCATCGCCGGCACCGCCCCCTGGGTCGCCGGCGCCCTCAACGTCCTCGCCGCGACGGCCACCACCGGGCTCCTCGCCCTCCTCGCCCGCCGCGCCTGGAACCGCCCCGGCGCCTGGCTCGCCGCCGGCCTCTACGCCCTCTCTCCGGGCGCCGTGATGTACGCCTCCACCCTCATGACCGAGACGGTCTCCGGCGCGCTGCTGGTCGTCACCGTGTGGGCGGCCTCCCGCCACCGGGACCACGGCGCCGCCCGCGCCCGGTGGGGCGCACCCCTGGCCGCCGGCGTGCTCCTCGGCGTCGGTGCGCTGGTCCGCCCGCAGGCCCTGCTGCTGGCCCCCGTCGTGGCCTGTCTCACCCCGGGCGCCCCGAGCTGGCGGGCGCGGGCGCGGGTGCTGGCCGTGACCGGCCTCGCCTGCGCCGCCGTGGTACTGCCCTGGACGGTCCGCAACTGCATACAACTCGACGGCTGCGCGCTGGTCTCCGTCAACGGCGGGTCGAACCTCTGGATCGGCACCGACCCCGACGCCGCGGGCAACTACCGCACCCTGCGCCTGGGCGAGGGCTGCGACCGGGTGCGCGGCGAGGTCGCCAAGGACCGCTGCTACGGTCGCCTCGCCGCCCGGCGGATCGCCGCGGATCCGCGCGCGTGGATCGCGCTCGCGCCCGCCAAGGTCACCGCCCTCCTGGACTACGAAGCCGCCCCCGCGGCGTACCTCTCCGAAGCTCCGGGCCACCCCCTCACGGCGGACTGCGCCGCGCGCGCGACCCGGGTGCTCACCGCCTGGCACCGCGCCGTCCTCGCCCTGGCGCTCCTCGCCGCGCTGCCCCTCGCGGGCCGCCCGCGGTGGTCGCCCGAGGCCCTGCTCGCCGCGGGCGCCGTCGTAGCCTCCGTGGCCGTCCACGCCGTGTTCTTCGGCGGCGATAGGTATCACTTCGTCTTCGCCCCGCTGCTGGCGCTGCTGGCCGGCGGAGTGCTCCGGCGGGGCCGTGCGCGCCCTGCGTGACCCCGACGCCCGCTGGACCACCGCCGCCCTCGCGGCGCTGGCCTTCTCCGTGCGCATGGCCTGGGCGCTCGCCGTGCGCGTCCCGCCCGCGTGGGACGGCGAACTGTACGAACGCGCCGCGCGGGGCATCGCCGCGGGCTACGGCTACACCTGCTTCATGTTCGGCCCGCGGATCGCGCCCCACACGCCGACGGCGTACTACCCCGTGGGCTACCCCGCGTACCTCGGCGCCCTCTACGCCCTCTTCGGGATCGCGCCCTGGGTGGTCGCTCTCGCCGGCGCCCTCCCGGCCGCTGGCACCGTGGCCCTGGTGCACCGCCTCGCCCGCGGGATCACCCCAGGGATCACCCCAGGGATCACCCCGGGGATCGCCCCCGGCGCCGTCCCCGAGCGCGCGGCCGTCCTCGCCGCGCTGACGCTCGCCCTGCTCCCCGGCCAGGTGCTCTACGCCACCACCCCGATGACCGAGACCCTGTGGGGCTTCCTGCTCACCCTCGCCGTGTGGGCCCTCGCACACCGGGCGCCCCTGCGGAACCGCGACCTCGCGCTGGCCGCCCTCGCCCTCGCCCTCGCGACCTATGTCCGCCCGCAGGCCGTGCTCCTCGCGCCGGTCCTGCCGTGCATCCCCGCGGGGTCCTGGCAGAAGCGCCTCGCGCGGGGGCTGGGAGTCACCGTCTTCGCCCTGGCCGCCGTCGCACCGTGGACGGCCCGCAACTGCCGCGCGCTCGACGGCTGCGCGTTCGTCAGCACCAACGGCGGCGGCAACCTGGCCATCGGCGCGGTCGCCCGGTCCACCGGGACCTTTCGGTACCTCACCGCGGCCGACGGCTGCGGCGGGGTCGTCGGCGAGGTCGCCCGCGACCACTGCTGGCGCGCCCTCGCCGAAACAAGCATCCAGCACGCGCCCTGGCGCTGGGTACGCCTCGGCGGCACCAAGCTGTTCCACACCCTCTCGTACGAGACCTTTCCCGCCAGCTACCTCCGACGCGCGCGCCCGGACCTGGTGAACGGCCGCGTCGAAGAGCGCCTGGGCCGGCTGCTCACCGCCCCCTGGCGGATCCTGTGCGTGCTGGTCCTGCTGGCCGCGCTGCCGTTGTACCCCCGGCGGGGCCTCGGGACCGTGGGGGCGCTGTCCGCCGTGGCCGTCGCCGGGATGCTCGCGACGCACGCGGTGTTCTTCGGCGGCGACAGGTACCACCTGCCCGTCACCGGCCTCCTCGCGGTGCTCGCCGCGGGCGCCCTGCGCGACCTCGCACCGCGCGTACACGGCCTCGCCCGGCTGCGCCCACGACCCCCGGTCGAGAGCTCCGCCCCGTAGTCCCACCACCGTCCACGCCGTCTGTGCCGTCTGCGCCACCGTGCGTGGACGGAGAACGCGGGCGCAGCAGCCGAAGCGTGCGCGCAAGCTTTCGGTGCACTTCGCACGGAGGTGTCGCGGGGATCGCCAAAAAGTTCGCCCGGTGGCTGCGCAGCCGTACGATCCAACCACGCCGCGAGACCCCGATGCCCGCGCACCGGGTGCCCCGAAACGGGCACCGTGCGGGCCTCGGTGACGAACCGCGGCGCCCCCCGAGGAATGCCGTCCATCGAGATCCACCTGCTCAGCACGTCCCCGCAGCGCCCACGGTCCTCCGTGGGGGCAACGGGCGACGCACGCGGCACCGTCCTCGCCAGCGCCAGCGCCAGCGTCGCACCCGTCGACACGCTGGACCTGGTGGTCGACGGCGAGCGCGTGTGCGCCGCGGCCCGCGCCGACCACGCCGCGTGCCTCGTCCGCGACCTGGTCGCCGGCGCCGTCACCCTCGCCGAGGGCCGCGCCGCCAAGGCCCTGGTCCCCGCGTACGACACCCCGTGGGAGGTCTGCCTCGCAGCGGGCGACGGGGTCCTGCTGGTGAGCGTCTACCGCACCGGGGCCCTGCCCGAGGTCCGCGTGCTCGACCACCCGGTCGCGCCCGCCGCCCTCGCCGCGCAGGCCCGCGCCGCCGCCGACGCCCTCACCCCGGTGGCCGGCGAAGACTTCCTGGCAGAACTCCGCGGGCTCATCGACCGGCTGGAGTCCGCCGGGGAGCACGGCCTCCGCGCCGCCTCCCGCGGGCCCGCCACGATGATCCGCTGGCGCAGCCACGCGCGGATCGCGCTGGGCTCCGGCGGCGACCCCGGCGTGGCGTTGACCTTCCAGGCCGTGGTCCCGGGCGCCCTCGCCGGGGCGCGGGTCGAGCCCCCACAGGCAGACCTCCACGCCCTCCTGGTCCGCGGGAGGATCGGCCTCGCCATGCGCGGCCAGGCCGTGGACCTCGCGCCCGGCTTCGTGACCCTCCAGGTCGAACGCCTCGTGGCCCTCTGCCGCCCGTTGATGGAAGCGTGGGCGGCCCGCAGGGCGTTTCACCTCCGGGTGCACGTAGGCACCACCACCCTGGGCCTGCGCCTCGGCGCCGACGAGCGCCTCGCCGTGACCGTGGTCCGCTCCGGCGAGGGGACGGTCACCGTCCCCGCCCTGGATCCCCGGTCGTTCGTCGAGCCCGTCCTCGAAGGCGCGCTCGCCCTCGCCGCGGCCCTGGTGCGCTGCGACCGCGGGCTCGCCCGCAACCTCCGCCTCCGGGCCCTGCGCGCCGAGGCGCGCGCCCTGCGCCGCTGGCTGCGAGACCTTGACCGGCTGGACGCCAAGGTGAACCACGACCCGGCGCAGTACCGCGCGGTCCCCGTGGCCCCCGCGGCCCGCGCGCAGGGCGAGATGGACCTCGGCTCGGCCACCCGGCTGCGCTACACCGAACGCTGGCGGGCCGAGATCGAAGGCATCGACCTCGCGGGCACCCTCCTCTGCGGCGACCGTCTGGTGGTCCCCGGGGTGCGGGAGCTCTACGCCCTGGACCGCGCCACCGGGGCGAGCGTGTGGTCCCTGCCGGTGCCCCGCGCGGCGACCACCCTGGCGGGCGACGGCATCCTGCGGCTGTCTGCCCGCGGCGAAGTCGACCTCCGCGCGGTGAGCACCGGCGAGGTGATCTGGTCCGCCCGGATCGCGCCGCGGGTGGGCGCCGCAGCCCTCGCCTTCGCAGTGACCTCGCCGGGCCTGCCGCGCCTGGTGATCCTGGCCGAGGGCGAGCGCCGGCTGGTCGCCCTGGACCTCCGTACGGGCGAGGCCCGGTGGACGTACACCGCGCGGCACGGCGGCACCTTCCGGATGCGCCGCGTGGGCAAACTGCTGATCGTGGTGTCCGGCGAGTCCACGGTGACGGCCATCGACCTGGCCTCCGGCGAGCTGGTCTGGCGCTTCGGCGACCGGGTGCTCTTCACCACGGCGCCCGTGGTGCACCGGGACACCGTCGTGGCCGTCGCGGGCGACGGCGGCCGAGGGCCCGCGCGGCTGTACGCCCTGGGGGCCTACACCGGCGCGCTTCAGTGGACGGCCGAGACCGACGCGCCCGCGTGCTGCCCGCCCGTCGCCACGGGGGACACCGTGGCCGTCCCGCTGGCCACCCGCGAAGGCGCGGCGCTGGCGGGCTTCGACGCCGCGTCCGGGGCCCCGCGGTTTCGCACCGCGCTCGGGGCGCTGGCCACGGGCTGGGGCGCGCGCCCCGCCGCCACGGCCTTCGACGACCTGTACGTGGTCAACCTCCCGACGGGCCGGGTGGTCGCCGTGGGCGCCTCCGAGGGCGACACCCGCTGGGCACGGTCCTTCCGCGCGCCCGTCGCCGACGATGTCCCCCGGCGGCTGGATCCGCAGCTACGGGCCGGCGCGTTGTTCGTCCCGCAGAGCGCCCTCGCGGTGCTCCGCCCGCGGGACGGCGTCGTGCTCGCCGAGGTCGACGCCTGCGACCTGGTGCCCGACCTCGTACGCGTCGACGAACAGTGCGCCGTGTACGTCGCCGAAGAGAGCGGCCACGTCGGGTGCTACGAGCTCGGCGCCCGCCTCCGGGTCATCCGCCCGGTGGGCTAGGGTCAACGAAGTGCTTCTATAACCGCCGGTGGGCCAGTGAGGGCAGCGTGGCCCGGATGCGCGTCGTGCGCGCCGGGTCGATCTCGGCCACCGCGATCCCCTCGCCGTCCGGGCACTCGGCCAGCACCGTGCCCCACGGGTCCACGATCAGCGCGTGGCCGTACGTGGTCCGCCCGTGGCCATGCGAACCCCACTGCGCCGCCGCGAGGACGTACGACTGCGCCTCGATCGCCCGCGCCCGCAGCAGCACGTGCCAGTGGTCCCGCCCCGTGGGCACCGTGAACGCCGACGGGACAGCCAGCACCGTGGCCCCGGCGTCCACCAGCCGGCGGTAGAGCTCCGGGAAGCGTACGTCGTAACAGATCGACAGACCCAGGCGCCCCGCGGGGGTATCCGCCGCGACGCACCCCTCCCCCGGCGCCACGGACCGTGACTCGGTCAGCACCGTGCCGTCCGCCAGCGCCACGTCGAACAGGTGGATCTTGCGGTACCGGGCCGTGACGGTCCCCGACGGGTCGACCAGCACCGCGGCGTTGTAGACCCGCGCGTCCGACTCGTGCCGCTCGGGCACGCCCCCCCAGAGCACCCAGGCGCCCGTCTCCCGGGCGATGTCCCGCGCCATGCGCCCGATGGGACCCGTGGGCTCCGCGCCCTCGCCGAAGTGCTCGGCCGCCGCGGCCTTGCCCTCCTCGGGGCCCATGTACGCCACGTTCTCGGGCAGCACCACCAGCGCGGCCCCGCGGGCCACGGCGCGGCGCACCAGCGCGTCGGCCCGCGCGAGGTTCCGCGAGACGTCCTCCCCCGAGGTCATCTGGACCACCGCGGCCAGCACCGGCACGTCCGCCATCGTCTGCCTCCCTCAGCCCGCGGGCTCGGGCACGAAGTCCGTCCTGCCCTCCCGCAGCGCGCGGCGCACGGGCACCAGCTCGCGCCCGGTGAGGGCGGCGACCACCACGGGCACCCAGGGGCCCGGGAGCTCCCGCGCGCGGTAGGTCCCGTTGCGCATCACCACCTCCACCGTGGCCCCGCGCACCACCGTGACCCTCAGCACCCCCTGCGCGGGGATCGAGGCGAGCGTGGGCGTCCAGGGTTGCACCACGCGCCGCCACAGGCGCCCGGCCTCGTCCAGCAGTATGCCGGGCAGGTGCTCCCGGGCGGATGGCGGTTCACCGGGCGGCGGCATCGGCGCGCCCGCGGACGCGCGGGGCCTGCGGCGCGGAGGCAGGGCCGTGGGGTGCAACGCAACGCCCTGAAGCGCCAGCACCCGCAGCCGGTCGAAGGTATCGGATGCCACGAACCGGGAGGATACCCGAACCGCTCAGTGCGCGCAGTGGGTGCAGGCGAGGCCGCCGAAGGCATCGGGCGTCGTGATGACCCTGAACATCAGCGCGCCCGCCATCGCGGTGATCACCAGGAACACCGCGATGCTGTACAGCGCCCCGGTGCGCAGGGCGCCCTGTACCCGCCCGAGGCCCAGGTCCACCACCGCCACGGCGCGCTCCGGCGAGTTCTCCCGGAACGGTACCCCGTCGCCGTGCTCGGGCACGTGGACCACCACGTGGTCCAACGGCGGCACCCACGCCAGCGCGGGGGCGTGGTGTCCCTCCGTCCTCGGCACCACCCGGACACCCGCGAGGGAGCCCGCGACCACGTTGCGGGTGAAGCGCCACATCCGCCCGATTGCCACGAGGGCGACCGTGATCACCGTGAGGCCCGCGAAGACCGCGACGGCCGACAGCGCCTCGAAGCCCGGCGCGGAGTGCGCGGCGAACCCGAAGGTCCCTCCGACGACCAGGACGAACCCGGCGTTCACCCGGACAAGCTGGGCACCGAGGGCCGACGGGGCGCGCAGGGGGGCCCGCGCCAGCACCGTCCACCCCGCGAACACCACGCCGAAGAGTACCCCCCCCATGGCACCGTAGATCCCGCCGAAGGCCGCCACGATGGCCCAGGGCAGGTCGTGGGAAGGGTACTCCATCGCCCGCCAGGCGCCCCCGGCGAGGACCCCGTTGGCGATCCCTGCCAGGACGGACCAGCCCAGCACCCGCATCGCGGCGAGGGAGGTGCTCTCCCCGCGGACGACGGTGCGGGCGATGCCCTGGGCCAGGAGGGGCGTCAGCACGACCAGCGGAGCCCACGCGTTGGCGCTGGCCGCGGAGCGGAACATCCAGAACGCCGCCAGGGGACCCAGCAGAGCGGCCAGTGCGGCAAACAGCAGCCGGGTGGTGCGTACCACCCGCTCGGGCGTGACCGGAGCGAACTCGGGGAGGACGGTGGTCATGGAAGCCAGCATGGCAGCACCTCGAAGGCAGCGCACCCCGGGGGCGGGGCGAATGGTTCCACGGCCAGGGCGACCGGGTGGTTCCCGGAGACGGATGGCGGGGCGGGACGATCTCTTGGGTGGATTCGGGAAGAAGCCTCACGGACCCACCCCCGGGATCGCCTACGGCGACCTACATCCATCACCCGCTCTGGCGGTGCAGTGACGGAATGCGGGAGCGCAGTGACGGAATGCGGGAGCGCAGTGACGGAATGAGACCGTGCACGACCGGAGTGCGTACGTGCCGTGATGGTATCCGGCCGTGGACGGATGGAATGCGACCGTGCACGACCGGAGTGCGTACGTGCCGTGATGGAACCCGGCCGTGGACGTATGGAATGCGTACGTGCCGTGACGGATTCCAGCCGTGGAGTGATGCACTCCGGGGGTGACGTGGCGGCGCGCGTAGGATCAGTAGAGCTGGCGACGCATCGAGACGTTCATCAGGAGGCCGACGCCGACGAGGATGGTCAGCACGCTGCTGCCCCCGTAGGAGAAGAGCGGGAGGGTGACGCCGACGACGGGCAGCACGCCCGTGACCATCCCGACGTTGAACAGCACCTGCCAGAAGAACAGCGCGGAGACCCCC
>FSWI01000062.1_pt1 | contig 9374 bp, 7 predicted proteins | sample 1637911 | NCBI WGS metagenome assembly FSWI01 (sample SAMEA3914789, study PRJEB12502) | metagenome | biome: forest; material: soil | place: Canada | collected 2011-07-03 | depth 0.3 m
CAGGGGCGCAACCCCCCCGGGCAGGGGCGCAACCCCCCCGGACAGGGGCGCAACCCCCCCGCGGCAGGGGCGCAGTCCCCCGCAGGTCGCCTACACCGGCAGCAGCACCCGCGCGGGCGCTTCCAGCCGGTATGCCAGCGTCAGTTCGTGGGTGCCCCGTGGGGACAGCTCCACCTCCCACCGCGCGAAGCCGTCGCGGGCGTCGAGCCGCGCCCCCGCGCTGGAGATCACCGTCACCTCGACCTCCTTCAGCTCGCTCACGGGGACACGTTCGATCACCGTCAGCCGACGGGCCTCGCCGCCCAGGTTGCTGAGGTACAAGCGCACCCTGCGCTCGATCCGCTGGGTGCCCAGCAACGCGGTGGTCTCCCGCTTCTCGTCCACGTGCCGCCGTACCCGCAGGCCGTCGTCCACGCCGAAGCCCAGCTCGAACGCATCGCCCCGCCCCACGAAGCCCACCCTGGACCGCCCGACCATCTCGGTGCCCCGGGCCACCCGCACGGGACCCGCCAGCAAGGGCCTCGGGCCCGCCAGCGTCGCAGTCGCCCGCACGTGCGCGGTCTCGCCCTTCTCCGGGAACACCACCCTGTCCACCGTGCACGCCATCCGCGCCGTGGCCACCTCCACCCGAAACGGATTGCCATCACTCGGAATGCTCACCGGCCGCCCGGCCTCGAACCACAGCGCCTCGCCGCCGTCTTCTACCCCCGGCATCTCGTCCACCGCCCGCACCCCGCGGTCCAGGCCCGCGAGCGCCACGGACTGCTCCCGGGTCTCCACCACCACCGCGCGCTTCTCGGCCTCGCTCTTGCGCCGCACCGCCAGCACGTCCTCGGTCACCCTCGGCGCCGACGCCGACTGCGCCGGCCGCGCCGTCGAGAACCTGCACGCCACGTCCCGCCACACCTCCCCCGTCTGCTGCCACACCGTCGCCCACGTGGTGATCTCCAGCACCCGCCCCGGGTCTCCACCACCCCCGCCACCATCCCCCGTCACCAGCCGCGCCAGATGCTCTGGCCGCCACAGGGCGCAGGGCGTGCGGTACGTGATGTCCAGCACCGTGTCGCAACCCACGGCAGCCTCCACCTGCACCTCCACCAGCGCCTCGTACCGCGCGTGGATCACCCTCGCCATGGACAGTCGCAGCTCGGCCCGCGCCCTGTCCAACCCCGCCCGGTCTCCCTCTGCCCGCCGCGCCGCTGCGTCGTCCAGCGCCCGGGTGATCGCACCATCCATCGCATCGAACGCCGCCCGCCACGCCGCCACGACCTTCTCCCCGCCCTCCGTCCCTCCGCGCGGGACCCTGCGCACCGCCGCGCTCCATCGGTCCGCCAGCGCCACGGCACGCGCCAGGTCCGCCTCCGCGCGCCCGAGGGACCTCGCCGCGTCCGTCACCGCCCGCACCGCGGCCCGCACGCCCGCCTCCGCGGCCTCCACCTCCACGGCATCCCCCGCGGGCTCCGTCCGCACCCGACGAGCGACCCTCGCCGCGATCACCCGCGCACCCTCGCCATGGATCCCCGCCACGAGGCTCGGGTCGTCCACCGCCACGGACACCCCCGCGACCGCCACCCACGACGCCCCCGCCGGGACGGTGCACCGCGCCCGGCGCACCACCTCGGCGCGGTCTTCGAACAGGGTGACCGCCACCGCCTCGCTCGGCACTCCCTCCAGTGCGTTCTCAGTCACGTCGGTTGCCTCCCACGATCTCGCTCCTCGACGGCAGCGTGATCCGGTACTGGTACTCGATCGTCGACCGCGCCCCGGCCGGCACGATCTGCCGCCAGAGCAATCCCCCGCGCACCGCCGCGCCGCGCTCGGCCTGGGTGTACGCCTCGCCCTCGGGCCGCGCGGACACCATCACCACCTCCACACCCTTCTCGTCGGACACCGGCACCCGGTCCACCACCTCCACCAGCGCCCCGGTCCCCAGCGCCGACGTCAGCTCGATGCTCACCGTGTGCAGCACCGCGGTCGAGCCACCCAGCAATCCCGCGGGCTCCTCCGCCGCGCGCACGTTCCGCGCCACCCGGAGCCTCTCTTCCACCCCCATCCCGACGTGCATCGTCCCGCCGCGGTCGATCCGCTCGACCGCCGCCACGGCCAGCAGCCCCCCGTCCATGTACACATCCACCGGGCCTGCCAGCAACGGCGCCTCGAACGGATTGCGAAACTCCGCCTCGCGGTACACCTCCGGCGACTCCCTCGGCACCGTGCGCCAGCGCACCGTCGGGACCGTCTCCGCCGTGCCCAGCATCACCCGGTGCGACTGCCCGTCCGACGGAACCTCCGCCATTCCGTCCGCGTCGTACCGATGGTCGAACATCCCTCGCGACACCACCGGGTCCTGCGCCCCCTGCGGCGCGGGCATCCCCTCGATCGCCCCCACGGCCGACCGCCGCGCCGCCGCGCCCGCGAGGTCCTCCGTGCGCGCCAGCCGTCCCCGCCGGGGGGTCTCCCCCGCAGGCCGCAGGGTCAACGCATCGAAGTCCAGCCACGCATCCGCAGGCTCCACGGGAGCCTCCACCTCGGGCTCCGGCGCCTGCGGTGCGCCTCCCCCCCATGGGGCACTCCCCGGAGGTGCTCCCCCCATGGGTGCACCCCCTGGAGGTCCACCCAGGCGGCCCGCGGGCATCGCTGCGCCCACCGTCATTCCCGTGCTCCCCGTGGCCGTGGGCGAGGCCATGAGCGCAGCCCCCACGCCTCCCCCTCCGCCGCGCGGTCCGCCGAAGCGCCTCGCCCGCTTCGGCATCGCTTCGGACTCCAGATCCAGGTCGCCTGACGCTTCGCTCAGGGCATTGCCTGCGCCCTCGTCGTCGTCGTCCAGTGCGGGCTCTGGCGCGGGCGTCGGGGTGGACGCGGACCGCGGCGGCCCGATCCCCATCCCGAACGTGGCCGTGCCGAAGGCCCTGTCATGGCCCGCGAACATCCGGTCGAGCCCGGGTGGCGGCGCGCGGTAGCCCCTGTGCCGGGACGGCTGCGCACGACCGAGGCGCAGGGACGGCAGCTCGGGCAGCCGGGCGTCGAACACCAGGTCCGCGGTGGACAGCGCCAGGCGCACGCCCGTCCAGTCCTCGCCCGAGCGCTGGCCCACCAGGGCCTCGATCCACCACCGGGCCCTGCGCCCGCCGTCGGTGATCCGCAGGGTGTACACCGGCCACCAGCGCGCGGCGGGTACGGCATACGTGACGTCCACGGCCTCGACCGCCCCCGCGCCCGCAAGGTGCACGGTGAACGTACGGCTCGGGTGCCCGCTGCCCGTGCGCTCCGCGGTGCGCGCCTGGGCGTCCGCGAGCGCCGCGGCGTCGCGCTCGCGGGCAAGCTCCCGGAGGGACGCTTCGAGCGCGCCCAGGCGGGCGTCCAGGTCGGCGCCCAGACGGTCGAGCATCGCGGCCGTGGCCAGGGAGTCCTCCGTGCGCGCCCCCACCGTGGTCGAACCGATCCTCGGCGCCAGGGTCAACCCCGCGAGCTGTTCCCTGCGGGACGCGAGCACCTCGCGTTCGGCCTCCATCCGCGCGGCGCGGGCGGCGAGCGTGTGGACCCGTTCGGCGCTTGGTCCGCGCGGGGATCCCTCCGCCGGCACGGCCAGGGTGCTGCGCACGGCGACCACGGTGCGCCCCTCCACGGCGCCTACGAGGGAGGCCCGCGCGCTGCCCGCCTCGGCGAGCACCGTCACGCCCTCCGCGGCGAGCTCCACGTCGCCGTCGGGCAGCGAGCCCTCGACGGTCAACCGCCGGGTGACCAGCGCGCCGCGACCGTGGACCGTGACCCGGGTGATCCGACTGGGACAGGTGATCGGCACGCGCTCACTCCGTGCGGCGTCCATTCCGTTGGACGGCGGGTACGTTCGCACGCTGCGGACACAGGGTGCAACGCCCCGGGAGCCGTCCTGGGAGCTACCTGGGAGGCGTCTCTCACGGCGTCTTCCCGGGCGCCCACGGACTCGCGTACGCTCCCGCCGGTGCGACCCCCCGTGAGCGTCCCGCTGGGCGTGGCCCGAGCGAACACCGTGGGGCGCCCCGGGCACCCCGGGCAGCTCGTGGCCACGGACCTCGGGACGGTCCACGCCCTGGTCCGCGGTGACGGTCCGGCGCTGGTGCTTCTTCACGGCGTGACGGCCAGCGCCGCGGTGTGGGACGAGACCGCCGCGGTGTTCGCCCGCGAGGCCACCGTCCACGCCCTGGACCTCGCCGGCCACGGGCTCTCGGACATCCCGAGCGAGCCCTGGGACATCGCGCGGATGGCCGACGGCGTGGCGGCCTACCTCGACGCGGCCGGCATCCGTCGCGCCGTGGTCTGCGGCTGGTCCCTGGGCGGCGGCGTGGCGCTGGGGCTCGCTGCGCGGTGGCCCGAGCGGGTGGCCTCCCTGGTGCTTCTGGGCTCCATCGGCCTGCCTTTTCCCAAGCCTGCCACCATCTCGGCGCTGCGGTGCCCCGGCGCGGTCGAAGCCGCCGCGTGGCTCTCGGGCTTCCCCACGCTGCGAGCCCGGATGGCCCGGTCGTTGTTTCACCGTGGGTACACCCCGGGCGACGACTGGCTCGAGCGGTATTGGTCGCCCTTCCGTGTCGCAGGCCGAGGGCCGTACCTCCGCGCCCTGCTGGGCTACCTCGACGGCGGCGAGCCCGCCCCCTGGCTGCCCGGCATCCGTGTCCGCGCGCACGTGGTGCACGGCGACGCCGACGCCGTGGTGCCCCTCTCCGTCGGCCAGGGGCTCTCCCGGTGCCTCTCCGACGCGTCCCTCTATGTCCTCGGCCGGACGGGGCACACCCCCCACGTCGAGCGGCCCGCCGAGACCGCCGCCGTCCTCCGCGACGCCCTGGCCGGGCGCTGACCCCGGGAGCGTCTCTCACGGCGTCCCCACCGGACCGTCGCAGCCGCGTCGGGCGTCCGCACCGAAAGCCTGCGCTGTCACGGTAACTCCCTGGCCTCGCGGGGTGATGGTTTCACCGCGCGGGCCGCGGGTAGTGTTGACCGCAAGGCCGGCAGGTGACTACCGTCCCCCCGTGGCGAACGTTCCGCGCGCGGTGACCGCCGCGGTGATGGAGGAGAGACTTATGTCAGCGGGTTCTTGTCGACGGTGGTGGCTCGCGTGCCTGTGCGCGCTTGCCCTGGCAGCGGGCTGTAGCAGCGGCGGGGACAGCGGCGACGGCGGGACACCCGCGGCGGTGGACACCGGCGCGACGGTGGACACCGGCGCGGGCACGGACACCGGCGCGGGCATGGACACCGGCGCGGGCATGGACACCGGCGCGGGCATGGACACCGGCCAGACCCCCGACGGGGCGATGCCGGTGGACGACACGGCCAGCACGGACGACGGCGCGACCGCGTGCGGCACCGAGGGCGCGGCGTGCTGCGCGGGTGACATGTGCAACGGCGGGCTGTCGTGCCAGTCGGGCACCTGCGCCGCGGCGACGACGTGCGGCGCGGACGGCCAGCGCTGCTGCGCGGGCAACATGTGCGGCATGAGCCTGGTGTGCATGGGCGGTAGCTGCGTGACGCCGATGATGTGCGGCAACGCGGCCCAGGCGTGCTGCGCCGGGATGATGTGCGCCACGGGGCTCACCTGCACCGCCGGGATGTGCATGCCGATGGTGGTCTGCGGCGCGGACAGCCAGGCCTGCTGCGACGGCAACCGCTGCAACACGGGGCTGATGTGCACGGCGGCGATGTGCCACGCCGCGACCGCCTGCGGCGCGGACGGCCAGGCCTGCTGCACGGCGATGGGCGCGACGCCCTGCGCGACGGGGCTCACCTGCCAGATGGGCATGTGCGCGCGGCCCGTGGCGGCCTGCGGCGCGGCGGGCCAGGCGTGCTGCGCGGGGGCGGGCACCACGGCGTGCACGGGCGCGCTCACCTGCTGCGGCGGCACCTGTCTTGACACCACGACGGACGCCCGCAACTGCGGGATGTGCGGCCACGCGTGCGCGGCCGGGGCCTGCGCGGCCGGGGCGTGCATGACGGCCACCTGCGGCGCGGCGGGCCAGGCGTGCTGCGCGGGCGGAATGACCCAGTGCACGGCCGGGCTCACCTGCCAGATGGGGACCTGCCGGACGCCCGGCGGGATGTGCACCGCGGCGGGGCTCGGGTGCACCATGGCGGCGACGTGCTGCACGGGGCTGTCGTGCCGGCCGTACAACACCGGCGCGGCCTCGGAGTGCTGCCAGGAGGCCGGCAGCACCTGCACGACCGCCAACGACTGCTGCGGTCAGATGAACTGCACCACGGGCCGCTGCGCGTGCCAGCCGAGCGGCTCGCGCTGCGCGGCCAACGGCGACTGCTGCACGGGCCTCGCGTGCACGGCCGGCGTGTGCCGCGCTGCGATGTGCACGGGCGCGGGCTCGCCCTGCCCGATGGGCGCTTCGCAGTGCTGCACGGGGCTGTCGTGCCGGGCCGACCCGGTGACGCCGGCCTGCTGCCGCGAGGCGACGGCGGCCTGCGCGTCCAGCAACGAGTGCTGCGGCCAGATGCTGTGCACGGGCGGCCACTGCGCGTGCCAGGCGATGGGCTCGGCCTGCGCGGGCAGCGCCGACTGCTGCATGGGGATGTCGTGCACGGCGGGTCGCTGCGCGCCCTCGACGATGTGCACCGCGGCGGGCGGAGCGTGCATGACGGACGCCCAGTGCTGCACGGGCACCACGTGCCAGGCGGGCCACTGCGCGGCCGCGATGTGCACCGCGGCGGGCGGAGCATGCACCGCGAGCGCGACGTGCTGCTCGGGCACCACGTGCCAGGCGGGCCACTGCGCGGCCGCGATGTGCACCACGGCCAGCAACGCATGCACCACGGCGGCGACCTGCTGCACGGGGCTGTCGTGCCGCACCTCGCCGGACACCACGCTCTGCTGCAGCGAGGCTGCGGCCACGTGCATGTCCAGCGCCGAGTGCTGCGGCCAGATGCTGTGCGCCGGCGGCCACTGCGCGTGCCAGGCGCGGGGCGCGGTCTGCTCGGCCGACGCGGACTGCTGCACGGGCAACACCTGCCAGCGGGGCGTCTGCCGCCGCGCGGTGGCGTGCACCCCGGCGGGCACCGCCTGCACGACCACCACCACGTGCTGCGCGGGCAGCGCGTGCACGGGCGGCCGTTGCACGGCCACCCCGGTGGACGGCGGGGTCATGGACGCGGGGCCGGTGTGCGCCATCGCGGGCGGCACATGCGCCACGACGGCCGCGTGCTGCACGGGGCTGACCTGCGCGGCCGGCCGGTGCCAGATGCTCATCGGGGCATGCGGGATCACCGAGGGCCTGGCGTGCACGGCGGGCGGCCGGCCGCCGGCCTGCTGCGCCGGCGGGCGGATGTGCGCGGACAACGGCCTGGGTGGCACGGCGTGCTGCAACCCCGCCGGCGGCGCGTGCACCACGGACTCGGGCTGCTGCGGCGCCGCGGTGTGCCGCAGCGGGACCTGCATGTGATCCCCGGCGGACCGCGCGGGCGCTGACGGCGTCCGCGCGGGCTGCGCCCTCCCTCGACGACCCTCGCCCCTCCCTCGCTCCCCCCTCCCTCCCTTCCCACCGTCGTGCGCCGTTGGAGAACCCTGTCCGCGCCCGCCGCGGTGACCGCGCTGTGGGTCGCCGGCCTCGCCGCGGGGTGCTTTCGCCAGGGGGCGTTTCGCACGGCGGCGTACACCCTGCCCGTCGCCCTCCTGGCGCTGGCCGCGTGGCTCCAGACGCCCCGTCCGCCCCCGTGGCGCGCGGTGCCGCAGCCCCGGCGCGAGGCGGCCGTGCTGCTGGCCTCGGTCGCCCTGGGCGGCGTGTACGTCGCGCTGCGGGTTCGTACCCCCGTGGCGACGGAGGCGGGGGGGGTGCATGCCGCGTGGCTCGCGTTGGGGCTGCTGTGCTACGTGCCGCTCGCACCGACCCTGTGGCTGCTCGCGCGGGGGCACCGCGGCGAGGCGCTGGGGATCACCCGCCACGGCCTCCCCCTGGTGCCTCTCGCGGTGCTGCTCGGGGAGGTGTCACTGGACGTGGTGCACCCCTGGCTGGGATGGTGGGCGCACTACTTCGCACACCGCGGCGGGATGACGTCGCACCTCGGAGTGCTGCTGGGCTACGCGGCCGTCGAGGAGGTGCAGCGCTACCAGGTACAGTCCCGGCTCGGAGGGTGGTGGCGCAACCGGGCGCTGGGGATCGCGGGCGCGACGGCGCTGTGGGCGCTGTGGCACCTGCCCGCGCGGCTCGCCCACGCGGGGTCGGTCCTCGGGGCCTCGCTCGACTGCCTGGCGCTGGTGGCCAGCGGGATGCTCTACGGCTTCACTACGGAGCGCGCGCGGAGCGTGCTGCCGGCCATCGCCCTCCACGCCATCTTGAACAACGGGTGACCGACGGAGATATCCCCGGTGTAGCAGGCCTTTCAGGGTACCCGCCCAGGTGTCCACCCAGGTGCCCGCTGAAGGTCTTGACAGAACGCACCGCCGGCGTCAGAGTGCCGCCCCTCGCAACGGGTTCGTCGTCCGTGCGCCTTCCGGGCGCCGGGCCAGAGCCCGGATCCGAGAGCGAACCGCAGCCCCACGGAGCCGATCAGACGATGCCTACGATCAACCAACTCGTGCGGAAGGGCCGCAACCCGAAGCGCTGGAAGACCGCGTCGCCCGCCCTGCGCGAGTGCCCCCAGAAGCGCGGCGTGTGCGTGCGCGTGTACACCACCACGCCGAAGAAGCCGAACTCGGCGCTCCGCAAGGTCGCCCGCGTGCGGCTGACCAACGGGATGGAGGTCACGGCCTACATCCCGGGCGAGGGCCACAACCTGCAGGAACACTCGGTGGTGCTGATTCGTGGAGGCCGCGTGAAGGACCTCCCGGGTGTGCGCTACCACATCGTCCGCGGCACCCTCGACGCGGTCGGCGCGGTGGGTCCCTCGAACACGAACAAGAAGGAGCGGTCGCAGGGCCGTTCCAAGTACGGCGTCAAGCGGAAGAAGGGTTGATCGATGCCCCGTCGTGGTGAAGTCCCCAAGCGGAAGATCGTCGCCGACCCCAAGTACAAGGATCGGCTTGTCGCCAAGCTCACCAACACGGTGATGCTCTCGGGCAAGAAGGCCGTGTCCGAAGGGATCGTGTACGACGCCTTCGAGATCATCCAGACCCGCTTCAAGGAAGACCCGCTGGAGGTCTTCCGCAAGGCGCTGGACAACGTCAAGCCCAAGGTCGAGGTCAAGTCCCGCCGGGTGGGCGGCGCGACCTACCAGGTGCCCGTCGAGGTCCGCCCGGAGCGCCGGGTGTCCCTGGCGATGCGCTGGATGGTGCTGTACTCCCGCACGCGCGGCGAGAAGAGCATGGCCGAGCGTCTGGCGGCGGAGCTGTTCGAGGCCGGCCAGGGCCGCGGCAACGCCGTGAAGAAGAAGGAAGACACGCACAAGATGGCCGACGCCAACAAGGC
>FSWI01000102.1_pt1 | contig 9371 bp, 6 predicted proteins | sample 1637911 | NCBI WGS metagenome assembly FSWI01 (sample SAMEA3914789, study PRJEB12502) | metagenome | biome: forest; material: soil | place: Canada | collected 2011-07-03 | depth 0.3 m
CATCACCCACGCACCCCCTCCCTCCCTCATTCCCCCGCCGGAGCCGTTGCATGAACGCCGCCCTCGTCGTGACCGTCCTCGCGCTCGCCGCGCTCCTCGCCGCGGAGTACCGCGGGGAGCGCCTGGGCGTATGGCTCGCCAAGCCCGTGGCCTCCGGAGGCTTCGTCGCCCTGGCGCTCACCCGCGGCGCCGTCGGGACGGGCTACGGCCGGGCCGTACTGATCGCCCTGGGCCTCGCGTGGGTGGGCGACGTGGCGCTCATCCCGGAGTCTCCGCGGGCGTTGAAGCTCGGCCTCGGAGCGTTTCTCCTGGGTCACCTTGGCTTCGTCGCAGGGTTCGCCCTCCGCGGGGCGTCCCTGGGATGGTCCGCGCTCGCCCTCGCAGCGCTGTGCGTGCCCGCCCTGGCCGTCGGCCGGTGGTTGCTCCCCCGCGTCCCGGATACCCTCCGGGTGCCCGTGGCGGCGTACATCGCCGTGATCAGCACCATGGTGGCCTTCGCCGTCGGGACCGTGGCCCTCCACAGCCGGGGGTTGATCCTGGGAGGCGCCCTGGCGTTCTACCTCTCGGACCTGTCCGTGGCGCGCGACCGTTTCGTTGCCCCGGGGTTCGGCAACAAGGCCTGGGGGCTGCCGTTGTACTACGGCGCCCAGGTCGCCCTGGCCTGGACCGTCGCGTAGGTAAGTCCCACTCCCCCCGCGGACATCTCCCGGCGGGGTGGTGTATGGATATGGGTCGGTGGACCCAGGGGACGTCATCGCCAGCCGGTTCGAGGTCGAGGGCTGGGCCGGGGCGGGCGCCAGTGGCACGGTCTACCGCGCCCACGACCTGCTCACGGGCGAGCCCGTGGCCGTCAAGGTGCTCAACGGCACCGCCGCGGGGGGCGCGGACACGGCCCGGTTCGCCCGGGAGGCCAGGGTCCTTGCAGAGCTTCGCCACCCGGGGATCGTCCGGTACATCGCCCACGGGACCACCCCCCACGGCGAGCTGTACCTTGCCATGGAGTGGCTCGACGGCGAGGACCTCGCCGCGCGGCTCGAACGCGCGCCGCTGGCCCTCCCCGAGTCCGTGGACCTGGTCGCCGGCGTCGCCGAGACCCTCGGCGCCCTCCACGCCCGCGGGATCGTCCATCGGGACATCAAGCCCGCGAATCTCTTCCTCCTGGGCGGGGACATCACCCGGGTGAAGGTCCTGGATCTCGGGCTGGTACGCCAGGCCGGGGGCAGCAAGCACTCCACCCGCGAGGGCCTCGTCCTCGGCACGCCCGGGTACATGTCCCCCGAGCAGGTCCGCGGCGCCCGCGAGATCGACGCCCGCACCGACGTCTTCGCCCTGGGCAGCGTGCTGTTCGAGTGCCTCGTCGGGCGCTGCCCCTTCGACGGCGAGAGCGTGCTCACCCTCCTGGGCCGCACCCTGCTCGAAGACGCCCCGCGCGCGCGCACCCTCCGCGGTGATGTACCCGTCCCCCTGGACGACTGCCTCGCGTCCATGCTGGCCCGCGACGCCGCGGCGCGCCCGGCAGACGGCTCCGCCGTGGCCGCCGCCCTGCGCGCGCTCGGGTCGTTTCACCCGTTCGACCCCGAGTCCCCCACCACGCCCCCCGTGGTGATCCCCGCGGCCCTGGGCGTGGGCGAGCGCCGGCTCTTGTCCGTGGTCCTCGTCGGCGCCGCGGAGGTCCCCGAGGCCACCGTCACCCCGGGAGCAGGGCCGCGCACCGACGACAAGACCTCCCCGGGTTCCCTGGGCGACGTGTTCGAAGACGCCACCCGCCCGGGCGTCGGCCGCGGAGAAGACGGCCCCGCCGCGGCCACCCTCCGACTCGCCGCCGAGTCGTTCTCCGCGCAGTTCGAGCTCCTCGCCGACGGGTCCGCCATGGCGGTGCTCCACGGCGGCACGGGCGCGGGCGCGGGCGCCCCCACGGACCAGGCCGGCCGCGCCGCGCGGTGCGCCCTCGCCCTGCGGGTGTTCGCGCCGTCCTCCCGCATGGCGCTCGCCACGGGCTGGGGCGAGGTCGCCGGGCGCTGGCCCGTGGGCGACGTCATCGACCGCGCCGCGCGCCTCCTTCGGGACGCCCCCGGCGCGACCTCGCCCCTCCCGGGCACTGTCCTGGGCGCTGTCCCGGGTGCTGTCCTGGGCGCTGTCCCGGGCAACGTCCGTGGCAACGTCCGTGGCAACGTCCGCGGTACGGTCCCTGGCCCTGGCTCCGCCCCCGGGCCCCGGCCCATCCGGCTGGACGACGTCACGGCAGGACTGCTCGACGGGCGCTTCGAGGTCGGAGGCGACGCCGCGGGGCTGGACCTCCGGTGCGAGCGCGAGGTGGTCGAGGCCGCGCGCACCCTCCTCGGACGCCCGACGCCGTGCGTGGGTCGTCGACGCGAGCTCACCACGCTGGCCGCCCTGCTGGACGAGTGCCTTGAAGAGCCCATCGCCCGCGCAGTGCTGGTGACCGCGCCGCCGGGGATGGGGAAGTCCAGGGTGCGCCAGGAGTTCGTGGCGATGGCCCGGCGCCGCGCGCCCGCGCTGGAGGTCTGGACCGCGCGGGGAGACCCCGGGCGGGCGGGGGCCCCCTTCGGGATGATCGCCACGCCCCTACGGGCCCTCGCGGGCATCCGGGTGGGCGAGGTGCTTACCGTACGGCAGCAGAAGCTCCGCGCGCGGGTGGCGCGGCACGTCGAGGCCGGGGAGGCCCAGCGGGTGACGGGCTTCCTGGGAGAGCTCCTGGGCACGCCGTTTCCCGACGACGACGACCTGCCCCTGCGGGCCGCCCGGCAGGACGCGCTGTTGATGGGCGACCAGATGCGCAGGGCGTGGGCGGACTTCGTCGCGGCCGAGTGCGCGGCCACCCCGGTGCTGCTGGTACTGGAAGACCTGCACTGGGGCGACCTTCCCTCGGTGCAGTTCGTGGACGTGGCACTGCGCACCCTGGCCGACCGGCCGTTCATGGTGCTGGCCGTGGGCCGCCCCGAGGTCCACGGGACCTTCCCCGGGCTCTGGTCCGAGCGAGGCATCCAGGAGATCCGCCTTGGGGAGCTCACCCGCAAGGCCTGTGAAGAACTCGCCCGGGCGGTTCTCGGGCAGTCCGTGGACACCGGCCTCCTGGCCCGCGTGGTCGAGCGCGCGGGCGGCAACGCGTTGTACCTCGAAGAGCTGTTGCGGGCCGTGGCCGAGGGCAAGGGCCACGCGCTCCCGGGGTCCGTGCTGGCCATGGTCCACGCACGGTTGGACGCCCTCACGGTGGACGCCCGCCGGGCGCTGCGGGCGGCGAGTGTCTTCGGGCCGTGCTTCTGGCGGGCGGGCGTCGCTTCCCTCCTCGGGGTGGACCCCGCGGCCGGGCGGCTGGGCGACTGGCTGGCAGAGCTGTGCGACCGCGAGCTGATCGCGCGCCGGGGCGAGTCGCGGTTTCCCGGCGAGGACGAGTACGCTTTTCGCCACGCGATCCTGCGAGAGGCTGCGTACGCCACGCTCACCGAGGCGGACCAGTCCCTGGGCCACCGGCTGGCGGGGACCTGGCTTGAGCGCGCGGGCGAGCGCAACGCCGTGGTCCTGGGCGAGCACTTCGAGCGCGGCGAGGCCCCGGAGCACGCCGTGGGGTGGTACCGCCGCGCGGCGGAGCAGGCGCTGGAGGGCAACGACCTGGGCGGTGTCCTCGCCCGCACCGAGCGCGGGGTCGCGTGCGGTGCCACGGGCGAGGTCCTGGGCTCGCTGAGACTGTTGCAAGCCGAGGCGCACCGGTGGCGCGGGGAGAACGCCGATGCCGCGCGGCACGGCCGCGAGGCCCTGCGCTGGCTGCCCCGGACCTCGCCGCGATGGCTGGAGGCCGTGGGCGAGACCGCCCTGGCCTACGGCCGCCTGGGGGACTCGGGGCGGATCGAGGCGCTCGCCGCGGCCCTGCGGGATGCCGTACCCGCGGCGCCTACGGCGCGGGACGCGGCAGCGCCCTGGGCGACGGCGATGGCACGGCTGGCGCTCCAGGCCCTCAACGGTGGCCGCGGGGCGCTGGCGGGAGAGCTGTTCACCGCGCTGGAGTCGGCGGCGGTGGCGGTGGCGGACCACCCCGCGGCGCTGGCGCGGGTGCACCAGGCGCGCGCGGGCCAGGCGCTGGCCGCGGGGGAGCCCTACCTCGCGCGGGCAGAGCTCGACGCCGCGGCGCGGTGCTTCGACGCGACGGATGACCTTCGGAACGCGTGCGGGCTGCGGGCCGCGATGGGCTTTGCCACCCTGGCACTGGGCGGCAACCCCGAGGCCGAGGCCCTGCTCGAAGACGCCCGGGTCACGGCCGGGAAGCTTCGGTTGCACCATGTGACGGCCGTGGCGGCCCTGGGGCTGGCGCTGGCCCACGCGCGTCGGGGGCGGCCCGAGGTCGCCCGGGCGCTGGCGCTGGACGCCGTGACGGCCTTCGGGGCGCAGGGCGACCGGCGGATGGAGGGGACCGCGCGGGCGCACCTTGCATGGATGGAGCTGGCCGCCGGAGACCTCTCCGCGGCCCGGCGGACGGCGGCGGCGGCGGTGGAGGTCCTCGGGGTGATCCCGCCGGCGCTCGCGGTGGCGCTCGCGGCGCGGTCCGCGGTGGAGTCCGCGGCGGGGGAGTCCGCGGCGGCGCTCGCGTCGGCGGAGAAGGCTGTCGCGGTGGTCGAGGCACAGGGTGGGATCGAGGGCGAGGCGCTGGTACGCCTCGCACACGCCGAGGCCCTGGCGCTGGCGGGCCGCGAGGACGAGGCCCGCGCTGCGATCGACGCGGCGCGGCGCTGGTTGATGGACCGCGCGGGGCGGATCGGCGACGCGGCGTGGCGGGCGCGCTTCCTGACGGACGTACCAGAACACGTCCGCACCCTGGCCCTGGCAGGGACCTGGCTGGACGGCGCCGCGGGCGGGAGGACGATCGGGTGAGGGACACCCCCCGCGCGCGCTGGGCGCTGGGGCTCCTCGCGGTGCAGCTCACGGCGCTGGGGTGGCTGGCGCGCGGGCTGCGCGGGCGCTCGGGATACCCCCTGGACGATTCATGGATCCACGCCGCGGTCGCGCGCACGCTGGCCGTCCACGGCGTCCTCGCGGTCGCGCCGGGGATGCCCCGCGGGGGCTCGTCGAGCCTCGCGTGGACGGTCGCGCTCGCCCTGGGGGACCTCCTGGGGCGCAACCCCGTGGCGTGGTCCCTCGGGCTCTGCGCCGTGTGCTTCGTGGCCTTCGGGCAGGCGCTCTACGCCCTTGCCGTGGACGACGGAATCGCCCCGCCGCGCGCGGCCACCCTCGCTGCCCTCGCCGCCCTCACCGGCAACTTCACGTGGTTCGCGTTCACCGGGATGGAGCACCTGGCCTTCTGCGCGCTGTCGGCCCTGGCGCTGCACCGATGGTTCGCGCCCGGGACCGACCCCCGGCGCCCTGGAGCCCCGGCCGCGGGCTGGCTGCTGGCCGCCCTGGTGCTCACCCGCCCCGACGCGCTGGGGTTGCCTGTCCTGGTGGCCGCGCTCGCGCGCACCGCCCGGAGGGACGCCCGCGCGGTGGGCACGGCCGTGGCGCCACCGGGGGTGGCCTTCGCGCTGGCGTGCGCGCTCACCCGCTGGCGCTCGGGCACGTGGCTGCCGGGGACATTCGGCGGGCGGCGGTGGCTGTACCGCTTCGCCCCCACGGGCCTGCCGCCCCTCACCCGCGGAGCCCGGTGGCTCGCGCACAAATGGCCCGAACGGCTGCGGGACTTCACCCTGGGTGGGAGCGCGGCGGCGTGGTGGTCGCTCGCCGCGCTGGCTCTGGTGGGAATCACATCGCTGGTCATCCACCGCCGCCGGGGGACGGGGGCGCTGGTGGCCTGGGCCGGGGCGCACCTGGCGACCTTCGTGGTGGTGTTCCCGATCAGCGGGCACGGTGGGCGGTATCAACCGCTGGTGCCGGGACTGTTCCTGCCCCTGGCGGCCCTCGGCGCGCTGGAGATCGCAGACCGGGTAGGGCGGTTGTTCGCGGCACGCGGGAGCGTGGGCGGCCCCACCCCGCCGGCGCTCACGGCCCTGGCGCTGGCTGTCCCGCTGGTCTTTGCCACGCGCTCGCTGGACCGCTGGCGGGCGATCACGGACGCGGGCGTCACGCACATCGACGGCACCCAGCGGACGATGGGGCTGTGGGTGCGCGACCACGTCCCGCGGGGTGACACCGTGGCGACCTTCGACCTCGGCGCCGTCGCGTACTTCAGCGCGCGCCCGGTGGTAGACCTCGGCGGACTGGTGGACCCGGGGTACCTCCCATCCCTCTGGAGCGGCCATGTGGGCGCATACCTCCGCGCGCGGGGCGTCCGCTGGGTGGTGCTGCCCGCGGGCTACCACCCGACGGCGCACGACGGACAGAGCGTGGGCTACCTCCTGGGACTGCTGGACGATCCCTCGCTGCGGATGTCCCCGGTGATGGCCTTCGGCACGCCGCCGGCCGTGTGGGCCGTGGCAGCCGCGGCGACCAACCACGCCTCGCCCATGCAGGTGCTCTACCGGGTGGAGTACCCGGGGGATCCGTCGGCGCCCCGCGGTCGGTGACGGCGAGGCACCCGAGGACGGCCGTACCGGTGCTGGGAAGCTGTCCGCGATCCCGGTGACCCGAGGCCGCCGTCGGAACACCCCCGGCAGACCTTGTTGCAAGCTCTGGAGGCGTAGAAACGACACCTGGACCTGTCCGCGAACGTCTGGAGAGGTCGTAGTGACCTCCAGCGCTGTCCGGGAACTGCTCGAGGTGTCCAAAGAGGCCCTTCAGGTCTTTGCGGACAGCTCGGCGTGTCGAGGTATCGTCTCCAGGTGTTCGAGAACACCTCGAACAGACATTCTGGACCCTTCGAGGTGTCGAAGCGACGTCTCCACTGGTTCGCGGACAGGTGGAGATGTCCAGGCAAGGTCTCCACTGGTTCGCGGACAGGTGGAGATGTCCAGGCAAGGTCTCCAAGAGTTCAAGTGACGTCTCGGGACCTTCGGGAAGGGGCCTACGGCAGTTCGCCGAACCGGCCCGTGTTGAGGTCCCGGATCGCCTGGTGGATCTCCGCCTCCGTGTTCATCACGAACGGGCCGTGCTGCACGATGGGCTCGGGGATGGGCTCGCCGGCCAGCACCAGGACGTGGGCGTCCTCCTCGGCGATCACCTCGATTCCGTCACCGTCGTTGGCAAACAGTACAAGCTCCCGCACGCCTGCGCGCTTCCCCTCGGCGCGCACGCTGCCTGACAGCACGATCACCAGGGCATTGTGACCCGCGGGGATGGCCGTAGACAGACCCCCGCCCGCGGTCAACCGCGCGTCCAGCATGGTGATCGGGGTGAACGTGCGGGCGGGGCCGCGCACGCCCTGGTGCTCACCCGCAACGACACGCACCGTCCCGGCTCCGTCCGCCAGGGACACCACGGGGATCTCCGCGGCGGTGATGGGCTGGTAGGCCGGCGGAGCCATCTTGTCCTTGCGCGGCAGGTTCACCCACAACTGCATCATGTGGAAGCGGCCTCCACGGCGGGAGAAGGCCTCTTCGTGGTGCTCTTGATGGAGGATCCCCGACGCGGCGGTCATCCACTGCGCGTCGCCGGGGCCGATGACCCCCGCGTGGCCCGCGTTGTCGTGGTGCGCCACGGAGCCCTCCCAGGCCAGGGTCACCGTCTCGAACCCGCGGTGCGGATGCCAGCCGACGCCGCGCTGCCCCCGTGCCAGGGCGGGGTACTCGTACGGGGGATGGTAGTCCATCAGCAGGAAGGGGCTCACGCGCTCGGCCGTGAGCTGGTGGTTCGGGAAGAAGTTCGAGACCCGGAAGCCGTCTCCCACCCAGTGGAAGGGAGCGCCGCGGTGGATGGCAGCCACCGTGCACCGCCCCTGGCGCGGAGCCTGGGCCGTGGTCGTGCGTGCAGTCGAGGTGTCGAGTGCGCTGGACATGGCACTCAATGTAAGACCACTCCGACAAACAGAAAGTGGGCAGCGCCGAAGCGCCCTGTGGCACCGCCCTGGGCACGGCCCGGGCGGCTCTGTCCGCGGGCACGGCCGGGCGACGGCGACGGCGCGTCGCCCTACGGCGTGCACACCGTCTGCATCGCGGTGCAGCCCGATACGATATGCCAGTTGTACTCGCAGTCGGAGGTAGGGCACATGGTGGGCATCGAGCACGCCCTCGCGCAGAAATGGTTATGGTGCCCTGGGTTCATCGAGTTGTCGTCGACGCAGCAGTACCCGTCGCCACACGTCGCCGCCATGCTGCAGCCGTGGTACGGCGCGCCGTTGTTGTCAACGCAGACCTCCCAGATGAACGGCGTCGAGCCGTTGATATCCATGGCCGGAGCGCACGCGCCGCTCGCGCACTCGGCCTGATCGTTGCACACGCACGAGCGCGTCCCCCCGCCGCGGCAGACACCGTGGTCGCCCGGGTTGCCGCTCGACGTGATCACACGCACGCAACACGTCGCGCCGCCGTCCCCGGCGCAGTCTGCGCTCGTCATGCACCGCGGGTAGCATGCCCCCGTGCCGGTCGCGTGGTCGACCACGCACTCGGAGCCCGTCGCGCAGCAGGCTCCGCCGGCCACACAGGCGTTCGGGCAGCAGGCTCCGCCGGCGCACACGCTGCCGGCCGCGCAGGTCCCCGTCGGATGGGTCGCATCGCAGGGCGTCACAGGAGCCGTACACGTCCCCGCCGAACACACCTCTGACGGAGCGCAACAGTTCGCGCCACATGCCGAGGACGCGGGGCAGCACGCGCCGCCGACGCAGCTCTCGGTCGCGCCGCAGCACTGCCACCGGCACGCCGACCCGTCGGCGCAGCACGACCCGTCGACACACGTCTGCCCGGAGGGGCAGGCGCCGCGGGGATTCGTCGGGCTGCACGCCGCCGACGGCGTCACGCACGTCAGGCCCTCGCACCGTTGACCGACGCCGCAGCACGCCGAGCCGCATGACCGGCTCAATGGACAGCACGACCCGCCAGCACACCCCTGGCCCGCCGGGCAGCACGTCGTCTCGCACGTCTGAAGGGCCGGACAGCACGCTCCCATCACGCACCGCTGCGCCCCGTTGGCGCACGGTCCGGCCGGGTTGGACAGACTGCACGGGCCAGCGTCACCCGCGACGTCGGTCCCTGCCTCGCCCGGTACATCGACCCCGGTGTCCGTCCCGGTGTTCATCCCGGCGTCCATCCCGGCGTCCATCCCGGCGTCCATCCCGGCGTCCGTCCCGGCATCCGTCCCGGCGTCCGTCCCGGTGTCCGTCCCGGCGTCCGTTCCGCAGACACACGCGCCGAACCCTGATCGGTCGGCGAGGCAGGTCTGCACACCGACGCGTCCGCCCGAGCACGTGCACGACTGTGACGCTTCGGTTGCGCAGCTCGACGTGTCGCCGGTGCAGGCCATCAGCAACACGGTCACGAGGCAGCCCAGGATGCCCG
>FSWI01000610.1_pt1 | contig 9344 bp, 4 predicted proteins | sample 1637911 | NCBI WGS metagenome assembly FSWI01 (sample SAMEA3914789, study PRJEB12502) | metagenome | biome: forest; material: soil | place: Canada | collected 2011-07-03 | depth 0.3 m
CGCATCCAGGACGTGGACATCGCCTCGGAGACCTCGGCGATGGCCCGCGAGCAGGTGCTCTCCCAGGCCGGCGCCTCGGTGCTCAGCCAGGCCAACCAGATGCCCCAGGTCGCCCTGACCCTCCTCCGCGGCTGATCTCTCCGCGACGGTCACCGTGGTCTCCGGCGGCGCGGCCCACCCGCTCCGCCGGAGGCTATTGTACAAACACCACGTCGGGGTCCGGGTGGGCCACGACCGCAGCCAGTGCTCCCCCCTGGTGCCGCAGGGCGCCGTCGAGGAAGGCCTGGACGATGGTCACCGTCCGCGCGTGCTGGTCTGCGAAGGGCAACGGCGGATCGGTCCCCGCGGGGGGCGCGGGCTCGCATGCCGTCCCGCCGCCGTACCGCGCCAGGGCCACGGCGATGTCGTCGTGGGCCGTCGTGGGCGTGGGCGACAGCACCGCGTCCGAGACGTTCACGTCCGTGAAGTACAGGTGGTTGCCGCCCACCAGCCGGGCGAACAGCCGCGGCGGCGGCGCCAGGGTGAAAGCCCGCTGCCCGTTGGTCGCGAGCGGGACGAACAGATCGTCCGTCCCGCCCACCACCAGCAACGGCAGCGCCCGCGTCCGAAAGAACCCATCCCCCAGGAAGCATGCACACGGCGCGAGGGCCACGGCCGCCCGCACCCGCGGGTCGTGGGCATCCGGCGCGTACGCCGCCACGAGGGCCATGGTGCCGCCGGTGGAGTGCCCCACCACGGCGTACCCGCTCACATCCACCGCACCGCCGAGCACATCCGTCCTGTCGCCCGCGGCGGCGGTCACCCGGTCCGCGAGGAAGGCCAGGTCCGCCCGCTGGTCGTCCACGTGCAGGTCCGAGGGACCGCCCGGTGTGTTCCCCGCCGTCAACGGAAAGTCCGCCGCCGCCACCACGTAGCCCGCCGCCGCCAGCGCCCGCGTCAGAAAGGTCGACTGCCGCCTGCCCCCGCTGGACCCATGGACGAACAGCACCAGCGGGTGCGCCCCCCCGGCCGTGTCCGCAGGCGCATCGCGGGTCTCGACGTTCCCCGTGTCCCCGGCGTCACCGCCTGCGCCGCCGCCGCGCGCGGGGTACCACACCTCGGTGACCAGGGTCCGCGCGGGCAGCGCGGGCGCGGCGTGGTTGGCCGGTGTGCCCCGGCTGCTGTCAACCCAGGTCCGGGTGGTCACCCCCACCGGGTACGTCACCGCGGGAGGCACCACCGCGGGCAAGGCGTCCCCGCCGGTGCACCCCGCCGACGCCACGGACAGCGCGGTCCAGGTACCCACCGCCCACCACGCCCGCCGGGATCGTCGCATCGCGGGCTACTGTAGATCCACTGCCCGGGCGCGGTCACCCCACACTCACGGCAACGGCAGCGCGACGCAGCGGTAGTCCGTCCCCGCGCAGGTGTCGCAGCGCATCCCCGCGCAGGTCACGGCCGCGTAGCCCGCGTTGCACCGGCACGCGCCGGTCACCGGGTCGCAGCCGCTGTGCCGCGGGCACCGTACGCCCGAGGCGCACAGCACCGATCCCGCGCCGCAGAACGGCGCCGGCGCGCACAGCCACATGGGGTACGCGCACGTCGCCCCGCAGGGCGTGCCGCCGCAGTCCACGGCCACGGTGCCCGGGTTGCACGTGCACCGCCCGCCGCCCGAGCACATGGCGCCCGCCGGGCAGTGGGTCCCGTCCGGGCACGCCACGGTGAACCCGTCGGGCCCGCAGGTCCGGGTGACGCACCGCCCCGCGTCGTCGCACACCGTCCCGTCGGGGCACGGCGGCCCGCAGGTCCCGCTGCACTCGTCGCCGCCGCACATCCGCGCGGTGCAATCCGGCAGGATCTCGCCCGCGCAGTCCGTCGGCCAGGCGCCCGTCCTGTCGCACACCTGGACGCCCTCGCGGCACACCCCCTGGTCCCGGCTGCCCGCCGAACCCGAGTAGCAGGGCCGCCGCGCGCCCGGCACGCACCCCCCGCCGTCGGAGACTCCCACGTCCGCGGGCGCGTCGGTCCCGCCGCCGTCGGAGCCTCCCACGTCCACGGGCGCGTCCGTCCCGCCGCCGTCGGAGCCTCCCGCGTCCACGGGCGCGTCGGTCCCGCCGGTGTCTCCCGGCGCGTCCGTCCCCGTGGAGGCATCCGTCCCGAGGTCCGTGCCGAGGTCCGTGCGCGCGGGCGCGTCCATCCCGACGTCGGGTGACACGTCCGCCGGGGGCGCGTCACCGCCACCGTCGCCGCGAGCGTCGGCCTCCAGCGCGTCCGCCGCGGCGTCGTGGCGCACGTTCGGCCGCGGGACGTCCCAGCCGCAGCCCGCCAGGGTCACCCCGGCGGCCAGGATCCAGGCCCGTGGACGTACGGCCGCCACGGGCTACCAGACCACCCCGAGGCCGCCGGGCGTCGCCGCCACCCGGGGTCCCGACGCGGTGTCACCGTCTCCGTGGCCCAGCACGGTGGACAGTACGAAGCCCACGACCGCGGCGGCGGCGCCGACGCCCGCCACGCCCCACAGGACGTTCACCACGGTGGCCCGGTCAGACAGCGCGCCGGTGGTCTGGGTGTACCGCGCGTCGCACGGAGCCGGCGCCACCCGCCCGCCGCAGTCCTGGACGTACCCGTCGAGGGTCGCGTTGCCATCGAGCCACAGGCCCGCGGCCAGCGCCGACGCGCCCACGGCCACGCCGAGGCCCGCCCAGCCCACCCAGCGCAGGGTCCCGGCCCGCGGGTCGGCCACCGCGCCGGGGCGGGCGTAACAGAGCCCGTCGCGCAGTACGAGGCCCCGCGCGCAGGTGACCACCGGCGCCGCCGTGACCTCCTCCCGCACCGGCGCCGCGCGGACCATGTTCACCCGCTCGGACACCCGCTCGCCGGCCATCACGGACACCGTGCGGGTCACGGTGAGAAAGCCCCTCGCGCGGACCTCCAGGGTGACCGTCCCCGCGGCCACCCGCAGGGCGTGGCTCAGCGGAAAGGTCCCCCGCACGGCGTCGTCGAGAACCACTTCGGCCCCGGGTTCACCGCCCGTGACGTCCAGGTCGCCGAGGTGTCGTCGGACGTCGGCCAGGGCGGGCTCCAGGGTCGCGCGGTTACGGCGGATCCACGGATCGTCGAGCGCCGAGAGGCCCTCTGCGAGGTGCACCTCGGCGTCCACCCAGCGGGCGAGGGACTGTTCCAGCAGGCCGGAGAGGGCCGCGGGACGGGGACCCGGCGCGGCTGCGTAGGCCCGCCGCAGGGCGGCCAGGGCGTCGTCCAGCCGTCCCTGCCGGCGAAGATCCGCTCCCTGGCGGATGAACGCCTCGGCGTCCACCGGCGAGACGTGGACCGTCGGGACGTTGACCGGCACCTGGGCGAGCGCCTCGGTCGCGAACAGACAGGTCGCGAACAGACAGGTCGCCAGCCCGACGACACCCGGGGTCACCCGTCGGGACAGGGGCTTCGGCAGGGAGGCTTCGGGCGCCACGTGGCGCGAACCCTACCCCGTTCCGTCCGCCCTGTCAGGAATCCCGCTCGCCCTGGTGCCACCGTGGAGCCTCGATGGTGAACACGAGGCTCGTGTCCCACGTCGCCGCCGGGAACCGCGGCATCCGCACCGCGCGCACGGCCTGGTCCAGACAGGGCGCGATGGGGGGCTCGCCGAAGATCCCGTGCAGCCGCACCGAGATGGCCTGGCCCGTGGCGCCGTCGTACCGCACGCCGATCGCGGCCCGCGGCGCGTCGACGCCCTCCACGCAGTCCGCCACCCTCGGACGAAGCTGCGCCATGACCAGCGCCCGCTCTCGTTCACCCGGGTGCGCCCCCTCGGCCGGGGCACCCACGGCGGCTGCCTGTGCATCCGCCAGCGCGACCGTCGGCGCGACCGTCGGAGCGACCGTCGGCGTCCCGGCGTCGGTCCATCCCTGGACGGCGACCGCAGTGCCGATGTCCGAGAGGCTCCCGATGTCCGCGGACGCCACCGCGGCGTCGGCGACAGGGAGCGCCACGGCCTCGGCGTCCGGGGTGGGCGCCACGACGGCCACGCCGCCGTCCGCGGGCGCGGTCCGTTCGGCTCCCACGCGCTCGGCCTCGTTCATGGCGGTGTTGAGGTCCCGCGCGGCCACCACCAGCGCCCCGGCGGCGATCACCGCGGCGAGGACCGTGGAGGCACCCAGCACCCGCGCGGCCTGGATCACGGGCGACACCGGCAACCGCGGCACCGTGGGCAGGATCCCGGGCGCCACGACCGCCGGCGCAGGGCCCACCGGAGGGGGGGCACGGTGCGACGGGACATCGGCCGTCGGTGCCGTGACCGCGGGCGGAGGCGTCCGCGGAGGCGGCGCGTCGGCTGCCGTGGGAGACGGCCGCCTGGCGCGGGGAGGCGCCGGGAGCAAGGGCTCGGTGTGCGAGGGAGACGGAGGCGACGGAGGCGACGGCTCGGGGCGGGGGGGCGACGGAGGCGACGGGTCCGGTGTGGCTGCGGGAGACCTCGCCAGGATGTCCTCGACGCGCTTCAGCGCCGAGCCCTCGACCGCGATCAGGTCGTCGACGGAGAGCTCCTGGGTGGTTCCGGCCGAGGAGGCAGACGAGGTCCCTGCGTCGCTGATCAGGCTGATGCGCTCGTAGTGCACCACCGGGGTGTAGTCGTCCGACGGGCGAGCCGGCGGGGGAATGGCAGGGGTTGCCGCGCGGAGCGGCCCGGTCTCGGGCGGCGTGGCCTGGGGCGGCGTGGCCTGGGGCGGCGGCTCGGGAACCGGGAAGGCGACGGGAACATCCTGCGGTGGGGGGGACACGGGGAAGCCCGCCCGCGGGGCCAGCAGGCCGCCCGCAGCGCGCAGGGTGGGCCAGCGAGCGGGCAGCGGCGGCGGCGGTGTGTGGGGCTTGTCGCCAGCGGGGGGGGCCTGGGCCGGGTTCCGGGCCGCGGGGAGGTGCGCGGGGTCGTCGGGCATCTCGGGGAGGTCTGGCAGGGGGTCGGATCGCCTGGCCTCGGCGCCGGGGATGTCCGGGAGGTCTCCGGGGTGCTCGGGATGCGGGGGCAGCGGGGACGGCGGCGCGACGAGACGGGCCAGGTCCGCGATGGACGGAGGCGGCGGCACGGGCGCTTCGTGGAGCATCGCGTCGAAGGCCTTGTCGAGGTCGTCGCCCTCGGGGATGTCCCCGAGGCCATCGCTGGCATCCGCGGAGGGGGCATCGATCCCCAGGGCCCTGGAGAATTCTTCGGAGAAGACCTCGGCGCGGTCGTAGCCGCCGTCCGGGGTGAGAGACCAGGCCCGGCTGAAGACCGCGTCGACCTCGCCCGGAAGGTCGTCGCGGAAGCTGTCGGCGCGGGGGAACGCCCCGCCGTGGACGGCCAGCGCCAGCGCCGAGGGCCCCGCGCGGTCGAAGGGCTTGTGGCCGGTGAGAAACTCGAAGGTCACGACGGCCAGGGCAAAGGTGTCCGCCCGGGTCGACGGCGGGTACGTGAGCTCTTCGGGGACGAGGTAGCCCGGCTCGGCCACGGTGGTCGAGCGGTCGATCACCATGTCCGCGGCGACGAGGGCGTGCGCGAGGCCGCCCTCTTCCAGCCAGACGCCCGCCCCGTGGTCGTCGACGATGATGTTCTCGGGGCACACTGCCCGGTGCACCACGGGGGGATCCGCGCCGTGGAGGACCGCCAGGGCACCCGCGACCTCGGAGACGACCCGGGCGGCCTCGCGGAAGGACGGGCGGTGGCCTTCGTTCAACAGGTCGCGGATGGAGGGACCCGCGGCGTGGGCGGCAAGCACCAGGGGCGCGGGCGCCGCGGCGTCCCAGGCCACCAGACGTGGGAGCGCGGGGTGGTAGAGATCCCTCACCCGCTCGATCTCCTGGTGGAACACCTCGGCCGCTCGCTCGGACCAGGCGACCTTCTCCGGGTGGACCGCGCGGACGGTGAACCACTCCGTGGTCGCACCACGGGCTCGCGCCACGTACACCGTGGCGAGCGGCCCTCGCCGCACGAAGCGCTCTACCACGCAGCGCCCCAGCACCGGCGCACCGATGGTCAGCTCCGAGGCCTCTGGCCTGTCCGTCATGCGTCCACCCGTCGACGGCCCGCCGCGCCCGCCGCGGCGATCGCCGCGCGCCCGGACCACGCCGTTGCCGCGATCGGAGTGTGGCACGCCGTGGAGGAGGGGGAGAAATCTCGTGCGAAGGGGGGCGGCGCGCACCCCGCCCACCCCGCCCGCCGCGGGAGTGCAACCCGCAGGGGGTGGATGGGGGGAAGGCAGGGCCGAGGGGAGGAAAAGAGACGAGACGAAGGAGAGAGCGGGGAGGAAGGCGGTCGGTCAGGACGGGTCGAACGCCGGGGTGGTGGTCCCCGAGGCGGTGCCAGCGTGGACGCCCACACGGCCATTGCCGCCGCGGCCCGCGGGCCACGAGCGCTCCGGGCCCACGATGAACCCGCACGAGCAGATGCCGCCGCCAGCGCCCTGGGCCCGCACGAGGCCGGTGCCCAGGCTGGCCGTGGTCGCCGCGAGGATCCGTACCGCGCCGCCCGAGCCGCCGCCGCCGCCGCCCATGCCGCAGCCCGAGGCGATGCCGCAGTCGCTGGAGTTGCCGTTGGTCCCGGCCGAGCCGCCGGAGGTGATGGTCCCGGTCACCGTGATGCTGTCCGCCCGGATCACGATGGCACCGCCGCCGTTGCCGCCGAAGCCGGGGTAGGCCCCGTCCTCGTCGCCGCCGCCCTCGCCGCCCGCGCTGCCGAAGTAGAACGCCGCGCCGAGGTTCGGCGTGCCGTTCACGGTGCCGGCGATGCCGCCGGGGTTCGGGCACGCGAGCGAGCACTGGCCGAAGGTGCCGCCGTTGCAGTCGCCCACCGAGCCGCCCGTACCCGCTGCCCCGTACGCTCCGCCGGCGCCCGCGCCGCAGTCCTGGCCCTGCCCGCCGCCGCCGCCGCCGCCGGAATTGGGCAGCAGGCTGGGTGTGCCCGGGCCGGTGACCGACTCGCCCGAGGTCCCGCCGGTGCAGTTGTGCCGCGGCATGCACCCCACGTGGCTCGCACCGCGGAACCCGCGGCCGTCCATGGTGATCGTCCCGCCGGTGTTCACCGTGACCGAGGTCCGGACGTCCGTGGCCAGAAGACCACCCGTGTTGCCGTTCCATGGAGGGGCCGTGAGCGAACCGCCGGCCGCCACGATCACGGTGTTGTACTCACCCACCACCACCATCTGGGCGTGGCTCGATCCCGCCGTGGTGAACGTGCGCCCGAGGGGGCTCATCAGGGTGACCGTCGCGCCCGCGACCGAGGCGACGCGGTTGTACTCATACTGCCCCGCGTCCGAGCCCGGCGACTGCGTCTGGTGGATCAGCACCTCCTGGCCGGCCATGAACGTCCCCATCGTGTGGCTGATGGCCACCGTGCTGGTCCCCGCCGCGCCCGTGACCGCTGCCGCGGTGGTGTTGATCACCGTGGGCGTGGTCACGTCCAGGGTGCCCGGCGGGGCGGTGCAGGTCGACATGGCGCAGGTGAGCCCGCTGGGGCACGCGTGGCCGCAGGCGCCGCAGTTGGCCGCGTCGGTCCCGAGGTTCACCTCGCAGCCGTCATCCGGCCGACCGTTGCAGTCGGCAAAGCCCGTGTTGCACACCGCGACCCGGCAGGCCCCGCCCGTGCAGACGCCCGAGGCGTTGGTCGGCGCGCAGCGGGTACCGCACCCGCCGCAGTTGTTGATATCCGTCCCGGTGTTCACCTCGCAGCCGTTGGTCGCCAGGCCGTCGCAGTCAGCAAATCCCGGCAGGCAGGCGAAGCCGCAGCCCGTGCCCGTGCACGTAGGCAGGGCGTTGGGCGGCGTCGGGCAGACGTTGCCGCACCGCCCGCAGTTGCGGGGGTCCGAGCCGGTCGACACGCAGAGCCCCCCGCAGGCCATCTGGCCCGTGGGGCACACCAGCGAGCAGGTGCCGGCGACGCACGCATTGCCCGCCGGGCACGCGTGGCCGCAAGCGCCGCAGTTGGCCGCGTCGGTCTGCAGGTCGGCGCAGCGGCCCGAGCACAGGGTCTGGCCCACCCCGCAGGTGGACGTGCACGCCCCCATCGAGCACACCTGGCCGGCAGCGCAGGCGTGGCCGCAGGCGCCGCAGCTCGCGGTGCTGGTCTGGGTGTTGGTCTCGCAGCCGTCCGCGGGGTTGCCGTTGCAGTCCGCGAAGCCCGGATTGCACGTCAGCACGTTGCACGCCCCGGCGACGCACATCCCCGTGCCGTTGGCCGGCGCGCACACCCGGCCACAGCCGCCGCAGTTGCGGGCGTCCGTCCGGTCATCGACTTCGCAGCCGTCCGCCTCGCTGCTGCTGCAGTGCAGAAAGCCCGCGATGCAGGTCTGTACGCAGGCGGAGCCCACGCACGCCGGCGCCGCGTTGGGTCGCGTCGGGCACGCCCGGGCGCAGCTACCGCAGTGGGTCGGGTCCGCCCCGAGGTTCACCTCGCAGCCGTTGGAGGCCACGCCGTCGCAGTCGGCGAAGCCCGGCGCGCACATCCCGATGCCGCAGTGGCTCATCGCGCAGGTCGCCGCGGCCACGTTGGGCAGGTGGCAGGCCATCCCGCAGCCACCGCAGTTGGCAGGGTCCGCCGTCATGTCAGACTCGCAGCCGTCGTCCGGGACGCCGTTGCAGTCCGCGAAGCCCGGGCTGCACGTGAACCCGCAGTGGCCGCCGCCGCAGGTGGGGGTGCTGTGCGGGCGCACCGGGCAGGGCATCCCGCAGGAGCCGCAGTTCGCGACGTCCATCCCGGTGTTCACCTCGCAACCGTTCGTTGCCGTCCCGTCGCAGTCGGCGAACGGGGCGAGGCAGGTGCCCACCGCGCACGCGCCCGCGGTGCATACAGGCATCGCGTTGGGGACCGCGCACGCTGTCCCGCAGCCGCCGCAGTCTGCCACGTTGGTCTGGGTGTTCACACAGCCGCCCGCGCAGCACGCCTGGCCCGCCGGGCACGCCCGCGTTGCGCTGCAGCCCATGACGCACACGTTGCCGGTGCACTGCATCCCGGCGGGGCACTGGTCGTCCGTCACGCACTGGACGCACACGTGCCGGGCGGTGTCGCAGTGGCGCACCCCGACGCCGCCACCGCCGTCGCCCGCCCCGCCGTCGCCGATGACCGAGAGGCAGCCGTCGTCCGTGCGGCAGCCGGTCACGCAGGTGTGCGATGTGTCGTCGCAGTGCTGGCTCACCGGGCAGGTGTCCGCGGAGCTCTCGCACTGGACACATCGGCCCGAGGGGACGTCGCAGACGTTCCCCGCGGGGTTGCCCGCGCAGTCGGCGTTGACCGTGCACACCGTGGTGCCGTCACCACCGTCGGCGTCCATTCCGCCGCCGTCCGTCCCACCGTCGGCGTCCATTCCGCCGCCGTCCGTCCCACCGTCGGCGTCCATTCCGCC
>FSWI01000476.1_pt1 | contig 9339 bp, 8 predicted proteins | sample 1637911 | NCBI WGS metagenome assembly FSWI01 (sample SAMEA3914789, study PRJEB12502) | metagenome | biome: forest; material: soil | place: Canada | collected 2011-07-03 | depth 0.3 m
ACCGCCGCCACCACAGCCCGGGAGCACCACCAGCAAGCCCGCCACCACCCACGCGAACGACACACCGTACCGCATCGGGTGATTGTGGCAGCCCTTGGCCTCCCCAGGAAAGTCCTACAGGTCCACCAGCTCCACCTCGGGCACCGCGTGGCCCAGAAACCGCGCGGCCACCTCGGCGAAGCTCTGCGGCCTGTCGGTCACCAGCAGCCGCAGGGTGCCCCCGCCGGGCACCCCCTCCCGCCGCGCCATCCCTCGCCCGTGGACAAACTCCGCCAGCTCCTTCGCGGTCTCCTCGGCGCTGTCCACCACCGTGGTGCCCTCGCCCAGCACCGCGCGGGTCACCGCGTCCACCGTGTCCCGCAGCACGGGGTAGTGCGTGCATCCCAGGACCACCACGTCCACGTCGCACGCCGCCAGCGGGCGGAGGTACCGCTCCAGCGCCAGCCGCGGCACGTCCCCGTCCAGCCAGCCCTCCTCCACCAGGGGCACCAGCAACGGCGCCGCGCGGCCGTACACCTCCGCCCGAGTGGACAACGCCGCGACCGCCCGGGGATACGCCCCCGAGGCGATCATTCCCGCGGTACCGATCACCCCGATCCGGTGCGTCGCCGTGGCCGCCACCGCGGCGCGCGCGCCGGGTTCGATCACCCCGAGCACGGGGATGTCCAGTTCGACCCGCAGCATGTCCAGGGCGACGGCGCTGACCGTGTTGCAGGCCACCACCAGAAGCTTGATCCCGCGGGACACCAGCGCCTGGGCGCACGCCCGGGAGTACCGCATCACCGTCCGCGCCGAGCGCGTGCCGTAGGGCACCCGGGCGGTGTCCCCGAGGTACAGCACATCCTCCGCGGGCAGCAACCGCCGTACCTGCCGCACCACGGTCAGGCCCCCGAGACCCGAGTCGAACACCCCGATGGGTAGCTCCGTGCTCACCGCACCGTCCCCTCTGCCACGGAAGCCCTCCCCCGGGGAAGCTTTCACCGTCCACAGACCAGGTTCCTGCCCGGGGACCCCGACCATGGACCCGGTCAATGACTCCGTCCGGCACGCGGGCACGGCCACGCTTCCTGCATGCCTCCCCTCGCGCTACGCACGGCGCTGCTACTGGCCTCCCTGCTGATCCCCTGGCCCGGGGTCGCCCGCCCTGTCGCCCGCCACCGTCCCACGCCGGCTGCGCCCGCCGCGATGCCCCATCCCGCGCCCGCGGAGCCTGTACTTCCCGTGCTTCCTGCTCCGCCGCGGCACGGGCGGGGCGGTGGACCCCTGCCCGCGGGCGTGGTCCCGCTGGATCCCGAGACCGTCCAGGTGTTCACCGTGACACTGCCTCCGGGGTGCACGCGCCTCGTGGCCGTGGGCGACGATCATGTGCGCAACATCACCCTCGAGGTCCTCGGTCCGGGCACCGAGCACATCCAGCAGGACGCTGACACGGGCACCCACGAGGAGCTGCCCCTGTGCCCGCTGCACCCCGGGGACTATGAAGTCCGGGTGCACACCCGGGGTGACGGCCACCCGGTGAGCACCCGGTTGTACACCGTGGCCCCGGACGGCACCCGGCGCGAGGTGACCGCGCCCTCTCCCTGAATGAGTGGTGAGGGGTGGATCCCCCGCGCGGTGCCCTACCAGAGCACCTGGCCGATGTGGATGAGGGGTGTCCCCGGCGGGACCACTGTGGGTTGACCGGGCTCGGGCTCGGGGTTGGTGATCTCGGGCATGGGAACGCCCGGCCGGGGCAGGGGCGGGTCTGAAGGCTCGGGGATGCCCCCGGGCGTCTGGTGCGGGTCGTGTCCGGGAAACTCTGGCTCGGGTGAGATCACGTCGCGGTGCATGGCGCTGTCCTCCCTCCGGTGGGTACGAGCGCATTGCGATCCGCGGGCCAGCGAGCCCCTCCGTCGGGCTGGCTACAGGGTCTTCAGTTCGCCCGTGTCGTCCCCGCTGGGAAACGCCTCGTCGATCGCGGCAAGCTCCGCGTGGGTGAGGGCCAGGGCGCCTGCCGCGGCGTTGTCCGTCATGTGCTCGGCCTTCGCTGCCTTGGGGATCACGAAGCTCCCGGGCACCCGCAGGAGAAACCGCAGCGCCACCTGACGGACGCTCACCCCGTGAGCGCGGGCGACGGAGTCCAGCACGGCCCGGGCCCTTGCCCCGGCGCCCGAAGGGGGAAACGCCCTGCCCGCGCCGAACGGGCTGTACGCCACCACGCTCACCCCGTGGCGCGCGCACCAGGGAACCACCCCGTGCTCGATGGACCGCTCGCCCAGGTGGTAGAGCACCTGGTTGCACGCGATCTTCCCAGGCCCCGCGACCGCGAGCGCGGCGCCAAGGTCGTCCACCCCGAAGTTGCTGACCCCGTACGCGCGGATCTTGCCGTCGCGCTGCAGCGCCTCGAAGGCCTTGAAGGTCGCCTCCAGCGGGTGCTCCCCGGGCCAGTGCAGGAGGTACACGTCAAGGTGGTCGGTGCGCAGCCGTCGGAGGCTCTGTTCGCAGGCCTTCACCGTACCCGCATGGCTGGCATGCGAAGGCATCACCTTGGACACCAGGAACACCTCGTCCCGGCGACCATCGATCACCTCGGCGACCATCTCCTCGACGACGCCGTGGCCGTACAGCTCTGCGGTGTCAACGTGGGTGAGGCCCAGGTCCAGACCGTTCCGCAGGGAGGCGATGCACTCCGCGCGGTCGTCGTTCTCCATCCGCCAGGTCCCCTGGCCCACCACCGGGACCATGGGGCCGCCCGGACCAAACGCTCGCTTCTCCATCCGCACCTCCCGATACAACCACCGGTCTCCGGGAGACCCGTCAGGTGTCCAGCACCACCAGCACGGCGTCCTCGGCCACGTGGTCGGTTTCCTTCACCCGGATCTCCCGCACGGTCCCCGCCTCGGGCGCGATCACCGGCACCTCCATCTTCATGGACTCCAGGATGACCAGCACGTCCTCCTCGGCGACCTTCTGCCCGACCTTGACCTCGATCTTCCACACGTTGCCCGTCAGCGGGGCCAGCACTTCGACCGCCATGCGTGAGCCTCCATCGTCCCGCCGTGCGCCCGCTTGAACGCCTCCGGGGATGAAGTCTCCGACCCTCACAGAAAGTCCCCGGTTGCGCAATGAGCTATCCCCGCGCGACCGCCCGCCCGCCGCGGAACCCCCGGTCGAACAGCCGCACCCGGCGTAGCAACAGGTCCACCAGCAGCAGGACCACGGCCGCGGCCACGGGGTACCGCCACAGGGGCCGCGGGTGGACGATGGACTCGCCGCGCGCGTCCCACACCGCCGCGGGTGGGGGATCCACCGCGCCCCCCGTCGCCCGCGCAAGCGTGGTGAGCAGGGTCACGTCGGGCTCCACCGCGGCGTACTCCCGGGGGTACGGGTTGTTCACCTGGCCGAAGCTCTCGGCGACTGTAACACCCTCCCGGCGGTGCACCGCGTGGAGGGCGAACGCGCCGTAACGGTCCAACGGAAAGTCTGCCTCGTAGCGCCCAGGAGCCACCTGCCGCAGGGGAATCGCATCCTCGTGGCCGCCGGGCTGCGGGCCTCGGATCGTGAGCTCCGAGGTCAGCCCGTTGTCAAATCGGTCGTCCTGGGTGATGGCATCCACCGCCACGTGGACGTTGCCCGCGACCATCTCGGCCCGCAGACCCAGCTCATGGCGCCTGCGCTGCCGCATGTGTTCCCGTACAAGCTGCGACCAGAACGCCTGCCAGCGAGGCCAGTGGATCCACTCGACGGCCCAGCGGTTCTTGAGGTCACTGGTCCACGCGAGGGACCACCCGAGGCCCACGCGCCAGCGGGCCAGCAGGGGCTCCGGCGGGTCCCCGTCGGTCTCCAGCAGCACCTGGGCGGGCTCGGCGCGGGCCCGGGTGCTCACGTAGCCGTAGAGGTACGGCATGCCCGCGCCCTCGATCTCGCGCAGGAAGCTGGCCTGGGTGACCACCCTCGGCGCGACGGGCTCTTCCACCGCGGCGCTCCGCGCCACCAGGGAGGTCTCCCGGAGAAAGATCTGCGGAAGATTGCTGGGGTCCGAGGTGAAGTACGCCCGCCCGTGGCCCCAGGTCTGCCCGATCCGTTCGAGCAATGCCCGGTCCACCTGGGTACCGATGCCCACGGTGCTGACCGTGACCCCGTCGGCCACCATGGACTCGACCACCGTCTGGATGTGCGGGGGCTCATCGGGCTGGCCCTGGCCGTCGGTCAGCAGGATCACATGGCGGGTCACCGCGCGGGTGACCGCGAGGTCCTGCGCGGCGGCGTCCACCGCGGGGAAGATGGCCGTGCCGCCCCCGGGTCGCAGCCGGCGGATGTCGTCCTCGATCCGGGCGCGGTTGCGGGCGGGCTGCATCCGCACGATGCGCTCGGGCTCCGAGTCGAAGGCAATCACCTCGATCAGGTCGTCGGGGCCCAGCGCCCGCGCCGTGGCCACCGCGGCGGCCTGCGCGAGCTCCAGGGGACGGCCCTGCATCGACCCCGAGCGGTCGATCACCAGGGAGAGGGCGAGGGAGGGCTGGTCGCGCCGGCGTTCCGACTCCATCCGCACGGGGAGCAAGCGTTCGACCTCGGTGCCCTGCCAGCCTCCGAGACCAAAGCCCCGAGGACCACCGGCCATCATGAATCCGCCGCCCAGGTCGCGGAGGTACCTCCCGAGGGCGTCCTGGGCGCCCTGCGAGACGCTCTCGGCCCCGACGTCGGACAGCACGATGAAGTCAAAGCGCTCCATCTCGCGGAGGGTCTGCGGGAACTCCCTGCCCGCGCGGGTCTCGACCTCGAAGTCTCCGCCCGCCAGCGCGCTGCGAAAGTACTGCGCGTGCGTGGGATCACCCTCGACGTAGAGCACGGTGGGTCGTCCGGGCACCGTGGCCGTGGTGACGTATCGGTTGTTCTCCCGGAACCGATCGCCCCCCTCGGGCGCAGCGGTGAAGGTATACGTGACGTCCCCGGGGACCCGCACCACGGAGCGGAACCGTACTTCGTTGTCCCCGGCCGCGAGGTCCACCGTGCGAGGGCCGTCGAGCCCGTTGACCGCCTCGCCCTGCAGCAGGGTCAGGGACGCCCGCTCGGGCCGCGAGGCGAACACCGTGGCGCGGACCTCGAAGGGCTCGTCCACCCGGATGCGCTCGGGGAGTCGGACATCCCGCACGGCGACCTCGGCGGGCGCCGGCCGTCGGGAGGGCACGGTGGAGATCCGCAGACCGAAGCGCCCCGCGCGGCCGACCTCGGACAGCGCGTCGCCGTCGGTCTGTACCCCGTCGGACAGCACCACGGCACGGCGGAGGAACCCCGGGGGAAAGAGCCCGTACGAGAGGGACAGGGCTGCGGCGATGTCCGTCCCTGCGCCCGCACCCGTGCGTGCCTGCCCCGGCGGAGGAGCGACCCCGGGAGAAAGATCGTGCCGGGCAAACGGCGGAAGGTGCCCACCGAGGGAGGGCGGCCCGAGGGCCTCGGGCAGGGCGACCACCCGCGGGCGTCGGGCGAAGGTCACGACGCGCACGAGGTTATCCCCCCGGGCGCGAAGGCTGCGCTCCACGGCGTCGTGGAAGTCCCCGAGGGTCTCGTCCGAGACGCTGTCCGAGACGTCGACCAGGAAGACCGTGCACACCCGGTGGCTGCGCGTGGTGGCCGTGGGGCGGCACAGGGCCACCAGGAGGGCGGCGCAGAGGACCCACCGGACGGCGACGCCCAGCCAGCGCTGCGCCCGCGGGAGGTCCGCGAGGGACTCCCCGGCGACCAGGGCGAAGTACGGCGCGGCGACCAGGGCCCAGAGAAACTGCGGTCGGAGGAGCTCGACGGTGCCCCGCGGGACCCTGCGCGCCAGCCATGGCAGCGCGCGGAGTGAAACCGTGAGCGGCGGGGGGTTCCACCCGAGGTACCGCCGGAGGACCAGGGCGAGCGCGCCCGCGGCGACGACGGCGGCCCCGAGGCGGATCAGCCGTGGGAGGGTCGCGAGGACGCCCGGGCGACGACCGGTCAATCCATCCCCCGGGGACCCCTGCGGCGCGGCGACTTCATCAACCGGGATGGTGTAGCACGAGGCACCGCCCGGGCTCCCCGGTGGTCACACCCTCGGGTGGCCGTCCCGGCGTCCTCCGTGGCATCCTGCGACCCGATGCGCGGCCGGCACCCCCTCTGCGCAGGCATCCTGGCTGGGACGCTGACGTTTCTCACCTCCCTCCCCCTTGGCCTCGCCCAGCCCGTGGCCCAGCCCGTGGCCCCGTGGGAGGTCGCGCTCCGGCTGGCCGCCCCGTCGGACGCCGCGTGGCGGCGGCAGGCGATGGCCCTGCTGTCCGTCGCACTGCGGGTGCGTACGGCCGTCGAGGCCGCCGAGGGAGTGACTCCCGCCGAGGTCTCCCCCGGGTCGCTGTTCGACACGCCCTTCCTGGTGTGGTCCGGTCGCGACGCCATCACCCTGGATGCAGACGCACGAGCCGCCCTCGGGGATTTCCTTGGCCATGGGGGATTGCTGCTGGTCGACGGTGACCCCACCCGGGACCGCGCCTTCCTGCAATCCGTGGAGGAAGTTCTGGAGACCGTCCTGCCCACCGTGGACTCGCCCGCCCCGGCGCTGCGCCCCGTGGCCGACGACGACGTGCTCCTGCGGACGTTCTACCTGCTGCCCGGGGGTGGCGTGCGGTCGCCCGGTGACCTCCGGGCGGCCCGCGCGGGGACCCGAATCGCCGTGGTCGAGAGCCGCGCGGACCTCCTGGGCGCCCTCGCAACGGGCGCCGCCCCCGAGCGCGAGCGGGCCACCCGCTTCCTGGTGAACACCGTGATGTACGCCCTGTGCCTGGACTACAAGTCCGACCAGGTGCACGCGCCCTTCCTGATGCGACGCCGGGCGGGGCCGTGACCCTGGCCGCGCTGCCGTGGGCGCTCGCGGCGGCGGCCTGGCTGGCGGGTGCATCCCGCGCGCGCTGGACCGAACGGGGCCTCCGTGCCGCGGGGGTGCTGTCCCTTGCGGCCCTCGGGTCCCTGGCGCCCGAGGCCACCGCGGGAGGCACCCACCGCGGCGCGGGCGGGCGGGTCGCGTGGCTGCTGGACGGCTCGGCCAGCATGGCGGCGGCCGACCGCGCGGGGCGCGCGGAAGAGCTCGCTCGGAGGATCCCCGCGGACGCGCCGCGCTGGCGGATGACCGCGGAGGGCGCGACGCCCGCGGGAGACGCCCGCGGTCCGTGGCCTGTCACCGCGGCGCGCTCGCGGCTGGTGCCGGCCCTGGCGCGGGTCCTGCGGGAGCCAGGGGTCTCGGGCGTGACGGTGGTGACCGACGGCGAGCTCGAGGACGCCCCGGAGGACGTCGCGGCGCTCCCCCGTGACTGCGCGCCGGTGCGGGTGCTGCGGGTCGGACGGGCGATCGCGCGGGATGTCTCCCTGGGGAGCGCCGCGGTGGACGGGCTGGTGTTCCGGGGGGTGGCGGCGCGGGTGACGGCGCGGGCGCGGGTGCGCAGCCCGGTGGCCCTGCGGGTGGGTGTGACGGCGCGGGACACCCGGGGGTTCCCGCTGGGGGCCACGGTGGTGGAGGCCCCCGCGGGCGACCACGAGGTGGCCGTGAGCCTGGAGGTGACCTTCCCGACGGCGGGGCCGGCGGAGGTGGCGCTGGAGGCCGTGGAGCCCGCGGGAGACGATCTCCCGGGCAACGCGCGGGCGGTCGTCCGTGCGACGGTGCTGCGCGACCGGCTGCGGGTGCTGTTGCTGGGGGCGAGGCCGGACTACGACCTCCGGGCGCTGCGCGGCGCGCTGCGGGCACGGACCGACCTGGACCTCGTAAGCTTCTTCATCCTTCGCGGCGACGGCGACCTGCCGATGGCCCCGGCCCGTGAGCTCGCGCTGATCCCCTTCCCCACGGACGAACTGTTCCGCACGCACCTCGGGTCGTTTGACGCCGTGGTGATCCACGAGCTGGACCCGGCGCCCTACGGCCTGGTGGAGTACCTCCCCGCCCTCGCGCGGTACGTGCAACAGGGCGGCGGCCTCGCGCTGGTGGGCGCCGCGGCGGTGAACGCTGCGGCGTGGCGTGATCTACCCATGGGGGCCCTGCTCCCCGCGCGCCCGAGTCCGTCACCGCCCGACCCTGGCGGGTACGCCCCGGTGCCCGGCGCACTCGCGGGCTCGCACACGATCACCCGCGACCTGGGCGAGGCCCCGTGGCCCCTCGCAGGGACCGCGCGGATCGGGGCGGTCGCGCCCGACGCCCAGGTGCTGTGGTCGCACCCCACGCTCCGCACAGACGACGGAGCCCCTTCGCCGGTGCTGGCAACCCGTCAGGCGGGCGCCGGGCGGGTGCTTCTGCTGGCGACCGACTCGCTGTGGCGGGCGGGGCTCCCCAGCCTGGGCCACGGCGGCGACCCGGGGCGCTTCGATCGCTTCTGGGACCGGGCGCTCGCGTGGCTGGTGGGCGATGACCCGCCAACGGGGGCTCCCCCCCTGGCAGACACCGACGAGCGCTCGGGCGTCGGGCGCAGCGACCGGGTGCTTGCCTCCGTCACCGCCCGCTGCGGCAACGGAGGGACCGTGGGATGGGACTCCCGCGGCCCCGGCCCACGACCCGGAGCCGGCACGGCGGCGCTCACCGGGTGGGCGGCGCTCACCGGGTGGGCGGTGCTCGCGGCGGCGGCGCTGGGCGGGGAGTGGGCGCTGCGGCGGCGGCGCGGGGAACGGTAGGCTACGCGCGGGGCGTCCGTGCAGCTTTCTCCGCGAGGCCCGAGGTGCCCGCGCGGCGGCGCAGCTCGGACAGCACCGCGCGCCAGGGGACCTCCCGCGAGGCCAGGGCGACCACCAGGTGATAGAGCACGTCGGCGGCCTCGGAGGCCACGCGGTCGGCGGGTTCCGAGGCCACGGCGCGGGCAAGTTCGTCGGCTTCCTCACGGAGCTTGGCCCCAAGGAGGTCCGGGCCGCCGTCGAGGAGGGTGCGGGTGTACGATCTCCCGGCGGGGGAGTTCTTGCGTGCCAGCACGGTGGCGTGCAGGGCATCGGCTTCGGGCAGGGGCTCCGCGGGGACCCATGCCTCGGCCGTGGCGGCACGAAAGAAGCACGAGGGGGCGCCCGTATGACACGTCGGCCCGGCGGCATCGACGTGCAGGAGGACACAGTCGCCGTCGCAGTCGAGGAAGACCCTGCGCACGGCCAGGGTGTTGCCCGAGGTCTCGCCCTTCTTCCACAAAGCCCCGCGAGAGCGGGACCAGAAGTGGGCCACGCCGGTGGAGAGGGTGAGACCCAGGGCCTCGCGGGTCATGAAGGCAACCATCCGGACCTCGCCCGTGAGCGCGTCCTGGGCGACCGCGGGGACCAGGCCGGCGGGGTCGAAACAGACAGCGTCCAACCGGGGATCGGGGCGTTCGGTCACGGTCATGGGGC